>OLPN01000498.1_pt1 | contig 40582 bp, 34 predicted proteins | sample 1672601 | NCBI WGS metagenome assembly OLPN01 (sample SAMEA3136704, study PRJEB25190) | human gut metagenome | reverse complement strand
CAGAATTAAATGTAGTTGAAGGTATGCAATTTGACAAAGGATATGTTTCTCCATATATGGTAACAGATACAGAAAAAATGGAAGCAGTAGTTGATAATCCATATATTTTAATTACAGATAAAAAGATAAGCAATATTCAAGAAATATTACCATTACTAGAAAACTTAATGCAACAATCTGGCAAATTAGTAATAATTTGTGATGACATAGAAGGAGAAGCTCTTTCAACTTTAGTACTTAATAAATTAAGAGGTGTATTAAATGTTGTTGCAGTTAAAGCACCTGGATTTGGTGATAAGAGAAAAGCAATGCTTCAAGATATAGCAATTTTAACAGGTGGAGAAGTTATAACATCTGATTTAGGACTTGAATTAAAAGATACACAAATTGAACAATTAGGTAGAGCAAGACAAGTAAAAGTTCAAAAAGAAAATACTATAATTGTTGACGGAGCAGGAGATAAACAACAAATAGCTGATAGAGTTGGACAAATAAAAGCTCAAATAAATGAAACAAAGAGTGAATATGACAAAGAAGGATTACAAGAAAGACTTGCTAAAATGGCAGGAGGAGTTGCTGTAATTGAAGTTGGAGCAGCAACAGAAACAGAAATGAAAGACAAAAAATTAAGAATTGAAGATGCACTTTCTGCAACAAAAGCAGCAGTTGAAGAAGGTATAGTTGCAGGTGGTGGAACAGCATTAATAAATGTAGCACCAGCAGTTGAAAAAACAGTAGAAGGATTAACAGGTGGAGAAAAATTAGGTGCAACAATAGTATTAAAAGCATTAGAAGAACCAGTAAAACAAATAGCAAGAAATGCAGGATTAGAACCAGCTGTAATTGCAAACAATGTTAAAAAATCAGAAGTTGGTGTAGGATTTGATGCAAGTAAAGAAGAATATGTAGATATGAAAAAATCAGGAATTGTAGATCCAACAAAAGTTACAAGAAGTGCTTTACAAAATGCAGCATCAATTGCATCAATGGTTATTACAACAGAAAGTTTAGTTGCAGATATTCCAGAAAAATCTTGTGGTTGCGGTCATGATAATGGAATGGGTGCAGCAGGAATGGATGGAATGTATTAAAAAATTATAAAACATGCATGAAAACTGTATTTTAGAAAAATTGTAACAAAAAAAATAAAAATTTTCAAAAAACTCTTGACAGTTATAAAAAAATACATTATAATTTATAACTGTCAGGAGAAATGCAGGTGTAGTTCAATGGTAGAACCTCAGCCTTCCAAGCTGATGACGTGGGTTCGATTCCCACTACCTGCTCCACATATATTTATAAAATGTGGAAAACTGGTACTAATTTTATATATGCAGGTGTAGTTCAATGGTAGAACCTCAGCCTTCCAAGCTGATGACGTGGGTTCGATTCCCACTACCTGCTCCAACTCAAACGACTAATATAGTCGTTTTTTTGTATTTACAAATAAATATCAAAAAATCACCAAAAACAGTTGATATTTTTAGCAAATTAATATAAAATCTAGAAAGACAAAAAGGAGGTAACAGATGATAACTTTAAAAGACATAAAAGAAAACAAAGAGCTAGATGCTCTTATAAGAGGAGCACAAAAACAATTAAACGCAATAGGGTATACAGAACATGGGCACAGACACATATCAATAGTATCAAAAAGAGCCGGAGATATATTAGAAAAATTAGGATATCCAGAAAGAACGGTGGAATTAACAAGAATAGCAGGATATATGCATGATATAGGAAATTGTGTAAACAGAGTAGACCATGCACATACTGGAGCAATACTTGCATACAACATTTTAAAAGAAATGGGAATGCCAATAGAAGAAATAACAGAAATAATGATGGCAATAGGAAATCATGATGAAAACACAGGGACAGCAGTAAGTGATATATCAGCAGCGTTAATATTAGCTGACAAATCAGATGTGCATAGAGACAGAGTAGTAAACAAAAATTTATCAACATTTGATATACACGATAGAGTAAATTATGCAGTAACAGATGCAGACCTAATAATGAATGCAGAAGAAAGAAAAATAACTTTAAATCTAACAATAGACACAAAAATCAGTCCTGTATTAGATTATTTTGAAATATTTATGCAAAGAACAATGATGTGTAAATATGCTGCAAAATATTTAAAAATATGGTTTGAATTAATAATAAATGACACAAAATTATTATAATAAATTTTGGATGAAGAAGAGCAAATTAAAATAAGATTTGGCAGACAAAATTTTTGTTAAAAAATTTTGGATGACGATGAGCAAACGAAGTGAGCGAAAGGAAATTGAAAAATGAAAAATGATAATAAAAAAAGTAAAAATGTAATGAAAACAATAAAAATAATAACAATTATTTTATTAATTGTTTTAATTTCAATGATAGGATTTTTTGGAATATACAAACAAAACAAAAATCAAATGTCTAATATTGTAAAAGACTACACATATGCAATGGACATAAATGGAGCAAGAACATTAAAATTAACATTAAATTCTGAAAATGGAGACGATGTAAAAACAGCAGAAAATTATGAAACAGCAAAAACAATAATAGAAAAAAGATTAAAAAAATTAGATGTTCAAGAATACAAAATAGGAGTAAATGGAGAAACAGGAGAAATAACAGTCCAAATACCAGAAAACACACAAACAGATGAAATAGTTTCAAATTTAACAACAGTAGGAAAATTTGAAATTATAGATAGTGAAACAAAAGATGTATTATTAGACAATAGTTCAATAAAATCATCAAAAGTTTTATATAATACTACACAATCAGGAACATCAGTATATTTAGAAATTTCATTTGATAAAAATGGAAAAAATAAATTAGAAGAAATAAGTAAAACATATGTAAAATCAGAAAATAATACAACAGAAAATACTACTTCAGAAGACACAAACAGTACTGAAGAAAAAGAAAATAACACAGAAGAAACAAACACAACATCTGAAAATTCAAAATCAACAGAAAAGAAAATAACAATGAAAATTGATGATGATGAAATAATGTCAACATCTTTTGATGAAGCAATAACAACTGGAAAAATACAATTATCAGTTGGACAGGCATCAACAGATTCTTCAACAGTACAAGGATATGTAAAACAAGCACAAAATGTAGCAACAGTATTAGATAGTGGAAAATTACCAGTAAAATATGATGTGGAAAAAAATCAATATGTACTTTCAAATATATCAAAGCAAGATTTAATTTATGTAGCAATTGCGATGGCTGTTGTAACAATTATAGGAATAATTGTTTTAATAGTAAAATATAAAATAAATGGATTATTAGCTGGAATTTCATATATAGGTTTATCAGCGTTATATTTAATAGTAATTAGATATACAAATGTTACTATATCAATAGATTCAATATTTGCTATAGGAATAATATTAATATTAAATTATATATTTACAAATATGTTGTTATCTAATATTAGAAAAATGAATGATTCAAAAGTTGAAAATGCAGTAGGTAAATCAGTATCAGAAACATATAAAAAATTCTTTATGAGAATAATACCAATTTGTGTTGTAGTAATTACATTCTGTTTTGCAAATTGGATACCAATGAATAGCTTTGGTATGACAGCATTCTGGGGAATTGTAATTATAGCAATTTATAATGCAATTATAACAAATGGATTATTAAGAATAAAAAATAAATAAAATGGGTTAATGATTGTTGGCAGTATAACAATACTGCTAACAAAACTTCAAAGGAAGGAATGAAAAAAATGAAACAAAAAAGTGCGAAAATAATAATAGCTTTAATAGCAATCATATTAATAGCAGGAACAATAATGATATGCACAAAAGGTTTGGTATTTGGATTAAATTATGAAGATAGCAAAAAAGTAGAAATAAATTTAGGAAAACAATTTGAAGAAAAAGATATAAAAGAAATAACAAATGATGTATTTGGAAAACAACCTGTTTTAATACAAGCAATAGAAGTATATAAAGATGCAGTAAGCATAACAACAACAGAAATTAGTGATGAACAAAAAGCAAATTTAATAACAAAGCTAAATGAAAAATATGGAACAGATATATCAACAGATGATATAACAATAGAGGCAAATGCTCATATTAGAGGAAGAGATATAGTAAAACCATATATAGTTTCTTTTGCAATAGCAACAGTAATAGTTTTAGTATATTTATCAATTAGATATTATAAATTAAATTCATTAAAAGTTTTGGCAAAATCAATAGGAATTATGTTATTGGCTCAATTAATATTATTAGCAATTATAGCAATTGCTAGAATTCCAATAGGAGTATTAACAATGCCAGTTGTATTATTAATATATGTATTATCAACATATATCTGTACAACAAAATTTGATAAAGATTTAGATAAAAAATTACAAGAAAACAATTAAGCTTGTTATAAACAAATGAATAATGATAAAAGTTTTAAAAACATGTCTTGAGGAAGGGATGATATAAAAAATGGGAAACATAGTTTTACTTGATGACCTAACTATAAATAAAATAGCAGCAGGAGAAGTTATAGAAAGACCAGCTTCAGTTATAAAAGAAATGGTTGAAAACTCAATAGATGCAGGAGCAAATAATATAACAGTAGAAATAAAAAATGGTGGAATATCATATATAAGAGTTTCTGATAATGGAAAAGGAATTGCTCCAGATGACCTAGAAATTGCTTTTGAAAGACATGCTACAAGTAAAATAAGAAAAGCAGAAGACCTAGATGTTGTAACATCAATGGGATTTAGAGGTGAGGCATTAGCAAGTATAGCAGCTATTGCAAATGTAGAAATGACATCAAAAACAGAAAGCCAAGATACCGGATATAAAATAACTGTAGAAGCTGGAAATATATTAGATAAACAGGAAGTTGGATGTCAAACAGGTACAACTATAGTTGTTCAGAACCTATTTTTTAATACACCAGTAAGATACAAATTTTTGAAAAAAGATTATACAGAAGCAGGATATATTGAAGATGTAATTACAAGAATCGCTTTAGTAAATCCCAACATAGCAATAAAATTAATAAATACAGGGAAAACAGTAATTCAAACAAATGGTAATGGTGATATGAAAAGTGTAATTTATAGTATATACGGAAAAGATGTTGCAACAGGAATATTACCAGTTGATTACACATATGAAGATATAGAAATTACCGGAGTTATAGGAAAACCTGAAATAGCAAGGTCAAACAGATCAAATCAATTATTTTTTGTAAATAAAAGATATATAAAAGATAAGATGTTGACAGCTGCAACAGAACAAGCATATAAAGGTTTAATTCCAATTGGAAAATATGGATTTGTTGTATTAAATATTAATATGAATCCTTCAAAAGTTGATGTTAATGTGCATCCAGCAAAATTGGAAGTAAGATTTGAAGAAGAAAATAAGATATTTCAATCAATATATCATGCAATAAAAAATACTTTACTAAAAAGTGAATTGGTTGCAGATACAGAAAAAAGTTCAGAAAGATCAGAACAAGTAAAAAATGAACCTTCAAAAGGATTATTTGATTTTAGAAAAAATGAAACTAAAAAAATAGAACAATATAATGATGAAGAAAGCAAAATTAAGACAAATGTTGGACAAGTTGAACATGGTGAAAATTTTTCAAATATTAATATTGGACAAGGTGGTCCTGTTAATACTGCAGACATATTAGAACAATTGAAAAAAATGAAAGAAAATCTTCAAAAACAAATAGAGAATAAACCAAAGATTGATGTTGAAGTGCAAGAAAATGAACAAAAAAATGAATCAGAACAATTAAATCAAGAAGATGAAAAAGAAAATAAAGTTGCTGATGAAAATAATAATAATAAAATAGAAGATAACAAAATAGAAAATATAGAAGATTCAGAAAAAAAGCTAGAAGAAGAAAAACAAAATATTGAAGGAATATTACCTGTAGAAACAAAACAAAATGTTGAAGAAACTGTGGTAACAGAAACAAAACCAGAGGAAAAATTAGAAGAAATAAAAGAACAGATAAAAAAATTAGAAAACATAAATTATGAAGAAACAACACCACAAGATTTTAATACAATGTATGAAAAATTATTTGGTAGAAAACCAATAGAAAATGAACAATTACCAGAAGAACAACCAAAAGAAAATAAAAATACAGCAGTAGATTTAATAAAGGATAATATATCAGTATTTGAGCAAAGAGAAGAATATAAAAAACCAATATATAAATTTATAGGAATAGCATTTAATACATACATAATTATAGAAATGGATAAAGAAATGTATATAATAGACCAACATGCAGCACATGAAAGAATTATGTACGAAAAAGTTAAGAAAAATTATTATAGTGAATATTCAAAGGACTCACAAATGCTACTATTACCAGATGTTATAACATTAACACATAAAGAAATGGAAATAGCAAAAGACAATATGGATTTATTTAAAAATGCTGGATTTAGCTTAGAAGAATTTGGAGAGAACACAATAAAATTAACAGGTGTACCAACAGTATGCTTGGATATAGATAACAAAGAATTGTTTTTAGAAACACTAGATGAAATAAATACAATTGCAAGGACTGCAAAACAAGAAAAAGAGGAAAGATTTATTGCAACAGTAGCATGTAAAGCAGCAGTGAAAGCAAATATGGTGTTAGATAAAGCAGAGGTAGAAAATTTAATGGACAAATTATTAGAATTACCAAATCCATTTACATGTCCACATGGTAGACCTACAGCAATAAAAATGAGCAAATATGATATTGAAAGAAAATTTGCAAGAAAATAGATAAGGAGATAAATATATGGCACTTATTATAGGAATAATAATAATATTACTTTTAGTTTTACTAGGTTGGACATGGCATAATTTAGGAACAATTGAAAATAAAACAAAGATCATATGTATAGTTTCAGGGTTAGTAATTGTATATATAATTACATTTATAATTTTCAGTATATCAAAAGTGGGAATAAACTATGAAAATAAAGAAATATTAAAACTAGTACAAACAATATTTGTAATATTATTTACAATAATAAATGGATATATATTGTTACCATACATATTTAAAAAGCTAGAACAAATAGATAATGATGAAATTGAAAAAGAAAAATTAGTTAAAGGAATTGTAATTTTATTAGTCTTGTTTATATTTATTGCAATATTTGAAGTGTCATATTTAGGTAGCATTCAAAGTGGTATATTAGATATGATAAAGAGAAGATAGGTGTTTAATAGGTTGGAACTTTTAGGAGGAATGAGATAATATGGAACAAAAAGAAAAAGTCATAGTAGTATGTGGACCAACAGCATCTGGGAAAACAGCACTTTCAATAGAACTTGCAAAAAAAATAAATGGTGAAATAATATCAGCAGATTCCATGCAAATATACAAAGATATGAATATAGGAACTGCAAAACCAACATTAGAAGAAATGCAAGGCATTAAACATTATCTTTTAGATTTTGTATCTCCAAATGAAAGATACAGTGTTGCACAATATAAAAAAGATGCAAAAAAAGCAATAAAAGAAATTTTACAAAAAGGAAAAACACCAATTATTGTTGGTGGTACAGGACTATATGTTGATAGTTTGATATATGAGATAGAATATAATGATATTAAATTAGATGAAAATTATAGAAAAGAACTAGAAGAAATAGCAGAACAAGAAGGCTTGGAAATTTTGTATAAAAAAGCTTTAGAATTAGATCCAAAAGCAATGGAAAAGATAAGCAAAAATGATAAAAAAAGAATATTAAGAGTTTTAGAAATTTATAAAGCAACAGGAAAAACAAAGACTGAGCAAGAAATAGAATCAAGAAAAAATCCTGTGGAATATGATTACAAAGTATTTGCAATAAATTGGGAAAGAGAAAAATTATATCAAAGAATAAATAAAAGAGTAGATATAATGATAGAACAAGGATTAATAGAAGAAGTGAAATTAATTTTGAAAAAATATAATGAATTTCCAACAGCAATGCAAGGCTTAGGATATAAAGAAGTTGTAGATTATTTAAATGGAAATTATACTAAAGAAGAAATGATAGAAAAAATAAAAATGGAAACACGAAGATATGCTAAAAGACAATTAACATGGTTTAGAAAAAATAAGCAAACAATATGGCTTGAAGGAACAAATGATATACAAAATAATATAAATATTATTTTGGAGGGAATAGGTATTGGAAGAAGAAATTAAAGAGAAGAAAAAAAATAAAGTTAATAGAAAAAAGATAGTTATGTATATAGTATTAGCTTTGATTATAATGTATTTAACATATGCAGTATATCTATTAGTAAAACAACCTACAGACAAAGTTACAGTAGAAAATGGTACTTTATATTTAGAAGAAACAGACATAGGATACATAATAAGAGATGAGCAAGTTGTAAAGGGCAATAATTATAAAAATGGTATGGAGAGAATTAAAAATGAAGGTGAAAAGACAGCAAAAGGAGACTCAATATATCGATATTATAGTAAAAACGAAGATAAATTAAAAGAACAAATAGCTGAATTTGATAATAAGGTACAAGAGGCATTAAAAGGTCAAGAAGGAACACTTACTTCAGATATAAAATTATCAGAAATAAAACTACTAGAAAATCAACTGGATGAAAAAATTGCATTGTTAAATAAAACATCAGATATATCAAAAATTACTGAATATAAAAAGGAAATAAATGATTTAGTAAGTAAAAAAGCTAAACTTACAGGAGAATCCAGTGCAGCAGGAAGCTATTTAAAACAATTATATAATCAAAGAGCTAAATTAGAAGAACAACTGAATTCAGGAGCAGAATATATAAAAGCGCCTGAAAGTGGAATTGTTTCTTATAAAGTTGATGGATTAGAAGAAACATTAACACCTAATAATTTTTCAACGATAAATAAAGAATTTTTAGAAAACTTAAAATTAAAGACGGGACAATTAATAGTAACAAATGATGAATGTGGAAAAATAATAGATAGCTCAAAATGCTATATAGCTACAATTTCTAATTCCGAACAAGCAAAACAAGCCCAAATAGGGGATTCGGTAAAGGTGAGATTATCAAACAGTAAAGTGATTAAAGCCACTATAACGTATACATCACAAGAAAGTGAAGAAGAAACATTAATAATTCTAGAAATAAATAAACAAATAAGTGAACTTGCAAATTACAGAAAAATATCTTTTGACTTAATTTGGTGGAATGAAACAGGATTAAAAGTTCCAAATCAAGCAATTGTAGAAGAAAATGGATTTAATTATGTAGTTAGAAATAGAGCGGGTTATTTAGACAAAATACTTGTAAATGTTACAAGAAAAAATGACAAATATTCAATAGTTACTAATTATAGTACAGATGAACTTAAAAATTTAGGATTTTCAAGTACAGATATTCAAAAAATGAAAAGTATATCTATTTATGATGAATTAATATTAAATCCTGATTTGAGTAAAGCAAATTAAAATGTTACAAAAATGTTACAGAAATATTAAAAATTTATTACATTTTAAAAAAGTATTGACAATAAACAAAAAAAAGTAGATACTATTAGCATAATATGTAAGAAAAAATTTAGGAGGTTTTTTTATGTCAGGAGCATTAATGAATAAAGTTTGGGATTTATTTGGAATGGATTCAGCTGAACCAGAAGGATATGAAGATGAAAATATCTATGATTATGATAATAATGAGGAAGAAGAAACAGAAGATAACAAAAAAATATTTGGAAGAAAAAATAACAAAGTAGTAAATATGCCACAAGCACAAGGTCAAGCTATAAAAATGGTTATATCACAACCAACAACATTTGAACAATCAGATGAAATTTGTAGCTTTTTAAAAGAAAAAAAATCTATAATTGTTAATCTAGAATATGTAAATAAAGATGTTGCTAGAAGAATAGTAGATTTTATTAGTGGTGGAGTTTATGCATTAGATGGCTATATCCAAAAAGTATCAAATTCAATCTTTTTAGTTGCACCATCAAACTATGAAATAACAAATGAAATGGCAAGAGAAGAAATGAAAAGCAAATTATCAGTTTCATGGTTAAAAAATAACAATGTAAATAATTAATTAAATAATTTTTTACATGTAGGAGGAAGAAATGATTACACCGTTAGATATAGATAATAAAAGATTTTCAAAACAAATGGTAAATGGATATAGTGTTGAAGAAGTTGACGATTTTTTAGATGAATTAACTGCAGATTATTCTAAAAATTATAAAGAAGTTAACGAATTAAGAGCGAAAGTCGAAGAATTAAATAATAGTTTAGTTCAATATAAAACAATTGAGTCAACTTTACAGAATACATTAGTAATGGCTCAATCAACAGCAGAAGAAGTAAAAAATGTAGCAAAACAAAAAGCTGACCAAATAGTAGATGAAGCTAAAGTAAATGCCCAAAAACAAGTAGATGAATTAAATAATGAAATAATAATGAAACAAAAAGAATTAGAAGACGTAAAAAAACAATTTGATATATATAAAGCAAAAATGGAATCTTTGTTGATTTCTCAATTAGAATTATTAAAAGATGTAAATAAAGATGATTAAAAAGAGATTATGGGGCTACCACTCCAAATCTCTTTTTTTGACGAAAAATATTACAAAATTGGAACAATATTACAGAACTATTAAATCTATATTACAATTTTGTTAATACTATTGACATTGACAAAAAAAACGATAAAATTATAGCATAGGAGAAAAAGCAAAATGAGAATAATAAGTGGAACAGCTAGAGGTACAAAATTATATACATTAGAAGGTCAAGCAACAAGACCAACATTAGATAGAGTTAAAGAATCATTATTTAATATAATACAAAATGAAATAATAGATTCAAACTTTTTAGATGTATTTTCAGGTAGTGGAGCAATAGGACTAGAAGCAGCAAGTAGAGGGGCAAAAAAAGTTATATTGTGTGATAAATCAAAAGATGCAATAAATATAATAAGTAGAAATATTGAAAAAACACATTTAAAAGAAAATGTAGAATTATATAATTTAGATTATGAGACATTGCTAAAAAATAAAGTGAAAGAAAAAATGGATATTATATACATAGATCCACCATATAATTCAGATTTTGCAATAAAATCAGTTGAATATATAATTAGTCAAAAAATAGCTGATGAAAATTCAATAATAATAATAGAAACAGATAATGAAGAAAAAGTATTAAATGAACTAAAGAAAATAGATATTGAAATAATAGATAAAAGAAGATATGGACGAGCAACATTAATCTTTATAAAAATTAGAAAGGGGTAAAACCATGGAGATATTTGAACTACTAGAAACTTTGGAGGATATAATTGAAAAAAGCAGAAATGTACCATTTTCAAGTAAGGGAATTGTTGACAAAGAAGAAATGTTAGACTTAATAAAGGAAATAAGATTAAAGCTTCCAGATGAATTAAAACAAGCTAAATGGGTAAAAGAAGAAAGACAACGTATATTAGTAGAAGCTCAAAAAGAGGCTGATGGAATTGTAAAGGAAGCAGAAAATAAAATTATATCAATGATAGATGAACATGAAATTACAAGAAAAGCATATGAGCAAAAGAAAGAAATAATTGAAAATGCTAATGAAAGATCAAGAGAAATATCAAATGGTACAAAAGAATATGCAGATGAATTATTAGCACATACAGAAGATGTATTAACACAAACATTAGGTGGATTAGAGAAAAATATATCAGAAGCTCTAAAATTAATGGAAATGTCTATAGAAGACACATTAAAAACAGTTCAAAATAGTAGAAAAGAATTAAAATAAAGGGAAAGGTGGCAGGGCTTTTTTCCCTTTTTATTATAATGTAACAATTTTAAGAAAAAACGGAGGAAAAACATGGCAAAAAGAAAAACTAAAAGAAAGTCAAATACTAGAGCAAAAAAAAGAGCATCAAATACAGATTTAGCGGTAGTTGGATTAATAATATTAAGTGTATTATTATGTGTATTAATATATGGAAAATCAGGTATTATTGGAATAAAATTAAATGAAATATTGGGTGGAATGATGGGAATTATAAAATACATTTTACCAATAGGAACTTTTTTAATAGGAATAAAAATAGCCTTAAATGATGACGAATATCTTACTTCAAAATTAACGCAATATGCAGTTTTATTAATAAGTATAGCGGTATTAATGACTGCATGGCAAATAAATTCTGGAGAAATGACAATATTGGATAAAAATATGCAAACAATAGTAAAAGATGCATATAGCTTAGGAATGCAAGATAAAGGTGGAGGAGCACTTGGAGCAATACTTGCAACACCGCTTGCAAATTTGTTAAGTCCAGTTGGAGCAATAATATTGTGTGTAGGTATTGTAATTATGCTTGCAGTATTCACATTTGGAATAAATATATCTGAAATGATAAATAACTTTGTTGAAAAAACAGAAGAGAGTAGAGAAGAAAAATATGAAAGAAGACAACAATTAAGAGAAGAACAAGAAAAAGCTAGACAAGAAGCAAAACAACAAGCTTTAGAAAATAAGAAAAAAACTAAATCAATACAAAAAGAACAGGCAATGAGAGAAGCATTAGAAGAAGAGGATGTTGGAGAACAAATAAAAATCAATTTTGGTGGTAGAATATTAGAAGAAGAAGACAAAAAAGGAAGAAAAAAATATGACCATAAAGATGATGATTTAACACCATTAACAAAAGAATCTAAAAAAACACAATCAATTCAGCCAGATGTTATAGAAAACAATTTATTTAGACAAGAAGAAGAGAAAAAAGAAGATAAAACAAAAGAAGTATTACAACTTGAACATGCAATGGTTGTTGAAGATGAAAATTATGAGTATCCACCAATTGAATTACTAAGCAAACCAGATAAGAAAAAATTAAAAGGTGGAGCAAAAGCCTTAACAGATACAGCAACAAAATTGCAAAAAACATTATATAGTTTTGGTGTATCAGCCAAAGTTGAAAATGTTTCTGTTGGACCTGCAATAACAAGATATGAGCTAAAACCAGCAGAAGGTGTAAGAGTAAGTAAAATAGCAAATCTAGCAGATGATATCGCCTTAAATTTAGCTGCTGAAACAATAAGAATTGAAGCACCAATTCCAGGAAAACAAGCAGTTGGAATAGAAGTTCCAAATAAAGAAAAAGAAGCAGTTCACTTAAGAGAAGTATTAGAAAGTGAAGAATTCCAAAATAATAAATCAAAATTAACAGTAGCACTTGGAAAAGACGTAGCAGGAAATATACAATTAGCAGATATAGCAAAAATGCCACACGTTTTAATTGCAGGTTCTACAGGTTCAGGAAAAAGTGTATGTATAAACACAATAATTTCAAGTATTATATATAATGCTAAACCAAGTGAAGTAAAAATGGTAATGGTAGACCCTAAAGTAGTTGAATTATCAGTATATAATGGAATACCACATTTATTAATACCAGTTGTAACAGACCCTAAAAAAGCAGCAGGAGCATTAGCATGGGCTGTTCAAGAAATGGATAATAGATATAATTTATTTGCAGCAAAAGGAGTAAGAGACATCAAGGGATATAATAAAGCAATAGAAAAAGAAGAAGGACAAGGTAAATTACCACAAATAGTAATAATAGTAGACGAGTTAGCAGACTTAATGATGGTTGCTGCAAAAGATGTTGAAGAGGCAATATGTAGATTAGCACAAAAAGCAAGAGCTGCTGGAATGCACTTAGTAATTGCGACACAAAGACCATCAGTTGATGTAATTACAGGATTAATAAAAGCAAATGTACCATCAAGAATAGCATTTGCGGTATCATCACAAGTAGACTCAAGAACTATATTAGACTCAGTTGGAGCTGAAAAATTACTAGGAAAAGGTGATATGCTATTTTTCCCAACAGGATATCCAAAACCAGTTAGAGTTCAAGGTGCATTTGTATCAGATGAAGAAGTAGAAAAAATAGTAGACTTTGTAAAACAAAATGGAACAGCAAATTATAGTGAAGATATATTAGAAACAATTGAAAATAGTAATAAAACAGAAAAAGAATTAATGCAAGAGCAAGCAGAAGATGATGAAACAGATCCATTTTTAATGGATGCAATAGATGCAGTTGTAGAGCAAGGAACAGCATCAACATCATTTATACAAAGAAAATTTAAAGTAGGTTATGCACGTGCAGGAAGAATAATAGACCAAATGGAGGAAAGAGGAATTATTTCTGGATATCAAGGAAGTAAGCCTAGAGAAGTCTTAATGTCAAAAGAAAGACTGGAAGAATTAAAGATGGGAACACCACCACAAGAAGAAGTGGAAGAATAAAACTATAAAAAAAGGAGGGTACTATATTGCATAAAAAAAAGAACTTATTAGAAAAAATTGTAAAAAAAGACTACAATAACGAATTAGAAAAAGTTTTAGAAACAAAGCAATTTGACGAACATGTAAAAAGTACCCTTTTAAGCATATTATATAAAATTGAAGCGGCATACAAAGATTTAGAAACAGTAAAAAAAGATGTGCAAACAAAAGAAGAATATGTAGCAAATATAATAGAGATTATAAAAAACAATTGTGATTCAATAAAAATAATAAGAATGAATGATGAAGAAAACAAAATTCCTAATAATAAAACATATATAGTAGATAAAGAAAATAAAACAATAATAGCATATCCAATAGAAAGAAAAATTTTATATGCAATAGCAAAAATTTCTAAAAAAGACAAAATAATAAAAGATGATTATTTTTTAATAAATGAGACATTATCTGAATTAATAAATGTAGGTAATAATATTAATATGGTAGAGCCATTAAGAGATTTTAATGGATATTCATGGACGACAATACCACAAGAAATAGAAAGTATAGATCACAATTTAATATATCAAATTTTAAGAATATTAGTAGGACATAAATTTTTAAATAAATGGGTAAAAAATGATGAATTTATTATAGATTATTTCTATCTATTTAAAGAAGAGCTAGAAGGACAATATGGAAAAGAAAATATGAATAAATTAATAGATATATTAGCAAAGGTATCTATATTATTAAGTATAAAATTCAATAGTAAAGAAAAAGAAGAAATATTGGAAATAAAAGATAAAATAGATAGTGAATTTGAAAAAATTCAAGATAAAAAAGAATTTTTAGAACAAACAACCAAAAGAAAAATAGATATAAATAAACAAATTATGCGAATAGATGAAACTATAAATGACAAAGAGTTATTACAAAAGGAATATGTAGCAAGGAACGAACAACTTTCATTAGAAAAGAAAATATTTAGTATGAGAATATTAGCTAAAATAATGGAAGAGGAAAAAAAGGAAAAGAAAGAAGAACTTGAAAAATTAAATAGAATAATGAATCCACAAAACTTTGTTAAATATCAAAAAGAACTTGAAGAAAAACATAAATACTTAGAAGTTTTAAATTCAAAAAATGATGAGAAAGAATTAGAAAAATTAAAAATAAAATTACAAGAATTATTTTTAAAAATGTTGAAAATAAAAATAAAAAAGACAGAAACAAAACAAGAAATAGAGAAAATTATATATGACTTTAGGTATTATTTATTGTTACCATATAATCATGAAAAGAAAGTATATGAAATAGAAAGTATAAAAAGAATAATCAATGAAGTTTTAGAAGTAATAATTAATAAGGCTATAGATTTTAAAGTTCTAGAGAAAATTTCTGAAAACAATGAGACAAATAATGAAGTATTGAAAAATATATTTAAAGTAAGAATTATAAAACTAGAAAAAGCATATTTAAAAATTACTAAAGAAAAAGATAAATACTTTGTACAAATTTTTGATGAAAATATTTTTGAAGAAAGAATAGAAATACAAAAGCCAGTCGATTTAAATATAAAATTGAATAAAAAAATACCAATATGGGGGTAGCAAAAGTGTCCAATAGGGACGGTTCTTTTTGGACACTTTGTTTAGAAAGAATAAAGATGTCCAAAAAGAACCGTCCCTATTGGACACTGGCCATTGGCAAAAAAGAGGAGGAAATTTATGAAGATTACATTTTTAGGTGCAACGAAAACAGTAACAGGTTCAAACTACTTAGTAGAGGCTGCAGGAAAAAAATTTTTAGTTGATTGTGGTATGTGGCAAGGAAAAAAAGAATTAGAAGAGGAAAATTTTGATGAATTTGATTTTAATCCAGCAGAAATAGATTTTATGTTATTAACGCATGCCCATATAGACCATTCAGGAAGAATTCCAAAATTATATAATGAGGGATTTAAAAATAAAATATATGCACACAAAGCGACATGTGATTTATGTGCACTAATGTTACCAGATAGTGGACATATTCAAGAAATGGAAAGTGAATGGAAAAATAGAAAAAGAATGAGAAAAGGTCTTGAAGCTAGAGACCCATTATATACAGCAGAACAAGCTGCGAGATGTTTGGAAATATTTGAGCCAGTTCAATATGACCAAATTATAGATATAACACCAGATATACATGTAAGATTTAATGATGCTGGACACATGTTAGGTTCAAGTATTATTGAATTATGGGTAAATGAAAATGGAAAACAAACAAAAACAGTATTTACAGGTGATTTAGGAAATAATGATATACCATTACTTAGTGAACCAACAATGATAGAAGATGCAGATTTTTTAGTAATGGAATCAACATATGGAAGTAGAAAACATATTAAAAATGATCAAAAAGCAGAAATGTTTTTGGATATTGTATCAGAAACACTTGATAACAAAGGAACAGTTGTAATACCATCATTTGCAGTTGGAAGAACACAAGAAATATTATATGAACTAAACAAAATAAAAGAAACAAAAGATGATGAAAAGTTTATCAAAGAATATGAGACATTAATGAAGGCACCAGTATATGTAGATAGTCCACTTGCAATATCAGCAACAGAAGTATTCAAAGAAAATATGGATTTATTTGATGAAGAAACCCAAGAAGAAATAAAAAAAGGAGACCATCCACTTGAATTTCCAGGATTAAAGTTTACAACAACTGCTGATGAATCAAAGGCTTTAAATGAAAATCCAGAACCTTGTATAATAATATCAGCAAGCGGAATGTGTGAAGTTGGAAGAATAAAACATCACTTAAAACATAATTTGTGGAATCCAAACTCAACAATATTATTTGTAGGATATCAAGCACCAGGAACACTTGGATATAGTATAGTAAATGGAGCTAAAAAAGTAAAAATATTTGGTGAAGAAATTGCAGTAAATGCAAGAATTGAATATATAGAAGGATATTCAGGACATGCAGACCAAGATGGATTAATGAACTTTGTTTATTCATTTATAAAAAAACCAAAACAAGTATTTTTAATTCATGGTGAGGAGGAATCACAAGAGGTACTTGGTGAAAAAATTGAAAATGAAGTACAATTACCAGTTATAATACCAAATTATGGTGAGACATATGAACTAAATGTAGATGAAGATGTTAAATTAACACATAAAATGGATAAGAAATTACCTGTTAATATGAAATCTGAAGTATTGAAGAGATTAGAAAAATTAAAATCAGAAATAGAGGATATGGACAGCAGTGTTAGAGAAGATATGAATAATGGTCAACTTAAAGATACGGATGTATTTAGAATTAATGAAAAAATAAAAGATTTGGAAAAACAAATTTTAAATGTAATAGAGGGCTAAAAATGTCAATAGGGACGCCCCTTTTTGACAACTTTCTGACAATTTTCTGTCAAAAAGGGGCGTCCCTATTGACAGAAAGGAAAAAAGATGGAAAACAAATATTTAAATGAAGCAATAATAGGAAATAAAAAAATAATAGCTACATTTACTTCAAAAGGAGAAATGCAAAGAATATATTTCCCTAGTAGAGATAATAAACAATACATAAATTATTTTCATACAGGTGTAAAAATAAATGAATCAGATTTAATATATTTACATGATGATATAAATAATATATACAAACAATACTATGATACTGATACAAATATATTAAATACTGAAATTACCAATACATACTTTAATTTAAAAATACTACAAACAGATTTTGTATTAATAAAAGAAAATGTATTGTTAAAAAAATATACATTTTTTAATGAAGGAAAAATAGATTTAAATACTGAATTTTATATTCATTCTGAATTATTATCAGATACAAATAACTTTGTAGGATGCAAAATTGTTGATGGTGGAATGATGCAATATGCACATGATTTTGTATTCTCAACATTTGCAAAAGGAAAAGATATTATAAAACATCAAATAAATGGAAGTATAAATAATATAAAAAGAACAGAAATATATGACAAAGATTATATAGGAATGTCAAAAGATACATCAATTGCTTATGAAATTGGAACAATAAAACCAGGGGAAAAGAAAGAACTAGAAATATGCATAGCAATTGATGAAAATAAAAATGTGTCTGATATAGAAGATGAAATTGAGAGAATAAAGAGAATAGATTTTGAAAAAGAATATATGAATACAAAATCATATTGGAGAAAATATGTTAAACAACATAATGGTTTAAAAATTAAAGAACCTGAAAATAGCTATGATGAAAGAATATATGAAATATATAAAAGAAGTATATTATTATTTCCATTATTGACAAATGTAGATACTGGAGCAATTATAGCGTCACCTGAAATTGATGAAAACTTTACAAAATGTGGAAGGTATGCATATTGTTGGCCTAGAGATGCAGTATTTATGACAAAAGCAATGGATATCTTAAAAATGAATAAGGAAACAGAAAAATTCTATAAAGTATTTTGTAAAAAAACGCAAAGTAAAAATGGAATGTGGGAACAACGTTTTTATACAGATGGTAAATTAGCTCCATGTTGGGGATATCAAGTGGATGAAACTGCAAGTGTTGTTTATGGTGTATATGAACATTATAAATATACTAAATCAGAAAAATTCTTAAAAGAAAATTTACCAATGTGTGAAAAAGCAATAGATTTCTTAAAGAGATATGTAAAAGATTGGTTAGAAAAACCAGAAGAAACAAAAGAACATAAATATCATGTAAGTTATGATTTGTGGGAAATGTGTGAAGGTGTACATTTGTATTCATTAGCAAGTATTTATTCAGCATTTTCAAGTATTTTGAAGATGTATGATATATTAGGAAAAGATGTATCTGAATTTGAAAATAATAGATTAAAACAAGAAAAAGTTGAAAAATCTAAAAAAGAAATAGAAAGAATGCAACTTGAAATAAAAAAATATATTAATAAATATTTGTATGATGAAGATAAAAAATCATATGTAAGAAATCCAGAAGATAAAAAAATGGATATAAGCATAATGGGTGCTGTTACACCATTTGAAGTATTTAAACCAAAAGAAAAGAAAATTCAAAATACTGTTGAAAGAATAAATTTGAGTTTGAGAACTTATACAGGTGGTTATCAAAGATTTGAAAATGATAATTATATGAATGGTAACCCATGGCCAATATCAAACCTTTGGATGACATTGTATTATTTGGAAACAGGTGAGAAAAAGAAGGCAAAAGAAACTTTTGATTTTGTTATTAAAACTGCTGGTAAACATTATTTCTTGGGAGAGCAAGTTGATAATGAGACTTTAAAACCAAATTGGGTTATTGGTCTTGGATGGTCTCATGCAATGTTTATTATTGTTTTGGAAAAATATATGGGAAAATAATATAAAAAAACACTTGAAAATACTATAAATTTGATATAGAATTGAATTGCCAAAAAAAATATGGTAATACTAAAAGAAAAAGCAAAGGAAAACCAATGCTAAATTAAAGGAGGAATTTATTATGTCAGTAAAAGTAGCCATTAATGGATTTGGACGTATAGGACGTCTAGCATTTAGACAAATGTTTGGAGCAGAGGGATATGAAATCGTAGCAATAAATGATTTAACAAGTCCTAAAATGTTAGCTCATTTATTAAAATATGATTCAGCACAAGGAAAATATGAAAAAGCTGAAACAGTAGAAGCAGGAGAAGATTCAATAACTGTAGATGGAAAAACAATTAAAATATATTCAGAAAAAGATGCAGCAAATTTACCATGGGGAGAAATTGGAGTAGATGTAGTTTTAGAATGTACAGGATTCTATACATCTAAAGACAAAGCACAAGCACATATTGATGCAGGAGCTAAAAAAGTAGTAATATCAGCACCAGCTGGAAAAGACTTACCAACAATAGTTTATGGTGTAAATGAAAAAATATTAACACCAGAAGACAAAATAATATCAGCAGCATCATGTACAACAAACTGTTTAGCACCAATGGCAAAAGCATTAAATGATTATGCACCAATTCAATCAGGAATAATGACAACAGTTCATGCTTATACAGGAGATCAAATGATATTAGATGGACCACATAGAAAAGGTGATTTAAGAAGAGCTAGAGCAGCAGCTGTTAATATTGTACCAAACACAACAGGAGCAGCAAAAGCAATCGGATTAGTTATACCAGAATTAAATGGAAAATTAATTGGTTCTGCACAAAGAGTTCCAGTACCAACAGGTTCTACAACTATATTAGTAGCAGTTGTTAAAGGAGAAAACATTACAGAAGAATCAATAAATGCAGCAATGAAAGCTCAAAGTAGCGAATCATTTGGATATACAGATGAATACTTAGTTTCATCAGATGTTATTGGAATGAGATACGGTTCATTATTTGATTCAACACAAACAATGGTAACAGAAATCGGAAACGGTTTGTATCAAGTTCAAGTTGTATCTTGGTATGATAATGAAAATTCTTATACTAGCCAAATGGTTAGAACAATTAAATATTTTGCAGAATTAGGATAATATAGATTATAAAAGGTGAGGTAGATTGTACTATCTTACCTTTTATGCATTTTTGAGACAAAGGGTGAGACAAGAGGGACGGGGCGCCACACAAACAATAATTTTACGGACTGTGAATTGCAACAACAGAAATCCAGAAATTAACAAAATTTTCCTAAAACCCTTGATAAATCAAAAAAAATATAGTATACTATTCAAGGTAAACCTTTTACTTAGCTTTTTAAGCAAAGCACCAAGGCTAAAAGCTCAGTTAAAGGAGTAAAGAAAAATAGGAGGTGTAAACAATGACAAAGGAAAGAAAACAAGAAATCATTAACACATATAAAAGAGAAGAAAAAGACACTGGGTCACCAGAAGTACAAATCGCTCTTTTAACAGAAAGAATTAATGAATTAACAGAACACTTAAAAGTACATGTTAAAGATAATCACTCAAGAAGAGGATTATTAAAAATGGTTGGTAAAAGAAGAAATTTACTAAACTACCTAGCAAAAAAAGATGTTCAAAGATATAGAGACATCGTTGAAAAATTAGGATTAAGAAAATAATTTCATAAAAGAGCCTATGCAAAACAAAAGATTTAGCATAGGCTTTTTGTGGAAATTTTCCAAATGAGCCTGAAATTTAGGTAAGTAGCTTGTATAATGTACTGGACAAGATATAGAAAAAATAAAATATAAAAGCCAGAATATTATAGAGGTTACAATCTAAATGAGGCTCAAAAAAGAGGGATTAAAGGGGGACAAACTATGTTTGAATTTATTAAAAAATGGTGCAAAAAAGATGAAAAAGGAAAGGAAGAAAACAAAATGTTTAAAGTATATGAAACAGAACTAGCAGGAAGAAAACTAACAATAGAAACAGGAAAATTTGCAGGGTTAGCAAATGGAAGTGTAACAGTTAGATATGGAGACACAGTTGTAATGGTAAATGTTACAGCATCAAAAGAACCAAGAGATGGAATAGACTTTTTCCCATTGTCAGTAGATTATGAAGAAAAATTATATTCAGTTGGAAAAATACCAGGTTCATTCCAAAAAAGAGAAGGAAAACCAAGTGATAAAGCTATATTAACATCAAGAGCAATAGACAGACCATTAAGACCACTATTTCCAAAAGATTTCAGAAATGATGTAGTAGTTGTAGCAACAGTTCTTTCAGTAGAACAAGATAACTCACCAGAAGTAGCAGCAATGATAGGTGCATCAGCAGCACTTTCAATTTCTGATATACCATTTGGTGGACCAACAGCAGCAGTAAATGTTGGATTAGTTGATGGAAAAATAGTTATAAATCCAACAGAAGAACAAAGAAAAGTATCTGACTTAACATTAACAGTAGCAGGAACTGAAGAAAAAATAGCTATGATTGAAGCAGGAGCAAATGAAGTTCCAGATGATGTTATGTTAGAAGCAATAAAACAAGGTCATACAGAAATCAAAAAGATTTGTAAATTCATAGAAAAAATGAAAGAAGAAATTGGAAAACCAAAATTTGAATATAAATCATTTGCAGTTGATCATGATATATATGAATTTATAGAAACAAATTTCAAAGAAGGTATAAAACAAGCTCTTCAAGAAGCAGATAAAGAAACAAGAGACAACAATGTAGCTGCTGTAACTGATAAAATAGTAGAAGCATATACTGAAAAATTCGGAGAAGAAGCAGCTGCAGAACACAAGGCAGATATTGGAGAAGCAATTTATAAATTAGAGAAAAAGATAGTAAGAGATATGATATTCTATGAACATAAAAGAGTTGATGGTAGAGCAATCGACGAAATAAGACCACTATCATGTGAAATAGACCTATTACCACGTGTTCATGGAAGTGCATTATTTACAAGAGGACAAACACAAGTACTTTCAGTTACAACATTAGGAATGATGAGTGAAGAACAAACACTAGATGGAATAGATACAGAAGAATCAAAAAGATATATGCATCAATACAACTTCCCAAGTTACAGTGTAGGTGAAGCTAGACCACCAAGAGGACCAGGAAGAAGAGAAATAGGACATGGAGCGTTAGCAGAAAAAGCATTAGTTCCAGTACTACCTTCAAAAGAAGAATTCCCATATGCAATAAGAGTTGTATCAGAAGTATTATCATCAAATGGTTCAACATCACAAGCAAGTATATGTGGAAGTACATTATCATTAATGGCAGCAGGTGTACCAATTAAAAGACCAGTTGCAGGTATATCAACAGGACTTGTAACAAATCCAGAAGATGAAAATGACTATGTAATGTTAACAGATATTCAGGGATTAGAAGATTTCTTTGGAGATATGGACTTTAAAGTTGGTGGAACAGAAAAAGGTATAACAGCAATTCAAGTAGATATTAAAGTTGATGGATTATCATATAAGATTATAGAAGAAGCATTTGCTAGAACAAGAGTAGCTAGAAAACATATATTAGAAGATGTAATGGCACCAGTAATATCTAAGCCAAGAACAGAAATATCAAAATATGCACCTAGAATAGTATCAACAAAAATAAAAGTTGAAAAAATAAAAGATGTAATTGGTAAAGGTGGAGAAACTATAAATAAAATAATAGATGCAACAGGTGTTAAAATAGATATAGAAGAAGATGGACAAGTAATGATTTACTCAAATGATTCTGAGAAAGCTAATGAAGCACTAGAAATGGTAGAAGACATAGTAAGAGATGTTGAAGTTGGTGGAATCTATTATGGAACAGTTACAAGAATAATGAACTTTGGAGCATTTGTAGATTTAGGAGTAGCTGGAAAAGAAGGATTATTACATATATCTAAAATATCTAAAGAAAGAATTAAAAAAGTTGAAGATGTTCTTCATGTTGGTGATAAAGTAACAGTTAAGGTTACAGATATAGATGAACAAGGAAGAGTAAATTTAACAGCAATTTTATCAAATGAAAATGAAATATAATATAAAAAAAGATTCGAATTTAATATTTGAATCTTTTTTTGATATTATAAATTTAAGTTCTATATTCATTTTAATAATTTTTATCTATATGGATAATAATTTGTTTTAATAATTCTTTATCATCATTTGAAATACTTTTTATAGTAGAAGTTAAAAAAGTATCTAAAGTATTTTCTTTAAATGTTAATAATTCAGAAAATAAACAATTAGGTGAAATAGTTAAAAAATTGCATAAATTTAGTAAAGTAGGAACACTACCAATATTTCTACCATTTTCAATATTTCTTAATAAATCAATGGAAATATCAATGCTTTCAGCAACATATTCTTGAGTATATTTTTTAGATAATCTAGATTGCTTTATTTTTTTGCCTAATACTTTTAAAACGTCATCATTTTTTATTAACAAATGTAACACCTACTTTCAAATGTTTTATAAAATCATATCATTAAGATAAAATAATAAAAAGTGAGTCAAACTAATTAAAAATGGAAATTATAATAAAAATATTGCCAAAAATAATTAATTTTATTCATACAAATTGTTGACAAAAAAAGTAGAGTGTTGTAGAATAATGAAAGAAAATACAAATGAAAGGAAGATTATTATGTTTAAAAAGTACAAAAGCACAAAAGGTATAACGCTAGTAGCGTTAGTAATTACAATTATTATCTTATTGATATTAGCAACAATATCAATACAATCATTAACCAATACAGGGTTATTTGCAAGAGCAAAAGAGGCAAGAGATAAAACTGCAGCAGCAGCAGAAAATCAAGCAAAGACACTAAATGAATATGAAGATGAATTGAATAAATATGTGTCAGGGGCATCTCAAGTTAAAACAGATTGGACAGGAAAAGTAAACAAACCAAAATTAATGACAGGAATGACAGCAATAAAATTTAATGAACCAACAGGAGACGAAAAAGCAAAAGAAGGAAGTACAGTAAAAACAACAGATATAGATGCTGCATGGTATGATTATGATGCAAAAAAATGGGCAAATGCACAAACACAAGATGGAAGTATGTGGGTATGGATACCAAGATTTGCATACAAAATTAATAGTTCAAACAAAACATTTGATGTAGTATTTTTGAAAGATACAACAAATACTTATCTAGACAATGGAACTGAGAAAGATGCAGAAAAAGAAGGATATATAATACATCCAGCATTTAAAAATGAAAGTTCAACAGGTTATGAAAACGGTGGATGGGATAAAGAATTAACAGGAATATGGGTTTCAAAATTTGAAGCTGGATTTGCAACAAGTAATGGAAATAGTGCACCCAAAAAAGCAAGTTCAGTAAATTATAGTCAAACATCAGTATGGGCAAGTGGATATGAAACAGGAGGAAATGATGGTTCATTATCTGCAAGAAACTGGATAGATGGAGTATATGGTTCAACAACAACAGCAATAAAATATCCAACATTCCAAGGATTAACATATTCAATGAATTATACAAATCATAATGATGCATTTAATATATCTAGAGCATTAACAGAAAGTGGAAATATATATGGATTAAGTAGTGCTACAACAGATAGTCACTTAATGAAAAACAGTGAATGGGGAGCAGTAGCATACTTAGCACAAAGCAAATATGGACTAAATGGAACAAATATATATATAAACAATGCAAACTTACGTAATAGCCAACAAAGTGCATATGCAATAACAGGATGTGCAGGAGAAACAGAAGATGCAGCAGAAGTAGGAGTAAAGATTGATACAACAACTAAAAAACCAGTAACAACTGATAGTTCAAAGAAAATATATGTATGGACACAAAAAAGTGGAACAAAAGCAAGTACAACAGGAACAATATATGGAATATATGATATGTCAGGAGGAACATGGGAAAGAACAGCAGGACTAGTAAATAATGGAAATGAAAATCTAGCAACATATGGACAATCTTTACTAAATGCATTAAATAATGGAAAAAGTTCAAAATATGTAACAGCATATCCATTTGATTCATCAGTTGATAAAAACGGAGCAAATATAGATACAGCAAGTACAGCAAACTGGAAAGCTAATACAAAAATATACGGAGATGGAATACGCGAAACATCAACAGCCGGAACAGGAAAAACATCATGGTATACAGACTACTCTTACTTCCCAGCAGTGAACGTTCCGTTCAGCTCACGCGGTGGCAATTTCTGGAACGGCGAGGGGGCTGGTTTGTTCTCTTTCTACCGTAGTAACGGCCATAGCAATTACTACAGTGGGTTCCGCTCAGTGCTTGTCGCTCAGTAGCACTTTGAACTTTCCTTGGGCCTAAGTCCCTTTTATTCGGCACTTATTATAACAAGGAGAAAATAAAAATACGGGCAATTCAATTGCAAAATTTAACATAGAATTTTGGGGTGCGTAAGCACCCCGAAGACTTAAATAAAAAATGCAATATAAATATAAAAAACTAATTGGTAAAAATTAGGGATTAAACTGTAACTACTCTTACTTCCCAGCAGTGAACAATCCGTTCAGCAAACGCGGTGGCAATTTATGGAACGGCGAGGGAGCTGGTTTGTTCTATTTCAACCGTAATAACGGCAATAGCAATTACAACAATGGGTTCCGCTCAGTGCTTGTCGCTCAGTAGCACTTCGATACACAAAGAAACATAAAGGTTTCTATCCCAGATGGGTTTTTTTCAAGGAGAAAGCCGAGAGGATTTGTATCAAAGAAGTTTGATTCCTTTGGTATAAGCGTTGTTCTTATATCATAAACACATAAACAGTATTTTTGTTTGAGTAGCAAAATGGTGAAAATCCAAGAATATGAAAGTATAAAAAAATGTCTTATATTTAAGACATTTTTTTAGTATCATTTTCAATTAAATTAATTAAATCTTTTTCAACATATTCATAAGATTTATCATTAACCAAAAAATTACAATTGTTTAAAATTTTATGTTGCAATTTAAAAGAATCACAATGCCTAGTATGACCAAGCCAAGAATTTAAGCTTTGCATAGTATTATAAACATTTAATCTACCTGTAGAATAAAGATGATTCCAATGTTTAACATGTTTTTTAATTTTCTTTTTGCTATTTATTCTTAATAATTTATGAGTTGTAAAAATTCTATAACCACAAAAATTAACACCCATTTTATATGGATAATATCTAGACTTATTATTTAGAGATAATTTTAAATTATCATTTAAAAATTTTTCTATAATTGATTTTAATTTTTTACACTCTTCTTTAGTCTTTAAAAGTAAAATAAAGTCATCCATATATCGAACATAATATTTAACTTTTAAAACACGTTTCACATATTGGTCTAATTCATTGAGATAAATATTAGCAAAAAATTGACTTGTATAATTACCAATTGGTATTCCGACAGATTCAGAGGACTCACGACTATCAAAAATTAGTAATTTAGTAAAAGCGAGAAGTTCCTTGTCAGCAATATTTTTTTTTAAAATACTAAATAAAATATAAGGATTTATATTATAAAAAAATTTAGCAATATCACATTTTAGTACCCAAAAATCACCATAATTTCTTTTATAAATTCTCATGTATTTTTCTATTTGTGAAACAGCTTTATGAGTTCCACGGTCAGAAATACATGCAAAAGTAGAAAAAATTAGTTTAGGCACAAAATAAGGTTTTATAAATTCTTCTATATACCATTGGTGAACAATTCTATCAATATAAGGCAGAGCTTTTATGGTTCTTTGTTTAGGTTCATAAATTACAAATTCATGATATTTACCTAAATGATATTTTTTATTTTTAATATTGTTTAGCAAATTTGTAATATTGTTTTCTAAATTAAATTCAAATGTTATAATTTCACTTTTGTAAGCTTTGTGTACTCTGGCTCTTTTATGTGCTTCCATAAGTTTTTGAAAAGTAAGATTTTTATAAAAACAATTTTTTATCTTTTTTGGCATGAATTAATCCAACCTCCTAGCATATTACAAATATTTGTTATTAAATTACTCCAAGTTTGATAATTTTGCATTGAAATATATTTATATTTATAGGATAATCTAATATGTACCTTCATAATATGTAAATTTGTATCAAGCTCATTAAGATATTTTAATTTATCTTGCTTGTGAAAGGCTTTAATTGCATATATTAATAATCTTAAACCAGTATATAACGTACTTTTACATTCTTTAACTAATGCAAAAGTTTCAGATTTTGGATATTTTCTTAAAATATTATTAGTATACTCAATTAATTCCATATATTTTTGATAAATAACTAAATTATTTTTATTCTTTTCCATTTTTTACGTAATCTCCTAATAATAATTTACTTTCTTCTGAAATTTTATCAATAAAATCATAAGCGGCACTTATAGATAAATCATAGGCTTTTACAGAAGATATCTTTTCTAAAAATACTTTTAAGTTTTTGTTAAGAACAAAATCTTTAGGAGAGTATAAAGAATTATCAGAAGCGTCTATAATTTTGAAAGATAAATTAGCTGTTTTAAATAAATTAGAATATTTTTCAAGTTGAGAGGTAGGAAAGCCACATTTCATAATTGCAGAATTTAAATTTGTAAGTTTTAAATTAAATAATGATGAAATTAATTTTGCATCTTCATCAAGGAAAATATAAAATATTCCTGATTTAAATAAGTATAGTTGTGTAGAATCTTGTACTTTTAAAGCTACATATGTTTGATATAATTTACTCATTTTGAATATTCCTTTCTATATTAAATTTTGTGAAATAATTATATATCATAATTTTGAAAAAAATAACCACTAAAAGTAGTTGAAAAAATATACTGTTTTAAGTGATTAAAATAATTAAGTGCTAGACGTATAATATAACAAAAAAAGGTGAGAAAAAATGATGTCTTGTTTAGGTAGATTGTATAGAAAAGAAAAATTGATAAGTAGAACGTTAGATATAGACGAAGAACTGTATTATAAGTTAGAATTTTTATCAAATGAAAGATACGATGCATCTATTAGTAAATTAGTAAATATATCAATTGAAGAATTGGTAAGAACAGAAAATGTGCAAATATACAAAAGAAAAAACAACTCATATGTATCAAGATCATTTTTATTAAGGGAGAGTGTGTTAGACGGTTTGTATGAATTAAAAAGTAAATATAGAATACCAATATATTTATTAGTTAATATAGCTATTAGAAATGTATTAATAGATGAAGATTTATTATAAAAAATATTGCTAAAGTATTAATATTAATGTTATAATATTGTATAGGAGAGAAAAATGAGGAATAAAATTGCAAATCTTGTAACATGGATAATTATAATTGTAATATTAGTAATTGCATTTAATTTTTATAAAGAAAACAATTTTAATGACTTTGTAAGAAGTGAAATGAATTTGCATACATCAGAATTTAGGAGAGATAACAAAGTAAAATATCAAAATTCAAATAGCTATAAAATAATATCAAACACTAAAAATGATGCTACTTTTTATAAAAAGGTAAAAGTGCAAAAAAATATGCCATATAAAGTTACATGTATGGTTAAAACAGAAAATGTCATTCCAGAAAATGATTTGTCAGGAGTAGGTGCACAAATATCAATAATAGGTACAACTGAAAAATCAGTGGCTATAACAGGGACACAGGATTGGCAAAAAATAGAAATGATATTTAATTCTAAGGATAGAGAAGAAGTAGAAATTGGCTTTAGACTTGGTGGATATTTAGGTCAATGTACAGGTGTAGCATGGTTTAGTGATTTTACATTTGAAGAAGGAACATTAAGTCAAAATAACAATTGGAAATTTGCTTGCTTCATATTTGAAAATACAGATGTTGTAGTAAGCGGAAAAGAAATAAAACTATCAATGACTACTGCAGATGTTGCAGATATTAGAAATACAATAAAAAGATTTGGAAATACAGTAAAAGAAATGTCTAAAAATAAAATGACTGCAAACTATGATACTTATATTATACAAGAACCAATAAAAAAATTGACATATGATAAAGAATTCGGATATTATGTTGCGGCTGAGGACGTCGAAAATTCAATAAAAGATATTGTTAAACAAAATGGATATGATCATATATTTGTTATTATTAGACTTGGAAACGAAGAATATAAAGACGATATTCAAATAAATGATTGGATAGGATTGCGGTTCTATGGATTATTATGGAATAGGCTATTCTAACATAAGATTACCGAATTCATCAAAAAGTTATATGTATAAGTATGATTCTAGAATAAATACATTTCCGGAAGAAGTTTTTTTACATGAATTTTTACATTCATTAGAGAGAACATCACAAGAATATGGATATCAAATACCTGAATTACATGATTATGAAAAATATGGATACGAAAGCCAGAATTTGACTGGATTAAAAGATTGGTATCAAGATTATATGAACAAAAATATCAAATCATCTGAAGGATTAATAGGATTACCTGAAGAGGTTTATAATTTAAAACCAGCTAAAGATTTAGATTTTAAATATTCATATTCAATAGATGAATTTCATGAACCACAAAATGTAATAGAACAAATTAGGCAATTATTTAGGAATGTTATAAACAATGTTAAGTATATTAGTACGTTAGCTAAAGAAAACACAAATTAAAAATAGAAAGTAATAGTTAATAGAAAAGAGAGGAAAAAATGAAAGTATCAGATTTTAATTACAATTTACCAGAAGAATTAATTGCACAAGTACCATTGGAAAAAAGAGATGAATCAAGATTGATGGTTTTGAATAGGGAAAAACAAACAATAGAAGATAAGACATTTAAAGATATTATAGATTATTTAGAACCAGGAGATTGTTTAGTTAGAAATAATACAAAAGTAATACCAGCAAGAATTTATGGAAAAAAAGAAACAGGAGCACATGTTGAATTTTTGTTATTAAATAATATTGAAGGAGACATTTGGGAAAGTATAGTTAGACCTGGAAATAAATTACATATAGGTACAAAAGTGATTTTTGGGGATGGACTACTAGAAGCGGAAATATTGGATATAATGCCGGGTGGAACACGAAAAGTAGAATTTCATTATAATGGAATATTTAATGAAATATTAGATCAAATAGGATTAATGCCATTACCACCATATATACATGAAGAATTAAAAGATAATGATAGATATCAAACAGTGTATGCAAAATATGAAGGTTCAGCAGCAGCGCCAACAGCTGGACTACATTTTACACCAGAATTATTAAAGAAAATAGAAGAAAAAGGCGTAAAAATAGCAAATGTAACATTACATGTAGGAATAGGAACATTTAGACCAGTAAAAGAAGATGAAGTAGAAAAACATGAAATGCATTCAGAACATTTTTATATAAAGCAAGAAGATTGTGATAAAATAAATGAGACAAAAAAAGCTGGAAAAAAAGTAATATCTGTAGGTACAACATCATGTAGAGTTCTTGAGACAATAGCGGACGAAACGACTGGAATGGTGAAACCAACAGAAGGAGATACACAAATATTTATATATCCGGGTTATAAGTTTAAATGTATAGATGGATTGATAACAAATTTCCATTTACCACAATCAACATTATTGATGCTTGTATCAGCATTGGCTGGAAAAGATTATATAATGAAAGCATATAATCAAGCAGTAGAAGAGAAATATCGTTTCTTCAGTTTTGGAGATGCAATGTTTATCAGGAATTGAGGGGATTGAGGGACGTTCCTTGAATTCCCTCTTTCGAGGGAATTCGGGACACTCCTTAGAATACCCTAAATATATAAAATATGGATTTAAGGAGTGTCCCAAAATCCCTTTAAAAAGGGATTTTAAGGAACGTCCCTAAATCCCAGGAGGGAAAAATGAAACACGCAGTAACATATGAATTATTACATGAATGTAAACAAACAGGAGCAAGAAGAGGAGTAATACATACTCCACATGGAGATATACAAACACCAATATTTATGCCAGTAGGAACACAAGCAACAGTAAAGTCAATGACACCAGAAGAATTAAAAGAAGAAGTAAAAGCTCAAATAATATTATCAAATACATATCACTTATACTTAAGACCAGGACAAGACATTGTCAAAGAAGCAGGTGGACTTCACAAATTTATGAATTGGGACAGGCCAATATTAACAGATAGTGGAGGATTCCAAGTATTTAGTTTAGGAGATTTAAGAACAATTTCTGAAGAAGGAGTTGAATTTAGATCACATTTAGATGGAAGTAAACATATATTTACACCTGAATCTGTAATGAAAACAGAAGAAGATTTAGGAGCAGATATAATAATGGCATTTGACGAATGTTGTCCATACCCATCAACATATGAATATACAAAAAATTCAATGGAGAGAACAACAAGATGGGCAAAAAGATGTAAAGAAGCACATATAACTACAGATAAACAAGCACTATTTGGAATTATCCAAGGTGGTTTTTATAAAGATTTAAGAGATAAGAGCTTAGAAGATCTAACAACACTTGATTTACCTGGGTATGCAATTGGAGGAATAAGTGTTGGAGAGCCAAAAGATGAATTCTTAGATATACTTTATTATACAACACCCAAAATGCCAAAAGATAAGCCAAGATATTTAATGGGAGTAGGGACACCAGATTATTTAATAGAAGCAGCAATAGCAGGTATAGATATGTGTGACTGTGTATTACCAACAAGAATTGCAAGAAATGGAACAGCATTAACATCACACGGAAAAGTTGTTGTAAGAAATGCAACATATGAAAGAGATTGGGGACCATTAGATCCAGAATGTGATTGCTATACTTGCAAGAATTACACAAGAGCATATATTAGGCATTTAGTAAAAACAAATGAAATATTAGGAGTACGTTTATTATCAATTCATAACCTAAGGTTCTTGACTAAATTAATGGAAAGAGTTAGAATAGAAATAGAGAATGACAATCTCTTAACATTCAGAGATGAATTTTATAAAAAATATGGGTATATTCAATAATTTGAATCACTAATACTCAAGAAAAAGGAGAATTAAAAATGAATTTAATTGATGAAAGTGTTGATTATAAGAAAAAGGATAATTCGAAAAAGATAGCAAGAATAATTTTAATATTTATTGCTTTAATTATAATTGCTATTATCAGTGTACTAGGGGTACTTATGTATATAAAAAATAAAGAATTAAAATTATATATTGATGGAAATGTAAATGACAAAGTAAAAAATATGATGGAAGTGGATGAAGATGGAACCGTATATTTTCCAGTAAAAGACATTGCTTCATATCTAGGATATCAAAGTTATAACGGAGAATATACGGATAAATCTGAAGACGCGAACAAATGCTATGTACAAAATGATAATGAAATTGCTAACTTTGTATTAAATTCAAATAAAATTTATAAATTAGCATTAGAAAATAGTGATGGAAATTATAATTATTACTATGCAAATAAACCTGTAAAAGCAATAAATGGGAAATTATATATTTCATCAGATGCACTAGCAAATGCGTTTAACCTTTCATTTACATATGATACAGATAGCAACAGAGTGTATATTTATACAATGCCATATTTAATAGAATCTTATTCAGCAAAAGTACTAGATTATGGTTATGACTCAATTAGTGATAATTTTATTAATCAAAAAGCAGTTTTAAATAGTATGCTAGTTGTTACAAAAAATCAGGGAAAATCATATGCAGTAATTGACTTAAAAGGTAATGCAATAATAGAAGCCAAATATGACAATATTGAATATTTAGAAAACACAGGAGATTTTCTTGTAACAAGTAACAACAAAGTAGGAATAATATCATCAAAAAGAGAAACAAAAGTACAATTATTATATGATAGCCTAGAATTAGTAGATAGTGACTCAGGATTATTTATAGCAAAAAAAGACAATAAATATGGAATAATAGATTCTAAAGGAAATATCAAAGTTTATATAGAATATGATCAAATAGGAATTGATAATACAAAATTTGAAAAAAACAACATCAAAAACAAATACTTATTAGATAATGGAATGATTCCAGCAAAAAAAGATAAGTATTGGGGTGCATTTGATAAAAATGGTAAAACAGTATTAAATTTTGAATATGATAGTTTTGGATATACTGCAACAAGCAACAGGGAGGCAATAAACTTATTGATAATACCTGACTATAATTTGATGGTTGTTTGCCAAAATAAAAAATATGCTTTAGTTAGTTCAACAGGTGATATGGTAATTAGACCTGTTTTAGATGATGTATACATGACAATAAGTTCAGGTAAGAAATATTATTATATGAATGTTAGTGATAGAAAAATTGACATAATAGAGTTCTTGGATGAACAAAGCCCAAACATAACAAAAAACAGTTCAGATGAAACAAACAACAATACAACAAGCGAAAACAAATCAGAAGAAAATACATCAACAGAAACAAATAATTAAAAAATAGTTATTTTTATATAGAACATTGAATATACATATATATAGTAGACTAAAGAAACAAGGAGAGTATGTATGTTTAATGTAACTGTGTTAAAAATAAAAGATATAGTAAAATATCTTGTAGGAACAATAATATTAATTGGAATTATTGTATATACTACAAGATTTTTTGCATATAAACCAAATGAACAGAAAATAGAAAAGAAGCAAGAAAAAGTAAGTATTACTGAAATACTAAAAATAAGAAGTAATACATTAAAAAAATGTCTAAATAAAACAATACCAGTAATGGCAGAACTGGAAAAAGAGAAAGAATCAAAAAAAACAACAAATAACGAAAATAAAATATTTGAAAGTTTCCTTGAAACCGAAATTAGTAGTATAAAAGGAATGGAAGAAACAGAAAAAGAAAAAAATCAAACTGAGGATTCTAATGGAAGTGATAATAAAAAAAATACAAGCGATGAGAATAAAAGTGATAGTAATAATAGTATCACAGAAGATGAAAAAATAATTTTGGCAAGTAATAGTGGTATAAAAACTGAAGTGGTAACGCCAAATCCGATAGCAGAAAATGCAAATGTACAATATGGAAATGTAAAAATAAAAAATCAAACAACATATAATTTGACAGAAGATATACTAAATCCAAATATAAAAATTGACAATAAAAATATTTTAATATTTCATACACACAGTTGTGAAAGTTATACACCAAGTGAAAAATATCAATATTCACAAACAGGTAATTATAGAACAACAGATAAAAATTATTCAGTAATACGAGTGGGAAATGAATTAGAAAACTATCTTAAACAGTATAATATAAATGTAATACATGACACTTCGTACCATGATTATCCATCATATACAGGATCATATACACGTTCATTACAAACTGTAGAAAATATTTTGAAAACAAATCAGTCAGATATTATAATTGATTTACACAGAGATGCAGTTGGCTCAAGACCTGATTATGCACCAACTGTTAAAATAGGTGAAGATTATGCTGCACAAATTATGTTTGTTATTGGTACAAACGAAGGCGGCTTATGGCATCCGAATTGGCAACAAAATTTGAAGTTTGCCGTTAAGGTTCAGCAAAAGGCAGAGGAGATGTATCCTGGGTTGTTTAAACCGATTATGCTTACAAAGTCCAGATATAATCAACATACAGGAAAGTATGCTAATATTATGGAAATTGGTTCTACTGGGAATACTTTGGACCAGTGCTTGAATAGCATGAAGTATTTATCTGCAGTTTTAAATGAGATTTTGAAATAAAATTTTAGAGATTGAGGAATAGTAACACACCCTTCCTTAATCTCTAAAATTTTTTTAAAAGTGTGTCAATATTTTTTTTGAAAATGTCTTAAAACTTTTTTTAAAAGTGTTGACAAAGAAAATTCTAAAGCATATAATAAAATCACATATGAACAATTATTCATACAATCATATAAAATCAGTATTTAAGAGTTAGCAAAAATGGATGACAAAGAGAAAAAATCAAATGAAAAGCGAGGAAAAAAACATGGAAGAAAATTTTTTAGAATGCAACGTATTGCATGAAGAAACAGTAAAAAAAGTAAAACAAAAAATGCCAGAAGATGGCTTTATATATGACTTAGCAGAGTTATTTAAAGTATTTGCAGATTCAACAAGAATGAAAATAATATATGCTTTGCTAGAAGAAGAACTATGTGTGTGTGATATAGCAAATATTTGTGGAACAACACAATCAGCAATATCACATCAATTAAGACTACTAAAACAATCAAAATTAGTAAAATTCAGAAGAGAAGGGAAAACAATATTTTACAGTTTAGACGATGAACACATCGAGCAAATTGTAAAGAAAGGAAGTGAACATATTGAAGAGTTATAAATATACATTAGAGGGACTAGACTGTGCAGCATGTGCAAAAAAAGTAGAAGACGAAATAGCAAACACAGAAGGATATAAGGATGTAGTCGTAAATTTTTCAACATTAAAATTAACATTTAAAACGAACAAACCAAATCCAAAAAAGGAAATAACAAAATTAGTCCAAAAATTAGAGCCAGATGTAGAAGTTCTAGAAGATGGGGAAGAAAATCACGATAAAGAAGAACACAATGGAAATGATATAGCAAGAATTGTTGTGGGAATTGCAATATATTTAATAGCAATAATTGGAAAATTTAATACAACAGTAACAAGTGTTTTAACAATAATAGCATTTGCTATATTGCTATATAAAACTGCCAAAAAAGGATTTAAACAATTATTCAAAAATAAAGTATTAGACGAAAATATGCTAATTGTAGTATCAGCAATTGGAGCATATTTAGTTGGAAAAAACTCAGAAGGTCTAATGGTAATCACATTATATGAAATAGGAAAAATCTTAGAATCAAAAGCAGTTAATAAAACAAGAAAATCAATATCAGATTTAATGAATATAAAACCAGAATATGCAAATTTGAAACAAGGTGAAGAATGGAAACAAGTAACACCAGACAAAGTGAAAATTGGTGATGTTATTCTTGTAAAAACAGGAGAAAAAATACCACTAGACGGTATTGTAATAAAAGGAAATGCTCAAATTGATAATTCTGCATTAACAGGTGAAAGTAAACTTTTAGAAGTAGCAGAAAATAGCAAAGTTCTATCAGGAAGTATAAACACAAATGGATTAATAGAAGTTAAAGTTGAGCAAACATACGAAAACAGTACAGTAAGCCAAATATTAAACTTGGTTGAAAATGCAACAGATAAAAAGGCAAAAACAGAGACATTTGTATCAAAAGCAGCAAGAATCTATACACCAGTTGTAATGGGGCTTGCATTATTAGTAGCAATATTCATGCCACTAATTATAGCAGGAATTACTTACAAAGAAAGTATTTATAAAGCACTAATATTCTTAGTTATTTCATGTCCATGCTCAATAGCAATATCAGTTCCATTAAGTTATTTTTCAGGAATAGGTAAGGCATCTAAAAAGGGAATATTAATTAAAGGTAGTGATTATCTAGATGGAATAAAAGATATCAAAGAAATTATCTTTGATAAAACAGGAACAATCACAACAGGAAATTTTGCAGTATCAAAAATACAAGCAATTTATAAAAAATTTACAGAACAAGATGTTTTAAAATATTTTGCAATGGGTGAAAAAAATTCAAATCATCCAATAGCAAAATCAATATTAAAAAAATATGAAGAAGTATTTAGACAGAATAGCAATATAATTATGAAAGATAATGAAGATAATCAAGCAAACAACTTTAAAATAGAGAATGTGGAGAATTTTGAAGAGGTTTCAGGAAAAGGAATTCAATATCAATATGAAGGAAAAACAATCAAAATAGGAAATACAGAATTTACAAATGCAGACAAAGAAAATATTGTTGGAACAGTTCTATACCTAAATATAGACGGAAATGTTGTTGGAAAAATAATTTTAACAGATGAAATAAAACCAGCAACAAAAGAAACAATGGAAAAACTTCATAAATTAGGAATAAATACAAAGATGTTTACAGGTGACAAAAAAGAAATTGCAGAAAAAATTGCAAAAGAAGTTGGCATAAAAGCAGTAAAATCAGAAATGTTGCCACAAGATAAATACAATGAATTAGATACAATAATTGCAAGAAGAGATGAAAACCAAAAAGTTGCATTTGTTGGTGATGGAATAAATGATAGTCCAGTACTAGCAAGAGCAGATGTTGGAATTTCAATGGGGGGAATTGGCTCAAGTTCAGCAATAGAGGCATCTGATGTTGTAATTATGACAGATGAACTTTCTAAAATTGTTGATGCAATTGAGGTTTCTAAAAAGACAAATAAAATTATTAAACAAAATTTAATTTTCTCGATAGGTGTTAAAGTATTGACTTTAGTTTTAAGTTTATTCGGAGTTGCTGATATGTGGCAAGCGGTTTTTGCTGATGTTGGTGTTACTTTAATTACAATATTTAATACACTTAGAATTTTGAAATAAAAAAGAATTCATATTATAAAATACAGAATAAAAAAGGGAAAAATAATCCTCAAAATATAAAAATAGAATTTTTGAAACAAAAATAGAACAAAAGTGGTTGACAAAAATCAAAAATACTTGTATAATTTTATAGTGCAAATAAAATCGATAAAATTTCAAATAGATATAAACAATATATCTTTAAGCAAGGGGGGAATAGAAATGGCACAACCAAAAAGAAGATGGTCAAAAGCAAGAACACATGCAAAAAGATCAACATGGAAAAAAGAAGAACCAAAATTTGCTACATGCCCAAATTGTCACGAACCAGTAATGCCACATAGAGTTTGCTCAAACTGTGGATATTATGACGGAAAACAAGTAGTAGTAAAAAAAGAAACTGAAAATGCATAATTATAGAAATAGCACTTTAATGTGCTATTTTTTGCGTTACAATTTTATGGGCTGTGAACTGTAACTTGCTCCTTAAAATTTTTAAAAAATTTTTGAGATTTTGTATACTTTTTTGTTTTAATGTGATATTATGTATAAAAATACAAAAGAAAGAGAGGGATAAACATGTTTGAAAAAATATTCAAAAGATCAAGTTGGACAGACATAGTAATATCACTAGTATTCATATTATTAGGAGTATTACTTGTAGCCAAACCAACTCAAACAGTAGGAGCAATATCTATAATATTGGGAGTACTATTTATTGCTATGGGGGCTCTAAAATTAATAGAATATTACACATCAAAAACAAAAGAAGACTGGTTATTAACAGTTGCACTTGTATCTGTAATATTTGGTATAATAGTTTTGTTTGCATCAGATTCAATATTAGCATTTTTTAGAGTAATATTAGGAATATGGATCATAGTAACAGGAATTATAGATTTACAAACAGTTTTAGTATGGAAACAAGTAAAATCACCATATTGGACTGTATCATTACTACTAACAATACTTATGATATTTGCAGGAATTGTTATACTAATAAATCAACAAATAGTATTAACAGCAGTTGGTGTAATCATCATAATTTATGGAATATTCGATATAATAGACAGAATAATATTTATGAAAAAAATTGATGATTATATGAAAGAATAAAAGGGAATACTGAAAATAAAGAGCATGTGGAAACCAATGCTAAATTAAAGGAGGAATTTTATTATGTCAGTAAAAGTAGCCATTAATGGATTTGGACGTATAGGACGTCTAGCATTTAGACAAATGTTTGGAGCAGAAGGATATGAAATCGTTGCAATCAACGACTTAACAAGTCCTAAAATGTTAGCTCATTTATTAAAATACGATTCAGCACAAGGAAGATATGAAAAGGCTGAAACAGTAGAAGCAGGAGAAGACTCAATAACAGTAGATGGAAAAACAATAAAAATATATTCAGAAAAAGACGCAGCAAATCTACCATGGGGAGAAATAGGAGTAGATGTAGTACTAGAATGTACAGGATTCTACACATCTAAAGATAAAGCACAAGCACATATCGATGCAGGTGCTAAAAAGGTAGTTATATCTGCACCAGCAGGAAAAGATCTACCAACAGTAGTTTATGGTGTAAATGAGAAAATATTAACACCAGAAGACAAAATAATATCAGCCGCATCATGTACAACAAACTGCTTAGCACCAATGGCTAAAGCATTAAATGATTATGCGCCAATTCAATCAGGAATAATGACAACAGTTCATGCTTACACTGGTGACCAAATGGTATTAGATGGACCACACAGAAAAGGTGATTTAAGAAGAGCAAGAGCAGCAGCAGTTAACATTGTTCCAAATACAACAGGAGCGGCAAAAGCAATAGGATTGGTTATTCCAGAATTAAATGGAAAATTAATTGGGTCTGCACAAAGAGTTCCAGTACCAACAGGTTCAACTACAATATTAGTTGCAGTTGTTAAAGGAGAAAACATAACAGAAGAGTCAATAAATGCAGCAATGAAAGCTCAAAATAGTGAATCATTTGGATATACAGACGAATACTTAGTTTCTTCAGATGTTATAGGAATGAGATATGGTTCATTATTTGATTCAACTCAAACTATGGTAACAGAAATTGGAAATGGATTATATCAAGTTCAAGTTGTTTCTTGGTATGACAATGAAAATTCATATACAAGTCAAATGGTTAGAACAATTAAATATTTTGCAGAATTAGGATAAAATTTAATGACAATAGGAAAGTTAAATGGCTTTCCTATTGTCATTTATTGTCGAATTTTGCGACCGATTTTTAAGATTTTTTTTGATAAAATATTTACAAATTTTCTATATTGTGATATACATAATATGGCTATATAGAATATAGTTTTTTAATTCAAATTTTTAATTCAAATTTTTAATCGAATAGATTCCCATATATTAAAATTAATTTTACACATAATAGTGAACTAAAATTTTTTGTAAAACTTTTAAATAAATATTGACATTTTGGTTCTACAATATTATAAATCATATTGTAAAA
>OLPN01000497.1_pt1 | contig 40780 bp, 36 predicted proteins | sample 1672601 | NCBI WGS metagenome assembly OLPN01 (sample SAMEA3136704, study PRJEB25190) | human gut metagenome | reverse complement strand
CCTGGAATTCACAGGCAGAACAGGGGTTTTTATTTTTTAAAGCGAAATCTCTGGATCTTAGCTTTTATTTCTGTTCCGAATTTTTCGTTGTTGTAAACAATTTCTTTAAGCAGCTGTATGCAACCAGAACACCTAATATCATAAGAAGAAGTGCAACAATCAGCTGTAATCCATCTACTAAGAATGTTGCGTTGTGTGCCGCAATATTTGCTGCCAGAGCAATTGTTTTCTGTACCAGTGCGGTAAATGTAACTGCTAACATCACAAACATCGGTATGTAAAGTGTCCATCCGGTTCTTCCCGTCGTCTTTAAGAATACAGCCAGTGCGATCAGTACCATAGCAGCAAGCAGCTGGTTTGCAGATCCAAACAGCGGCCATACATTGCTGTATCCGCCAAGTGTCAAAAGATATCCAAAGAATAATGTGATCACAGTTGCAAAATATTTATTTGTCAGTACACGCTGTGCCGGTGTCATCTGTTTCGGATCTGTGCTTTCACCGTAAAACAGTTCCTGGAAAGACATACGTCCGATTCTTGCCACGGAGTCAAGTGAGGTAAGTGCAAGTGCCGATACACACATGGTCATAAATACGGTTGCAACCTGAACCGGTACACCAAGTTTCTCTAAGAACCCTGCAACACCGGAAGAGAAGATTGCAAACGGTGTTCCCTCCGGTTTTGTTCCACCAACTGCGACTGCTCCAACAACGACAAGTGCCACGATACCAAGTAATGACTCCACTACCATTGCACCATAACCGATCATCGGCATATCTTTTTCATTGCTGACCGTCTTTGAGGAAGTTCCGGAAGATACAAGACTGTGGAAACCGGAAACTGCACCACATGCGATCGTTACAAATAATGTCGGGAATAATCCACTTCCATTTACATTGAAACCATTAAATGCATTTAACTGCATCTGCGGATGTGCAACAACAACACCAACAACTGCACCGATGATCATACCGAGCAGCATAAATGTTGTCATGTAATCTCTAGGCTGCATTAAAAGCCACATCGGAAGTACGGATGCAAGGAATAAGTATGCCATGATGATGTAGATCCATGCTGTCTTTGAAGCATAGATTGGAAGTTTCATACCAACTGCAAACATTGCAACCAAAAGAGCGATTGCAACGACCGCTTTGACCCACTCGTTCATTTTTCCAACATGTTTCTGAATCACACCGAAGATAACAGCTACCACGATAAACAGCATGGAAATAGAAGCTGCTGCTGAGTTTGCATAAGCGGTTTCTGCGCTGTCAAGTCCGACACCGTTAAATGTTCCGGCTACCATATCCGTGAATGCTGCGATAACAAGCAGTGTAAACAGCCAGCAGAACAGCATAAACAATTTACGCCCTGTCTTACCGATGTATTTTTCGATGATCATTCCCATCGATTTTCCTTCATTCTTGACAGATGCATACAGTGCGCCAAAATCCTGCACAGCACCAAAGAATAATCCACCGATGATCAGCCACAACAGAACCGGTACCCAGCCAAACACGGATGCCAAGATCGGTCCGGTGACAGGTCCTGCTCCTGCAATGGATGAAAACTGATGTGAAAATACGGTAAATTTTGATGACGGTACATAATCCTGCCCATCCTCATGTGTGTAGGCAGGTGTCTTTGCCTTTGGGTCGATCCCCCATTTTTTTGCAAGCCATCTTCCATACAGCAGATATCCTGCCGAAAGTGCTACAATACCGATTAAAACAATTACTAATCCATTCATAACCATTTACCGTCTGCAGATTGCAGACAACTCCTTTCTTTTTTTCAGATAAACAATTTTCAGTGCAATTTTTTATTCATGACAATAAATTGCTGCTCTGCAAACATTCTATTGTCATAAAGAACAAAGAGTCGCTTGCGACTCTTTCGCGCTCGAGCGGTGCTGTTTCCAGCTAACTTCTACTCTGCGGGATGCGCATCCCGCCCGGAGGGCTTTTTAATTCATAGGATGTAATTTCCTATGAATTAAAAAAAGCTTTCGTCTTTCTGATGTTCACACATCCAAAAGACGAAAGCCTGTACTTCCGCGATACCACTTTTCTTGCCATGTTTCCATGACCTCTCTGCCCCGTCATATATCTGTCCACTTGTCTTTGTACAAATATCCCTAACAGGTCTCTCTGTAACGGGAGAGTTCCGGTGCCGCTTACTGACCTCATGGCTTTCAGCGTACTGCTCGCAGAGGATATTATCAAAAAGATGCATGTCATTTTCCACCTGCCAATGACTCTCTGTGATGCATTGCCTTCCAATAACGGTATTCTGTTCACTGCATTTGTTCTATTTATCTGTATGCCACATAGTTTAACACTCTTTTTTGAAATGTCAACCTCTATTTTTACATTTTCCTTTTTTTAGATATCTTTTCTGAATTGTCAGACATTTCCCTTAATGTTTTCATCTTTTTTCATATTTGAAATGTCAATATGTTTTCCACAGTTTTTCATTTTATTGCAAACTTTATGATTTCTACACAAAACAAACATTCGGTTTTTTTACTATGTAAACCACTCTTTTGGGGATAAAAAATGTGGATAACGTGGATAACTTCGTGTATAACTTTATTTTTCCACGTTTTAAGTGCATTTTAGCAGTGGACAACTTTTGGGATAACTTTTCTTCTTTGTTTATTACTTTTTTGTGCCCCGATATTTTGTGCATGTTGTATATTCTGCAAAGAACAAAAAAACCTTTTTAATTCACAGGACAGAGACTGCTTTTGAGGCTATGAGTGAAAAAAAATAGCTATCGTCCTAAGACAATAGCTATTCTTCATATTTATGAATTAGAAAATTCTTCTTACGCAGATCGGACTTCTGTAATTTACATTAGAGAACTTGATACCGCTAGACGGTGTACTTGCATGAACGATCGTGCCGCCACCGACATAAATAGCAACGTGACCACTGTAGCATACAATATCTCCCGGCTGTGCATTAGAAAGACTTACCTCGTATCCAACACCTCTTAATGCGCTGGAAGAATGTGGAAGTCCTACGCCAAATGCTGCATATACACTCATAACGAAACCGGAGCAGTCTGCCCCGTTTGTCAGACTGGTTCCACCGTATACATAAGGATTACCGATAAACTGTGATGCATAACTTGCAACTGCCTGTCCATTTGAGCTTCCTGCTGACGCATAACTCTTTGAACTTCCGGAGCTCTTTGAAGAAGATGACTTCCTGTCAGCTTTCTTTCTTGCTGCATTTGCTGCTGCATCAGCTGCCTCACGCTCTGCCTCTTCTTTTGCAAGTCTTGCTTTTTCTTCTTCCTTCGACTCTGCCTGTACAAACTCAATGTTGAAATCTACATAATCTTTATGTACCCAGCCGTCACCCTCTTCTGTTGTTACTTTAGCCCAGTCTTCTACAGATTCATCATCAATAACAACCAGATCATCACCAACCGGTACCTGTGTCAGAATGCTTGCATCTGTAGACGGCTCTGTTCTTACATGAAGTGTTGTGGTATTAACTTTAGCATATTTTGTGCTGACTCTTTTTGCCAGTTCTTCATCATTTGGTACTACATATTCACATTTTACATATCCGTCAACATTACCGGACTTGATACGATACCAACCATTGCCAGTTGTTTCAAGGATTGTTCCTGCGGAATTGTTATACAGCTTTCCAAGTACCTCGCTGTCCGTATTTGGTTCTGAACGAACATTTACATAATTATCTACCTGCGCGATTGCAATATCTGTATATTCCGAAGCAACAACCGGTGTATCATTCTCACTGACCTGCTCTGCCTGCTCTGCTGCCTTCTGGGCTGCTGCATCATTGCTGTCCGCAAGACACTGTGCCAGTGCCTGTGAAACACCTGCTGCCGGAGTCTGTCCCTCTGCGATCTCAACTGCAGTCACACTTGAAACGCCTGCGACCGGAGCTGCATATGTATTTAATCCAAAACTGCCAATGGATAACGCTCCTGCTAAAAGACAGCCTGTAATTCTTACCATTCTCTTCTTCATTTACGAAAAGCCTCCAACTGAGTTCTCATGTTTTCCACAATAAAAAACAGCTTAACACTGTTTTTATTGTTTGTTACGAATTTGTTACATTTATTACACGATTATTATAACAAAGGCATATTTCCATGTCAACCTGTATTCATCGTGAATTTTACTAAAATATTACATTCCTTTTTATTCAATTTTTCAAATAAAACAGCGAAAAATCATCATATTTCCAGGAAAAACAGTGTTTTTTCCCGGAAAATCATTGTCTTTTCTCATAAAAAGCTTGTTTTTTATGTTGATTATTGTCATAATAAGGTCACAATTAAGTTTTCAGGAGGTGCAGCATGGATATTTCAGGTATGACACCGGCACTTAGTGCATTACAGTCCTACGACGCAGGTTCTTCCGTCAGCCAGACCAGTCTTTCCTATGCCGTTTCAACCGAATTATTAAGTCAGCAGCTTGATATGACACAGGAGATGGGCACCGCTATGGTTCAGATGATGGAACGTTCCGTAACACCGGGACTTGGCGGAAATATTGACGTCTACATTTAAACAATATATATTCACGGATTATATGTTGTGCCGGCAAAATAGGAAAAATCCCGATACAGATGGAAACATATCCATTTGTACCGGGATTTTTCATGTTAACCTATGGTAACAGATCTGCTTACACAACGTGTAATCCATTGCTTTTTATTTTACAGCGATAGCTTCGATCTCAAGCATGACATCTTTTGGCAGGCGTGCAACTTCCACACAGCTTCTGGATGGAAATGCTCCGTCAAAAAATGTTGCATATACTTCATTGATTGCCCCGAAGTCGTTCATCTCTTTGATAAATACAGTTGTTTTAACAACGTTTGCCATACTGGTTCCAGCTGCTTCTAACAGGTTTGAAAGGTTAGTCAGTGCCTGTTTTGCCTGTGCCACAGAACCTTCCGGGATCTCACCGGTTTCCGGTACGACCGGAATAATACCTGATGTATAAACCATTCCGTTTACTTCGATTGCCTGTGAATAAGGTCCGATTGCTGCCGGAGCCTTGTCTGTGCTGATGACTTTTTTCATAAGATTCTCCTTCTTTCTGTCAATTTTTTCCTATCATAGCATATGCTTTTGAATTAATCAATTTTACGGATCGATTTTTCATTGATCTCAATCCTGCGCTCTTTATAAAGTCTTCCAACCGCTCTCTTAAATGCATTTTTGCTGAGTCCGGTCTCCCTTTTGATGACTTCCGGGGAAGATTTGTCTGTAAAAGGAAGCACGCCTGCAAATTCCTCAATGACCTGCATTACCTTTTCGGCATCTGCGTCCATCTGAAGATAAGCTTTCTGGCGCATAGTAATATCTAACTTTCCGTCCGGTTTTACATTGGTCACAGTCGCCTCAATAACATCACCGATACGCAGCATACTGTGATCTTCGAAAGCCGGCAGCATCGCAGAGTACTGATCGTCCACTGCTACAAATGTTCCAAAATTATCACTGAACTCATAGACACGGCCATTGACAATATCACCTGTATGATATGGTGATTCTAATGACAGAAGATCATACAAATGCTTCATGCTTGCACACAGACGTCTGCTCTTGTCAATATATAATGTCACTAAGACTTCATCCTCCGGCTGAACCTTAACCGTCATCTCTTTATATGGAAGAAACAGATCTTTTTCCAGTCCCCAGTCAAGGAAAGCTCCGATCTTTCCAACCTCTTTTACAGTCAGCACCGCAAGACCTCCCAATGTCAGCTTCGGTGTGTTTGTCGTCGCAATGAGCCGGTCCTTAGAATCCTTATAGAGAAACACCCGGAGTTCATCCCCGATCTTCGTTCCTTCCGGCACCTGTTTTTCCGGCAGTAACACGCGGGTTTCATCCTCCATGCGCTCTGCGAGATAAACGCCAAATTCTACTTTTTTTATCACAACAAGTTTCTGATATTCACCTAATCGCATTTTTATGATTGCCTTTCTTTTTTCTGAATCTGAAAGCAGATGATGGCATATGACGCCCCTTTTTCATCTGCCAAAGTAACTGTAATCTGTTTTTCTTCCATCGCGACAACCGGATACAGCATATCTCCTAACATTGCAGCTTTACGATACTCCGCACGAAGTCCACAGACAAAAACCTGTTCCGGCAGATATTCCTCCGCCACCAGAATGTATTTCCCATTATTCATATGATGGTTTGTATCAATGTAAAAACGGGAAACACGTACCGGTTCCTTTTCGACACTTTTTTGCACTGCCTCATCCGGTAAACTGATCTTACGATCTGCCCATTCTCCCGGTATTTCATCCCTGATCTCCGGTATATAAACTTCTTGCATCCGTTCCGATACCCGTGCCGGGCGCATTTTCTCAGTGTCCATAAATACCCACACCGAGTTTGCCTCTGCAAATATTTCTCCATCTTCTCCCTCAATGCGGAAGTTCCGGTACCCATAAAATCCACGGAATGCATACGGCCATGTACTGACCTTAATATGCTGTCCCATCTGCGGATATCGGTAAACTTTGATTTCCCAGGAAGATAAGATCCATGCCACCTGTTCTTTTGCAAGATAATCCACACCTACTCCAAAATCCTCTGACTCAAACGTACAACAATCCTGCAGATAATCCAATAATGACGGTAACGTCAGTTCCTTTTCACTATTTACTTCACTGTAACGCACACGGTTGCTAAAACTATACATACGATGCCTCGATTCCGGGTATTTGAAACGTCCATAACTGCTTTACTGTTTTTGTTCTTTTGTTATGCTACCACATTTTTCTGAGTTATGGTAGGGATATTCGAAATTTTCTGTCTGTGACCACTGGCTGTTGCGCCTCCCCGGGCAAAAAAAATAACCTCAGCAGTTCTCACTGCTGAGGTCTCATTAGCAGGGCTACAAGGATTCGAACCTTGAAATGACGGAGTCAGAGTCCGTTGCCTTACCGTTTGGCGATAGCCCTTTGTGTTATTTTGTTTTCAGCGTTTCACGCCGTCAACAATAGCTATTATATATGAGTGAAATAAAAATGTCAACTGTTTTTTGAAAAAATTTTAAAAAATTTGCAATTTTCCTTCAACCATTGCATATAATACCATTTCACCCCAGGAAATATCAGCTTTTCCATTGGTTGCCTCGATAATTTCTTTTTCGGTCTGCTCCTGCATCTCAGATGGAACCATGAGAAGCAGCTCCACTTTTTCGGTATAAACGGTGTCGATGAGTGTCAGCCCGTTTTGTGCAACCAGATACTGTAATTTCCCAAGTCCGGTATAATCGGTTCCCACTGACAGTCTGCGTCCTTCCTTTTTATCAATAATGACGCTTGCCGCAAGCCCTTCCTGGACTGATTTCTGATATGCACGCACAAGTCCGCCTGTTCCAAGGAGTACTCCGCCAAAATATCTTGTGACGACCACAGCCACATTGTGGATATCTTCCCGCAGCAATACATCAAGCATCGGTCTTCCCGCTGTCTGTGCCGGTTCCCCGTCATCCGAGCAGCGGCTCATCTCCTGTCTGTCTCCAATGACAAAAGCAGAGCAGTTATGTCTGGCATCCCAGTATTTCTTTTTCATCTCTGCAATAAATGCAACTGCTTCTTCTTCTGAAGAAACCGGACGCACCGTTGCAATAAATCTTGATTTTTTTTCTACAATTTCTGCCTCTCCACCGGAATATACTGTTTTCATACTCATTCCTCTCGTCACAAAACTTTTTATATTTTTATCAGTCAGATATTTCTACATATAAATAGGTATATTTTCATCTCTGATTCTTCGCGTGTTCCTATGGTATCATGTTTTTTTTTGAAATTCAATTCTTAAAAATAAATGAAGATCACCTGTATTTTCAGTTTTTCCTTTATTCCGACACATTTCTTTGCTATAATATGAAGATGGTTCATTTTGATTATAAAAAGGATTATAATTTCATACCTTATTTTTATTACAAAAAAGGAGACCTAACATGAATTATGGAAAGAAAAGTACGCAAAAGCGCGAAAAAGAATTAACTTCCAAAAGTACCATGATTCGCAAAAAGTTTTATGTGATTTTTTGTAAGTCGCTGCTTGTATGTGTATTTGCCGTCATGGTAATCGGCGCCTGCTCCGGTGTTGGAGTCATTCGCGGAATCATCGCCTCAGCTCCAACGATCGATGATATTGTTGCCACTCCTACCGGTTTCTTATCCACGGTTTTAGATGCAAATGGCAACCAGACTGCCACATTGGTTGCATCGGGTTCTAACCGGCGCGCCGTTACGATCGATGAGATACCAAAGAATCTGCAGCATGCATTCGTTGCCATCGAAGACGAACGTTTTTACGAGCACAACGGTATCGATGTAACAGGTATCATTCGTGCCGGCGTAAAAGGTGTCGCATCCGGTTTTCATTTCTCGGAGGGTGCCAGTACCATCACGCAGCAGCTTTTGAAAAATACCGTCTTTACCAGTTGGACAAGCGAATCTTCCATGGCTGACAAGTTTGAACGAAAGTTCCAGGAGCAGTATCTCGCCCTGCAGTTAGAAAAAGTGGTGGACAAGGACTGGATTCTGGAAAATTATCTGAATGCGATCAACCTCGGACAAAATACTTTAGGTGTCGGTGTCGCCTCGGAACGTTATTTTGGCAAAGACGTTTCTGATCTTACTTTATCAGAATGTGCAGTCTTAGCCGCCATTACCCAGAATCCTTCCAAATATAACCCGATTACCAATCCGCAGGAAAATTCCAAGCGCCGCATGAAAGTGCTTAACAACATGAAAGACCAGGGTTATATCTCGCAGGAAGAATACGATGAAGCTGTTGCAGACAATGTTTACGACCGCATCCAGCTCGTCAACATTGAATCTGAAACCAACAGCATTAATTCTTATTTTGTTGATGAACTGACAGATCAGGTCATCCAGGATCTGGTGGAGCAGAAAGGCTACACTGAGACGCAGGCTTACAAAGCACTTTATCAGGGTGGACTTACGATCTACTCTACACAGGATCCGGAAATTCAGGCGATCTGTGATGATGAAGTGAATAATCTGGACAATTATCCGACTGCGCCGAAAGTATCGTTTTCCTATCGTTTATCTGTCCGCTCTGCCGACGGTTCCATATCGAATTACAGTGAACAGACGATGCTTTCCTATTATCAGTCTTCCAACAAGAGTTTTTCGATCAACTTTAACTCCGAAGAAGAGGCAGCTGCTGCAATTGAACAGTACAAAACGGACATCATGAAAGACGGTGATACGATCGTAAATGGAAGTGAAACCGTTACCTACACGCTTCAGCCGCAGGCAGCTCTTACGATCATTGATCAGAGTACCGGAAATGTCAAAGCATTAGTCGGCGGACGTGGAGACAAAACCGCCAACAAGACTTTAAACCGTGCAGCAGATACCACAAGACAGCCGGGATCTACTTTTAAGATCATTGCCGCATATGCACCGGCACTCGATGCCGGTGGTCTTACCCTTGCCTCCGTTCAGGATGATGCACCATACAATTACGGCAGTGGTCAGGGTGGTGCCGTTAACAACTATGACAACCGTTATCGCGGTTTCACAACACTGCGTGAGGCAATCACTAACTCCATCAATATCGTTACCGTAAAAACGTTAGCACAGATTGGTCCATCCCTCGGATATGATTATATCTGCGATTTCGGCATCACAACCGTCGGTCTGGATGAGAGTTCCAATGAGACTTTAGCACTTGGCGGTCTGACACATGGTGTTACCAACTTAGAGCTTACGGCTGCTTATGCAACAATCGCCAACAGTGGGACTTACATCAAGCCAAAATTCTACACTAAAATTTTAGATCATGATGGAAATGTACTGATCGACAATACTGAACCTGTCTCACACACCGTCTTAAAAGACACTACCGCATGGCTTTTAACCGATGCCATGAAAGACGTTATGACTCAGGGAACCGGTACCCCGGCTTACTTTGGAAGCTCTATGGCCCAGGCCGGAAAATCTGGTACAACAACCAAAAACCGTGATGCATTGTTTGCCGGCTTCACACCATATTATACCTGTGTTGTATGGGGTGGATTTGATGATAACTCGCCACAATCCGGCGGTCAGACCACTTATCCAAAGAAAATCTGGAAAGCGGTTATGAGCCGCATCCACGAAAATCTGGAATATCAGGATTTCACAAAGCCATCCGGGATCGTTACAGCCCAGGTCTGCAAGGAATCCGGAAAACTTGCAATCGCCGGTGTCTGTGATGCGGATCCACGCGGCAGTCAGGTCTATACCGAATATTTTGCTGAAGGTACACAGCCTACCGAATATTGTGACCATCATATCGTTGCAAATATCTGCAATGCTTCCGGTCAGCTTGCCGGTGGTTACTGCCCGGCAGATTCCATTTCCTCCAGAGTATTCGTCATTGGCGGAACGGTTGGAACAGAGGATACTCCATATCTTCTGACGGATGATTTTAAGAATAATACCTGTACAATGCACAACGAAGGAAATTCCACCTACCAGGGAACTTCTGCTTTCTCCGCAGTTCCAGGTGTAAATAATGATACTTCCGGCGGCACACAGGCTCCTGCCGACAATACCCAGCAGACACAGCCGCCTGCGGATAATACCAGCAATACACCGGCAAATAATCCCGGTGGTAGTGATACGCCATCTGACGGTTCTTCCGGGGGGGATGCATCCACCAACACCGGTGGCGATAATACTTCCGGTGGGAATGATGGATGGAATATCGGAGATGCACCGGTTCAGTAATGTATTGCATTTCATATAAAATAAGCGCTACATGCTATTTAGAATTTTGCATGTAGCGCTTATTTTTTTATCAACCGTTATTTTACTTTGATTTTCTTAACCTTCGAATAATCTCCATATATTTTCTTACCATCCACTTTTTTGTAAGCTCTGATCTTGACGGAATATGTCTTTTTGCTCTTCAACCTTTTAATGGTAGCTGAAGTTGTACCATTTTTCTTAACATCTACTTTTTTACTCTTTCCATTATAGGAGTACACAATCTCATAACCGCTTGCTTTGCTGTCTTTTTTCCATTTTAAAACCATTTGAGTCTTTTTCTTGGAAGCTAATGATGTAATTGTACTCTTCTTTGGCTTCACAGTAATCTTAATCGTTTTTTTCGTACTGTCATACTTGCTGTCAGCCACAGTCGCAACAGTAATCTTAGCTGTACCACATCCTTTTATGGAAACCTTTCCTTCGCCATTGACGGTTACAACCTTCTTATTGTTTGATGAAAACGTAATATCTACATCATCTTCCGATTCAGCTTCAATCCAAAATGCTTTATCTCCATACGCTTTTGTGAACTTGGTTTTTGCTATTGCTAATGTTGGTTTATTTTTTTGTACCGTTAATTTCACTTTGACTGTTGCAGAATTATAATTGACAGTTTCTTTTGCAGTTACTGTAATATTAGCAACACCGCCACCGTAGATTGTAACATTGCCATATCGGTCAACCTGTGCAACTGACGTGTTATCTGACTGATAGGAAAGTGCACCATTTCCCGCTGTTAACTGTGCACCAATTTTAAATTTTTTGTCTGTTGTTTTTTTCGTAATATTTTTATTTACCGCTATGGTCTGATTTGCTTTTTCAATCGTAAAATATGTAGTCTTACTTCCCACATAGTCCCCGGTTCCATCGATACGCACCGCTGCTGCCGTACCTGCCTGCACATTGTTCAGATATGTCACTGTGTAGTCAATATCCTGTGTCAGTGTTTCATTTCCGTCTTTTACCGTAATTTTAGGTTCTTTCGCTTTGCCATCATATACGTAATTATTCTTTTTTATTGTAACGCTGACGCTTGCTGCATCCAGATTTTTTGCCTCGAAAGAGGTCTGCGGACAATCCATGGACCAGAGATCGGAATCAAGGCTTATCTGGATGAGGGGGCAACCAACTGAATATTCAGAGGTGCCTCCTTTAGTATATTTTTCATTATAAATACAATCACATCCTTCTTTACCGTCCCAATCGCTTCCATATTGATATCTTGTCGGATGAAATTTACATGTATAACTGTCAGTATATCTTCCAAACCCATATTTACTGTTCGTTATTTCTTCAGATGTTGGGACCCTGACCAAATCCTGTGCTCCTGTGTCCTGCAGAGGGAGTATTTGCATAATATCCTGCTCCTTTGCATAAAATGCCATACTCAACAAATTTGTTCCTTTTACAGAATAATCTTTATGTTCGCTATTTTCTAACTCATTATAGCCATTCAGCATAGAACGGACTTTTGATGTAATATACTTATACCATCCATACTCATATGGAGCTTCAAAAATTGCTTCATCTGTTAATAATAACAATGTACTGCCATCATTCTGCAATACCCGCCACTTAATCGGCTCATAACTGTAATAACTCCACTTAGGTTTATCTCCGTCTCCCTCATCTACTCTGCGATATTTTACCCCATTGACCACAGCATCCCCATTTTTGTTATAGTTTGCATTGATAATGCTATCGTCAAGATCATCTCCAGTTACCTCATTCTGCGGATATCTTCCGAAGTATACATAAGACCACTTTGTAGAATCTGTATCTTCATTATATACAGGATTTTCCGGCTGTTTTGTATTTGCAGCGCTATAAATCTCTTCCGTTTCCTCCTGCAGCTCTGTTTCTATATCCTCCGAAATTTCTTCTGCAGCTTCCGTAACTTCTGTAGATTCTGTAACTTCTGTGGTAAAAATCTCCTCTGTTTCTGTCTCTTCCGTTACTTCTGTATCCAAAGCCTCCTCTGTCATCCACACTTCCGTTCCGGTTTCCAAAACGTTTTCCGTACCATCCGTCTCCATTTTTAACGTGTACGTTTCTTCCGGTTCACCTGCATGCACACTGACAGGCGGGCATGACAGCATCGCTGCCATTGCAATACATAAAATTCTCTTCCATTTTTTCATGACTTCTCTCTCCTTTGCATAAATAATTTTTAATATTTTTTATTGGTCTAACTCTAATAGTTCAACTGAAGATGTACTAAAAGATGCATCATTAAGATCATTAAATCCTTTAAATACCCCTGTAAAAGTAATATAATCATCATACAAAAGTCTTGTCGATATATTGCTATTTGATATTACAATGTCATATGTTGTACTTCCATCTGCCCACACAGCTTCAACAGCAATATATTCATCAAGGATATTTAAAACATGTGCATCAAATGTTACAGTTTTACCAATATTAGAATCATCTCTAAGAAAGTCCCTCATCTCTGAATCAGTATTAAATGTTAAAACTTCACTCGACGTTGTATCTGCTGATTCTGAAGAATTTCCAAAAATACTGAAATTTCCCATAAAATCAGAATTATAATCTTTTTGCTGACCAAAATAGAAAATCCCATCCATTAAATAACTTGCTTTCCACAAATTATCATCCGATACCCATGTTGTATCATCTATTTTATGCATTAACACATCAACATTATATGCAGGATTTAATTCTCCTTCGTCATACGAAAACCCAACATATCTAACAGCATCTCCCTCATCAATAAGGTTCAGATATAATTCTTTATCATTATCATATCCTCCCTCATAAGTCACATAGGTAACTCCAGGTGTAACACTATATACATCATCTGTTGATACTTCTGTTGTAATTTCCGTTTCTGTATTTTCTGTTTCAGTTGTCTCTGTCTCTATTTTTTCTGTTTCGGCTTTCTCTGTTTTTACTTCTTTATTCTCAGAATTTTCTTTTTTCTCTGTTTCTGCTGATGTTGCCGAAGCAGTATTTGTCTCTGTGTAATCCTTTGTGTTAAAGCAACACTCTACTGCCACCACCAAAACTATAACAGCACACACTGTCAGCACTTTTTTCCAAATATTTTTTCCCTTTTTCTTCAATTTCATTTCCTTCCTTTGTATAAATTTTATTTAATGCTCATATTATAAGCAGCATTATTCCATTTTACCGATATCTCATTTTTTTCTCATAGTTCGTTTCATGAACTATTACCCCCCCCTTTCTTCTGTCGTGTCTTTTTTTGTTATTGCCGGTTTCTCCTGCTCCCTCAATATCTGCCTCACCCTGCTTTCTGAATACCCATATTTTCTTGCCAGAGCATGTACATTTTTCCCATCATACTCGGAACAGATCTGCTGCACTATATATTCCTTGGAATAAAACTTTAATGGAAACATTAATTGTAACCCTTTGAAATGACTATATATTTTATAAGCATTATCAACTCCGACTGTTTCTGCCACTTCCTTATATACCCCAGCCAAATCCTCCGAAGTAACCTTGGAAATACTTTTCAACAAAATCACCTCTCTCTTGCAATACTGTTTCCATTATATTCTGTTCACATTGTAATTTGCAGTTACGGACTACATTGTAATTTATACTTGTAAATTACAATATTTAGCCACGACATACACAATACCAAGTAACGTTGCCATTGTATTTTTCCTCTCTTATACGTTGAATTTTACCCATTCAATAACGGTCTGCAATGATACTTTTGACATATCTCGTTTACCTCCTCCAATCTCTGCCTGTGATACAGCGCCCATATAAAAATAGTGTCTCTCCTGTCTCTCGCATATAGTTTAGGCATATACTCTTTCTCTAAAAGTGACTGCGTTTTTTCATAACCCATACCAACCTGAATGGCATTTGCTATGAGCTGATCCCGTTCACTTTCCTCTCTTAACATCCACCATATCAGCCTCCTTTTTATTTATGATCTGTTCTTTTGATGGACTTAGCATAACAGATTATTCTCCATAAACTGTCCGATGGCATCGGTCTTTTAAACATTTTTCCTTTATGCTATAATAATTTAAAATTTGTTTTATTTTTGTGGAGATTACTTATGGGAAATATAACAGATATGAATACACGCGCATTAGAAAACGCTGAAAATTACGACGATGCCGAACTTGAGGGACTCTTTGATACGAAAGAATTCTGCATTGCCCTTTCTAATCTTATTGACTCGAAAGGCATAAAAACCGGCGATATTCTTAACCGCTGCAATATCAGCAAATCTTACCTTATGGATATCAAAAATCCTTCGAAAAATATACAGCCAAAGAGAAATAAAATACTGGATCTGTGTCTTGGCATAAATGCAACGAAAGATGAAATAAACATGCTTCTGCGCCTGGCACATTATCAGCCGCTTGATTCGCGTGGAGAAGCCCTCGACCGGATTATTATCTGGGGACTGGCTCACCAGAAAGACAGCTATGAGATCCGTTCTAAATTATATGAACACGGTTACACAGATTTTTAGAGACAAGATTGTACACTCCGCGAACATTCTATTGTCATGACTTATCATATTAACATGGAGAAAATTTAAGTGAATGACCTTGACCGACAAATACTTGAAAAATACTATACCATTGAGGAAGATCTGACTGCGGATCACCCGGATAAACCCTACAAAGTTTACACTGCCTGGACAGAGTTCGATTTTATGCCTGTAGTTTTTAAGGAAATGGATGAAAAACGTGCTGATATCTATATGACTTTATCAAAAATGTGGAATCCCTATGTTGCTGATGTCTATTCCGTTTACCGATTAGAAAACAGCTTTATCCTTCAGGGTGGTTCAAAAAAACAGACTTACCTCGCCGTTACAGAATGTATCTGTAATAAAGCAGAAAATGGTCTGGACATGACTCTTACCAATTACATAAAAACTCATGGTGTTCTCAATGAAATATCTGCCTTAAAATTATGTATACAGCTATGCGACGGGCTGCGTGATATTCACCGGCTTGGATATATCCATAAAGATTTAAAACCAGATAATATTATGGTCTGCAGTACACAGGATGTATCCGGTCTTCCGCTCCTTAAAATTATTGATTTCGGGGTCTCCGATATCTCTGAAAAGATTGAGGATACCACCCTTATCAAAACACATATAGAAGATGCCGGAACAGAAGGATATAATCCACATGACAAAAAGATTACGCCCCGCTGGGATGTTTATTCCATCGGATGTATTCTGAATTTTATGCTCACCGGTCACACTCCGGATATGGATCCCTATAAAGGTTCCCTGGCAGTTCACAATATCATTGAGCATGCAACAGATGATTTTTCCTTACGTTATAGCTCTGTGACTGCACTTTATCATGCATTATCACACGAAGCAAGGATCAGCTTATGGGACAAACTGCCACTTTTGCGCTCGCTCCCGGGATACCGTTCCCACACCCTATGGAAGGCTCTCATTGCGACTCCCTGCTATTTATTTGTCTTGTATTTAATCGGTGAAGCGGTCGTATCAGACCCTTCTGCATTATTGAGCATAATTCCCCTGTGTTTTTTCCTTCCTGTGCTTACCATATTTGATCCATTCCATATCATACCCAGGATTAAATTTCTTCGAAAATTCAGAAAGAATCCTTATTTTCTAATACTTTCCAAAACCATTGCTGTTATCGTTTATTTTATTTTATCAATTATTATGACCACCTTTTTGACTTCAAACTAAAGGAGACTGTCCATGGAAAACGATTTAAAGAAATATAACATACCTGCATGTGATGATTTTTCACTTATGTCCGGACAGATCGCAAGAAATGAGTTACAGCACTCTAATACTGAAACCACAGAGATACTTTCGGCGCATAAAAATATATTTACCCAGAATAAAATTTTGTCCAAACGGAAAACCGGATATCATTCTCCACTTGCCATCAGCAATTTTCAATATTATATCAATCTGAATAAGCGGAAATTATTCCATTTGGGTTCAACCGTTCTGGTCATGATCATCTTTCTAACCGGTCTGCTCTTAGGTATCCGGCAGTTACACAGTTTTTATACAAGATTTCATAATTTTGATGCGTCCGATGAAACACTTGAAGCAGCAATTAGCTATATTGATAACAAGGATTATTCTGCTGCGATACCAAGACTGACCTACCTGCTCAATTCGGGCTGGGATGGCTACACGGTATATCAGGAGTTATCCTCTGCATACTATTCTGCCGGAAATGATAATGCTTCTGCTGATACGACCTGCGACTTTATCATAAATCATTACGGCACCGCGAACTGTACCAACTTTACAGACGCTTTTCGAAGTCTTTGTGAAGATACCGGCGGCACCACCGGCAATACTGCTGCAAGAGTGGAAAATATCCTCACAGAGTGCCAGAAATATGCTGAGTTATATTATCAGATCGAAAAAGAATTATATTCCGGTCAGAATAAAAAAGCCCTGTATGACTGTGAACTGTTAAAAAATTCCGGGGCTGACTGCTTTTATTTTGCATGTTTATATTCCACTGCCCTTGTGGAAACAGATCATATAGATGACGCTTATCACTATATCATATCATTTGTACAGGACGACTCCACATATCAGGCAAAGTCTGTTACGACAGATCAACGTAAGCTGTTGTTAAATTATATCAAAGGATATGTCCGTTCCGAAAAACGGGTAATCTGCGAAAATTATATAAATTATGCGTTAGATGATCTGAATCTGGATCTGCATTCCGGTCTGCAGTATTCTTCACTGGATACAAAATTGTCAACGGACGATGTCGCTGCCGCCCTGAAAGACAGACTGGGAACTCAATATATGTATCTGAATCCCCTTGACAGTATTTCCGTTTCGGATACACCCACTTTATTATATGGACATGAATGCTACTATGCCATAGTAAAACACATAGGGAAAGATACCACCTGTGAAAATTACTTTTTTTATGATACTGTTTATGGCTATATTTATATGTTTTTAGATGGAAAGTATGTAAATATTTTAGAAAATGAAGGACTTGAACAAATGTTAACAGAGTATGCTCCCTTAACCTCTTCTGACATACTTGGGACTTATAAAAATTCTGCCTGTGACAATATTTGCATCAAAGTAACCGATTTCAACAAAGCAGATACCGATACGAACGGTCAGATTTCATTTTCTGTCATAGACACCAGCACGAATGAAGTACTGCTTGATATCCAAAATGCAGATTTTACTTCCACATATGCCTGTATTTCAACAGACGATATTGATTTCACTCTAATCTGGGGAAGTGAGGTAGTTCTTTTGATTCGTTCCGATTACACACAAAACTATACGGATCTTCCCGGAAGATATGAAAAAATATAATAGAGCAGGGGGCAGCTTTATCGCTGTCTCCTGCTCCTACTGATATTCTGCAAGTTTTATCCGAAAACTTCCTGCCGCATTATACGTGGTCTCTCCCTGCCGGAAATACAGATAACATACACCATTCTCCAGATAAAATCCATAGTCTTCTGCCTTGTATCCCTGCAGCATTTCCATATACGTTTCATCATATATCTCATTTTTCTTTAAAAAGTCTGATGTTGTTTCATATGCATATTCGCAGCTTTCCTCGTCAGATTTTTTTAATATATCTGCTATCGTGATTTCATTTCCATTTTTATCCATATTTGCTGCTTCAAAATCTGTTTCATTAACTCCTCCGGCAAACCGTTTTGTCTGAAATAAAATACTGACATAATCTTCCCAAAACTCAATATTCTGCACTTCACAGGTATCATAATAGGGAAACTCTCCTTCTCTGTAATCACTTTTCGCCCCATCAGCTTCCTTTACCTGTTCTTTCAAATTTTCATACTGACTTTGAAACTCAGCAGCCTTTTTCTCTATCACCTGATTGCATGCCAGATATTCACTGTCCCCAAAAACGACTTTATCATAATAACCATATACCACAGCTTGCCCAAGAGAATTTTTTATATCACCGCCTTCGATTCGCTCTATCGTATATCTGTCATCCTCCACTGAATTTTTTTCCTGATCATTGGCATAAAATACTGTATGTTCTTTGACTTGCGCTCTTCTATATGCAAAAAAACTTACTCCGAAACAAATAACCAGTAAAAGAAATATTACTTTCTTTTTCATTTGTATTTTTTCCTTCCTCATACTATATCTGCATACCCATTTCACCAGACATAATACCATTTTCTGGCATATCTTTGAATATATACTTTGATTTTTCTAATTTTCACACGCAAAAAAATCCTCTTAACAATTGATTTTCCTATATACTAACTAAGGGGATACATTTTTTCGCATTTTCCGTAGTTTCTGATTTGATAAAAGCCTTTATTTTCGGCATTTTCTGATTATCTGTCGTTTTACTCTAAACTGAAATTCCCAGTCAGATTCCCAGACAAATTCCCAGACTATTTTCTGGCTGTCTTTCCATATCCGTTCTATTCAAAATGATATTCATCCTGACTTCCAACCCTGTTACATCTTCTGACGCTTCCCTTGTCACACGTAACCTATATTGCATATTCCTTTAACAGCCTTTCGCGAATTTGTCTCATTGCTTCTTCATGTGGAATGGTATTCCCCTGTTCCATATCATCAATTCCTTTATCCAATTCACGAAAGAGTTTTTCTTCCTGCTCGCTATATTTTACAGTTTCCTGTGCTAATGGTGCCATAAAATCATTCCTGTCCTGGCTTACTTACAGCTTTTTCAAGATATTCCTCCACCAGATGTATGATTTCTTCCGCTGCCGCTATTTGTTCTTCTGTATCGCTTTTTACTGCAATATAAAAAACATCATAATCACTGGCATGTCGAATTTCCTATGCCTCTGAAATCATTCGTCCTATCTTTCTTGGGAACACTTCCGTGCGTACATAATTCTTATTGAAATATGCTATCGTATCCTTGTGACGCTTAAATGCAACATTCTCCAGAGATAGTACTGCCGCTACTGCATGAAATATCGCATAATAAGCTCTGTTGTTTGCAGCCTTTAAAAGTCCTGCTGAAAAATTTAATTGTGCGGATTTCAAATCATCTCTTGCCTGCTGCAACCGCCCTTTTGCCAAATCCTGCACATATCCAGACTCCTTCTCATCAGCCATTTATCTCAATTCCCTCCTTTGCCACGTTATTATAAAACGGGTAATTCGGTATCCAGATTTTAAAATGCTCTGCATTCTTTACAATCGGCATAATCTCTGAATCATATTTCTCATTGATATCATAGGTATAATCTCTTACCGCCCTCATATATTGATGTATCATATCATCATCACATTTTACCAATATCATAATATCTATATCGGAATCAAGACGGTTATCCCCCCCTCGCATAAGAGCCATACAAAATCGTTTTCTCATAATCACACCCAAAAATGTTTTTTATTCCTTTAACATATTCTCTCAAAATATAAGATATACTTACTGGCATTCCGCTTCCCCCTTTCCTTCTGCATTCCTATTTAAAATTATAATGGAATCTCTGCAACCATTCAATAGACTTGTTATCAGCTTTCTCTGTCTGAATCGACATTGTTACTGTTCACTCGCAAGCTTGACACTTGCTGTCAAGCTGTGCGCCAAAGACTATATCATGCCAGATTACAGCCCCATGCATCGAAGATGCATTTAAAATGGGCTGTAATCGTTACTGCTCACACAGTATGTGTGAACAGTAACTCGACATTTACGGGTTTTCCCTTAGTATTTACAAATAATAAGTTTTCAAACTCGCCCTTTATATCTTCTTGTATTGGTTTAACAATAATTTTCCGTAACTCTAACTGGCTTTTTATCACTTCCTCTGCCTCTGGTACTAATATCAACAGCAAAATCCCCGAAGTCGCCTTCGGGGTTTTCACTGTTGATGTATATACTAACTAAGGGGATTAGATTTCACCAATCTAATCAAATTAGATTAGTGCATATTAATGTAACTCTCTGGATACGAAATCCGGATAACCTGACTCTAATCCATGCTCAGTGGAATCAAGTCCCTCAATTTCTTCCTGTGCAGTTACACGGAGACCGATCGTTTTCTTTAAGACGGTAAATACGATTCCCATTGTAATGATCGTCCAGCCCGCGATGCAGAGGATGCCAAGTAACTGGATCAGCAGATGATGAACACCGCCGCCATAGAACAGTCCATCTTTGTAATCGAAAAGTCCTACTGCGATTGTTCCCCAGATACCGTTACAGCCATGTACTGCAACTGCACCAACCGGGTCATCTACTTTTAATTTATCCTCAACAAAATATACTGCTACGCAGACAAGCACACCTGCGATCGCACCGATAATAAAAGAACCGATCACATCTACATTTGCGCAGCCAGCGGTAACGGCTACCAGACCGGCAAGAGAACCATTTAACGACATTGAAACATCCGGTTTACCATTTCTGATCCATGTATAGATCATTGCTGTACAGGTTGCTACTGCAGGAGCAACAGTCGTTGTAGCAAAGATCTGTGATAACTGCATCGTATCGGTTGCTGCTGCACCGTTGAATCCATACCAGCCAAACCAGAGAATGAATACGCCAAGTGCACCGATTAAAATGTTGTGTCCAAGAATTGGTCTTGGTTTTCCATTTTTGTCATATTTACCAATACGAGGTCCTAACATTGCTGCACCGATGAAAGCGGTGATACCACCTACCATATGGATACATGCAGAACCTGCAAAATCTGTAAATCCAAGATCTGTCAGCCAAGGTGTTCCGCCCCATACCCAGTGAGCCTCGATCGGATAAACACATAAACTGATAATAAAACTGTAAATACAATAGGTAATAAATTTGGTACGCTCTGCCATTGCTCCGGAAACGATCGTTGCTGCCGTTGCACAGAATACCAGGTTAAATACAAATCCGGACCAGTCTGTCTCTCCAAAATGAGCAAATGGGTTTAAACCCCAGCCGATGAATCCGCCATCTCCACATAAGAGATTGTATCCTAACAGATAAAATGCGACTGTACCAATACAAAAATCCATCAGGTTCTTCATTGTAATATTACCTACATTCTTTGATCTGGTAAAACCAGCCTCAACCATAGCAAATCCACATTGCATAAAAAATACTAACGCTGCACCCATAAGGTACCATACACTCATATCCATAATCAAATCCTCCTTGTTTTGCGAAGAAATAAAAAAAGATAATCACGACCCCAGGTTCTCCCTGTGTCACAATTATCTCCTTTGATAATGATTTCTTCCTGATTCAATTTTTCTCATAATGTTATATTCATGATCCTTTTCTTATTTTTCAGATGACTCCTCATTTCATCCAAAAAACTTACAGTGCATCTACACCATGCTCGCCTGTTCGGATACGGATCGCGTCTTCCACCTCATACATGAAAATTTTACCATCACCGATGTGACCGGTATTAATCTGCTCTACGATCTTGTCAATCAGCTTTGGAGCAACTTCATCTGTCACAACTGTTTCTACTTTAATTTTCGGCAATAGATTGACCGCATACTCTGCACCACGGTAATTTTTGATAATACCCTTCTGATTACCATAACCCATGCTATTTACAATGTTAAGACCATTTACTTCTTCACTGTCAAGCAACGCCTTAAGGTCTTCTAATTTTTCAGGTTTAATAATAATCTCTAATTTCTTCATACTAATCCTCCTTGTTTTCCGAAGGAAAATGCGACTGCCTTTGCAGGAGCAGAGGATTTTCCTCCTTGTTTTTCGGAGAAAAATGCGACTGCCTTTGCAGGAGCAGAGGATTTTCCTCCTTGTTTTCCATCCTGTCTGCGGTCATGACAGCAGATTTTCATCTGCTGCCAAACCCGCTGTTAAATCCAGGATTCACACATCTATTATTGTTTTGAGATATTTTTATACCTCAAATAACAGATCACCATAAGATGGCATTGGCCACATAGATTTGTCAACTAACATTTCAAGTTTATCAATCGGTGCTCTTAACTCATCCATTGCCGTCTTAACTTCATCTCTGTAGTATACAGCCTGATCTCTGCCTTCTTCCATCTCTGCAGCTTTTTCCGTTACTTCCTGTAATTTTGCCAGTGCCTTCTTGGAATCAGCCAGTAAAGAGGAAACCTGTGTCAGGATCTCTGTCTGAGCGCTGACATCTGCACCACATGCTGCTTTTACGGAAGTGATAGACTCAGCAAGTACGGTTGTGTATTTGATAACAGCCGGAATAATCTGCTTGGTTGCGATATCGATTGCAGCTCTTGCCTCGATGTTGATCTCTTTTGAGTATGTCTCATACTCGATCTCAACACGGGAGTCTAACTCTGCCTTTGTAAATACTTTGAATTTTTCAAATAATTTCACAGATTTCTCTGTATTTAATGCAGGGATTGCATCTACCATGGAACGGATATTTGGAAGTCCGCGTCTCTCAGCTTCTGCTACCCACTCATCCGAATAACCGTTTCCGTTGAATACGATTCTCTGATGCTCTGTTGCATATTCTTTTATCAGATCATGTACTGCCATATCAAAGTCATCTGCTTTTTCAAGAACATCACATGCCTCTGCAAATGCCTCTGCAACGATTGTATTTAATACAACGTTCGGCTGAGCGATAGAATCCTGGGAACCTACCATACGGAATTCAAATTTATTACCGGTAAATGCAAACGGTGATGTTCTGTTACGGTCTGTCGCATCTTTCATAAAATCAGGAAGTGTCTTAACACCTGTCTCTAATTTCTGTCCAGCAAGACTGTGTGTAGCTTCGCCTGTGCTGATCAGCTGTGATAATACATCCTGAAGCTGCTCTCCTAAGTATACGGAAACGATTGCTGGCGGTGCCTCGTTTGCTCCTAATCTGTGGTCGTTTCCGACATCTGCTGCGGACTCTCTTAAAAGATCTGCATGTTTGTCAACTGCTTTTAAGATACAGGTAAGTACTAATAAGAACTGTACATTCTCATGAGGTGTCTTGCCTGGCTCTAACAGGTTGATTCCATCATCCGTTGTAATTGACCAGTTGTTATGTTTACCGGAACCATTGACACCTGCAAATGGTTTTTCATGAAGCAGGCACTGTAAGCCATGACGTCCGGCTACTTTCTTTAATGTCTCCATTACCAACTGGTTGTGGTCTACTGCGATGTTAGCCTGTGCGTAGATCGGAGCTAACTCATGCTGTGCAGGTGCAACTTCGTTGTGCTGTGTCTTTGCGCTGACACCTAATTTCCAGAGTTCTTCGTTTACATCCTTCATGAATGCTGCGATTCTCTCACGAATCGCACCGAAGTAATGATCGTCCATCTCCTGACCTTTTGGAGGCATTGCACCGAATAAAGTACGACCGGTAAAGATAAGGTCTTTTCTCTGTAAATATTTCTGTCTGTCTACGATGAAGTACTCCTGCTCCGGTCCAACAGAAGGAGTCACTCTCTTTGATGTCGTATTACCGAATAATCTTACAAGACGTAATGCCTGTTCATTGATAGCTTCCATGGAACGAAGAAGCGGTGTTTTCTGATCGAGTGCTTCTCCTGTGTAAGAACAGAAAGCTGTTGGGATACAAAGTGTTGCGCCTGCTGCATCCTGTCTTACAAATGCCGGTGAGGTACAATCCCAGGCTGTATATCCTCTTGCCTCGAATGTAGCTCTTAAACCACCGGATGGGAAAGAAGATGCATCCGGCTCACCTTTGATCAGTTCTTTACCGGAAAAGCTCATTAGTACCTTGCCATTCTCCATCGGTGCTGTAATGAATGAATCATGTTTCTCTGCTGTTACTCCGGTCAGCGGCTGGAACCAGTGAGTATAATGTGTTGCACCTTTTTCGATTGCCCATTCTTTCATCTCATGCGCAACAACATCTGCTGTTTCAAGGTCTAACTCGCGACCTTCCTGAATTACTTCCTTTAACTTCTTGTAAACCTTCTTTGGCAGACGCTCCTGCATCACTGCATCATTGAATACGTTCTCGCCAAAAATCTCTGCTACATTTAAGTATCCTGTTTCGCTCATGTTCTACATCCTTTCTTCTTCACCGGTCTAATCCCCTGAGACTATTCCCTGCTTTTTTGAACAAATGTAAGAGATCTTAAATTCTCATTTCTTATTGTACCTTGAAAGTGGATGAATGTCAGTAAGAAATTTCTCCTATATGGCTTTTATGAGAAATTGTGTGACAACTTCTTACAAAAAAAGAGCATTCCAAGCTACTTGGAACGCCCTTGTTCATCTCTCACATTTGTTTTGTTGAACTTAAGATAATACTTTTCTCTCCAAAATGCAAGAGAAAAATTTTACTTTTTTATCATTTTGCTATATTGAACAATAAATTCATGTAAAGTCTGAAATCTTTGTTAAATATAACATTATGGAAAGTGGACTTCCGTCTGTGCGACAATATTATTCAGCTTTGCCAACAGAACCGAACAGTTCCATTTTCTCTTTTACAGTAGCTTTGATAGCTTCTGCACCCGGAGCTAATAATTTACGCGGATCAAATCCTTTACCCTCTAAATCTTTACCAGCTTCGATATATTTACGTGTAGCATCTGCGAAAGATAACTGGCACTCTGTGTTAACGTTGATCTTAGCTACTCCAAGGGAGATTGCTTTCTTGATCATGTCTTCCGGAATACCTGTACCTCCGTGAAGTACTAACGGCATCTGGCCTGTTAATTTCTGGATAGAATCAAGAGTCTCGAAGCTTAATCCTTTCCAGTTTGCCGGATATTTACCATGGATGTTACCGATGCCTGCTGCAAGCATGTCCACGCCAAGATCTGCAACTCTCTTGCACTCTTCCGGATCAGCGCACTCGCCCATACCTACAACTCCGTCTTCCTCACCACCGATAGAACCAACTTCTGCCTCGATGGACATTCCCATTGCATGGGCAACGGATACGAGCTCTTTGGTTTTCTCAACGTTCTCATCGATTGGGTAATGAGATCCGTCGAACATGATGGATGTGAATCCTGCTTTGATACATTTATAGCATCCTTCGTAGGTACCATGATCTAAGTGTAATGCAACCGGAACTGTGATGCCTAACTCATCATGCATAGCTTTTACCATAGCTGCTACAGTACCGAAACCTGTCATATATTTTCCAGCGCCTTCAGAAACACCTAAGATAACCGGGGATCTTAACTCCTCTGCTGTAAGCAGAACAGATTTTGTCCACTCCAGGTTGTTAATGTTGAACTGACCAACTGCATAGTGACCAGCTTTTGCTTTGTCTAACATTTCTTTTGCAGATACTAACATATGCTATTCCTCCATAAAATTAATATTTTTACCCTATGGGTATTATATATTACTTCTTTCAAAAAATAAAGTTAAATTTATAACAATCTTTCTCATTTGTTTGCCGGAACCATAATATCGACAGCACGGCAGATATTTTTTACGATAACTTCCTCATGCGCTCCGCCAAATTCCCCGTCCAATGTCCACGGAACTTCCTCTCTTGCCATGAACTCTACTTCATCTGACTTAAACGAATAGATCATATCCGTATCATCCACCAGATTGATGAGTGATGCAATAATCTCGTTGAGTTCAATCGGATTGCGTGGTTTTTTGATCAGGGTAACCTCAAACACGCCATCGTCTAAAAGCACATCTTTTCCGGTCATTCCCTTAAATCCACCCACCGATGTGGAATTGCTGATCATTCCATAGATAAATTCATCCTGGATCCGCACATTATTGTACTCTACCTGCATAGTGAAAGACGGGATATCATGCAGACTGCGCATTCCCTCAAGGATATATGCCGCATGTCCAAGTACATTTTTCCACTCCTGGCTTGTCTTATAAGACACTTCCGTAAAAAGACCAAACGCTGCCACATAGACAAAATAATCATTGTTAAATGCACCAATATCACAAGGAAATGTTCTTCCATTCACCGCTGCATCGGCTGCTTTGACCATATCTTTCGGGATTCCCAGTGATGTTGCAAAGTCATTCGTGCTGCCCGCCGGAATATATCCCAAAGGCACGGTAAGCCCTTTGTGCATAATACCGCTTACCACTTCATCAAGTGTACCGTCCCCTCCGCTGCATACAACAAGATCATATTTCTCTGCGTCCACTTCCACCTTATGTATCGCATCTTCCGGTGCCTGTGTCGGGTAAATCGTTACCTCATATCCAGCTTTTACCATGGTATCCACAATATCCATCAGCTGATTTTTGATCTGTGCTTTTCCGGAAAACGGATTGAAAATAAATAGTAATTTTTTCTTTTCTTCCATACGCTCCCTACACCTGTTCTGTTATTTTGTCAGGAATTCCTCGATTGCCGCAGCTGCAGCCTCTTCGTCCTCACCCTCAGCATCGATCACAACCTCTTCTCCATTTAAAAGAGCCATACTCATCATGCCCATAATGCTTTTGACATTGACTCTCTTATTATCCCCGGATTCCATATAGATCTGGCTGGAAAACTGATTTGCCTTCTGCACTAAAAGCGCAATTGGTCTTGCCTCTAAGTCGTTTTGCATGTTTACCACTACACCCTTTTTCATGATAATCTCCATTCTTGCGCTGTTTTTTGCGCATCTCAAGTTTGTGCGTTAGCACAAATCTTACGTGTGAAAAATCTTATTTTTCACACTACCCTCCATTCCTGTGCTGCTTTTTACACACTTTATGTTTATGCTCCAATACAGCAGCTACGTATCAATAATATATTTCCACATTATTCTTTTTCACGCAGCTCATCTGCAATCTCACTGATCCTGCGCAGCCTGTGGTTCACTCCCGATTTTCCGACCGGAGGATCGAGATATGTTCCCAGTTCCTTAAGCGGTGTATCCGGATACTCTAACCGCAGCAACGCCATTTCTTTTAGGTTTTCAGGCAGACTGTCTAAGCCTGCATTCTGTTTAATATATTCAATATCGCCAAGCTGTTTTACGGCTGCCGCCACAGTCTTGCTGATATTTGCCGTCTCACAATTTACCTTTCGGTTGACAGAATTTCTCATTTCTTTTAAGATACGCACATTTTCAAGATTCATCAGTGCCACATGTGCTTCCATGATATTTAACATATCCACGATCTGGGCACCTTCCTTTAAATATACGACCTGGTGTTTCTTTCGTTCTACGATCTTTGCTTCCATCTCAAAACTGTTGATTGCATCCTGAAGCTGTTTCGCCTGCGCAATTTCCCGGCAGACAATCTCAAAATGATAAGACTTATTCGGATCACTGATCGATCCACCTGCTAAAAATGCTCCCCGGATATATGCCCGCCTGCAACATGTCTGCTGCAGTAAAATACCATTTACCGTCTCTGTGATGTCTGCACACCTTAAAGACTGATTCCACATCTTGATTGTCTCAAGAATGCGTTCCGGTGGCAATGTATCTATCTCTTCTATATTAACATGGAACAGCTGTGTCAGTAACAGTCCATATTTTTCCTGCAGAAGCGGATTTTCCGAATCCAGCACATCTCCCGCATCCCCGATCAGCTGCTGACGCTTTCCGTCAAAAGCAACTAACGCCGCAAGTTCAGCGATCTGACAATGTCTGCTCTTTCCACTCTGCTTTGCTAACTCCTGTTTCACTTCACTTGAAAAAGACATCTTTTATTTTCCCCTTAAAGCATCTTTGCCAATATCACGATGCTCGATTTTCAGTCCATAACCCTTTTTTCCTGACAGACGTTTGTATAATTCATTTGCCAATGTTACAGACCTGTGTTTTCCTCCCGTACATCCTATGGAGATCACAAGCTGATTCTTGCCCTCCGTGATATAATTCGGGATCAGAAACTCTAACATATCTTCAAGTTTGTCCAAAAAAACATTTGCTTCCTGAAACTGCATGACATAATCCTGAATTTCTTTATCATTTCCGGTCTTTGCCCGCAAGCCCTCCACATAATACGGGTTTGGTAAAAAACGGACATCAAATACCAGATCAGAATCGACCGGTATTCCATATTTAAATCCAAATGACAAAATCGTAATAAACAGATTCTTGTAGTCCTGATTCTGTATAAATATTTTGTCCAACTCCGCTTTTAACTCTCTCGTCAAAAGCTGGCTTGTATCTATAATATAGTCTGCGCGCTCCTTTAAAAACGCCAGACGCTTTCTTTCCTCTTCAATTCCCTTGTCCACGCGCTCGCCGCCCGCTAAAGGATGATTTCTTCTCGTTTCCTTATATCGTTTTACCAGAACAGAATCTTCGGCATCCAAAAACAGGATCTCGTATTCAACCCCATTATCCTTCATGTGGTCTAATACACCATGCAGCTCATCAAATGACTGTCCGCTTCTGATATCGATGCCGACTGCAACTTTCTGCAGTTCTGCGCTCTGTAATGTTGTAAGTTCCACAAACTTTTCCAGCAATGGGATCGGTAGATTATCCACGCAATAAAACCCAATATCTTCCATCATTTTTATCGCTGTACTTTTTCCTGCTCCCGACATTCCTGTTAAAATTACGAACTTCATCTTTTTTCTCCATTTCAAAACGCTTTGCGCGCATCCAAATCCTGTTTAAAATTCACCGATCATCTTAACTTCCGGCTCTAATCTGACACCAAACTTTTCTTCTACAATATCCGCTACATTCTGCATCAGGGTTCTTACATCTGCCGCTGTTGCATTTCCGCGGTTGATGACAAATCCACAGTGTTTTTCCGACACCTGCGCTTCTCCCACCAGATAACCTCTTAATCCCGCATCCATGATCAGTTTTCCTGCAAAATATCCTTCCGGTCTTTTAAATGTACTTCCCGCACTCGGATATTCAAGCGGCTGTTTTTCCACTCTCTGCTTCTTTAACTCCTCCATGCGGGCACGGATTGCTGTCTCTTCCCCGTGTTTCAGTTTGATCTTAGCTCCCGTTACAATGTAGCCTTTTTTTAAAATACAGCTTGTCCGGTAACCCAGTTCAAGCTCTTCTGCAGAAAGAATCTTCTCATTTCCTTCCTGATCTAAGACGGTCACGGCGGTTAAAATATCTTTCATCTCACCACCGTAAGCGCCCGCATTCATGACAACTGCACCACCGATGCTGCCCGGGATACCGGCAGCGAATTCCATACCGGTCAGTCCGTGCTCCGCAGCACGGTTTGCTGTCTTTGACAGCAGCATTCCCGCACCCACGGTGATACAGTCGTCCTCCACACAAATCTCATCTTCTTTTGACAGCATCTCGATCACAAGTCCCCTGATCCCGCGGTCGCCCACTAAAAGATTGCTCCCGTTTCCGATGACCTGATACGGGACATCATACTTCCTGCACAGACGGATGACCGCCGCAAGCTCTGTTCCCTTTGGCTGCACTAAAATATCTGCCGGGCCGCCCACACGGAATGTCGTATGTTTTTTCATCGGTTCGTCCGTAAAAATTCTGTTTTCTGCTGTGACTGCTTTAAGTTCTGTCAAAAACTGCTGATTCATGCTTTCCTCAATTCTGTGGTCTTACGCTTCTTTTAAGAATGCGACATAACCGTTATATGCTTCATATAAGTCTACTTTGCTGATGAGTTCCCACGGAGCATGCATGTTTAACACTGCAACACCGCTGTCGATAACACTCATTCCATAGTTTGCCAGAATGTATGCGATGGTTCCACCGCCACCCTGATCTACTTTTCCGAGCTCTGCTGTCTGGAATGACACATTGTTGTTATCCATGATATTTCTTAAATATCCGACATACTCTGCATTGGCATCGTTAGAGCCGGATTTTCCTCTCGCTCCGGTGTATTTGTTAAATACAAGTCCTCTTCCGAAATATGCTGCATTGCGTTTTGTCATAACAGACGGATAATTCGGATCAAATGCAGCGGATACATCCGATGAAAGTACTTTGGAGTTTTTCAGGGCACGTCTTAATTTTAATTCCGAATAATCTTCTGCTGCATTCATGACCTCTGCAACGGTATTTTCGAAGAAACGTGACTGCATGCCGCTTGCCCCGACACTGCCGATTTCCTCTTTGTCTACAAGCAGGCAGACACTCGTGATCTCCGGTTTTTCCATTGCAAGCATTGCCATAAAGGAAGGGTATGCACATACTCTGTCATCATGTCCATATCCCATGATGATGCTGCGGTCAAAACCGTAATCTCTTGCCTCTCCTGCCGGAACGACCTCGATCTCTGCAGATAAGAAATCTTCTTCCTCTATATCATATTCTTTTGCAAGGATCTTCATGATATTTGCTTTTACTTTTTCTTTTGCAGCCTCTTTGTCATCGCCCGCTTCCTCTGCCGGAATACTTCCGATGATCAGATCAAGGTTCTCTCCCTCGATCACCTTCGCTGCCTTTTTCTCAAGCTGCTCTCCGGATAAATGGATCAAAAGATCGCTGACGCCAAATACCGGATCGCCCGGTTTGTCTCCGACATTAACTTTTACAACGGTACCGTCTTTTTTGGCGATCACACCGTGCAGTGCAAGTGGAAGTGTCACCCACTGGTATTTCTTGATTCCACCATAATAATGGGTGTCTAACATTGCGAAATCGGTATCCTCATATAACGGATCCTGTTTTAAATCCATACGCGGGGAATCGATATGTGCGCCAAGGATGTTCATTCCAGCCTCTAAGCCTTTCTTTCCGATCACGAACATGGCAATTCCTTTTCCCATGTTATTCGCATACACACGGTCGCCTGCTTTTAATTTTGTTCCTTTTTCTAATACTTCATCCAGATTTACAAAACCTGCTTTCTCGGCTCTTTTTGCAAATTCTGTGGTACATTCACGCTCTGTTTTGCACTCAGAAATAAATTTTCTGTAATCCTCTGCAAACTGAAATACCTCTTCTCTTTTTTTGCCTTCCGGGTATTTCTCCCATGCGTTTTTTCTTTCCATGACTGATATTGCCTCCATTTATGCTATTCTTTTGACTCCGGGCTTTTACTCATCATCGTCCGAAGATTTTTTTGTGAGATTTTCCTGCACACGGCGGTAAAGCTCCTGTGCTGCATTGTATCCCATCTTTTTCTGTCTGTGGTTGACAGCCGCCGCCTCACAGATGACGGCAAGGTTACGTCCCGGACGGATCGGGAGTGAGTGACATACTACCTTGTTGCCAAGAAACTCTGTATATTCTTCCTCTAATCCAAGACGGTCGTACTCATTTTCTTTCTTCCAGTCCTCTAACTTGATCACAAGGTCGATCTGCTGTTTTTCCTTGACACACTCTACACCAAACAGTGTTTTCACATCGATGATCCCGATACCGCGAAGTTCGATAAAGTAACGTGTGATATCCGGTGACGTTCCGATGAGTGTATGCTCATTGATCTTGCGGATTTCCACCACATCATCCGTTACAAGACGATGTCCTCGTTTGATCAGTTCGAGTGCAGCCTCACTTTTTCCGATACCACTCTCACCCATGATCAGAAGTCCTTCGCCGTAGACATCTACTAAAACGCCATGGATCGTAATACACGGTGCAAGCTGTTCATTCAGACAATAAATAAGCTCTGCCATGAATTCGGAAGTACTGCGTTTTGTGCCAAGCACCGGAATATTTTTCTCCTCTGCAATTTTCAGGAAAGAATCATCCGGCCGCAGATCCCTGCAGAAAATAACACACGGAATATCATATCCCATAAATTCACTGTAAATCTTTTCACGTTTTTCCTCGTCTAACTGCTGCAGATATGTGTACTCTACCGTACCGATGATCTGAACCCTCGACTGTTCAAAGTGTTTAAAATAACCACTGAGCTGTAACGCCGGTCTGTTTACATCACTGATCATAATGCGATGTCCCTTTAATTCCATATCCGGCAGAAAATTACATAAATCCATGATCTGCGCGATCTTTGCTACTCCAACACCTTCCATATCCTTTGTCCTCTCCTAAACATATTTTTCGTAACGATTCTGACGACATTTTACCATAGATACCGGAATTCTTCAACTTGAATACCCGTGTTTATCTTCCCGAAAAAAAGAATAAACTGCCCGTGCCGCCTGCTCATTCATCGACTCTGTCTTTGCGAGTTCTTCCTCCGAAGCCTCACGGATCGCCTCAAGTGACTGGAACCGGCGCATTAAGGCTTTTCTTCGTGCCGGACCGATGCCCGGAATATCGTCAAGTACGGAATGTACCTGTTCTTTGCTTCTTAAAGATCTGTGATACTCGATGGCAAAACGGTGCGCTTCATCCTGGATCCTCGTGATCAGTTTAAAGCCCTCGCTTGTCCGGTCGATCGGTATCTCTTTATTCTGATAGTATAACCCTCTGGTGCGGTGATTATCATCCTTTACCATACCGCAGACCGGAATATTTATTTTCAGTTCATCAAGCACTTTTAATGCAATGTTTACCTGTCCGCGGCCGCCATCCATCATGATCAGATCCGGAAATCTTGTGAAACTTCCATATTCCTCTGACATTTCCCGTTCTGCAAGTTCTTTTTTCTCCTGCATACCGTGCGTAAAACGTCTGGTCAAAACCTCATGCATGGATGCGTAATCGTCCGGCCCTGTGATGGTTTTTAATTTGAATTTACGATAATCACTGCGTTTTGGTTTTCCCTTTTCGTAGACGATCATGGATCCTACCGTCTCAAAACCGTTGATGTTGGAAATATCAAATGCCTCCACGCGGGAAAGTCCCTCCATCCCCAGAAGATGCTCGATCTCTTTCATCGCGCCGATGGTTCTTCCCTCCTCGCGTTTGATCTTCTCGCGATCCTGGGAAAGTACAAGCTCTGCATTTTTCTGCGCCAGCTCTACCAATTTTTCCTTCATACCTTTTTGCGGAACACGGATATAAACCCTGGCTCCTCTTTTTTCGGTTAACCACTCGGCTAAGACCTCGTGATCCTCGATCTCCTCCGGCAGCATGATCTCCCTTGGAATAAACGGCGTTCCCGAATAAAACTGTTTTAAAAAAGTTGTTAAAATCTGGCTTTTGGTATCCTCTGTCCCGACCCTGACATAAAAATGATCCCTGCCGATCAGCTTTCCGTCACGGATGAAAAATACCTGCACCACGGCATCCCTGTCATCCGATGCAAGCGCGATGATGTCTTTATCCTCACCGTCAGTATGCGTGATCTTCTGTTTCTGCGCGATCTGGCGCACACTGCCTAAAAGCTCCCGGTATTCAATTGCCTTTTCAAATTCCAGATTTTCGGATGCCTCGTTCATTTTTTCTTCTAAGGATTTTAAGATCGGTGCATAGTTTCCATTTAAAAATTCGACGGCAGCATCGATTCTTTCCCGGTATTCTTCCCTGCTGATATAACCCTGACAGGGTGCCTGGCACTGATGGATATGGTAATTTAAACACGGGCGCTCTTTGCCGGTATCTCTCGGCAGTACACGGTTACAGGTACGAAGCTGGTAAAGCTTATTGATCAGCTCGATCGTATCTTTTACTGCCCCCGCACTGGTGTATGGCCCAAAATATCTCGATTTGTCTTTTTTCTGCTGACGTGAAAAGAGTACCCGTGGGAAATCCTCACCGACCGTCACACGGATATAGGGATAAGTCTTGTCATCGCGCAGCATGGTATTGTATTTTGGACAATGTTCCTTGATCAGGTTGCACTCCAACACAAGCGCCTCTAATTCCGAGTCCGTAATAATATACTCGAAACGTGCGATCTGTTTTACCATCTGTGCCTTTTTGATGCCCTCATCATGACTCGGCTGGAAATACTGGTGTACTCTCTTTCGTAAACTGACAGCCTTACCGATATAGATGATCGCATCGTGGCTGTCATGCATAATATAAACTCCCGGCTGATCCGGGAGTTTTTTTAATTCTTCTGCGATATGAAACATGAAACCTCATTCCTGCTCTGATCGTTCTGTTTATACTTATTCTGCTGATATTTATCTTATTTTTCAGCTTTTATTTCTGATACTTCTGCAGCGAAGCCTCTGCTGCGTTATTTCTGGTGTTCCTCATGTGCTGCTGTCTGATCGTCTACGACCTGATCAATAAAACTGCCCTTTTCCAAGGATACAGTATTCTGATCTTCCGCTGCACGTAAAGTTTCTGCTTCTGCCTGCTTTTTTATTTCTGTCTGTCCTTCCGTTTTTGCATGTTCTTCTGTTTTCGCCTGCTCTAACGCATTTTTAGCATCCTCTGCCTGTTCGAAGAATGTTTTTTTCTCCTCTTCTTCCGGCTCCGGGATTCCTTTTAACTCGCGGAAAATCTTCATGAATTCTTTTCCGGTGATCGTCTCATGCTCGTAGAGATATTCTGAGATCTTGTCGAGAACCTCCCTGTTTTCCTCAAGCATGCGGTATGCTTCATCGTAGCTGTTGTTGATGATGGAAAGTACTTCCTGATCGATCTGTGCTGCAGTCTCCTCACCACAGATCAGTCCTGCACGGTTGTCTAAGTACTGGTTCTCAACCGTTGCCAGACACATCATACCAAATTTATCGGACATACCGTACTGTGTGACCATCGCTCTCGCGATCGAAGTCGCACTCTCGATATCGTTGGCTGCACCGCTCGTCGCAGAACCAAATACCAGCATCTCTGCCGCACGGCCTGCCATGTAGGTTGTGATCTTTGCAAGCAGTTCATCCTTGGTCTGCAGGTATTTTTCTTCTTCCGGTGTCTGTAATGTATATCCAAGTGCGCCCATGGTACGCGGTACGATTGTGATCTTCTGTACCGGCTCGGTATTTTTCTGCAGTGCAGTTACCATTGCATGACCGACTTCGTGATAAGATACGATCTTGCGCTCCTTATCGCTCATGATGCGGTCTTTCTTCTCTTTTCCACCGACCGCAACAAGCTCAAATGCATCAAACAGATCGGACTGGTTTACAAACTTTCTGCCATTTTTTACTGCGTTGATGGCAGCCTCATTAATCATATTGGCAAGATCGGAACCTACAAGTCCTGCCGTTGCAAGCGCAAGTGCATCAAGGTCTACGGTCTCATCCATCATGACATCTTTGGAATGAACCTTTAATGTCTCTAAACGTCCCTTTAAGTCCGGTTTATCGACAATGATACGACGGTCAAAACGTCCCGGACGGAGTAACGCTTTATCAAGTACCTCCGGACGGTTGGTCGCTGCTAAGATCAGAAGTCCCTTGGATGTATCAAATCCATCCATCTCTGCCAGTAACTGGTTTAACGTCTGCTCACGCTCGTCATTGCCGCCGTAACGGGTATCACGGCTCTTACCGATCGCATCGATCTCATCGATAAAGATGATACATGGTGCCTGTTTCTGTGCTTCTTTAAACAGGTCACGCACACGGGATGCTCCGACACCGACAAACATCTCCACAAAATCAGAACCTGCCAGTGAGAAGAACGGAACCTTCGCCTCACCTGCAACTGCTTTTGCAAGCAGTGTCTTACCGGTACCAGGAGGTCCGACTAAAAGTGCACCCTTCGGCAGTTTTGCACCGATCTCGGAATATTTCTTCGGGTTATGCAGGAAATCAACAACCTCCTGTAAGGATTCTTTTGCCTCGTCCTGTCCGGCTACATCCTTAAATGTAACACCCGTCTGTTTTTCCACGTAAACTTTCGCATTGCTCTTGCCAACACCCATGGCACCGCCGCCCATACGCTTCATCAAAAATCCGAGCAGTACCCAGATCAGTACTAACGGGATCAGATAACTTAAAATACTGTAAATCCAGGTGGAAGTGTTGTCCGGGATTACTCCGTAAATTTCTACGCCTTTTTCTTTTAAAAGCGGGATCAGATCCTCATCCGCCACGCGTCCGCAGTAATAGGTCGGCTGGTACGGACTCTTGTCCTTTGTCACCGGTGTGATGTCGATCTCATACGATCCGATCTCTACGGATTTGACTTCACCTGCTTCCACTTTTTCCAGAAATTGCGAATAGGAAATCTCCTGGGTGCTCATCTGTGAAAAGCGGTTCGACACCATGCTCATGATAAATAACACGATGAGAGAAACCAGAACAAATGCCATGATAAGCTGTCCATTGTGATTATCCCTGCCGCCATTGCCGCCATTATTTCCATTGCCACCGCCGCCATTGCCGCCGTTATTATTATAATTATTATTTCCATTATTGTAATTATTTGGTCCCTGGTTATCCATAATCTATCCTTTCCAAACATCTGCAGTATCTGCTGCATCTGGATTTTATCTGATATTCGTCAATATCTTCTTTATTATATTGAAAACAACACGCAAAAGCAATACACAGTTCATGAACTTTTGATGTGTTTTCTAAATTATTTCTAAATTCACTTTTATCTTTTTTAAGTTTTTCTGGATTTTGCGTAAACTTAGTTGTATACTATATGGGTTATAAAATACGTGAAATATTTTTTAAATTTACTATAATTATGAGGAGGAAAAACCTATGCCTGTAAAATATGTCTTTGTCACCGGCGGTGTCGTTTCCGGTCTTGGTAAAGGTATCACGGCTGCTTCTCTTGGAAGATTATTAAAAGCCCGTGGATACAAAGTGACCATGCAGAAATTCGATCCGTATATCAATATCGATCCCGGAACCATGAACCCGATCCAGCATGGTGAAGTATTCGTTACCGATGACGGTGCAGAAACAGACCTGGACTTAGGACATTATGAACGTTTTATCGATGAAAGCCTAACAAAAAATTCCAATGTGACCACCGGTAAGGTTTACTGGTCTGTGCTCCAGAAAGAGCGCCGCGGCGATTTCGGCGGAGGAACTGTTCAGGTGATCCCGCACATCACCAATGAGATCAAGAGCCGGTTTTACCGCAATTTCACTTCCGATGAGACACATATCGCTATCATCGAAGTCGGTGGTACCGTCGGAGATATCGAGAGCCAGCCGTTCTTAGAGGCGATCCGTCAGTTCCAGCATGAGGTCGGACACGAAAACGCGATCCTGATCCATGTCACACTGATCCCTTATATTAAGGCTTCCGGTGAGCTTAAGACAAAACCGACACAGGCAAGTGTAAAAGAACTTCAGGGAATGGGTATCCAGCCGGATATTATCGTCTGCCGTTCCGAACATGAACTCGACCAGAGTTTAAAAGACAAGATTGCCCTGTTCTGTAACGTACCAAACGGCAACGTACTCCAGAACCTTGACGTTGAGTATCTTTACGAGGCACCTCTTGCCATGGAAAAGGAAAATCTTGCCAAGGTTGCATGTAAGGCCCTGCATTTAGATTGCCCGGAACCGAATTTAAAAGACTGGGAAGCAATGGTAGATTCTCTCCGCCACCCGAACAAAGAAGTAAAAATTGCTTTGGTCGGAAAATATATTGCACTGCATGATGCATACATCTCTGTTGTGGAGGCATTAAAACACGGCGGAATTGCTGAGCGTGCTACCGTCGATCTCCACTGGATCGATTCTGAGACATTAAATGATGACAATGCAAAAGAACTGCTCGGCGATATGGCAGGTATCATTGTTCCGGGAGGATTTGGTTCCCGCGGTGTCGAGGGTATGATCTCCGCAGCAAAATACGCAAGAGAAAACAACGTTCCATACCTTGGTCTCTGCCTTGGTATGCAGGTAGCCATCATTGAATTTGCAAGACATGTCTGCGGATTCCATGATGCACACAGTGTGGAGCTTGACCCGAACACCACACATCCTGTCATCGCACTGATGCCGGATCAGAATGGTGTGGAGGATATCGGCGGTACCTTAAGACTTGGCTCTTACCCATGTGTGTTAGATCCAACCTCTAAAGCCCGCGAGCTTTACGGTTCTGAAGAGATCCATGAGAGACACCGTCACCGTTACGAAGTCAACAATGATTTCCGTGCAGCACTTACCGAGGGCGGCATGAAACTCTGCGGTACCTCCCCGGATGGAAGAATCGTTGAGATGATTGAAATTCCGGATCACCCGTGGTTCCTTGCAACACAGGCTCATCCGGAATTCAAATCCAGACCGAACCGTCCACATCCGTTATTCAAAGGTTTTGTGGAAGCTGCTGTAAAGAACAGCATGAAATAAATTTTAAACGCAAAAAGCTGACTTGCCGGTTTGCCCGGCAGTCAGCTTTTTTAATAATAATAAAATGTTCGTGCAACGTGCATTCTGTTATTTATTTTCCAAAGTAAGCATCCACTCCATCGGCGATTCCCGATGCGATCTTCTGCTGATAATCGTCAGTCGCCATTTTAAGATCCTCATCCGCATTGGTCATGTACCCCATCTCAACGATCGTGACCGGAACCTGACACCAGTTGATACCGCTCATCGTATCTGTCTCCCAGACACCCTCACTTTTTGCACCGGTTGCCGCACACAGGGAACCTATGATGCAGTCGGAAAGTTTTCTTGAGTTCTGATAAATATTGGAGCAGTACGGGTTTGCTGCGGTCGGACAGATCGTCATCGCTCCGTTTGCCGCAGAGTTGGTACTTCCATTTGCATGAATGCGGATAAATGCTGCCGCATGATTATTATTGGCAACTGCCGCACGCTCGGAATTGCTGATATTGACATCATTGGTCGTCCGGATCATCAACACCTGATAGCCGCGCGCCGTAAGTTCCTGCTGCAGCTTTAAAGATACCTGAAGTGTCAGTTCGTATTCCGCAAGCCCGCTCGCCACACCTGTTGTACCGGAAGCAACTTTCGCTTTTGTCTCAGATGCGCCTGGCCCGATCGGCTCTTTTTCGTTATTTCCTTTTGCCTGATGTCCGGCGTCGATCACAACCAGATTACCGGAAATGTTTGTCTGGACTGTATCTGTCTGCGTATTTTCCATCTCAGCAGACTGCTCTGTGCCAGTCTGGGGATTTCCAGCCTCAGCAGACTGCTCTGTGTCCGCAGTCTGTGATGATGCACTCTCCTGCTCCGAATCTGCTTCTCCCTTAATCACCTCTGTTGTAATGATTTCTTCTGTTTCCCGGGTCTCCGTTGGTGCCAGTTCTGCCGGCTCTGTTTCTTCCGTCTGCTCTGTTTCCTGTGTTTTTGTCTGTGCAGTTTCTGTCGCTTCTGTCATGATCTGCTCCGACTCTGCCTCTGTCTGTTCTTGTGTTTCTGTGACATTTTTCTCTTCAGCAGACACCTGGGCAGATCCGTTTTCATCCGCTTTGCTGCCACATCCCGTCATAAAAGACGCCCCCGCCAGTATCGTACATAACAATAACACCAGTAATCTTTTCTTCTTTTTTATATTGCCAAAACTCATATATTTCTTGTATGATAATTAGGAAGTTAATTATCACATATTTCCTTTCTTTTAATATCGTGGTTCAATACAATTCAGATACTATGGACTTTTGATTTGTTTTCTGTAGCTTGACTACTCAACTGGAGTGTATTGCCACTACCTTTATCTGAATTGTTTATTAGCTGGATGTTGCCGGAGTGTTTTTCACTCAGAGTACTTATTTCTATCAAGTCTACGATGATAATCGTTGGTGGACATCATGGTATCAGACTTTAGGAAAGGGAGGTACAACCTCATGAAAATTTACGTAGGCATTGATATTGCCAAACTTAATCATTTCGCCGCTGCGATTTCTTCCGACGGTGAAATAATCATTGAGCCGTTCAAATTCACAAATGACGCTGATGGCTTCCAACTGCTGGTCTCTAAACTCGAATCATTCGATAAGAACAGCCTCATCATCGGTCTTGAGTCAACGGCACACTACGGTGACAACCTTGTTCGATACCTTGTTACTGAGCTTTACCAAGTGTGTGTGTTGAACCCCATCAAAACCTGTCAAATGCGAAAAAATAACGTTCGCAAAACTAAGACAGATAAGGTCGACACTTACGTGATTGCTAAAACTCTTATGATACAGGACAACCTCAGATTCGTCAGCTTCTTCGATCTCGATATGATGGATCTTAAGGCATTGGGACGTTTCCGTCAGAAAACCATAAAGCAACGTACCCGATTGAAAATTCAACTGACAACCTATGTTGATCAGGTCTTTCCGGAGATTCAATACTTTTTCAAATCCGGTCTGCATCAACACGCTGTCTATGCTTTATTAAAAGAAGCACCTTCTCCAAAAGAGATTGCTTCCATGCATATGACTCATCTGG
>OLPN01000483.1_pt1 | contig 41589 bp, 55 predicted proteins | sample 1672601 | NCBI WGS metagenome assembly OLPN01 (sample SAMEA3136704, study PRJEB25190) | human gut metagenome | reverse complement strand
TGGATGGATATGAAGAGGAAGAAACGGAAGATATGGAGGATACCGAAGATCCGGAGGATGTCGAAGAGACAGAAGTGACAGATGATCTGGATGACTTAGAGGAAGAAGACAACGAGGAAAATAAGAAAGCCGAGGAGCCAAAGAAAAAAGTCTACACATCTGTATTTATGGGATGGTCCTTAGAAGATGGCAAAGACACCTTTATCCCACAGTGGAAAGCCGGGGATATTGCTCGGAACCTTGTGGCAGAAGATGGTGGAGAGATCACACTTTATGCTGTCTGGGACGACTGTCCGTGGATCCAGGCACAGGATCTCTATTATACCTTAGAGCAGGCACAGAGTGGTTTTATCACAGAAGAAGAAATCTTAAGCCATGCAACGGCGACCGACCGGGAAGATGGAAGTCCGATTTTACCGGGAACCAATCCGGCACCGAGTGATCCAGAGGTTTTTACATCTTTTACAATTCCAGATTATCAGGCGGGCGAATTTACCAGTCTGCAGCATGATTTTGCCACATCCGAGAATTTAACCGTGGTAGACCATGTAGGAAACACATATGTGAAACAGATCATGGTGCATGTGACCGATACCACACCGGTGAAAGTAAAACCGGAAGGAAAGACCAGGTTTATCAGTGAAAAATATTTTAATCTGGATCATGAACATGGCGGATTGGAAGAAAATTCTATCTGGATGACAGATGCGGATTATCACTCTGCACTGCAGAAAGCATTTGATAATTTGAAAAACGACACGCCGGAAGATGAGTTTTTGATCCCGCATGAAACGATTCTTGAAATGAAACAATATGTCCAGGAGCACGGGATCGGAAACAGTAAAGAGCCTGGAGCATTGACAGAGTTTTATAATCGGTTCATGGCGCCGAATAAAGTAGAATAATTGCGACGTCGCAACAAAAATTTGAAAGGGAAAATTATTTATCAAGTTTTGAAAATTAGCTTGACAAATAATTATAAAATAATTATAATATAATTATGAAAAACATAAGATTTGAATGGGATGAAAATAAGAATAAAATTAATAAGAAAAAGCATGGCTTATCTTTCGAGGAAGCAGTAGAAGTCTTTGGAGACGAAAACGCTATCCTGTTTGATGATCCAGACCATTCGCTTTATGAAGACAGATTTCTCATCATTGGCGCAATTAAATCAACGAAAATATGCATTGTAAGTCATTGTTATCGTGATGATGATAATGTTATTCGTTTAATTTCTGCAAGAGAAGCAACAAAGAGCGAGAAAAAGATATATCAGGAAGGGTGGTAGAAATGCGAGAAGAATACGATATTAAGAATTTGAATCCGAGGAAAAACCCGTATTCAAAGAGGATTAAAAAACAGGTAACAATAAATCTTGATGGGGATGTGATCGATTATTTTAAAGCGCAGTCGGAGAGTTCCGGGATTCCATATCAGACGTTGATAAATTTGTATCTTTCGGATTGTGTTGCGCAAAAAAGAGAGCTGCAGATGTCCTGGAAATAAGGAAAAGAGAAAGAAAAATAGAATAAGCAATAAATGTAAAAGGAAGATGACAAAAGAGCATCTTCCTTTTTTGTTGTCTGGAAAATTAAAATGTTTTTCCAGTCTCCCGATCAACGATCCTGACATCACAGCCAAGAGCATCTGCTATTTTCTCAACATCTGAGTAACTCATGGTATCACGATAGAGCTTGGTACTTAAAGGTTGTGGTTTCATGCCGATTTTTTCAGCTAGATCGGAAACTTTGATGTTTTTTTCTAACATTGCCTGTTTAATTTGTTTACTTGCACTCATGTTATCACCTCTTGAAAATAATAACATAGAGATAAAATATATTCAAGTACAAATAAAAAATATTCAAAAATGAACATAAAAGTATTGACAATATATTCAAAATCGACTATAATATAATCATAAAGAACAGGAAAACAAATTACAGGAGGACGAAAACATGATCTATAGAATTGAAGTTGAAGGAAAAGAGTACAACGACAATTACACATTTGAGACACCGAAGGAAGGGGATATTCTGGATGAGCTGAAAGACATCCTGGAAGAAGTGGAAGCCGGAAACATTGACAAAGTAGAAATTGCAAGGGAGGCATAAACATGAAAAAAGTATTTACACCAGACGGAACATTTTTAGGAAGGGCATTAAAAATTGAAACTACCGGGAACGACGTTGAAATAACGATACCGGGCGATTTCCCGGGGATGGTAGAAAGAATAATCACTTATCCCGGCGGCTCTATCGTTTATGAAGATGAAAACAGGATTTATATAAAATATTAAGCCGAAACGCTCCGATCTGGAGCGTCAGCTGCGGACCGGTCGCCGCGGCTCTGACGATGGCAGACCAACACATATAGAAAGGTTATGATGAAATATGATGACAGCATTAGAAAAAAGATACCAAGTTGCGATTGATAAAATCGGTCATGCAAGATTGTTAAATCTTCCGGAGCAAATAAAAGAATTGTTAAAAAATACAAAAGACTTGAAAACCAAAACGGAATTGCTAGAAGAGATAGCCAAAAATATTTAGTCGAAACCGCCGCGTGGCGGTCTGCGGGAACTGCCCCACCTGCACCGATGAGACAGGGCATAAAACGAAAGGATGGTTGATTATATGAAGATGATGGCACTTGAAGAAGCGAAAGAATACACACGCCAAAAGTTGGCACCGTATTACAGCAACGAGCGAATCGAGAACGTTGTAAAACAGTATGTTTCCGTTGTCCGCCCAGGCGTTGTCTTAGTTGAAAATAAAAATGTGGGACTTATGGAACTGTATCTATAGGAAAATGAAAGGATGGTTGATTTTATGAAAAAAACTGAACTTATGAAAGAATTTCAAGAGCTCGAAGAAGAAAAACAGGTGCATATTGACGGTATTGCCTGGAATAGTAAGAAAAGCGAAATCCAAAACGCTATAGAATGTTTAAAATGCCCGGATGAACTGTTAGAAAAATATCTGATAGTTTTAAGTCTGAAATATGAAAAGATCGGGCGTTTAATCGCTGGTAATGGAGATTTTAAACATCATTCACATAACAGACTTTATGTTTTTAATACTGCAAGACAGATTTTAGCAGATTAGCCGAAACGCTCCACCTTGGAGCGTCAGCCGCGGGATGATCGCCCGGCTCTGATGATGGCAGATCAAAAAGAATGGAGGCAGGAAGATGTTAAAAGGATTAACACTTACAGAATTTAAAGAGAAATTTCCACAGGTCAGTACATATGGATTGGAAGATCCGTTAAATGTATTTTTGGAAAATGGAGAGATCCTGATCGAAAGAGAATGGAATGGAGAAAAGTATATTTTGGGAAATGGAAAAAGTTACCGACCGGTATATAGACAGCTGGATGAAGATGATTATGAAATCATCGGTTATATAGAAGATTAGCGCAGGAGGGGATAAGATGGCGAAAATATGCAGCGTGCAGGTTGAAATATTATTGACTGCTGATGAAAAAGCGTTACTTGATCATTATGTGAAGGAACAAAATCAGAGATATAAAAAACGCGGAGCAACCCGGAACTGGTGGACACTGGAGAAACTGTTACAGTGTTTATTAAGCGATATAACTTACCAGGCGGTAAAGTATCGCAGCGTTAGGGCTGTTTGGCAGAAACTGTCGTGATTTGTCCCTGCCTTGTTTACAAATTCACACAGCGGAGGCGCTTGGATGTCTGGCGTCTTCGCCACAAAGAAAAGATCCTTTTTGTTTGTTGATCAAAAAAACAAAATAAGAGGATACCAGCAGACCTTAGCCGCAGTGAAGAAAAGGATGATCGAATAAGAGGGAGAGAAGAGAAAATGAAAGAAACAGGAAGAATAAAATTAAAAGAGATACCGTTTAGTCGGACGTTTGAAACGGGGAATGGAGAAGAGCTGTGCAATGCTACTGGTTATGCGGTGCAATTTGACAATGAAAAAACACCTTTAGGTTTTCCATTGTTCTGGAATGAGTTTCAGGACCGAGAAGGTAATTTGTATTATGGCAATTAGGATCAAAGATATGAAATCATCGGTTATATAGAAGATTAGCGTAGGAGGGGATAAGATGGCGAAAGTATACTGTATGCAGGTTGAAATATTATTGACTGCTAGCGATATAACCTACCAGGCGGTAAAACATCGCAGTGTTCGGGCTGTCTGGCAGAAACTGTCGTGATCCTGTCCCGGCCTTGTTTATAAATTCACACAGCGGAGCGTTTTGATGTCTGGCGTCTTCGCCACAAGGAAAAGATCCTTTCTCTTTGTTTATCAAAAAACAAAATAAAATGATACCAGCAGACTTTAGCCGCAGGGTGGAGTTTGTGGGTAAGCTGCTGTTTATGGAATCGTTGATAACTGGGTGGGGAATGTGTGGAAAAATGGTGGGAAAGACGTTTTTCCTTTTCCATGATTTTTCCATGCATTATCCACGCGGTTATCAACGATGGAATAGCTGTTTATCCATAAAATCCACGCTGTTCTTACGGTGTTGCAAGACGGGGAGAGCGACCGCTGTCCTGAAGGGCTTAGTGCTGTTCCGGAGGGGTGTCCCGCGGCGCGCGGACGGAGTGTAAGCAGCGAAGCGGGGTGCCCCTCCGGGGCGGCGCTAAGCCCTTCAGGGCTTCTGCCGGGCGCGTAAGCGCCCGGCTTAACCCCCGGATTGTAACACGGGGGTATAAATGCGATAGGCGACTCTTAATCCAGAGGGCACAAATGCCGGAAATACGGCAAAAACTCCGGTAAAAACTTTAGTTTACACCTTGTTGACTGAGACCCCAAAAGTCAACATGATGTAAACTATCCGCAAAAATACAAAAAATAACCTGCCTGCATACGGTATTGCGGGGAGTTACAGGTATTTTGAATTTTGAAAAAACGAAACGAAAAAAGAATCTTTTAAGGAGGTGGAGAAGATGGCGCAGACAGAAAACAGTGTTACTGCTTATGATGTGGAAGACTGGAAGAATAAAGGCAGAATGCAGATGTCGCCGGCAGAGCGTGAAAGCTGGTTAAATGAAGGACAGCTTCTTTTAACTGATTACGCAGAAGGAATCGAACGGGAGTGGGAGCTGATCAAGTTTTATGGACAGCTCCTTGCGGCGGTGGCAGACTGGTGCATCGTCTTTTTAAAAGGTGCGCACGGGCCGAAGTGGACGGACGGGCAGGAACTTAATTATAAGCGCAGGCGGATTGAATACCAGCAGGAAGAAATGATTGCACACGGCTTTTTCATTCCGCCAGAGTTTGCTGATCTGCCGCCGGAGATGGATGTAAATTATATGCGTGGCAGGGAGAACATAAAGAAAAATGCAAAAGCAGCGTTAAAACAGATTTTAGAAAATCCGGATTATCAGTTTGTAGCAGATCATGCAAGTTTTCTCGGGCGGATCCAGACGGCGTGCATGCGCATACGACCGGACGAAGTGACCGGAAGAGTAGGAAAGCTGCAGGAAGCGGTTGAAAAAAATGATTTTCCAGGAATGCGGCGTTATGCAGATGCGGATCCGGTCATTGCGGCGGCAGCCGTCTGCAGGGCAGAAATGGAACCAGCGTTAGATGATTTGAACCCGTTTTAACTGTGATAATGTCGGAAAAAAAGAAAAAAGGTTATGTGGTGGGAGCCTTGTTTCAAGATAAGGCAGTAACCAAAAACAGCTTAATCATACCGGCTGTTTTGGTGGGTGGAAGAAAGAAAAAACATACAGAAGGGAGGAATGTATATATGGGTGTGAGAGTTGTTATCCCGAACATGTCAAAGACGTTTGGAGCGTTGCACTATGCCGGCGAAGGCGAAGCGGTCACATGGAACATCTATGGAGAAGATGTCAAAGGAAATTTCTACACGTTCTTTGCCGACGCACTCCGCGGGGAAGTTGTAGAAGCTTTGGTGATCGGCGCAAACGGATCCCAGCCGTTTGAGTTTGGTGAAGCGGTCGTTTTGGAAAATCCAAGCATTATTGCAAGAAGTCATGAGACGCGGAGCGACGGAATGAATAACTTGCTTTTAATGGCAGATGGTATCTATCGGGAATCAGATGTCTGCCTGGAAGATAAACCGGATGATGGCAGTGTAGACGAGCTGGTGGAAGAATACCTGGTAAAACACGGGTACAGCATTATGAAGCGGGACGAATGAAGAAAAGGTAAATGAGAAAAACAGATCAGAAAAACAAACAAAACGATATGTGAAAACAGGAAGAGAGGAAAATATCATGGAATTGAAAAATGTATTTATTGATGCAGGAAAATCATTAGGAAACATCACTTTTGCCGGAGCAGGAAAAGAAAACCAGCAGCGTGCAAATGGCAGGCGTGCAGTTACATCGAGAACTTACAGTCTCTATTCCGATGTACAGCGCGCGGATAATGTTGAGGTTACCATTCCTGGAAAGGCAGGGGTAAAGCATTTTGAATATGAGGAACCGGTGGCGCTTATTAATCCCCGCGTGGAAATTGAAGGATACGCGATCAATAACAGGGGTTATGTGAATTATAAAATTTATGCGGATGATATCATTTCCGTGGATGAGCTGGCAGATACAGGGGTAAAGCAGTAATCCGGTAAAAGAAGCATATGCAGCATAGCAAATGAAACAAAAGAAAACAATTCAAAAAGAAAAGAATAGAAAATAAAAAAGATTAGAAAGATGGAGGAAAGGCAATGAGATTTTCAGAAGGATTATTTATCGATACAGAGAAAACATTAGGAGAATTAAAGTTTGCGGCATTGCGCAGAGAGAACTACGCACAGGACGAAGAAGGGAATGTGACCGATGAGGTTACAAAACGTACATATGACCTGAAATGTCAGCGCCAGGGGCACACGATCACAGTCAGCATTCCACCGGAAGCCGGAGAAAAAGACTTCCCATACAATGCGGCGGTAACGCTTGTAAATCCGGTAGTAAGCGCAAGAGCGGATGCAACGTTTGGTGGAAGGGCAACGGCAGACTGGTACATCAATGCGGACGATATCGTATTGGCAGATGCTGCAGGAAAACCTGCTGATCAGACAAAAGCTGCCGGAGCAGACGCATCGAAAACAGCAGATCAGAACAAACCATCTGATAAAGCTGCAGATAAGACCGGAACGGACGCAAAGGACGGAGGAAATAAAAAATAAATAACCGGATGGGAGAGTGGAATAGATGAACAGATTTCCAATTTGGAAAGGAAATCGCATCGGGCGTTATGATGACAGGCTGATTTTACGGTCTGTCATTTTTTTCGCCCTGGTCATTACAGCATTATCCGCTTTTGTGATCCGGCTGACAGAAGGGAATATCCTGCTTAGGGTATTCCTTCTCTTCCTGCTCACGATTTTATGTCTGCTGGATCTACTTTATAAATGGAAAAGCGGCCGCATGACAGACATCCGCAACCGCCAGGCAATGGCGCGTATGCTGCTGGAAAATCGATGGTTTGAGACAGAGCCACTGCAGCAGAGTAAAACAGGCGGCAGAATGGAGCGGATCACATATTTTCCGGCGCTTTATTACAGGCGGAAAAAACGGTATATCTATGTGACAGTCAAGATCAGTATGGGAAAGTATCAGGATAAGTTGCTTACCCTGGAGGAAAAATTAGAAACCGGGTTAAATTGTGAACTGGTAAAAAAAGATACAAGAGATATCTGGGTTAAATATGAGTTCCTGACCGGAGTTGAAAAGAACCGGATCGATATTCAGGATGTGAAGGCAAAAAATGGAGAATTAAATCTGATGAAACATATTTCATGGAAGTATGACAAATTGCCGCACATGTTGATTTCAGGTGATACAGGAAGCGGAAAGACAATCTTTCTGCTGATCGTGATAAAAGCGTTATTAGAATCCGGTGCAGTGCTGCATATCTGTGATCCGAAGAAAGCGGACCTGTCCTATTTATCCAGGATCATGCCGGATGTGAACTACGATACAGAGAACATGATGAGATGCGTTGAAACTTTCTATGAGGGAATGGAAGCCCGTTATGATGAAATGCAGGAACATCCGGATTTCCGGATGGGTGCGAATTATGCGAAAGTCGGTTTGACGCCACATTTTCTGATCTTTGATGAATATGTGGCATTTATGGATACGCTTGCAAAAAAAGAATGGGAAGAGGTTATGAAGCTGATCCGGATTATTATCATGAAAGGCAGACAGGCAGGATATTTTATTATTCTTGCGTGTCAGCGTCCGGATGCAAAATATCTCGGAGATGGTGTCCGCGATCAGTTCGGTTTCCGTGTTGCGCTGGGTAGTATGTCTGCAAGTGGCTACACCATGATGTTTGGCAGCATTGACAAACAATTCAAAGAAAAAGATATTGCCGGGCGTGGCTATGTGAACACCGGAAACGGTGTTGTAACAGAGTTTTACGCTCCATATGTAGATCCGGGATATGATTTTTTTACAGAGCTGTCGCGGATCTATGAAGAAAGACAGCAGGAAGGAGAAGCGTATGATCGAATGTATGAAAACGGCAGCGAAACTGCCGGAGAGGAATGAAGAAAAAGAAAATAAAAAACAGACGGAACATATTTACATCAGTGGACCGATTACCGGAACATCGGATTATATGAAACGTTTTGAGAAAGCAGAAAAGGAATTAACAGAAAATGGATATTCCGTGATCAATCCGGCGAAAGTCAATGCAATGCTGCCGGAAGATGCGACGTGGGAGGAATATATAAAAGTATCATTGACGCTGCTGTCGATCTGTACCGGGGTGTACATGATGCCGGGATGGAGGGAGAGCCGTGGTGCAGTGCTTGAGTTTATGCAGGCAAGACGTAATGAAATGCAGATCTATGAGGATATCCCTGGGAGACTGCAGGACTGAATTATAAAATGGGATGGTGGCAGATGTGGAAAAGAACCAGGAGACGTTAAAAGAGATTGAGAAAAAACGCAAAGAACTGGGATTATCCCAGGTAGAACTTGCAAAACGCATTGGTTTTTCAAGAGGCTATTATAACATGCTGATACACGGGAAAAAGCCGGTCAGTGACAAGCTGGCTGACCAGCTGCAAAATGTGCTTCAGGAATACCGGAAAGAAAGCGGCTATAGAATGCAGACAGAAGATCTGGAGGAAGGTTTTAAATCAGCGGATGATGTATGGAATATTAAAGAAGCAGGAGAGATGACAGGCGAGTACATAGAAGAAAACGAGGATTCCATTGCATTTGATCCGGTGGAATGGATCACGAACCTGGAAGCCAGACGGAAAAGCTATGGCGTATCACAGAGTGAATATGCAGAAACGGCAGGGATCAGTAGAAGATATTATAGCATGTTGCTGACCGGAGAAAAGCGGGCAACAAAAAAGCTGTTAGAGCATTTGGAAATGGTCCTTGAGATATTTAATCCGGATAAAGAAATGGAAATTTTATTTGACTATGTAAGGATCCGTTTCGCAACCACAGATGAAAGACGCGTGATCGAGGATGTCATGAACATCCGGATGCAGTACATGATTGAGGAAGCGCACAGCTTTTATGGATACGGGCGTCAGTATATTTACGGAGATATCACAGTCATGGTATCGCCGGAACATGAAAAAGGCATTCTGCTTGAATTAAAAGGTAAAGGGTGCAGGCAGTTTGAGGCATTTTTGAAAGTACAGAAACGTACCTGGTACGATTTCTTCCGGACTGCAAGGGAGATGGGGGCAGTATTTAAGCGGATCGACATTGCGATCAATGACCGTGCTGGAATTTTAAATATCCCGGAACTTGCAGAAAAATGCCGTCGGGATGAATGTATCACGATTTTTCACAGTTATAAGGATTACCAGTCCGGGGAACTGATAAGGAACCGGGAAAAAGATGCGGCAAGCATGGGAAATACATTGTACCTGGGATCCTTAAAAAGTGAAATTTATTTCTGCATTTACGAAAAGGATTATGAGCAGTATGTAAAAAATGGCACGCCGCTGGATGAGGCGGAAACGAAAAACCGTTTTGAAATACGGTTAAAAGATGAGCGTGCGGAGGCAGCGGTGGATGATCTTTTGGAGATGGAAGATGTAGCCTGTACGGCTTATTCTATTATCAACCACTATGTCCGTTTTGTAGATGCCGATCCGGAGAAGGAATGCAGAAACTGGCCGTTAAATGAGCGCTGGGTGTGGTTTTTAAACGGACAGTACCGGAGCATTAAGCTGACGACAAAACCGGAAGAGTACACACTTGACCGGACACTCCTCTGGCTTACAAGACAGGTCGCACCGTCCCTTAAAATGGTACAGAAGCTGGATGATCTCAGAGGCACGCGCCTGGCGAAGGATATGATCGAGGAAGCCAATCTGTCCCCGCATCATAAAAAAATCTTAAAACAACAGCAGGCGGCACTGGACGATGTTGTCACAGCAAGGCAGAAAGGAAGAAAATGGATTGATGATCTTAAGCAGGAATACATGGAATCCTGAAATTGCGGCGTCGCAATTTTTAAAGCGCAAAGCTGGATGTGTTATGGAACATGCGCCATAAAGAAGAAATAAAAAGAAAAAAGAAAAAATGTAACAGTAAACAGACGGCAGAAGCTGTCTTTTTTTATGCACAAAAATGTGCGGAAAGGAAAGAGAAAGATGAATTTTGGACAGGGAATTTATACGTGGCTCATGACGAATATACAGCCTCTGGTTTTAGGAGGGATTATTATTGTTGGTCTTGTGCTTTTATTTAAACACAAGATTGCGGAGCTGATTGTTTTTGCAATTATCGCGGTCATAGCGGTTGGTTTTGTCTTTAATCCCTCTGGGACAAAAGACACGATGTTAAAGATCTATAATGGCACGATCATCGAGGGCGGTGCTGCAGATGATGTAGAAGATGGAGGAAAATAATCTCTGATAAAAATAAGGTGCGGGGCGGGCTGCCCTGTGCCTTAGCTAAGTGAAAAGGATGAAGAAAACCGCCGGACAGGCAGAAAGGAAAGAAAGGGAAGAAATGAAACAGGTAAAGTCATATACAAGCATCTGGAATGTTGAAAAAGTGATACATGCGGTCGGGGATGTTAATCTGCCGTTTCCGGCGACGATAACACAGATCGGGTATTTTACCGGAACGGCAGTTGTATGTCTTATGATTCACAACCTGCCGCCATTTGTGTATATAAAAAGTTTCGTTGTATGGGCTGCGATATGCGTAGGAAATGCGTATCTGATGTCAAAAAAGAGCTTTGATGGCAAAAATCCGTACCGATTCTTATGCGCGGCGTTTAATTATCTGATACGCCCAAAAGAGACTTATGCAGGAAAACGTGTGGTGTATCGTAAAAAGACGGTAAATGAATATATTACCGCAGTGAGGAGGGATATATATGTTCCCGATTAAGTACATCGAAAACAATATGATCTTAAACCAGCAGGGAGAATGGTGGGCGTATTATGAACTGATCCCGTACAACTATGCTTTTTTATCTCCGGATGAAAAGATGGCAGTACATGAACGGTTCCGTCAGATCATGACGGTAAACAGGGAAGGCAAGATGCATGCGCTCTGCATTGCATCTGAAACATCCGTAAGGGACAGGCAGGAACGCTGCAAGAGACACTTAAAGGGGGATCTTAAAGAAACAGCAGAAAAAGTGATCGACATCCAGACAGAAGGGCTGATCACTTCTATGGGTGGAATAGAAAATGAAGTTACCTACCGTTTCTTTTTAGGTTTTAAGCTGATCAAGGGAGAAGAGGAAGTTAGTGTAAAGAAGGTCAAGGAAGATATTTTAGCCGTATTTACAGACTTTATAAACAGTGTCAACCATAATCTGATGGGTGATTTTGTCAGCATAAACAGTGCAGAGATCGAGCGGTATGCAAAACTGGAAAACTTTTTAAGACAGCGTGTAAAAGGGAAGTTTTCCCTAAAGCGCCTGGAAAAGAAAGACATTGGCTACATTGTAGAGCATATCTATGGACAACAGAAAACGCCGTATTATAAATATGAGTATTCATTTCCAAAAGAAAAGCTGGAGAAAAAAACGTTAGTCCGCAAGTACGACATTCTCCGCCTGACGCGCTGTGTGCTGCAGGAGCATCAGAAACATATCCGGATGATAAGGGAAGAGGGGGAAAGCTATGCTGCATACCTGACGATCAATGCTTTAATCGGGGAACTGGAGTTTCCATCGTCGGAGATCTTTTATTATGAGCAGGAGCGTTTCCGTTTTCCGGTAGACGTCAGTATGAACGTTGAAATCATGCCGAACAGAAGCGCATTGACGACGGTCAGAAATAAGAAAAAGGAATTAAATGACTTAGATGAGCATGCGTATGAGGCTGGTGCCGATACGGATAATTCCGTGGTAGAGGCACTGGTGGATGTGGACGAGCTGGAAAAGGACTTAGGCAGAACAAAAGGATCCATGTACAAATTAAGCTACGTTGTCCGGATTGCTGCAGAAAGCGAAGAGGAGCTGGAACGTCGTATCGCGGAGGTCAGGGATTATTACGAGAATGATTTTAACATTAAACTGGTACGCCCGTTTGGCGATATGATCGGATTCCACGAAGAATTTATTCCGTCTGGATCAAGATATGAAAATGATTATATCCAGTATGTGAAAGCAGATTTCCTGGCGGGACTTGGATTCGGTGCAGCGCGCATCCTGGGTGATCCGGATGGAAGTTACATCGGGTATGACACGGAGACTGGAAATAATATCTACATAGACCCGTCTCTTGCCTGTCAGAACGTAGCCGGCAGTGTTACAAATGCCCTTGCTGTGGCATTTACCGGAACGCTTGGCGGTGGTAAATCAATGTTTGCAAATAACATCATTTACCAGGAAGTTTTACACGGTGCAAGGGCGCTGATCCTTGATCCGAAGTCGGAACGCGGGAAATGGAAAGAAATGCTTCCGGAACTTTCGGATGAAATTAACATTATCAACCTGACCAGTGATGAGGTCAATAAAGGAATGCTTGATCCGTATGTGATCATGCAGAATAAGAAAGATGCAGACAGCCTGGCGATGGATATCCTGACATTTTTGACTGGTGTCAGTATTAAAGATGGAAAACGTTTCCCGCTTTTACGTGATGCGGTAAGGGCAGTTACAAAAAGATCGGATAGCGGACTTTTATATGTGATCGATGAATTAAATGAGATGGAGGATGAAGAAGCGCATCTGCTTGCAAGCCACATAGCAGCGTTTACCGATTATGATTTTGCGGGATTGCTGTTTTCAGATGGAAAAGTGACGCGTAAGATCAGTGCAGATAAGGCTTTAAACATTTTGCAGGTGCAGGATCTGATGCTGCCGGATTCTGAAAAAAATGTGGAGGAATATACCAGTATCGAATATTTAAGTATTGCGGTTATGATCGCGATCGGAACTTTTGCATTGGATTTTATTTATTCAGACAGGAAAATTTATAAAATCGTTGCTTTAGATGAGGCATGGAGTCTCCTGCAGGTAGCACAGGGAGCAGCTTTATCGAATAAACTTGTACGTGCCGGACGTTCCATGCAGTCCGGTGTATTTTTTATCACGCAGAGTTCTTCCGATCTTCTGGACGAAAAAATCAAAAACAATATCGGTTTGAAGTTCGCTTTTCATTCCACAGATAAGACGGAGATCCGGAATACATTAAGATTCTTTGGGCTGGATCCGGATGATGAAGAAAACCAGAATGCGATCATGGCATTAGAAACTGGGGAATGTCTGATGCAGGACATATATGGACGTGTTGGAAAAGTACATACACAGATATTACTGCAGCATGTATTTGACGCATTTGATACCAGACCTCCAAGAAGGGAGGAAGTTTCATGAGAAAGAAATGGGGAATGAAAACAAAAAGACTGCAAAAGCCGCGCAAACAGATCCTGTCAGCATTTCTTGTATGCATGCTTCTGACAGGATTATTTTTATCGGCTGCCAATATGGAGGTAGCTGCGGCTTCCGGACTGGTAGATGAAACGATCGATGCTGGAAATCTGTATAGTCAGTACCGGTGGGATAATTATCAGATCGATTTCTATGTGGACACTTCCTGGGACTGGCTTCCCTGGAATTGGATGGACAGGATAGATAATAAGATTTCATCCGTTTTTTATGGAATCAGTGACGGAATCTGGCTGATCAGTGTATTGCTGAGCAGCGGAACGGGATATATTGTGCAGCAGACGTATTCGCTTGATTTTATCGGTGATATGGCAGACGACATCGGAAAGAACATTCAGATCCTGGCGGGCATGAATACCGGATCGAAGAAATTCAATGCGGATGGTTTTTATACCTGGCTGTTACTGTTTATCGTATTGATCGTGGGCGGCTACATGGCATATGCCGGGCTGATCAAAAGAAAAACCACAGAGGCAGTCAGCGCAGCGGTAAATATGCTTGTGATCTTTCTTTTAACTGCCGCGTTTATTGCTTATGCGCCGCAGTACATTAAAAATATCAATGATTTTTCCGCGGATTTAAGCAATGGTGTCCTGGAGCTTGGGGCAAAACTTGTCATGCCGGGAAATGATGAGATGGGAGTAAAAGCAACAGACAAGATCCGGAATAACCTGTTTGCAATTCAGGTCTATAAACCATGGCTGCTTTTGCAGTTTGGTACGACGGATGAAACTGCAATCGAATCAGAGCGTATTGCAGCGGGAGTTGATGGAGATCGTATTAAATCAATTTTATCTGTCAGTCCTGTAACGAATTTCGGAGAAGACCGTCAGACTGCAGTAAAGACAGATATTGAAACTTATAAAAATGTAAATATGACTGTGACGAATGTAGCAGGCAGATTTGGAACAGTTATTTTAATAGGTTTTTTGAATCTGATCATCAGTATTTTTGTGGTCATAATGTGTGGGCTGGTTATATTTACCCAGCTTTTGTTTATCATATTTGCGTTGTATCTGCCGCTGAATTTTATTTTATCCATGCTGCCGACTTATAACGGATTGCTGAAAAAGGCGGTGTTAAAACTGTTCAATACGATTTTAATGCGCGCAGGATTAACACTTCTCATTACGATTGCGTTTTCTCTATCTGCAATGATCTATTCCATGTCAGGAGATTATCCGTTTTTAATGGTTGCATTTTTACAGATCGTTGTTTTTGTTGGAACGTATTTAAAGATGGATGAAATTTTATCTATGGTTGCGTTAGGAGATGGCGGCAGCAATAAGCGTGGTCGTTTCTTAAAGAGCATGGGAAGATATATGGTTATGAGAAAATTGTTTGGACGAAGGTATTATTCTGGCGGCAGACGTGCTGCAGTAAGCAGAAGTGCAGGAAATGGAACTGGCGGCGGTACAGGTGGAAATGCTGGAAGCAGTTCTGGAAATGAACCGGCGCCTTCAGGTGAAAGCAATTCACAGAGGGCATCATCACATACAAATAATAGTGGCAGTAAGCCTGTAAGAGAACCAGTCCGGGCAAATGAAAATGTGAATGGGACGGAAAACAATGGAGCGTCTGAAAATGAAAGAACGACAGTATCTTACGGCAGTAAAACACAGTCTGCAGGTACAAAAGCCGGAAAACGTGTCGGTATGGTTATGGATTCCGGAAAACGCTTAAAAGAACGTTTCGGCATGGTAAAAGATAATGTAAAGAATACACCGACTGAAATAAGATACCAGGCAGGATTACATCGAAAAGCGTTAGATCAGAATGTAAAAGACTTTAAAGAAGGCATAGCTGGAGAACGGAGCAGAAGAGAGGCAGACCGTCTGCAGGAACGAAACCGGATCCGGGCAGATGCAGGAAAAAAGCGTCGTGAAATGTATCTTGCGAAGCGAAGAAATGAAACTGCGCTAAAACGTTATGATGGAATTAACATCCACCAACGGATTCCGGTAAATGGAAAAGAACTGGATAAATACCGTGGTGTGGATGGCTTGAACCGCGGCGCAAAAGCAGGAAAAAGCTTTATTGACAGCAGGGGGCAGGTGCGGAAAGCATCAGATGAAAAATTACAGAACATGGCAAGAAGTGAAGAACGGATCAGGAAAAATGACCAGAAAGCAGAACACATAGGAACACCGTTAGAGGATATCCGTTATAAACAGAGTGTAACCCGTCTTCCGTATTCAAACAAGGATGTAAGAAAAGAACTTGGAACTTGCGGAACAATGTTAAGCAGTCCGGATCAGGAAAAATTTAGGAAAGACCTGCATCAGCAGAGAAATGAAGATCATGGGCTGCAGGAGAGAAATGGTGGACAAAATGTAAGAGAAACGGAAACAGGAACAGAGTCTGTACCTGGCAGAACCATTATAAGGTCTGGCGGAAATGCAAAAGACTTAAGAAGTGATGTTTTAGCAGAGCGAAGGAGCGCAGGACATGCAGAACCGCATGCAAAAAAGATAATAGGATTGAAAAAGGATGATCGGAGGACAGACAGGAGGAAATAAAAAGAGATGAAACGTGTAAAACGGATCATAGGTACGTTATGTATTTTGTTTCCTGTTTTTCTGTTTTTGATTTGCGGCGTGATGCTGATCGGAATATCCGATGATGGTGAAGACGGGGATCCGGCGCATGCATCCGGTCTTGGTTTGTCTGACAAAGTAAGGGAATATGCAGCCTTTGTCGGGGATACGGCAGCGGAATACAATATACATGAGTATGAAAAGTATCTGCTTGCCATCATGATGGTTGAGACTGGAGGAGAAGGGAATGATCCGATGCAGTCACTTGGAAACAGTGGACTGACAGAGGAAGAGAAAACTCCTTCGGAATCCATCAAAGCTGCAGTTGCGTATTTTGCCATGTTGCTGCAGAAAGCGGACACGTTAGGTTGCGATCTTGATGCAGTGATCCAGGCATACAATTATGGAGCCGGATATATTGATTATGTATCAGTCAGGGGAAAGGCTCATACATTTCAGTTGTCGTGTGATTTTGCCAGCAGCAAATGCGGCAGCAGAAAAGTAAAGTATAATAATCCGGTTGCAATCGCACAGAATGGTGGCTGGAGGTATGACTATGGAAACATGTTTTATGTATATCTTGTAAAACAATACCTGGAGTCAGAGCCGTTACCGGCAGATACGGCGAATGCAGTTCTTGCGGAGGCTTATAAGTATCAGGGATGGAAATATGTCTGGGGTGGTTCAAGTCCGCAGACATCCTTTGACTGCTCCGGGTTAACGCAATGGTGTTTTGGACAGGCGGGAGTGTCACTGCCAAGGACAGCACAGGAACAGTATGAAGCCGTGCAGCATCTGGAGTTGGAGGAAGCGCAGCCGGGAGATCTGGTCTTTTTCACGAAAACATATAAGACAGACAATTACATCACGCACGTTGGGATCTATGCCGGAAATGGAAGGATGTTTCATGCCGGTAACCCGATCGGCTTTGCAGACTTAAATACGAATTTCTGGAAAGAACACTTTGTATGTATTGGAAGGGTCAGCATGCCGTCAACATAAATGCGATGTCGCAACGGCAGAAAGGGAAAAGAAATGGAAAAAGGAAACAAAACAGGACAGGAAAAGAAAATACAGCGTATGGTAAATGATCTGATTAAAATGGCAGAAAGAAGAGGTGCTACTTATTATGGAAGCTGGATTGAAGATGAAAGGCAGTATGTTGCAGGCGCTCATTTTTGTGTATGTTTAAACAAACCTGTGGAATTGCCGGAACGGGATGGTTCGTATGTAAAGAATCAGATGTATGACTATATGGAAAACGCACGAATCATGAATGAAAAAGAAACGACATTGCCGGATGAACTGGATCAGATGGTAAAAACTTTGAAAAAGGAAAGAGGAAGGTGCAGATCGAAACGTATCTTTTGTTTCCTGGGAGACAGGGAAGCTGCAGTAAATGCGGAATATTTACTTATGCTTAGTCAGGTGACTGGTACAAAAAGCGTCTATCTGTCAGAGAAAAGACCGGAAAAGAGCATAATCTATGGAAGCGGGGAAAATGGAGCATTTATTGTGTTGCCGGTATCTTTTACAGAAGAGGATCAGAAAAATTTCTGGATGGAATAGGAGATATTTATATGAAGAAAGAACAGATAAAAGCGATGATTGGTAAAGCAAAAAATAAGGTCTGGCTGTTTTTAAAAAAGATATATGCAAAACTGCCGGAAAAAATGAAAGTACATATCAGGAAATTAAAACCAAAAGAAAAGATAAAAGGTGAGTATAAAGGCAGTGATCAGGCAGAAGAGATGCCGGTTTTAAAGGTATCTCCAAACAGGAACTGGATTCGGTTGTTCTGGGTTTTGTTAGTGATCAGCATTATCTTAGGAATTTACAATAATTTCACATCAGTTGATACGGTCACAGTTGAAAAAGAAACTGTGATCGAGGAGAAATTGAAAGATACAAACGCCCTGGAGAGTTATGTAAAAGGTTTCGCAGGTGTATATCATGCCTGGGAAAACACAGACCGGGAGATCAGCAAGAGAGAAAAAACACTGGAAAAATATCTTCCAGAGACGCTGCAGCTTATGGATCATGGAATGATCACGACCGACTGTCCGACTGCAGCGGAGGTTGAATCCGTAGATATCTGGTCTGTGAAGGATCTTACGGATACAGAATACGAAGTAACGTATGGTGTAAAACAGCGGATATCGGAGGGTGAACAGACCACGGATCAGAGCAATGTGTATCAGACAGTGGTACACAGAGATGAAAATGGAAAAATGTTAGTTGTAAAAAACCCGACAGCGTATGCACTGCCGGGAAAATCTTCTTATGAAGTAAAAGCGAAAGAAACAGACGGGAGTATAGATTTAAAAACCCAGACGCAGATCGAAGATTTTTTGAATACGTTTTTCAAGCTGTATCCCCAGGCATCGGCAAAGGAACTCGTCTATTATGTAAAGGATAGTGTCCTTCCGGCGATCGGAAAGAATTATGTATATGATGGACTGGCAGGAAAAGCCTATTATATGGAAGGTGATCAGACGAAAGCAGAAGTTTATGTAAAATACCTGGACCAGGATCTGAAGATCACGCAGGTCATGCAGTATAAGCTGACGCTGGAGAAGGGGGATAACTGGAAGATCGTGGAGGCAGAGTGATGAAAGAAAAGATAGAAAACTTTATCATGAAATTTTCATATCGGGAAATACGCAGGCGGAAAATGCAGGCTTTTAAATGGAGACTTGAGACATTAAGATTAATGGAAAAAGAAGAGCTGGAGTTTGAATATGTAGAACAAAAAGTGAAATGTGAACATAAAAAGAATGTTTGTGAAGTGCTGCTGATGATTGTTTTACTTGGAATCGTAATGGGTATCTGGAGAGAATTTTTTGCTTTTATAAGAATTTCATATCAGTACACTGTAACTTCCGGGTATGATGGCATAAAAGAAATGAACATTTGTTTTTTTATTGTCTGTTATTTTGGCGGCGGCGTTAACACTGGCAATATTGATACCTGTACGTGATGGTGTTGAAGATATGAAAGCTGCAAAGAGAGATTTGGCGATCATTGAGATTGCAATGAGAGAAAAAGAAGATGAAAGATAGCAAAAAGACTTCATTCCGGTGTAATGCTGGGGTGGAGTCTTTTTTTAGTGTTAAAATGTTATTTTATAAAATAAAACAAAATAAGAGGACACTAGCAGACCTTAACCGCAGGGTGGAGTTTGTGGGTAAGTGGCTGTTTATGGAATCGTTGGTAACCGGGTGGAGAATGTTGTGGGAAAATAGTGGGAAAGATTCTTATCTTTTTCCATGATTTTTCCATACATTATCCACGCGGTTATCAATGATGGAATAGCGGCTTATCCATAAAATCCATGCTGTTTTTAATAATATGTGCTACTTGCGAAAGATGGATAACATTTTGTGGAATACATTGTGGAATACTTTGACGTAAAAAGTATACTTTTTGAGGTAAATTTTTTTCTAAATAAGAAAATTTTAAACATATGAAAACCCAGTAAAATCAATGCATTACTGACTTTACTGGGTTTCTTTGAGTAAGCAGACAACGGGAATCGAACCCGCCTCCTCAGCTTGGGAAGCTGATATACTACCGATGTACTATGTCTGCCCGTAATGAAATAACTACTAATTATTATAGCAAAACGAAAAAAGATTGCAACCGTTTTTTTGACGGTGTAAACTGAGAGAGAGAAACATTGGAGGAAACGATAACGATATGAAATATCCAGAATTTTTACCGGAAAACGGAACGATCGGTTTTGTGGCACCATCTTTTGGCTGCAGTATAGAGCCGTACCATACAGCATTTTTAAATGCACAGAAGAAATTTACCGGACTGGGACATAGATTAGAACTTGGACCAAACTGTTATGCGTCGGAAGGAATCGGCATCAGCAACACTCCGGAAGCATGCGGGGCGGAGCTGACAGAATATTATTGCAGCGATAAAAATGACATACTGATCTCCTGTGGCGGCGGTGAACTGATGTGTGAAATCTTAGACAAAGTAGATTTTGACAGGATCAGGGTGACAAAACCAAAGTGGTATATGGGATTTTCCGATAATACTAATATGACATTCCTGCTTGCCACGCTGTGCGATACAGCATCTATATATGGACCATGTGCGGCGGCATTCGGCATGGAACCGTGGCATGAGAGCCTTTGGGATGCCTATCATCTTCTGCGTGGAGAAAAAAGCAGTATAGAGGGCTATGCACTGTGGGAAAAAGAAGGAAAAAAAGACGAGGAACATCCGCTTGAACCATACAATGTGACAGAAGAGAAAAAACTTATGGTATGTCTGCCTGAAAAACAGAAAAATAATGTGCAGTACAAACCATTGGTGCAGCCGGCAGAGGAATTACAGGAAGAAATCACCATGCAGGGAAGACTGCTTGGCGGCTGCATGGATTGTCTGGTCAACCTGCTTGGAACAGAATTTGATAAAGTACAGGAGTTTACAGAGAAGTATCAGGATGACGGAATCATCTGGTTTTTAGAGTCCTGTGATCTGAATGTGATGTCTATCCGCAGGGCGGTCTGGCAGATGAAACATGCCGGATGGTTTTCGCATGTAAAAGGTTTTTTGATTGGAAGACCGGCGGTGTTCGGACAGGAAATGATGGGATTAGACCAGTACCATGCGGTTACAGACCTGCTTGCCGGGTATCAGGTACCGGTCATTATGGATGCGGATATCGGACATATCCCACCGATGATGCCGCTTGTCTGCGGAAGTTATGCGGACATCAGTGTCAGTGGAAATGCGTTGAAAGTAAATATGCAGTGGAAATAGATTCCCCCAAATTATAAAATGACATTCACATTGCTGCCGATTCCGGTGTTGAGCAGTGTGTTTAAATCAGCAGTTACCGGTGTAACAGATGCGATATTAAGTGCATTCACAGCGGTAGAACCGGTATCAGCAGAATCGGTTTTGCCGGTGGTGCTGTCGGAAACAGACGGGGATGTCTGTTTATTTGCATTGCGCTTTGCCAGTGCATCATTGTATTCGATCTGTGTCAGAATATTGCTTCTGTTTTCAAGACGTCTGGCATAGGAATTGACACGCTGCATGTACTCTGAATCTGAAGAAAACAGAGACTCAAATTTTGAAATATCCGCGGAACCAAAAAGAGAACTGCGCGATTCGAGCGTGCCGTTGCCTTTTACGGTAATACCGATCTTGTCAAGCTGGCTTTCATACTCTGCAGTCAGATTCTTCAGATTTTTCTGGGTGTTTTTGACGGTACGGTCGTCTGATGCACCGGATGAGTTTATCATATTATTGTAGGTGCTGATGAACGCTGAAACACTGTTTTTGATATTTATTTCATTATCGTCATCATATGTAAATGAGCCAAGGGAACGTATCGCACGGCGCAGCGCATGCGAATCGGCACCCGTGAGGGTGGAATTGGTCAGATTACTGCGTGATGTGGTGGTACGTGCATCCGCATTTGCTGCATAAAAACGACGCATATAATAGGATGTACCAAGTGTGGTTCCGGCTCCGACATAAGCGGTATTGGCCATAAGAAAGACCTCCTTAAAAATCATCTGTTATATGTTTCGGTCGAAAAGCGTAGATAATTAACCATGGCATTGAAAATTTATTTGCGTTATACTACTATAGAAACAGCAGAAATATTACGACAGGAGGGAGAAGATTATGGAGATAATAGTTTGGTTGGCATTGATCATTTTCTTTGTGGTATTGGAGATCGCTACCGTTGGTCTGACATCGATCTGGCTGGCAGGAGGAAGTCTTGCAGGACTGATTTGTGCGGCATTTGGAATGGGAATCACGGGACAGATCATCGTGTTTGCAGCAGTGTCATTTGTACTGCTTTATTTTACAAGACCCTGGGCTCTGAAATATTTAAAACCGCATCTGGTTAAGACAAATTATGAGGAAGCAGTTGGAAAAAATGTCTGTGTCACAGAGCAGATTGATAATGTCAGGGGAACCGGAACCGCGGTTATGAATGGTCTGGAATGGACAGCCCGCTCGGTGGATGATGAAAAGACCTTCGAGCCGGGGATGATCGTGATGGTAAAGGAAATCAAGGGTGTCACTCTTTATGTGACGGAGAGCAGTGATATGCCTCAGATGAATGGAGATAAATAGAAATGAAACTTGGAATGGTATTTGAAGGCGGGGCAAACCGCACGGTTTTTTCCTGTGGAGTAATGGATAAATTTCTGGAAGAAAATATCATGCCGGATTATTACATCGGTGTTTCCGCTGGAATGGCATATGGATTGTCATATCTTTCCGGGCAGAAAGGACGTAATCTGGAACTGATGGAAAAATATATGGCGGATAAGCGCTATATGGGTATGCGCCATCTGCTAAACCGCAAAGAACATGCGTATTACAATACGAAGTTTGTGTTTGAAGAAGTACCGAATGAGCTTCTTCCGCTTGATTATGATGCTCTGGCACGTTTTCCGGGAGAGATTGAAGCGGCAGTCACAAATATTCACACAGGAAAAGCAGAATACATGGAAGTCCCGCGTGGGAAAGAGATGAAGGATCTGCTGATTGCAACCTGTTCACTGCCGATTCTTTTTCAGCCGGTAAAGATCGGCAGACATTATTATCTGGACGGCGGACTTGCAGATTCGGTTCCTTATGAGCATGCTATGGAAATGGGCTGTGAAAAACTGGTTGTTGTTCTGACAAGGGAACGCGGCTATGTAAAGACACAGGAAAAGGCGGCAGGCGTTATGAACCGTCTTTATCAGCGATATCCGAAGATCGTGGAGGATATGAAACTTCGCGCGGAGCGCTACAATGCTTCCATGGAAAAACTGATGCAGTTAGAGAAAGAGGAAAAAGTATTTGTGATCGCACCGGAGTCGACCTATGGAGTTGGCAGGACGGAGACGGATACCATAAAATTGCGCAGGCTTTATGATGAAGGTTATCGTATTGCCACAGAACAGACAGACGCCCTTCGCGCCTATTTGAATAAATAATGCAAAGGAGAAAAAAGATGAACATTGTATTTCTGGATGCAAAAACTATCGGGGAAGATATTGATCTCTCCGGGTACGACAAACTTGGAACAGTTATAAAATATGGATTTTCCACAACGGAAGAGGCGAGAGAGCGCACCAAAGATGCCGATGTGGTGATCGTAAATAAAGTACAGATCAATGAGACATCGATCGGTGAGGCAGAGCACTTAAAACTGGTCTGCGTGACTGCAACCGGAACGAACAATCTGGACAAAGCATATCTGGATGCACATGGCATTGCCTGGAGAAATGTTGCCGGATATTCCACGGAGACGGTGGCACAGCACACATTTGCCCTGTTATTCTATCTTTGGGAAAAATTAAGATACTATGATGACTATGTCAAATCAGAAAAATACGTTGGAGATATCACATTTACCCATTTTGATAATGTATTCCATGATCTGAATGGTAAGACATGGGGAATTATTGGGCTTGGAGCGATCGGACGAAGAGTTGCGGACATTGCCAAAATGTTTGGCTGCCATGTGATCTACTATTCTACAACAGGGAAAAATAACCAGCCGGGTTATGAGCGTGTGGAGTTTGATGAGCTGCTTGCAAAATCAGACATCGTGTCCGTACATGCGCCGCTGACAGAGCAGACAGAAGGGCTGATGAATGCAGAGGCATTTTCTAAAATGAAACCGTCTGCCATCTTTTTAAACCTCGGCAGAGGACCGATCGTTGTGGAAAGAGATCTTGCAGATGCGTTGGAAAATAAAACGATCGCAGGAGCCGGACTTGACGTACTTACCGTAGAACCGATGAGTGCAGAAAATCCATTGAAACGGATCAAGGACAGCGACCGTCTGATCATTACCCCTCATATTGCGTGGGCAAGCCTTGAGGCGCGCACAAGACTGATGAAAATCATTGAGGGACAGATCCGTGACTTCTTTGGCGGAAGTGATAAATAAACACTAGAAGGTACACTTTGCAAACAGCCTATTAGCCTGTTATCAGAAGTAATATACAAAAACAAAATACAGAAATAAAAAATACCGCGCAAATCTGTGCGGTATTTTTATTGGTGCGTGGGATCTGAATGCCAAAAACAAGGAGCCACCTTTTGCTCTGGAAAATTGAGCAGACATTACCCAGCCGATTAACTTGGGATCGTAGAACTTAACCCGCTGTGAAACGAAAGATTTCCATATTCCTGCAAAAAATCCTGTATAGCAGCGTCCTGCCTTGCTGAATCAGCACCTGCATGAAGTGCAGCATACAGCGAATGGATCCGGGACAGGTACAGCTCTTTGGATTTATCATACAGTTCAAAGAAACTCTCATTGGAAGTAATGGAAGAATCCCATGGATTTTTCCACAGTGCATGTCTTAAATTAAATGGATCCGTGCGGAAAAACAAGGTATCACTCGGGATCAGTGGTGAAAACAGCGGATATCCGAGACAGATCCGCTCCGTCAGCCGGACAATGGCCTTTTTCTTTCCGGAATCATCGTGCATCAGCCAGAGACCAAGCTGCATGGAAAAAATAGCAAGGTACATGGTATATTTGCGGAATTTGACATCCGGAAAGGCATAGCGGTAGGCATAATAGAGCATACTTGCAATAACATGTTTCTGGCGGTGTGTCAGCCGGATCGTGTCCTCGGTATGGAAATTGCAGGGCTGGCGATGCAGCTTTAAATCGAGCAGTGCGGTATCGATATCTGTTTCCAGATAGGCATGTCTTGAAAAATAGGCTTTTTCCTTTTTATCCTTATAGTGTGTCATGGCATAAATATACGGATGACATATTGTATCCAAGGTATAGTGTCCGAGAAAACCAATCAGGTAGGCTTCTGCAATGTTAAGATCCGTGCGGGAGGAAAACTGGTTACGGCTTTCAATCAGACCCTGGAAAAAGGCACTGGTCTCGCAGACATGGGCAAGAGCACCGATATTGTGACCTTCTAACACATAGGAAGGAAGATAATAAAAGAAAATATCCGGTCCCTGAAGTCCGAGACCGTAGGCAGCGCAATTATAATAAAGATTCTTTTTTAAAGAATTATTTTTCAGGTTATGATAAACCTCTCTTCCGAATATATAATGGGTAACATATCCAGGCATGATCAAAAATCTCCTTTCCATGAAATGAACCATCGTTATTATAACCAGTTTGGAAAGAACTGTTAAGCATGGCAGTTAAGATTTAAGAAAAAAGTAATAATCGCTGATTGACAAAGTTTATTGGAATGATATAATACAACATAGTTATCAATACTACATGATGACACATGAATGCTATGCAAATATTGTCTGATGTAGTCGGAAAATAGACAAAAAAGCAAATTTGTATATTAGATGGCTACATTAAAAAGTCATTGCATATTTAAAAAAGAGTGCAATTTTTTTATACTTGCTTCTAGTAAAAGAATGTGAAAAAAATAACGGAGGTCGGAGTTATGGCAAATTTAGCACTGACAGTAGAGAGAAAAGCATTCAGCGTCGCAATCGATGCTGCACTGAAAAGTCTGAACAAGGATCGTGAGAAAGGATTGTTACAGATCGTAGATCTTACAGAGAAATTTATGGGAGATAACTTCCGTAAAGAAGCTTATGATGGTGTAAGAAAAATGATCCAGAATCCGGATCACAAATGGATGCGCTATGTCAATCGTCTGTTGGATGAGACAGATCCGCATGTTGCAAAAATGACCGCATTAAACCTTGGTTTTCAGGCTGCATTTTATGGAACAAAGACCATCCGTAAAATGAGAGAGGTTCATGACTGTAATATCCCATGGCTGATCTTAATGGATCCGACAAGTGCATGTAACCTTCACTGTACCGGATGCTGGGCAGCTGAGTACGGTAATAAATTAAATCTTTCCTTTGATGAGCTTGACAGCATCGTAACACAGGGAAAAGAACTTGGTATTTATTTTTACATGATGACCGGTGGAGAGCCTCTGGTTCGTAAAGCAGACATCATCAAACTCTGTGAGAAACACAATGACTGTGCATTCCACTGCTATACAAATGGTACACTCGTAGATCAGAAACTCTGCGATGATATGAAACGTGTCGGCAACCTTTCCTTATCCATCAGCCTTGAGGGATTTGAAGATGCGAATGATTTCCGCCGTGGAGAGGGCGTATATGATAAAGTTCTTCATGCAATGGATCTTTTACATGAGAACGGATTGATTTTCGGAAACAGTGTATGCTATACTAGCAAAAACATGGATGCTGTTACATCTGACGAGTTCTTTGATCTTCTGATCGAGCATGGAAGTCGTTTCGCTTGGTATTTCCATCTGATGCCGGTAGGTATGAAGGCAGCTCCGGATCTGATGCCGACCAAAGAACAGCGTGAATACATCTATCACAGAATCCGTGAGGTTCGTGCGATGGAAGGTGGTAAAGAGATCTTTGTTATGGACTTCCAGAATGATGGAGAGTTCGTAGGCGGATGTATCGCAGGAGGAAGAAACTACTGCCACATCAACCCGAAGGGTGACGTGGAGCCTTGTGTATTTATTCATTACTCCGGTGCAAATATCCGTGAGAAATCACTGTTAGAATGTTTGAAACAGCCATTATTCATGGCATACAGAGATAACCAGCCATTCAACGACAACATGCTGCGCCCATGTCCGATGCTTGAGAATCCTGAGATCTTACAGCGTATGGTACATGAAACAGGTGCGCACTCCACAGATGTTGAGGAGGCAGAGCCGGTAGAACATTTATGTGGAAAATGCGAAGCATATGCATGTGAATGGAAAGAAACGGCAGACAGACTCTGGAAAGAGCATCCATACAAACAAAAAGGCTACACCAACTTCAAAAAGAAATAAGTTTTGTTCACAGTTGCAGTGTGAGCAGCAATAATAAGGGGCGATTGTTATCAGTAAAATACAAAAGCAGCTTTTAAAATGGGGACTGGTTCTGGCAGTCATTGGTATTATCGTGTATACTTTCCGTGATTCGGCAGGACCGATTTTAGAACAGCTTACGAAAACATCACCAGCCGTTGTCATTGGCATTTGTCTGATGGCAGCGGTATATCAGATCATAGAAGGCATAATCACGACCGTGCTCGCAAAGCAGTATCGGTCGTCTTTTGCATGTAAAAATGGTATTACGAATGCGTTTTTATGCTCTTTTTACCGGGTGGCGACATTGGGGAGCGGTTCTGGTGTTGCGGCGATCATTTATCTGGGGGAGCAGGGAATCGAATACGGCGGTGGATTTGGGCTGTATATGATACAGTATGCACTCCATAAAATGAGCATAGCGTTGTTTTCCGCGATTCTTTTTGTGATGAACTGGGAATTTATGAAAAGCTGGTTTGGAGATTACGCGGGACTTTTAGCAGGCGGATATGCGGTCACATTTGTGATCACCATCGGTCTGTTCCTGTTCTGCTGTTCAAAGAAATTCCACCGGCTGATCTTCCGGCTGCTGGATATCGTAAATCAAAAATTCCACGGAAGATTTGAAATAATGGAAGCGGAGATCAAAAGACAGTGCATGATGCTTGAGGATGCCTCGAAGCATTTACTGAAAAATAAAAAAGCAACCACAGGCGTGATCTTTCTTTGTCTGTTGAAATGCTGTTTCTGGTATGGAATCCCGTATCTTCTTTTTAAAGGCGTCCAGTTTCAGGGAAATCCGGCATTGACTCTGTCGCAGGTGCTTGCGATCACGTCACTGTCCGTTATGCTTGCGGCGGTGATTCCGTCTCCGGCGGGAATTGGCTCTACAGAGTTTGTGTTTACGACACTTTTTGCCGGAATCGTTGGGACAGGCATGGCGGGATCGGCATCGCTTTTGTACCGCTTTGGCACATTTGTATTTCCATTTCTGGTGGGAACCGTTGTCGTGCTTATCAGGCATTTTAGAAGAAAAAAAATATCCGGTAACCGCATATGAAAAGATTAGTTGTAATCTCAAAGTAAATATAGTAATATGAATAAAGGCACAAAACAGATAGTATACTGTATTTAAAATTGAATTAGGGAGGAGTTTTATATGCCAGGAGTAATTGTAGCACTGATTATTTTAATTATTGTAGCACTGCTGATCGCAGTATCCTGTGTTAAGATCGTTCCACAGGCGACTGCATGCGTGGTAGAACGTCTGGGAGGTTATCTCGCAACATGGTCTGTAGGTATTCATTTCAAAGCACCGTTTATCGACCGTGTGGCAAAGAGAGTTGTATTAAAAGAGCAGGTGGTGGATTTCCCGCCACAGCCGGTTATCACAAAAGATAACGTAACGATGCAGATTGATACCGTTGTATATTTCCAGATCACAGATCCGAAACTTTATGCATATGGCGTGGAGAACCCAATCATGGCGATCGAGAACCTGACTGCAACCACACTGCGTAACATCATCGGTGATCTTGAACTTGATGAGACACTGACATCCAGAGAGACGATCAATACCAAGATGAGATCTTCTTTGGACGTTGCAACCGATCCTTGGGGAATCAAAGTCAACCGTGTTGAGTTAAAGAACATCATCCCGCCTGCAGCAATCCAGGATGCGATGGAGAAACAGATGAAGGCAGAGCGTGAGCGCCGTGAAGCAATTCTTCGTGCGGAAGGTGAGAAAAAGTCAACCGTCCTTGTTGCAGAAGGTAAGAAAGAATCCGCAATTCTTGATGCGGAGGCTGAAAAACAGGCAGCGATCTTACGCGCAGAGGCAAAGAAAGAGGCAACGATCCGCGAGGCAGAAGGTCAGGCAGAAGCTATTTTAAAGATCCAGCAGGCAAATGCAGACGGACTTCGCATGATCAAAGAAGCTGCACCGGATCAGAATGTGATCCAGTTAAAGAGCTTAGAGGCATTTGCAAAAGCAGCAGACGGAAAAGCAACCAAGATCATTATTCCGTCCGAGATCCAGGGAATCGCAGGTCTTGCAAAATCTGTTACGGAAATTGCAGCAGATCATAAATAAAATCAGAAAAATTTATCAGAACGGATGGTGCGCGTGGTGTACCATCCGTTGTGGCATAAAAAGAAAATATATGCAGCCATGCAAAAGGAGAGAAAAGACATGAATTTAAAAGGACGTAATTTTTTAAAATTAATGGATTTTACACCGGAAGAGATTACATACATGATTGACCTTGCGGCAGATCTGAAAGCAAAGAAAAAACAGGGCATCCCGCATGACAGCCTGACCGGAAAAAATATTGCACTTATCTTTGAAAAGACAAGCACCAGAACACGCTGCTCTTTTGAGGTGGCAGCACATGATCTCGGCATGCATGTTACTTACCTTGACCCGTCAGGTTCCCAGATCGGCAAAAAAGAGAGCATCCCGGATACCGCCCGCGTGTTAGGACGCATGTTTGATGGTATTGAATACCGTGGATATGGACAGGATATCGTCGAGGAGCTTGCAAAATATGCAGGCGTACCGGTATGGAACGGCCTGACCAACGAGTTTCATCCGACACAGATGCTTGCAGATATGCTGACGATCCGTGAGCACCTTGGCAGATTAAAAGGTGTGAGACTGGTTTACATGGGCGACGCACGTTATAATATGGGTAATTCCCTGATGGTGACCTGTGCAAAACTCGGTATGGATTTTGTTGCATGTACGAGTAAAAAATACTTCCCGGATGCAAAACTGGTAGAGTATTGCGAAGGTGTTGCAAAAGAAACGGGCGCTTCTATTACCCTGACAGAGGATGTTAAAGAAGGAACAAAAGATGCAGATGTTATTTATACGGATGTCTGGGTATCCATGGGTGAGCCGGATGAGATCTGGGAGGAGCGTCTCCACGATCTGATGCCATATCAGGTAAATAAAGAAGCTATGGCAAATGCAAAAGAGGGTGCCATTTTCATGCACTGTCTGCCGGCATTCCACGACTTAAAGACCAGGATCGGCAAGGAAGTTTATGAGAAATTCGGTTACAGTGAGTTGGAAGTAACGGATGAAGTATTTGAGAGCAGACAGTCTGTCGTATTTGACGAGGCGGAAAATCGTATGCATACGATCAAGGCAGTGATGCTTGCAACGCTCGGAGATTAGTGTGAAAATTTGTGCTGGCACACAAATGTAAGATGAGCAAAGAACAGTGTACCGGGTATGGATATTTTGGAGGAAACAGATGAGGACACAGCTACTAGCGGCATTAAAGGAAGCCGATGATTATATTTCCGGTCAGGAACTGTGTGAGCGTTTCGGCGTATCGCGCACTGCAATCTGGAAAGCGGTAAAACAGTTAAAAGAAGCGGGATATGTGATCGAGGCGGTGCAGAATAAAGGATACAAGATCGTGTCGACACCGGATTGTCTGAATAAGGCAGAATTGGAAAGCATCCGGAAAACAAAATGGGCAGGACGTGAGATCTTTTATTTTGATACGATAGATTCTACCAATACAAAGGCAAAACAGCTTGCAGAGGAAGGTCATCCGACCGGTACACTGGTCGTTGCGGAGAAGCAAGAAGCCGGACGCGGCCGCCGTGGAAGAGGATTTGAATCTCCGGCAGGAGTCGGAATATTTATGACGCTGGTGCTCAAACCGGATTTTGCCCCTGACCGTGCTTCCATGCTGACACTGATCGCAGCACTTGCGGTATCGAAAGCGATATCGGAGAAAACAGGCGTAGACGCAGGTATTAAGTGGCCGAATGACATTGTGATGAACGGCAGAAAAGTCTGCGGAATCTTAACGGAGATGAGTGCACAGTTAGATTACATCAATCATGTTGTCATTGGAATCGGTATCAATGTCCGGAATCAATCATTTCCAAAAGAGATTGAACAGATAGCAACCTCGATCCTGATGGAGACCGGTTTACGTGTGAACCGCGCAGAACTGATCGAGGCAGTATTAGAGCAGTTCGAACGATATTATGAGATATTCTTAGAGACGGAAGATTTAAGCGGCCTGGTAAAAGAATACAATGCGCACCTGATCAATATGCAAAAACAGGTCAGAGTGTTAGATCCAAAAGAGCCTTATGAGGCGAAAGCAATGGGAATCACGCCGCATGGCGAACTGATCGTGGATACTTGGGAAGGCAGAAAACTGGTATCCTCCGGCGAAGTTTCCGTGAGAGGAGTATACGGATATGTCTGAGAGAGAAGAAGTGGTGCTCTGCGGAGCGAGCGCTTACAATAAAAAATTTTATCTGAATCAGGATTTTAAGGGACTGCCGGATTCGATCAAAGATGAATTAAAGATTATGTGTGTCCTTTTCACGGAGGATATCGGTGGTATTTTTCAGGTCGTCTTTGATGAGGATGGCAATCTGGAGTTCCGTACTTCCAGTGATGAGAACGATCTTTTATATGATGAGATCGGCTGTGGATTAAAAATACGTGAGCTGCAGCGCACAAAAGAAGAACTGCTTCGCGCTTTAGAGATGTATTATAAAGTGTTATATATTGGTGTGGACGAATCAGAAATGTAAAGAAAAAGGTAGGAAAATACGATGGTAATCACGATTGACGTAGGAAATACAAATATCACTGTAGGAGTATTCCGTGGGGATGAGGTAATGGCAACTTTTCGTATCACGACGAAGATGCCGCGTACTTCGGACGAGTATGGAATGCTGCTGTCAAACCTGTTAGAGCAGAACAACATCAGACACGATGATATTGAGGATGCGATCATAGCATCTGTTGTTCCGAATGTGATGCATTCCTTAGAGGGTGCAATCATCAAATATTTTGGCATCAATCCGATCATTGTGGAACCGGGTACCAAAACAGGAATCCGTGTGGTAACAGAGAATCCGCGCCAGATCGGCGCAGACCGTATCGTAGATGCAGCGGCAGCGTATGAACTGTATGGCGGACCGGTACTGGTACTTGATTTTGGTACTGCCACAACTTATGATCTGGTCGATAAAAACGGTGCATTTGTTTCCGGTGTGACTGCACCTGGAATCCGTATTTCTGCAAAGGCACTGTGGGAAGATGCGGCGAAACTGCCGGAGATCGAAATTCGCAAACCGGAGAGCATTCTGGCGAAAGAGACGATCTCAAGCATGCAGGCTGGTCTTGTATATGGACAGATCGGACAGACGGAATATATCGTGAAACATATGATCGAAGAGGCTGACATGGGACCGGTCAAGGTTGTTGCAACCGGTGGATTGGGACGTATCATTGCAAATGAGACAGATGTGATCGATGTGTATGATCCGAACCTGACATTGAAGGGAATGAACCTTATTTATAAGAAGCAGAACCGTAAATCAGGTAAGATTAAGAAATAAGAGATATCTGACCGGGAGATTCAGGATGCCCGGATCGGGTATAAGAGAGCGAATTATTTAGGAAATGGTGGCATGGGAGAAATCAGACGACTTCAGATTGGAAATGTAACGTTAGAAAATAACCTGATATTAGCACCGATGGCAGGCGTGACAGACCTGCCATTTCGTTTGCTTTGCAAGGAACAGGGAGCGGGACTGCTGTGCATGGAGATGGTCAGCGCAAAGGCGATCCTTTATAAAAACAGAAATACAGAAGAACTTTTGACGATCGACAAACGCGAGAATCCGGTGTCGCTGCAGCTGTTTGGCTCTGACCCGGATATCATGAGTGAGATTGCAAAACAGATCGAGGACAGACCATTTGACATTTTAGACATCAACATGGGCTGCCCGGTGCCGAAAGTGGTCAACAACGGCGACGGTTCTGCGCTTATGAAAAATCCAAAGCTCGCCGGGGAGATCATTGAAAAGACTGCCCGTGCAATCAAAAAGCCGGTTACGGTCAAGATCCGCAAAGGATTTGACGAGGAACATGTCAATGCGGTTGAGATGGCTCACATTGCGCAGGAATCCGGTGCTGCGGCAGTGGCAGTCCACGGCAGGACAAGGTCACAATTTTATTCGGGAAAGGCTGACTGGGATATCATAAGACAGGTAAAAGAGGCAGTTTCCATCCCCGTGATCGGAAATGGTGATATTTTAACGGCGGCGGACGTGATCGCAATGCAGAAACAGACCGGCTGTGACGGCTTTATGATCGCACGCGGTGCGGAGGGAAATCCGTGGATCTTTGCGCAGATCCTTCATTATTTTAAGACGGGTGAAGAACTTCCGAAACCGACGTTCGAGGAAGTGACACAGATGCTCCTTCGGCATGCCCGTATGCAGCTTGAATTTAAAGGCGAATATACCGGTATCCGTGAGATCAGGAAACATGCCGCGTGGTATACGTCCGGCTACCGCAATTCTTCGAAGCTGCGCGGCAGGATCAATGAGGTGGAGACGTATGAGCAGCTGGAAGCACTGTTTCAGGAGGTCTGTGGTTTTATGGCATGATCCGAGTGCCAAAAGGCGATTCGTGACTTAGCGACTGGCAGAAAAATTCAATCCGGTAAAGTTAAAATGAAGGAAACAAAAAAGACATAAGTAAAATTCCGGAAAAAGTACTGAATCAGAAAATGCTGTCATAAAGATGGAAAAAGGAATATGACGGAGAAGCGCGATGTACTTTTCCAATGAATTTTTATATGATTTTAAACCAGTGTACGAAGGCATTCTTGCGGCAAAAAGTGTGAAGCCGGAGTGCGCGATTGTCGAGGTGATCGATGAGGAACCGGATGGAGCAGGGATGTTTGAGCCGGCAGGGACGCTCGATGTGCTGGAGCAGATCGGGGATGAGCTTAATGCGCTTACAATTTATACAGACCGGCCTGCATATTTTCATGAGTTTGCAGAGACAATGTATGAGAAGACCGGACTGGTTTCACTTATCGTATCGAAAAAGCGTCTTGGATTAGCAAAGAATAAGGAAAAAAACAGCAGTATTTTACTGCTTGATTTTGAATGGAACAGTGCCTTTTATGAAAAACAGATCGCGCTGGGAAAACATTATATCCCCATCCATAAAAGAGCCTGGCGGACAGCTGAAAATCTTGACATAGCAGTGCCTATCGGTTATAATACTGTGATTGTTAAGAGACCAAAAAAGAAGACGGGGGCGCCGTGGCAGGACAGATTTGAGAAGGCTTTTTATCGTTCATAGCGTCTGGTGCAAAGTATTGTGCCGCCGTATACATGAACCGAACAATAATTATTATAAAGAAGGGTAAATGCAATGGACAAGAAAAACATTCTGACTTATGAAGGACTCAAGAAACTGGAAGACGAATTAGAGAACTTAAAAGTTGTAAGAAGAAAAGAAGTTTCACAGAAGATCAAAGAGGCAAGAGAGCAGGGAGACTTATCTGAGAACGCTGAGTACGACGCTGCAAAGGATGAGCAGAGAGATATCGAGGCACGTATCGAAGAACTTGAGAAAATCTTAAAGAACGCAGAAGTAGTTGTAGAGGAAGAGGCTGACTTAGATAAAGTAAGCATTGGATGCAGCGTAAAGATCCTTGACTGCGAATTTGATGAGGAATTAGAATATAAGATCGTTGGTTCTACCGAGGCAAACAGCTTAAAAGGTAAAATCTCAAACGAGTCGCCGGTTGGTAAGGCACTGCTTGGCAAACAGGTGGGTGATACCGTTACTGTCGAGACACCGGCAGGTGAGTTTTCATACAAAGTGCTTTCAATTCACAGAGCAAACTAAGAGATATGACGCAAGGGCAGAATGTCTGTCCGTGGAATAAAACAAGTGGAGGATAAACATGGCAGAGCAGAACAATAACCAGCAGGATTTAAACCAGCTGCTTCAGGTACGTTATGACAAGCTGCATGAACTGCAGGAAAACGGAAAAGATCCGTTTGTCATCACAAAATATGATGTGACAAATCACTCAACCGACATCGTAGAAAATTTTGATACAATGGAAGGCAAACCGGTATCGATTGCCGGCCGTATGATGTTCAAACGTGTGATGGGAAAAGCATCATTCTGCAATATTCAGGATTTAAAGGGACGTATCCAGGTATACGTTGCAAGAGACAATATTGGTGAGGAGATCTACAAAGATTTCAAGAAATCTGATATCGGCGATATCTGGGGCGTAAAGGGATACGCTTTCCGTACCAAAACAGGCGAGATTTCTATCCATGCTGAGGAGATGACACTGCTGTCAAAATCATTACAGATCCTTCCGGAGAAATTCCACGGACTGACTGATACAGATATGCGTTACCGCCAGAGATATATCGACCTGATCATGAATCAGGAGAGCAAGGAAGTATTCATCAAACGTTCCAAAATCTTAAAAGAGATCCGTAATTTCTTAGCTGACCGTGATTTCATGGAGGTTGAGACTCCGATGCTTGTATCTAATGCAGGCGGAGCAGCAGCAAGACCGTTTGAGACACATTACAATGCCTTAAATGAGGATGTAAAACTGCGTATCTCTCTGGAATTATACTTAAAGAGACTGATCGTCGGCGGACTTGAGCGTGTATACGAGATCGGCCGTGTATTCCGCAATGAGGGTGTTGACACCCGTCATAACCCGGAGTTCACACTGATGGAGCTGTATCAGGCATACACAGACTATGAGGGCATGATGGAACTGACAGAGTCCATGTTCCGTTATCTTGCAGAAAAAGTCTGCGGAAGTACAAAGATCAGCTACAATGGCATCGAGATCGACCTTGGCAAGCCATTTACACGCATGACCATGAACGATGCGATTAAAAAATATACCGGAATCGACTTTGATACCGTAGCAGATGATGCAGCAGCAAAGAAACTTGCTGAGGAGCATCACATTGCATACGAGGAACGCCACAAGAAAGGTGATATCATCAACCTCTTCTTCGAGGAGTTCTGTGAGAAAGAACTGATCCAGCCGACCTTTATCATGGATCATCCGATTGAGATTTCTCCGCTTACCAAGAAGAAACCGAGTGATCCTACAAAGGTAGAACGTTTCGAGCTTTTCATCAATACATGGGAAATGTGTAACGCATACTCCGAGTTAAACGATCCGATCGACCAGCGTGAGCGTTTCGCAGCACAGGATGCAAATGCAGCAGCCGGTGACGACGAGGCAGAGCACACAGACGAGGATTTCTTAAATGCATTAGAGATCGGTATGCCGCCAACGGGTGGTATCGGATACGGAATCGACCGTCTTGTGATGCTGCTTACAGACAGCGCAGCAATCCGTGACGTATTACTCTTCCCGACAATGAAGAGCTTGGATAAATAAACCTAGTGTTTATGCGGGGTTGAGGCATTTGAGTACGTCAAAGGACGCATTAAAAGACGCATTTTGACATAGTCATTTACATCAGTATGAAAGAGTACACAATCTGAAAAGAAAAAGATTCAATCAAATATGAACTACTAAGAGGACATTTTCTAAAGAAATTTAGAAGATGTCCTCTTTTTTGCGTTATGGAGAAAATACGTCATTTGTTATGAAGTCAAAGTGAAAGGAGCACAGCAATGAATGAATCAAAGAAGAAAGATAGATATGAGGATGCAAAAAAGTTTGTAAGATATTCAGATGGTGCAAAAATGTACAGTATGGGAATGACAAAATTTCAAGAAGTGGCTAAGGATGCCAAGGCTTGTTATAAAATTGGTCAGCTTGTACTTGTTAATACAGAAATATTGGATAAGTATCTTGAAACTTTTCATATTACAGATTCTGAGTTTTATAAGTAGGTGATGTTATGGTAAATACATTGAGTGGTTCAGTTTGTGCCTATAGAAAAGAAACTGTAAAAAAAAGATTTATTCGTATTGATGAGGTAATGGCTTTATTAGATGTAACACAAGATGAGGCAATGGATATAGCGTTGGCTGCTGGAGCAAGATATCAGCTTGCAAAGATTATATTAGTACATAAGGAAAGGTTGATGAAACTTATGAAACATTCTGCAAGAGTTCCTAGTTCAAATAAAATTGTGGAAAAGAAGTTTGTGAGAATCGGAGAGGGTTCAATGACTTACAGCATAGGACATCATAGATTTATCGAAATGGCTAGAGCAGCTGGAGCTGTATATAAGATAGGCGAAGCAAAAGGAAATACTATTCTGATTAATCTGGAGGTGTTTGATGAATATATGGAGCAATTCAGAGAACCGCCAACAGAAATGAAACATCCATTGCCAAATGTGAAAGGAGACTGATGAATGAGTTACTCATATAAGTGCTATTCAGATACAAAGGATTTTATGAAAAAATTTGTCAATGCAGAGGAAGGAGCGATTATTTATGGGATAAGTAAATCGAGAATCATAGTAATTGCGAGAGAGGCAGGAGCAGTCTATAAAGTCGGTAATTCAGCATTAATCAATACGGAATTATTTGAAAAATATCTTGAACGATTCAGAGAGCCGGCAAGAGAACTGCCTAAGCATACATGGAACAAATTAAAGGAAATGACAAATACACCAAAAACTGGTGAAAATTCGTAAAAATACACCAGTGGTGTCACTTCCGTAAAATTAAAGTGCATTGTAGAATATCAATTGTCCAAGAGAGATTGGACATAACAATTGAATAATCAGTTACAGATTTGCAAAGTAGTTTGCACTACAGAATTTCTGTAGGTAGTAAAATTACGGGGCATGTACCTGGAAGATGAAAGTCACAGCTATCATATTAGTAGCCTGATGGATCGAAAGATGAAGGGTGAGAAGTTGGATGGAAATCTGGAAAAAGGATTCGGCATGTTGCGTAAGGCTTCTTGATATCCGAGAGAATGTAAGAGGTGCAATCAAGACCACGGATACGGATATAGCAAAGACAGCACTTCTTGCAAAAGGATTTCGTGAAGCTGGTCAGACAGCAGCTAATGCATTCCGTACTTTTGCTGACAAACCGAAGGTAGATTATTCTCAGAAAGAGCAGAAACATCCCATTACAAAGGCGGTGCTTGCACCTATGAAAGCAGTGAAAAAGATGCTTGTATCAATGGAACTTCATTTGGATGCATCTATTGATAAGCTGGATAATCTAGCTATGAATGTGAAGCTTGATAAGGAAAAGCATATGGAGAGTATGAAGAAGCAGGAGCAGACAGAGCCGGAGAGGGCTGAAGCAGAGAGAGTGGAAGCAGAGGTTGTATACTCTCCAATGGTTGCTGAGCCGCAGGAGTATCAGTATAATGCAGATGCATTTGAGGCTAGAGGTGTGGATGAGGTGAAGCAGGAAGCGGCACATAAGGAAGCACCGAAGGTAAGAGAAGATAAAGCCAGATAGATGTGAGGACGTGGAAGAGATTCTGCGTCCTATTTTAGTGCGTAATAGTATCAAGAAGATATATATTTTTCATTTAGAATCAGGGAACTGTTTATGACCAGTTTTTGAAAGAAAGTTACAGTATTTTGCTTATTTTCATGGTATAATGCAAATATAGTTTTATGAGTATGTAAGAAAGTAGATGTATTGATAAAAAAGAAAGGAAATAGGCAATGGCTGCGATAACCATAGAAGAAGCATTAAAGAAGTTTGATAGAAGATTTTATAGCTATCATGTCAACCAAGATAGGTTGAGTATTTTTTCTGAAAATGTAAAACGTTATGTTGATATGACGATTAAGGCAATACATGAAAATGAATCAGAGGAACATTTGAAAAATATTACAAATTCATTTTTAAAAGCTATATATTCAGCAGAACGATACGAAATTAACACGGATAAAAGAATTGATACGGATTTAATGGAACTTGAAGGTGGACAGAAGCTTGTAAGATTCTATGATCCATCAGGAAATCTTATAGAAGTACGAACACCAGTTAGTTACAACTGAAGAAAGCGGATTTGAGAAAAAATGCAGATATTTGTAGATGCGGATGCGTGTCCGGTAGTGGACATTGTCGAGACAATAGCAGAGAAATACAATATTTCCACCACATTGCTGTGTGATACGTATCATATTTTGTATTCTGATTACAGCGAGGTGATTGTGGTAAGTGCAGGAGCAGATGCAGTGGATTATAAACTGATCAGCATTTGTCATAAAGGGGATGTAGTAGTATCGCAGGATTATGGTGTCGCTGCTATGGCACTTGGGAAAGGTGCATATGCTATTCACCAATCCGGTAAGTGGTACACAAATGAGAACATAGATCAGATGCTTATGGAGCGACATCTTAATAAGAAGGTAAGGCGCAGCTCTCATAAGAATCATATGAAAGGACCGAGAAAGCGTACAGAAGAAGATGATGTACGCTTTGCACAGTCATTTGAAAAACTAATACTGATGGCAAAGTCAAAAGAAGGTGCTCAGAGTGGGACTATTTAAGAAAAAAACAGTTACAAAGACGTATGATAAGGAAAATAAGAAACCAGTAATTAAGGCGAGCATATGTAATGGTGAGCAGGTAGCTGGTTTTAAGGACATTCATACAGGTAAGATAGAAGAGGTTATGTTGATTAAGAACCAGGCAGACCTTGAAGCATTCAAGAAGATGTATGGAATAGATGATGAGATAGAGAAGGAATATTAAACAATGTATTTGATTAAGGCAATAAAAGGTGACATAACAAAAGTAACAGATGTGCAGGCAATCGTAAATGCAGCAAACAACTCTCTTCTTGGCGGAGGTGGTGTGGATGGTGCGATTCATAGAGCAGCAGGACCGGAGCTTTTGGTAGAGTGCAGGACACTTCATGGATGTGAGACTGGAGAAGCAAAGATAACAAAAGCCTATAATCTGCCATGTGATTATGTGATACATACTGTAGGACCTATATGGAATGGTGGAAGGAATAGAGAAGAGGAACTTCTTGCTAACTGCTATTTTAATTCCATGAAGCTGGCAATGGATAATGGAATCAGGTCTATTGCATTTCCTTCCATATCAACTGGAGTATATAGTTTTCCGGTTGAGTTGGCAGCAAAGATTGCAGTACATACAGTAAACAGATTCTTGCAGGGTACTCCAGACAGCTTTGATTTGGTGGAATGGGTGCTGTTTGATACTCACACTGAATCAGTATACGAAGCAGAAGTTGATCAACTGTATAAAATGATATAATCAGAAAGCTGAGTAAGTCAGGATGCATTGAATGCAGATGAGGATATGGACAAACTTCCAAAGGGCAAAAAGCCATGCCTTTCCCTTCGTGAGTTGGAAAAACAGGTAAACACAGATTTGGATTTACTTGTAAATATCGTGGACGGACAGATGACAGTCTGTGAACTTGTAGACCGATATTTGAAAACAAAGACCGGAGTAAGGCAAAGCACGAAACAGGGATATGTTACAGTGCAGAGATTGCTTGCGAAGGAAGCATTTGGCAAAAAGACAATATGAAGTGTGAAAACATCCGATGCAAAGCTGTTCCTTATCAAATTGCAGCAAGAGGATGGGAAAAGCTACAGTTCCATTCATACCATTCGGGGAGTGTTGCGACCAGATTTTCAGATGGCGGTGGATGATGACATTCTGGTAAAGAATCCATTTGGATTTCAGCTTGCCGGAGTATTAGTAAATGACGCAGTCACAAGAGAGGCAATTACAAAAGACCAGATGAGAAAGTTCCTGAAGTTTGTGCATGACGATGTGGTGTGCTGTAAATACTATGAAGTGGTGTACATACTCTTTCATACGGGAATGAGAATATCAGAATTTTGTGGCTTGACGCTGAAGGACATTGATCTTGAGAATAGAACTGTGAACATCGACCATCAGTTGCAGAGAACATCGGATATGCGATATATCATAGAAACCACAAAGACGGATGCCGGAACAAGAGTATTGCCAATCACAGAGGATGTGGCACAGATGTTTCAGGCGATTATTGAGGATAGAAATGCACCGAAAGTGGAGAAGTCCATAGACGGATATAGCGGATTTCTGTTTTACGATGATAATGGAATGCCACTTGTGGCAATGCATTGGCAGCACCGATTCAATCATATGGTCGGCAGATACAATGACATCTACCGGGTGCAGATGCCAAACATCACACCTCATGGTCGAGTTATAATAAGGACAAGTTAGAAAACTCCAGTAAATACAAGGGGTTGCACTAATTTAGTCCTTATTTTTAACTCCCTGAAAAAGGGAAAAATAAGACAGCGCTGTCATTCCAGAATATGAATTATTACAGATCCAGACTGGAAATGGATTTGTGTAAGACAAGAGTAAAAACAACAGAATTATTGTAATTATAGGACTGAATTAGCTCGCACGGAATATAGATTCCGGTTGTCTAATTCAGTCCTCTTTTTGATTGACGACGATGAAAGGTGATGAAAAATGGCTAGAATTATTTCTATTGTAAACCAAAAAGGGGGAACGGGAAAATCCGCATGTACAGCTAATTTAGCAGTAGGATTAGCACAAAAGAATATGAAAGTGTTAA
>OLPN01000476.1_pt1 | contig 41781 bp, 44 predicted proteins | sample 1672601 | NCBI WGS metagenome assembly OLPN01 (sample SAMEA3136704, study PRJEB25190) | human gut metagenome | reverse complement strand
AGATTGCGAAAGTGACGAAATGGGAACAATCGCAAGGAAAAATTGTTGTGAAACTCATTGACAAAGGATATATAAACAAAACTATATAGCATATTTGCATAAAAAATGTAAAAAGAAACTTGACAGAGAAATTGAGAAAGAATATAATATTGAGGTAAGCCCGTATGCGATAGAAACATACCAAAAGCAAAAATACGATGAGGTTTATACAGAGTGTAGAGTATATGAAATATTAACTAACGAGTGAGGTGTAATGTATGACAAGATTGTTTACTGAAGAAGAAGATAGGCTTTTTGCTATTTTTGAACCATATATTAATGGCTATAATGTAAAGCAACCTTTAACTTCTGATGCACCGCCTGAAGCTGTTGAGGCTTTTGAAAAATGGAAAGAACTTAGTCAGCGGTTAGATAAAGAAGCAGAAGAATTGATTATGGGTTGGGAAATAGTAAAAGAAAGTAAATAAAGCAAGCACGTCAAAAGGCGTGCTTTTTTCTACGCAAGCGACTTGCAAATAACGACGAAATATGATAGTATAATAGACGGAAGAAAGAGGAGCTATATGGGCGGTTTGTCACTCTCTAAATAGGGGGTGATATTATGGACATTATCGAAATGGTTGTGACATTACTTATAATAGTATCACTCATTGAACTGGTAAAGAACATAAAAAAATAACCGCCCCACAGTTCCAAATGTAGACGGTTATTTAAACTTATACATACGGACAAACCGCCTTTAAAGCGGATATCCTCTTTATACTTCCATTATAACGAATAATGTTGAAATTGTCAATATTATTCTTATACTAAAAGCACTTGCCGAATGGTGGGTGCTTTTTTGATACCAAAAAGGAGAGTGGAACAAGTGAATATACGAGGTTTACCGCCTTAGCACCTGTGAAACGGTGCTTTTTTGAACGTGATACGGTGAAGAATGCGATATATGAAAAGTGGCTTGACGGAAGATTACTTATAATGAACGCAAGTTGTTTCGGCGACTAAAAAATGTTGCGATATTTTCCTTTTGTGATATAATAGAACAAAAGGGGGGTTAATGGATATGAAGAAATATATAGCAGGTATTGCAACAGGTGTGATTTTATCATTTACGGTAGCTTTGGCGGTAAATTACACCGCAACGGAAAATACGTTTCCTATTCAGTTAAATGGTGAAAACGTTAATGTAGAGGGGTATAATATTGACGGCAGTACATATTTTAAGCTCCGTGATATAGCAGATACGGTTGGCGGATTTAATGTTGATTTTAACGATAATACAATTCAACTTTCCAAAGACGGATATGTATACGAAACAAAACCGAGTACAAAGGCTTTTGTTTTAGACGATAATGCAAAATCGTTTCTTGCGGAGCAAGGTTATGTAATACCGTATTTTACACAGAACGATTTACAAAGTGAAGATTTTGTAAGAAGTTTTATCTTCTATTATTACACAGAAGGTTACGGTGCGGATACGTCTGCTCAATATAAAAACGGATATTTTGAATGGTCCGAAAATTCCGTAAGAGATACTTATAAATTGCTTTTCGGTGCAGATATGCCCGAATATCACCCAACCGATAACGGCAGTGTTTTGTATGAAAACGGTAATTATAAAATCAGTGTTTCAAATCGCGGAGACGGCAGATATGAATTTATAAGTGCCGAAAATGTCGGTGACGGAATGGACGTAGTATTTAAAAATACCGATTCAACAGGAACTGATTTCGGAACTGTCACGTTCCGCCTTGTTCCGGCAGGTAACGAAAACGGATATATAATAACTCAAAAGACAAATTAAAAATTACAAATAAGGCTTAAAAAGTACATCGAAATTCGATGTACTTTTTGTATGTCGAAAAGGAGGTTTATATGGGGTAATTGATAATGCAGTTCAATGGGCGACAGATATTGCAAATGATGACAGTCACGGTACAGTTAATCGGTGAGATGAAGACTGCATTATGATTGTTCTTCTTTTGTTATAACGGCATATCAAAATTCGGGAGTGCCTGTTAAATATAATGGCACGACATATACAAGAAAAATTAAAATCACTTATTCACGAAGTACAACACGCAATACAAGTACGAGAGGGATTTGCAGTCGGTGAAAGTCCCGATAACGAAAACAGAAACCGAAGCGCAGGAGAAATCGAGGCTGACGATGTTAAGGCAAGACAAAGTATGAGCAAAGAAGAACGGCTTAATACATTCCCTGAAAGCATGAAACCTAATCTCAATGCAGACATTGTATTTTGGGAAAATAGCAAAAGCAACGAATATGGTGATGCAAATATTGACGAAGATATGGGTATAAGATATAATGATGATATAGATATACCTTATCGCAAAAAAACAACTTGATGAATATGTTATATCGGCAAACAACAGAGCAAATAAATTAAAAACATTAGATTACAAAGAAATCGGAAATAATTTTTATATATGGAGAAACAATAGCAAAACAGATTTTAATGTCCTAATGCAGATTGAAATTGATGGTAATGAAGATTTTATTGATAATCTAAGGGAGGAATTATATAATGAAGAAACAAAAAAAATTGACACAAGCACAAAAGGATTTACTGCGTGGATTGAAGATATTCAGAGTGGACGAGGAGTGTATAATAGTAATAATGTTGATGACACAGAAGGCATTTCAAACAGAAATGATGATAGACTATATAATAAGTCACGAAAAAGCAACACAAGAAGAACTGCTATCCAAAGCAATGGAAATCAGCAAATTGAAGGGGAAATCTCATTAAAGGGCTTGAAGGATTTATAGAAGATAACGGCGGTAAAGTTGTTGGATATTATGCAATGACAACAGGGCAGGATATGTCCGAAAAAATGATTACTACAGATGAAACTTGGGAAAAGCTTAAACAATTCGGAATTGAAAATATTAGAAATTTTGCAGAAAGCGAGGAAATAAGACGTGAAATATCAAGAAATGGACTCACAGAAAGAGAAACACGAGAACTTATCAGACAGTACAGAAAGAAAGCTGACAAAAGAAGAATTGACGGCTTTATGTCGAAGAATGAAGGAACACGGAAGGAGATTCAGAGAGTATATGAGAATGGTAGAAGGGACTCAGAAAAAGACAGAACACGAGGAAAATTCTCATTAAAGAGCTTAGATAGCAGTAGCCTTGATACAGTTGAAAATAATACTGATAATGTGCAGATTAAATCCGATAATTTTAAAAATTGGTTTGGAGATTGGGAAAATAACCCGAGTAAAGCAAGTAAAGTTGTAAATGAGGACGGAACCCCTAAAGTGGTGTATCACGGAACGGATAAGGGGGGCTTTTATGTGTTTGACCCTAAAATGTCTGACGATAAAATTTCATTGTTTTTTTCTGATAGCAAAGTGACATCAATCACATTTTATCACGTTGATTTTCTTCTCGCAAGTACTAAAAAACCGCATAAACACTTGACATTCAAGCATTTATACGGTTTATAAATTTTGGTGCAGATGAAGTGAACACGTTTTGACATACACAATTAAATATAAGTTTTATTAAAGGGAATAATAATAGATTTGAAAGTTCTGTTATTATTCCCTTTTTGATTGCACAAAACAGATTTTATAGGAGGAAAAGGATATGAAAGTTATAGCGGTATCAACACAAAAGGGCGGTGTCGGTAAGACAACGACATCAATAAATTTGGCGGCAGCATTGGCAGAAAAAAATAAAAAAGTATTATTGGTCGACTTCGACCCACAAGGCAATGCAACGATTGGTTGTGGCTTTAAAGATGTTGAAGAAACTATTGTAAATGCAATGATAGCAGATATAAATAATAGTTTTAAACCATCAGATTTATCGGTAATACATACGGAGCTATTTGATATATTGCCGAGCAATATTGAGTTATCAAATATGGAGTTGACGTTGGTAAGCGTCATAGGACGTGAGGGGGTTTTAAAGAGAATATTAGAGCCTATAAAAAGCAATTATGACTACATAATAATTGACACATTGCCGTCATTGGGCATATTAACGGTCAATTCATTTGTAGCTTCGGACTATGTTATAGTTCCAGTACTTGCAAAGGATTATTACAGCTTGCAAGGTTTTGATGCCTTGTTACAGTCGGTAGAATTGACAAGACGTTGCATTAATCCTAATTTAAAGGTTTTAGGCGATGTGATTACAATGTATGATGGCAGAAATAAAAACGATAACATCATTTCAGAAACGATAAGAAACGATGAGCGAACGGAAACATTTAATACAGTAATTCCGCTATCAACTAAAGCTGCGGAAGCAAACAGAATGGGAAAAACAATATTGCAGCATGACCCACAAGGTAAAGTTGCTACGGCATACAGGGAGTTGGCAGACGAAATGTTAAATAGAATGGGAGAGTGATATTAAAATCTATCCGCAAAAGGATAGATTAGAGTTACTAAATATAGTAGCTCTAATGTGTTCTTTTGCAAATCAAGAAGATTTGGCAATCATACAAGGACACTCATATATTTTTACAGTTCAATAAAAGGTAATATAGGTACTTTTTCAAATTGCGAGCCTTATACAGCGATGGACGCATTCTGCGGTATCCCATATAGGCTGTAGGAGATGTTGTAATTCTCCGCCATGACCAATTTGATTATAATGATACTTACACTGAGTCAATGATAACTTCAAAGACAGTGTTCCGTCGGTTAGGGGGATATGCGAAACATTTTACGGAATCTGCTATATAGCAGTAGTCGTGTTTGTTTGGCATAATGTGATGAACTAACATCAACTTATGTTTCCGGTAAGAAATGTATTTTCGGTAGAGCGAAATAGTAAAAGGAATTAGGAATGAGAAGATATATATTACTCGACAGTAAAATCTTTTCGTGTTTAAATCCGTATGAAATAGCATTGTACACAATATTGAGTAAATACAAAAATGCAAAAGGTGATTGCTTTCCGTCACGCAGAACATTGAGTGAAAAGGGTGGCTTTTCAATATCAACATACACCAAATACATAAAAGAGTTGATAAAAAAGGGACTTATTAAAGTTAAAGCAAGGTGGAGAGCAAATGGTTCTCAGACAAGTAATCTATTTAGTGTAGCAAATATTGATAAAGGATTTTTTATTCATTCTGACATACTAAATAAAAAGCTTACAGTTTATGAATTGACTGTTCTTATCTATCTATGCAGTAGAAAAAATAACAAAAATAAATGTTATGTATCACAAAAAGAGATAGCTAAAACGTGCGGAATGAGTGTAAGAGAAGTCAGTATAATTATATGTCGTTTGAGAAAAAAAGGATTAATAAATACTCGTATGCAATTCAATTTAAATAACAGAGGTAACTATGTTTTAGAATATACGATTTGCATATGTAATGAAACAGAAATACGAAAAGAATTAAACAATGAATTAATTGTAATTGACGATATTAATATCGATATGCGAGATGATATTAATATTGGGATTATTAAAAGTATAAGGTAAAAGGAGAATATAAAAATGGCAGAAGTAAAAAGAGATTATGCAAAAATGATGAATATGTTTCAATCTACTGCACCTGAAACACAGACAACAACATCAGGTGAGCATATAGACAGAGAAAACGGTTGTGTTGAATTGTCAATCAGTATGCTTGAGCATTTCCCACAGCATCCGTTTGAATTATATACCGGTGAACGATTTGAAGATTTAAAAGAAAGTATCAGAGAGCATGGAGTTTTAACTCCGGTCCTTGTACGAAAACTGGATAACGATAACTATCAAATTCTTTCCGGTCATAATCGTTGTGAATGTGCAAAAGCAGTCGGTTTTAAAACAGTGCCATGTGTTGTGTTAAGTAATTTAACTGATGATGACGCTCTGATGATTGTACTTGACAGTAACACAAAACAACGTGGCATAACAGAAATGAAAATATCTGAACAGGCTCATATATACGCACTTGATGTAGCAGTAAACAAACGTCAAGGTAAACGTTCTGATTTGATAAAAAGTATTGAGAAAAACCTTGAAATCCTTAGTAATGATGCGGTTTCCGAAACTTTGTCTCAATTTGATACAAAGTTAGATACTACTCAAGAAATAGGAGATAAATATGGTATATCAAGAGCTACAGTAGCAAGATTATTGAGAATAGATACTCTTATCTATGAACTGAAAACAAGGATTGATGATGGTGAGATTGCAGTAAATGCCGGAGTGGAACTATCATATTTAACGCAGTCGGAACAAGAAATAATTGATGAAGTGATTTGTGAATTTAATTACAAGTTAGACATTAATAAATCAAAACAATTAAGGGAGCTATCGAAGTCGGGCAAGCTAAATAAGGTTACTGCGGTTGATGTGTTCGAGGGACGATATAAAAAGCCTAAAACAAACAGTAAACCATCTGTTAAAGCCGTTACGTTAAAGCCAAAGTTCCTTTCAAAATACTATGCGGCAGACGTACCGCAAAATGTAATTGAAGAAGAAATAGAAACATCAATAGATGTATGGCAGAAAATAAAAGATAAATTCAACGGTTTATCAGTTGAAGAAATCAAAGAGCAAGTAGAAAATTTGCTTGAAGAAAATATATAATAAACTCCCAAAGGGAAGTTTATTGGACTAAAGAAAATTTATAATTTAATCAGGAGGAAAAATAAAATGAAAGCAATAGGTGTTGTAAGAAAGGTCGATGAACTTGGACGTATTGTAATTCCGGTGGAGTTAAGAAGAAATATGGGAATCGAAATTAAGGACTCAATGGAGATTTATACTGAGGATAACAGCATAATTCTAAAGAAGTATGAGCCGTCTTGTATATTCTGCGGTGAAGCTAAAGATATAATTCAATTCAATGGCAAAAACATTTGCCAGCATTGCATAGAGGAGATTACAAATGCGAGTGATAAGCATTGATATTGGAATGAATAACTTTGCAGCTATAACTAACAACATCGGAAAAGAACCTAACCTCATAAGAGGTAAGACTCTCAAAGCCGAGAATCAATGGTATAATAAAATAACACAGCCGTTAAGGCAACAGCTCAAGCAAGCATATGATATTGAACAACGGGAAAAATTGAGTTATAATATTAATAAGCTTGCCAAACAAACTATTGAGCATATATTTGAATATTTTTGGTCGGTTAGTGAATGGATTATTACTTACTGTATTGAGAATCGAATAGATACACTTATTATCGGACAGTATAAAATGCTTGTAAGGAAAGATTATGTAACAATTCCATACGGATATTTTTATTCACTACTGGAAACAAAATGTGCATATCACAATATAAAATTTGTTCTTGTCAATGAACGATATACTTCTGGAACATCATTTTTTGATGGTGAACCGCCAACAAAGGAATTTTACAACAAGGAACGAAGAATATATAAGCACCTTTGGAAATGTAATAACGGAGAATGTGTTAATGCAGATGTGAATGACAGCTATCAAATTATGCGAAAAGTATATCCGCAATTATTTGATAATGGTGTTGAGGGGTATTTGAAAGACCCTAAAGTAATCGATATTAAAATAGGCAGAGATAAAGGAGATGTAAAAAAATGAACGCAACGGAATTTGAAAGAGAACTGAATAAATTAACTGAGGATTTGGCTGAAAAATATATTAAATTAAGAGATTTAGAACTTGCCGGGTATAAAGATGAAAAACTAATGGATATGCTATTCTATGGACACGTTGCTCGTGTTGAAGCAAGACGGATTCAGGAAGAATTTTTCCCAATGGCAGAAAACAGCGAAGAAATTGTTATGACATTACTTAATGAAAATTTCGTTTATGAAGAAGTTGATTACAGTAATGAAGTTGATGATACATCGGTACAATATGCAAAAGTAGGATTGTTCCTATATGTAGAATATGAATTGTACAAGCAGATTGATGCTATTGAAGAATCAATAGGTGATGAAGTTGAACTTAGACTTTTTTAAGATTGTTCGGAGGTGCAGAATATAATGTCTATAATAGAAGATTACAAGGTATTAGTCAAAAATGGTACTGAAAAAATATTATCGAACGGCGGTGAATGGAATAAATGGTTGAAGTTTGCCGGAAATACATATACATATGATGTAAACAACAGTATTGCAATATATATGCAAAATCCTAAAGTAACAGCAGCTGCTGAATTGACGGAATGGAACGATTATAACCGTAGAGTTCACAAAGGTCAAAAAGGAATTATGATATATAAAGATGGCAGAATAAGATATATATTTGACATTTCACAAACATATTATACGGGCGGTAAGAAGTACGGCAGATGGTCTATTTCGGAAACGCACAAATTTATAAATTTCATAAATCAAAAATACGATATAGATAATAAAAATTTTGACGAATATCTTGCTTCTATGATAGCTTATCTTGCACACGATAAAAACAATTCAGATATACTGTTTCAAAGTGTACGGTGTATGGTATCCGAAAGAGCCGGAGTTACATATACAGACAATAATTTATCTGATATGTTTAATGCACTTATGAAATATGAACGAAAATATATATTAACTGAAACACATAATATTTCAGCGAAAATATTACATAAAATAGAGCGGGAAAATAAACAATATAAGATTTGGAGGAATGAAAATGAACAAGGAACTATTAATACAGGTAGCCAAGAGAACACAGCGGAAAGTGAAACAGGAATTGCCGACAAAAGCATTCTTGACAGAAAAACAAATAAACCGCAGACTATCAGTAGGGAGTTACGGACGCAGACTGATGGAGTGGATGAAAGAGCAACAGCAGGAGAGGTATCAACAGCTGTTACAGGAGGGCGATCTGTTTCCGATATTAGTCGAAGTTCAAGTGGAAGCGAGCCAAACGAAAGACAAGATGGTGGACGAGATGTTGAACGATCCGGAAATCAAAGCAATGGATTGGTTGGAGAGATCCAAAGTGATAACGTTACAGTCGGATTTGATAGACCAACAGATAATGAGAGAAATAGTATTAATTCCGAGATAAAATCAGATTATGAACAAATGGATTTGTTCAATAATGAGAAGGACGAAAGTGGTGCAACAGGTTTCACAGATGAAGAAATCAATGAACTTCTCAAAAAGGGTAGTGGCTTTGAAAATGGTAAAGAACGAATTTACTCATTTTTTAAAGAACACTATAATACACAAGAACGTGCTGAATTTTTAGCTAAGGAATACGGTATTGGTGGCGAATATGCAAACGGCATAAATGAATTTCATAGCGGAATAGGTATAACATACAGTAAGGGCGATACTTATCGCCCTTCTTCTGTTATTAGACTTACATGGACTGATGTTTCAAAAAGAATTGATAATTTAATTCAAAAAGACGAATATCTTGATGTAGAAGAAAAACAAGATGCTAATGCTGAAAACATTGATAAATCTAATTCTGAAAGTCAAATCAATCTATATAAAGTGGGAGATTTTTATGAAGTATATGGTGATGAAGCAGCTCAAGCATCGGAAATATTGGATATAAAATTAATTTCTAAAGTTGTTGATGGTGAAGAAATACAGATGACAGGGTTCCCTCAACACGTTTTAGACAGATATACGGAAATCCTTGCAGAGCAAGGATATGAAATAAATATTAACGAACAAGCTCCGGAAGCACAAGAAGTGACTGACAAGTTTGAAATTGTCGCAGCAAGACATACTAAAACAAATGCTGATATATGGGTTGTATCACTTAATGAGAGGATTGATAGTGACGAATTTAAAAAACTTGCTATTGACGTAAATAAAGTCGGAGGTTATTATTCAAGATTTCCCAAAACTTTGGACGGTAAATCAATTTCAGGTTTCGTATTTAAGAGCGAACCGACAGAAAAAGAGTTATCTGTTTTCAATGATTTCTTCAATAATGAAAAATCGGAAGAAGTTACAGGAGAAAAAGTCGATACTGCTGAAATAAATGATACTGAAGTTGAAATGGCAGAACCCGAAATGATTGCACCAAAACCAGAAACAAAACCTGATTTGCAAGTCGGAGATGTAATTGAATACAATGGCAAGCAATGGCGAGTAGCTCAAACAGGATTTAATATGAGCTTTGAAAATCTTGATGAGAATGATAGTGAGCAAATGTTTTCACATATCGGAGGTATGGAAAGTTTCAAGGCAAGCCGAGATTATACTTTGATAACAGAAAAAGAAATTGCAGAGAAAAATGTTGATACTGTTGAAATAAATGATATTGAAGTCGAAACGGCAGAACCCGAAATGATTACACCTGAACCGGAAACAAAACCTGATTTACAAGTCAGAGATGTAATTGCAAAAGATGTTACAAAGAATATTGAAACAGCGGAACGTTTGAATTACAGAATACAAATTGACGAAAACACAAAAACAGCGGGTAAAAAATATGCCGACAATGTTTTAGCAATCAGAACGTTAAAACGAATTGAAAAAGAAAATCGTCTTGCAACTCCTGAGGAGCAAGACATACTATCACAGTATGTTGGATGGGGTGGTCTTGCAGATTGCTTTGATGAAAGGCATTTCAAATACAAAGAGCTAAAAGCACTACTTACCGATGAAGAATATGTAGCAGCACGTTCAACAACGTTAAATGCACATTATACATCGCCGGTTATAATTCAAGAAATGTATACGGCTCTTTCTAATATGGGGTTTAAAGAGGGCAACATATTAGAATCATCTTGCGGTATCGGTAATTTTATGGGACTCATTCCTGATAAAATGGGGAACAGTAAATTCTATGGAGTAGAAATTGATGATTTGACCGGACGTATAGCAAAGCAATTATATCAGAAAAATGAAATAATAATAGACGGTTTTGAAAATACAAAATTTAAAGACAATACATTTGATGTTGCAATAGGCAATGTTCCATTTGGTAATTATCGTGTAAATGATGTTGTATATAATAAATACAATTTCTTAATACACGATTATTTTTTTGCAAAGAATATTGACAAAGTTAGACCGGGCGGTATATTGGCACTGATAACTTCCAAAGGTACTCTTGATAAAGCAGACAGCAAGTGCAGAAGATATTTAGCTGAAAGAGCTGACCTTGTCGGAGCAATAAGACTGCCGGATAATGCCTTTAAAAATGCTGGAACAGATGTTACAACAGATATTATATTCTTGCAAAAAAGAGAAGAAATGCGAACTGATAACTTCCCTGAATGGGTTGATATTGATGAATATGCAGAGGGCATAAACATTAATAAATATTTTATATCGCATCCTGAAATGATACTTGGGGATATGGAGCTTAAGAATTCAAGATTTGGATTTGAAACTGCATGTAAAATGCGTGACGGTGCAGATATGCAAGAAGAATTGCATAATGCAGTAATGACATTATCTGCACATATATCAGAAAATAAAATAAGCAATGAAATTGAATTGCAAACAAATGATGTCAATCTGAATAATGTCCGAAATCTAACATATGTAGAGCAAGATAATAAATTATACTATTATAAAAACGGCAATCTGACGGTCCCTGATGATTTAAACGGTACAAAAGAAGAAAGAATTAAGGGACTTAATCAAGTCCGAAAAATAGCAAGAAAAGTTATTGATATTCAGACGTTCGGTTGTACGGAGGAAGAACTAAAAAAAGAACAATATGAGCTGAATAAACGATATGATGAATATACTAATAAATATGGATATATTCATTCAAGAGGTAATAAGCAGGCATTTGCCGCTGATGTGGACTTGCCATTGCTATTGTCTTTGGAAAATGTAGACGAGGACGGAAATATAACAAAAGCTGATATGTTTTCAAAACAAACTATTCGCCCATATATCCCTATTGAAAGTGCTGATAATGCTGTTGATGGATTAAAAATATCGTTAGCTGAAAAGGGAAAAGTTGATATAAAATACATCAGTATGCTTACACATCAAAGCCAAGATGAAGTCGTACAGGAACTTGACGGATTGATATATAAAAATCCGATACGCAGTAATACAGAGGATATATATACCGGATATGAAACGGCTGATGAGTATCTATCAGGTAATGTACTTGAAAAACTTGAAACAGCCATACGTTTAAATAATAACGGGATATACGATAAAAATGTCGAAGCTTTAAATGCAGTTCAGCCGGAACCACTTACAGCCGTAGATATACCTTGGAAAATAGGATTATCGTGGATTTCTGTTGAAGATTATCAACAATTTCTATATGACACTCTTGATACAAGATATTATTTGCGTGATGATAATTATAATTCTTTTAATAGCATCAGTATTAGGTATAATAATTACACAAATACATGGACTATATACAACAAGCAAGCAGATAACAGTAACTTAAAGGTAACAACAGAATTCGGAACATCAAGAAAAAATGCTTATGAAATTATGGAAGATAGCTTAAATCTTCAAAATTGTGTTGTTCGTGACAGACACGATGATGGTGAAAGAGTCTGGTATACAGTAAATTCAGAAGAAACCGCAAAAGCTCAAGAAAAGCAAGCTGTTTTGAGAGAAAAGTTTTCAGGGTGGATTATGGAACATCCTGATATTCGTAATAAATATGTAGATTATTATAACAGAACATACAATAATACACGATTGCGGCAGTATGACGGTTCACATCTTACTTTTCCGGGAATGTCCCCAGCAATACAGCTTAGAGAACATCAGGTTAATGCAGTTGCAAGAGTTTTATACAGTGATACAAATGCTTTACTTGCTCATACAGTTGGTGCGGGAAAAACATATGAAATAGCAGCAAGTTGTATGGAGCTTAAAAGACTTGGCTTAGCTAAGAAAAGTATGATAGTTGTTCCAAATCATCTAACCGAACAATGGGGCAGTGAATTTATGCAGCTATATCCGGGAGCAAATATTCTTGTTGCAACAAAGAAAGATTTTGTAAAAGATAAACGACAGGCTTTCTTTTCTAAAATAGCAATGGGCGATTGGGATGCCGTTATTATAGGTCATTCACAATTTGAAAAAATACCTATATCAAACGAACGTCTTGCAAATGAAATTTCGTTAGAAATTGAAAAAATAACCGCTGCTATTGAGGATTTAGGCAGTGCCGACGGAAGAAGATTTTCTGTCAAGCAACTTGAAAGCAAAAAGAAAAATCTGCAAGCAAAATACGAGGAGCTTACTGCACAAGAAGTGAAAGATGATATATTCTGTTTTGAACAGCTTGGTGTCGATTATATGTTTGTGGATGAAGCACATATGTTTAAAAATTGTATGATAACTACAAAGTTATCTAACGTGGCGGGATTATCAACCACATCATCAAATAAATCAATGGATATGCTTTGGAAATGTAAATACTTATCTGAAATACAAAACGGTAGGGGTGTTGTGTTTGCAACAGGTACACCTATTTCAAACAGTATTACGGAAATGTATGTAATGCAAAGATATTTGGATAATGGACTTCTTGAACGAAACGGATTCGGATTCTTTGATAACTGGGTTGCGATGTTCGGAAACATTACAACAGGCTTGGAACTTGCACCGGAGGGTACAGGCTACAGAATGAAAAACAGATTATCAAAATTTGATAATCTGCCGGAACTGATGAAAATGTTTTCGCATTTTACTGATGTTCAAACAGGCGATATGCTAAAACTTCCCGTTCCGGAACATACAATGCATAATGTTGCATTAGAACCGGACGAATTTACGCAAGATATAATGATGACATTTGTTGAACGTGCGGCAGCTATACGAGATAGACAGGTAGAACCTGAGATCGACAATATGCTTAAAATCACAAACGAGGCAAGAAAACTTGCTCTTGATCCTAAACTTATAGATAATGATGCACCGATGAGCAGAAAAGTTGAAGCTTGTGCTGAAAATGTATATAACATCTATAAGAATACAACAGAAACAAGAGGTACTCAACTTGTTTTCTGCGATTTAGGAACACCTAAAGATGGAGTTGATATAAATGATACCACTTACGGCAGGCTGATAAATGCCCTTGTGGAAAAGGGAGTAAAGCGAGATGAAATTGCAGTGATACACACAGCAAAAACAGATGTTCAAAAAGCCGATATGTTTTCAAAAATGCGTAGCGGTCATTATCGAGTTATGATAGGTTCGACAGATAAAATGGGAGCCGGCACTAACTGTCAGAAACGACTTGCAGCACTTCATCATATGGATTGTCCTTGGCGAAGTTCGGATATAGAACAGCGTGAGGGCAGAATATTAAGGCAAGGCAATATGAATGAACACGTTGATATTTACCGCTATGTTGTGAAAAATACATTTGATGCGTACTTGTGGCAGATAGTCGAAAATAAGCAGAGATTTATTAATCAAGTAATGCGTGGAGATATAGGCTTAAGGAGCTGTGAAGATGCTGATGAAACAGTTCTTTCATTTGCAGAGATAAAGGCTTGTGCAACCGGAGATATTCGCATAAAGGAAAAGATGGAACTTGATATTAAAGTACAAAAACTAAGTGCTTTGAAAGCGGCATACACAAAGAATAAGTTACTTTATGAAGATACAATACAAAAGTATCCAATCAAAGAAAAACAAATTCTTATACATAAGCAGAAAATTGAAAGTGATATTGCTATGCGTGATAAAGCATCTTCTAACAACTTTAAGGTGAATGGGATAGAATATGATGAACGTGTTGCATCCGGAACAAAAATAATTGATGTATCACAAAAAGTTGTGGAAGGTACAGTTATAGGAGAGTATAAAGGTTTTGAAATACAGAAAGCACAGCCGTATCATCTTAATATAGTAGGACAATGCACATATAACATAGAGTGCAGTAGTGATCCGGTTGGCATGACGATGAGGATTGAAAACTGCGTTAAAGGCTTAGAAAAAGAAATTGATATTTGTAACAACAATATTGATAATCTTCAAAATAACTATAACCATGCTAAAAACAATATAAAATTACCGTTTGAACACGAAGATGAATTAAATGAGTCGTTGATACGACAAAGAGAATTGGAGCGAGAATTAGACTTGTCGGCGAATAAGTCTAATTCAGAAGATATGGAAATGTAGACGTTTTTACGTCTTTTTTTATTTCCTGAGAGGAGCAAAATGGAGATAAGTTAAAGGTAAAACGAAATTTAATTCTGTTTGTATTTATACGGATAATATTGAATTTCTTCTGTATATTTGGAATGTATAAAATGTTAAAAATAATAATTTAGGAGGCGATTGATATGGCGGACTATGTTTCAAAAGATATGATAAATAAGGCTATGCAAGTTGATTTACTTGAGTATGCAAAAAGCTTGGGTATGGAATTTGAAACAAGAGGTAGAAACAATACTTTTTATCAAAAAGGACATAGCTTAAATATAACTCGATCAAAAAATATGTATTACCGCTTTTCAACCGGAAAAGGCGGTAATGTAATCAACTTTGCGATGGAACAGAACGGCTGGACATTTCAGCAAGCGGTAAGGTCCTTGTGCGGTGAAGAAATTCAAAAATCAGTGCCGAAGCAAACATATATTCCGGCAAAGCAAATACCGGAGCATAAAGAAAAAATGATACTGCCGAAAGCAAACTCTGACGCACGCAGAGCATTTGCATATCTTGTAAAAACACGTCATATTGATAGTCAAATTGTAACACAGTTAATGCGAGAACATAAGATTTATGAAAATGACAAACATAGTTGTGTATTTGTTGGGTTTGATAAAAACGGACAGGCGGGATATGCGTCTGTCCGTTCTACATATACAATGGGGAATTCATATAGAGGCGATGTAAAAAACAGTGACAAGCGTCATTGCTTTACGTTAAACGGAAAATCCGACAGTGTATATGTTTTCGAGGCACCGATAGATGCAATGTCACACGCAACTTTAACAAAAGTAAGCGGGTGGGATTGGCAAGAAGATTGGCGAATTGCATTGGGAGGTGTAAGTGATTTGGGTTTGCAACAATTTCTTTCACTTCACCCTGAAATAAAAAACATTCATTTTGCAACAGACAATGATGAGCAAGGCAAAAAAGTGTTGGAAAATGAATATAACACCGACGGAACAATAAAAAAAGTCGGTTATATGCAAAAATACAAAGATAAGGGTTATGAAGTTTTTCGTGAAGAACCGGCACATAAAGATTTTAATGAGGATTTATGTGCATTTATGGAAGAGCAAACACCCATACAGGAGGATATGAGTTTATGAAAGTCGATTTCAATGAAATGGAAATCATAATGATAAAACAAGTTATGACTATGATTCTTGCATTTTTTCCGCCGGAAACAGAAATATATAGGCATGCAAAGCATATATGCAAAAAAATAGAGGATAGCGATAATGCGTGATTTACTACAATTATCAGATAACAAGATACTGTTGCTATTATTTATAACAGCGATGTTCATATGTGTTTGTAGCAATATCCTCTTGGTACATTCAATACTTGAGGGAGAGAAAAAAATGAAAAAGATATGCAGCATATTTGGTTCTTTTCTTCTGCTATTAGTATTTGGATTTATTATATGTATGACTAAATATCTGTTTGGTCGCTACTTTTGATTTGGACTTTCTTTTCTGATATTTTACATACCTTTTTGGTATGGCAAGATACGCCTTTGTATCCACAAAGGCAATACACACCGTAAAGGTGTGTGAAAATTGGGCGTTGCCCAAACCCAGAACAAGAGGTGATATTTTGAAAAAGAGTACGGATTTTCACGTTAGAATATCAAATGATGAGTTAGAATTGATTGATGAAAAAGCACATCGGTTAAGAATGACACGTAGTAAATACGTAATACAAGCAGCACTTCATCAGAAGATAATAGTATTGGACAGTACGTCAATAAAACAACTTACTTCAGAACTTCGCAAAATCGGTATCAATATAAATCAGATTGCGATATTGTGCAATATGGGCAAATTAGAATGTGTCCATATTGAAGATACAAAATCTGAAATTACAAAGGTTTGGGAAGAATTGAATAAATTGCGAAAGGACGTAAAGAAACTAAATAATGAAAATTAATTTGTAGAAAGGACGCTTATTATGAAGTATAAAGTAACTAATAATGTTGAAATGTTGAATGAAGAATTTAACTTGGAAGAATATAATATGACAAATGATGATTATGTAAATGATTACATTGATGCGGAAAGTGAAGAAGAAGCGATCCGTACAGCAATGGATTATTTATCTGAGCAAATTCAAAATAACGGATTTGATGTTGATGTTAATAAAGAAGAAAAGGAAATGACAGTCTATAAAGATGACGAACCTCTTGAAAAATGGAACAATTTCCGTGCAGAAGAACAAGTACGTGATATTGATATTGAGAACGTAGATATATTTTTCGTGCAAAATGATGAATTTGTGGAAATGTATTATAATCCTGACGCAACAGCCGGCGGTCAAGTTGTTTATAATACAATCCCATATGAACTTGTTCATCAGGCTACAGAACAGGCAACAAATCAAGAAAGTGTGGTGAAAGATTTTTTTGAACATCTTGATACCGGTTGTAAACAATACTTGATTGATAAAGGAACACCTGAATTTGAAGACGCTTGCAAAGAACTTATAGAACGTGCCGGAAATGTTCAGGGTCGAACAGAAAACGCTAATATTGGATTAAATGGACGTTGGACAGCTACTATGGAAAAAATGCAGAAATATGCTTTGTCGCAGATTTTATTAGACAGAGCAGATGCAGAGCAACAGATATATATTCATGACTTGAAAGAAAAAGCACCTGATGTAATAATTGATTTGTCCTATCGAAAGGCTATGCGTGATGAATTGCTTCATGCTTTGAAAGAATCGGATTTAAGCGTAAACCAATTAAAAAATCTCTTGAAACACGAGTATCCGCTTGAAGCTTGTTATAATGAATGGATTAAAAATGATTTATCATTAAATGAAGTTTTAAAATCATCTATACAAAATTGTGCAGATAATAAATTTCAAGAGGAAGTGCAACAGGAAAACGATACTATTGAAGATATGGAAATGTAATATCAATGGCAATTATAAAAATGATAAAAAATCCGCCCAAGACTAAGTCGAATTTGAAAAAGCTGATGAATTATATTACACAGCCGGCAAAAACTCGACCTGATCTTGTAGGTGGATTTAATTGCGATTGGGAACAGGCATTTAACGAATTTAACGATGTAAAGATGGAATTTGATAAGGAGGATGGTATACAGGCAAGACATATGGTGATGTCATTTGATGTGAATGATGATGTTACTGTTGAGTTGGCTAAACAAATAGGTGATGAACTTCTTCAGCATAAATTATTTGAAAATTTCCAAGTAGTCTATGCAGTCCATAAGGATAAAGACCATGTACATATACACTTTTGTATTAACTCGGTCAATTTGGAAAACGGCAAACGTTGGCATCAAACGTCTGCCGATTTAAAATCTTTAAAAATTAGGTCAAATGACCTATGCCGAAAATACAACTTATCGGAAATTGAACTGAATCAAGATAAAGGCTCAAGGACTGATTCTGAAATAAATAACAGATTTGAAAGCTGGAAATACGAATTGTATTTAGCAGCAGTCAATTCATCAAGGCGTGCAAGCAGCATTGATGAGTTTAAATCTGTTATGAACGAATTGGGATATAGGGTTGAGTGGGAGGAAAATAAAAAATATATAACATTTACGACTCCGGATGGTCAGAAATGCCGTAATAGAAAAATGTATCCGAAGTATTTGTTTACAAAGGAAAATCTACAAAAACAATTTCAAGATAATTCAACAACATATTCACCGGAAGAATTAAAAAAGATACAGAAACAATTTATTGATAGAGTTAAATCTGTCGAACATCAGTATCCGCTATCATATATAGTTAGTGATGATGAAAAACAAACTTCTATGAAATATGAAAAATGGTACGATAGGAACCGAGAGTATTTAATTGATGATGATAAATATGATGTTTACAAAAGCTTGGGATATGCTTTAAAGTATTCAACAAGCCGAGGTGAATTTGTCAGTAAGTTAAATAAAAACGGTATGAATGCCGAATTTGACGATGAAACAAATATCACTGTATTTGAAAGTAGGCAAGGCATTGAATATGGCAATTACGAAATGTATCAAGGGGAAAAATATTCACCAAACGAACTTGAAAAAGTTTTTGTGAAAAATCGAACGGAAAAAGATTTTTATTCATCATATTGGGATTGCGTAAAAAAATCTAAGTCTATGAAAGACTTTCAAGAAATGATGAGGGATAAAGGGTATGGGTATTCATATGAAAATGATAAATATATCTTCTTTTCTTGTGACAATAGTACAGTGATTAACTCGCAAAGAATTGATGACAAAGTATTACAATGCTTTGAAAATAAAATGAATATATATTTGTCAAGAATGAAGTGGCAATCTCAAACTATTGATGATTTTATTGAAAAGCTGAATAAAAGCGGTTGTAGTATTAATACGATTGCCGGAAAGACAGTATTTAAAATGGGAGATTATTTTTTTGTTAATGATGACTTTCAAATAAATAGTATCAAAAAAGATTTGAATAGACGTAGTGACATAAAAGAATTGATGAAATCAGTCGGGCATTCAAAAATGCATGCACTTTCAAAAGCAAGCTTTATACATCAATTAGAAGAACAAGGCTATAAGGTTGAATGGAACAATGATAATATATTGTTTATCTTGCCAAACGGCAAAAGCTATTTGAATACAGAGTTGAATCCTAAAGCTGATTGGTTTAATGTGCAAACTATTGAAAAACAAATACATATAAATCTTGATAGATATATAAAAAATCTTATGCGACAAGTACATAGTACAATGGACTTTGTAGAACTATTGAAAAGTGAACAAAGCAATATTACCGGAGTAACATCTTCCGAAACTATGACGAAACATGATATTGAAGAAATTCTTAAAGATGTTGGACTTGATTTCCTCTCTTTAAATGAATATTATGATTTGAAGAATGATAAAACTGAATTGCGAAATGCTATATGGCAGTGCAGTCGATGTTCATTATCAAAAGATGATTTTATATCAAAAATGGAGCAGTTGGGATATAAAGTTGAGTGGGAAAAAACAGTAGAATATGATACGGTGGATAATGAAAATACAAATGTTTCGGTTGGAAGCACAACATTTTCAACTGATAAAGATTTGAAGTATGACAGTAAAATTGTATTTACAACACCATTCGGAAATAAATTTAATAATAAGGATTTTAAACGTCCTGATTTATATTCTTCTGACGCACTTTTAAAGAAATTTCAAAACAATAATGTTATGAATGACTTCGATATTTTGATTAGTTTTTTGAGATTATTCAATTCAAATGACAGAACACCCGTTTCATCAGCAATGTCACTTGTCGGTTCTGACTTGAATGGTGAAAAGTTAAAAGAATTTATGTACCACTTTGAACAGGGTACTGCAAGTATATATAATAAAAACTTAAATAATGATTTGAGTATGTAGGAGGCATTTAAAATGAGCAAAAGTACGGTATTTATAATTACATTTCTACTTTTTGGGACGGCTGTGACATTAATACTTTCTATAATAACAGGCAAAAAGTATAATAGAAGTTCTCTTATGGATGCATGGTTTATAGGAGGATTAATGGTTGTAATTAATATATTTTTATCTTTTTATCTTTAACATGAAAATAAAGAAATGAGGAATTTAAAATGTTTGTATTTTTTGCACTATATTTACCGCTTTTTTTATATTGTATTACAACTTGTATATTTCATATATACAAAAGTTTTAAGGATGAAAAAATCTATCGCAACATTAATATTGGAAGTGCAATCGCTTTTGGTATACTTTCGGTAATCATGGTGGTTTTTACACTAATTGTTTTCATTGTAACAAAAAATTTATAAACAATATAATAATTGCAATCGAATAATACCGGACGAAGCAACCGAAACCTGTCCATATTGTGGTAAAGAAATTGAATTTAAAGTCGGTGATATACCGAACGACAGTAACTAAGGAGGAATTTATATGTTAGAATCTGTAGTAACTATAGTTTATTGTATTATTTTGATAATATTAAGTATATTGTTTGTTAAAAAAGCAATTTCTTTCTTTTCTAACGAAGAAAAATTTGCAGGATATATGTGTATTTATTTATCTATACTCATATTATTTTTTACAATTTTGGGAGGGTATAAATACTATGTTTTGCAAAAGCAGGATTTTTGTCCGAATTGTCATTATGAGTATAAGACGAATGAGAAATTTGACTATTGCCCTGAATGCAATGCAAAATTAACCAATAAGTGTAGTAATTGTGGGAAAACTCTTCCCGACAAATTTTTTGACAATGCTACTTGTCCATATTGTGGAGCAGAAATCAAGCCAAAAGTTGGCGAGCAACCATTATCGGAAGGTTCTTCAGAACAAAATGCGGAAAAGAAAAATGAATGCCCTGAATGTCACCATAGTTTTGAAGGAATGAATTACATAAAGGATATATGCCCATTCTGCGATAAAGAAATTAACTAAGGAGGTATTGAACAATGTATATATTATTTATATTAATTTTAATGATAACTGTTTTTTCAATAGCAACGTATGTTGTAATGTGCATAGAGCTAAAGCGGCTCTATGATTTGATAAAGATTATGTCAGAAAAACAAATTGAGCTTACATCAAAAGGGATAGCTAATCAGCAATGTACAACGCAAATGGAGTGTGACGGTTTTCGGAACAATAAGTGCAATAATGACTTTGTAGAAAAAGATAAAAAAATGTAGAAAATGACCTTGACAAACATTGCTATATATGGTATAATATAGTTAGAAAATAAAAGATAGATAAAGCTTGAAAGGAGCGATTACTATGAAAAAGATATTAGCAGTTGTGTTATCAGTAGCAGCATTAGCAAGTACAACATCAGCTTTGGCAGCAACATATTCAGATGTTCCTGAGAATGCTTGGTACACAGGTTATGTAAATAAAATTTCAGAACTTAAAGGTTTTGCCGGATATGAGGACGGTACGTTCAGACCGGATAACCAAATTACACAAGAAGAATTTGTTAAGACAGTAGTTGCATTAACAGTTGGCGAACAACCGGAGGCAACAGGCGAGAATACATCGCCTAAGCGTTCTTGGAAGAACTGTTGGGACAGCTGGGCTCAGCCGTATCTTAATAAGGCTATGGAAATGGGACTTATAACAGAAGAAGACACAGACTTCCGATATAATGGTTTACCTTGCACTCGTGGCAATATGGCAAAGATAGCAACAAGAGCATTTGAATATCTGAAAGAGGAAGATATAGCTGACACATCAACATATGCGACTAAATTAAAAGATTACTCTGATATTCCGGACAAGTTCAAGTCGTATGTACTTCAAGCATACGGCAAAGGAATTATAAGCGGATATGAGGATGGAACATTTCGTTCAGACGGTATTTTGACAAGAGCAGAGGCTTCATCGGTGCTTGTAAGATTAATTGATAAAGCAGAACGTCCTAATGCTGATGAAACGCTATATGACTATTTCGGAAGAAAAGTTACATTTACAGAGCCTTTGAGAACTGATGTTCCGGAACAGTATCAAGTGAGCATTGCAGACCATAAGGTTTTATCGCAAGCGAATTATAACGAGTCTGTACAGTTGGGAGGAACTCCGTCTGATTATCCGTTAAATCGCTCAAAAGCTATGATGTTTGAAGATTTGGTATTGCAGTCAATCAGATATGACGGCGATACAATAACGCTTACAGTTCCTGATTATCTTCCTGAAAGTCAAAGATGGGTGATAAGTTTAGGTTATTGGGAAACTGATAAAGATTATGATATGACAAATGTGAAACATATTAAAATATCAGAACCGGGTGAATATTCTTTTTCGGGAGTAAAATTGATGGGTGGTGTAATTATGACAGTTAAGCCACAAAACTCAGATTCATTTACTTCGCTAATAGAAGTTACTTATCAAAAACCACTTTCGTTAGAAAGACTTGATAAGCCTGAAGTATCATTCAATAATATGCATACTAATTTTGAATGGGTACAAGGTCAAGGATATAAAGATTATATCAAAGATTTTGATGGTGAAATAGCATATCCGGTTGAATGGTAAAAAGTATTGTATTAATCATTGACAAAATGAAATAATAGATATATAATGATAATAGAAAAAGGCAAGACCTCAAACGGTTCATGCCCAACAATAAACGAACTATTTAAAAATCAATAGCCGTCTTTGGTGGTTCAAAGGCGGCTATTGTGCGTTTATAGCGAAAGTTATCAAGAAAATGATAACAACTAAAATTGCAACAAGCAATTTCTTTGCCATATGTAGCAATATGCTTACTTTTCATAAGCATTCCCCCTTTCATAGACTCGGCATAAAGCCTGTGAATATAAAAGTGGGCATAACCGCCGGTGTAAACACCGTTAAGAAGTCTTACCTTTAATATCGGATTGCTCCGACACAGATATTATATATCAAAAAAATACAAGATTCAACATTATTTATCAAAAGTTATATAAATGTAAAGAGTGTAGTAGCTACTGCACTTTTTTTAGTATAAGGAAAGGAATTTGAATAATGAAAGGATACAAAGTATTTCATTCAGATTGGACCTGTAGAGGTTATCAATATGAAGTCGGAAAGACTTATGAAATTTTAGAAAATCCTAAGTGTTGTGAAAAGGGATTTCATTTTTGTAAAAAAATAATAGATTGTTTCCATTATTATAGTTTTGATCCGGCCAACAAGATTGCGGAAATTGAAGCGATAGGAAAAATTGACACAGACGATACTGATTCTAAGTGTTGCACAAATAAGATAATTATCTTAAAAGAATTGGAATGGAGAGAAGTATTAGATATGTGCAATAGTGGGAAGTTGAATTCCGAAATTTATAATAGTGGAAATAATAATAGTGGAAATTATAATAGCGGGAATTATAATAACGGAAATTATAATAGTGGAAATTATAATAGTGGAAATCATAATACCGGAGACGGCAACTGTGGAAATAATAATAGTGGAAATAATAATAGTGGAAATTATAATTGCGGAGATTATAACAGCGGACATTATAACAGCGGACATTGTAATAGTGGACATCATAATACTGGAGATTATAATAGTGGAGATTATAATAGCGGAAATCATAACAGTGGATATTGTAATACCAATACTCCTAAAGTTAGAATGTTTAATCATGTAACGGATTTTGATTTTGATGATGAAACTATAACAAGATTTGACAATATTTTATTTAATTGCCCACAATCATATAAATATTCGGATTTTATTTCCATAAGCGATATGAGTGAAGATGAAATTATTAGACATCCTGAATGTGAAACTATTGGCGGATATATCAAAACAATAATAGTTGAAGCTGACAAGCAAAAATGGTGGGATGAAGATGTTAGCGATGATGATAAAGAATTTATTAAGTCGTTGCCATATTTTGATGCAGAAATATTTTATGAATGTGTTGGCATAAGAATTAAATAATATATAAGTACAATTTAATAGTAAAGATGAAATGGAGCCGTAAGGCTCTTTTTTAGTGAACTGAAAGTGAAAACGGTATTGACATAAAATAAAAATATGGTAGAATGGTGGGTGAAGAAGTTTGAAATGTGTAAAACGCAGCTTATCAAAAAGAATTGACAAATCATATAATGATAAGTTTTATAGTGATAATAAAAAACTTATGAATATTCTTCGTGATGGAGAACAATATGGGAAAAAGCAACCTCATCAAGAATATGCACAAGCTGCATTAAAAGAATTTTATAAAAAACTAAAATCAACAAGTGAACGAAAAGAATATATAAATAGAGGAAGTCATTTGTCATATATGTTTTTGCTTGTAAAGGTAAAACACGCATTTATGAAAACGGATTATATATGGGCGTGCCACGAATTGCAGGACATATTGCATTATGAGGATATATTTCAGAACAGGATAAAATGTAATGTATTGAGTTTGCTTGAGGAATATATAGAAACGGGGTAGAGTTATGTTGTTTGATAAACTCTTTAAATATAAAAAGAATACTGTTGCAGATATTGAAAATAAAAAAAGAAATCAATTTGAAAAAGCAATACATACAGCCGAACTGTATTTGAGTTGTAATGAATACAGTATTGAAGAAAAAAAGACAATATTGACTTATATGATGGACGTAATAAAAAGAGATATTCAAAGCGAATATATTGCAGATTTGTTCTATAACGATGAATCAAAAAGAATCTCTCTTGAATTTGTTCCTACATTATATTTTGATAAAGACGGCATAAAACATTATCTTGAGTTTTCGGAATGTCAAGAAGTTTCATTGAAAGATAATTATGTAATAACATTTCCTTGGAATTGCGGCAGAATGGGTGATAATATATTAAATATAATAAAAAACGGATTTAAGAATTACCCTATTAATCACATTGTATATTACTATAAAGAATTAAATATATGCCAAGTGATGAACGGAAACCATTCTATTGCGGCAGGAATATATACAGAAAAGGGAACTGTTTTAGCAAAGATAGTAGATATGAAACCATTGTTTGAAAATTTAAAGACAGATGGAGCATATTATTATAGTATTCATAACAATACAATTATTGAAAAAGTGCAAGATTTTCGTATTGCCGTTATATTTGAAATAGCAAAAATGAAATATAAGTTGGAAAATGAATTAGAGCCGTAAGGCTCTTTTTTAGTACCGGAAAGGAATTAAAATAATGAATATAGTTTTTGAGTTGATACCTATAATAATAACAGTATTTTTGATTTTTAAGGGCAATAAAATTAAAGAATATCTGCTTAATTTATCTATTGAGAATAAGTTAGAAAAAAAATTTAAAAATGTAGACGCACCTATGCAAGTGTTATTTTCAATTTTATTGCTTATAGTAATATTTGCCGGCGAAACATATATTTTAACGAATGGTTCAAATATCATAGAAATTATTATATCGTTGGTAATAACATTGGTTAGTGTTTTAAATATATTTTGGTGGAATGAAAATTATTATTTTTAAAAATTGACATTTATGTTTGCTGAAGGTATAATGATTAAGGGTGATTTACATGATTAAAGATACGATTGTACTAATATTGTGCATAATAATTTATTTTGGTTGTTTAATAGAACTAATAAGAATAAAAATGTGTAAAATTAATATTAATGACTATTTTTATTGTGCGTTAAATAACAAAATTTATATGAAAAGTAGTATGATAAGCAAAAAAAAGTGGAAAAGCTTAAAACGTGAGGAAAATAAAGAACGTATCTTTGATGGTTTTGATAAATTAGCAGAAAATAAAATTTACAAATTAATAACACATAAGGCTATGATATATAGGCTAATGGCATGTGAAGAACTTGGGTACATAACAATAATTAAAATAAAAAAACATGTATTTCCTAAGAATATTGGGAAATTAGAAAAACAGTTGGGAGCAAAAAAAGTAAATAAAAAGTTGAAGAATGTGTATTTTGTAAAGATAAAAACTACAAAAAATATTAAAAATTACAATATAAATGAACTGAAAAAAGTCTATTATAAAATATGTAGGAAGAAACTTGAAATAAAGGAGCCGTAAGGCTCTTTTTTAGTGCAAGAAAGGGTGATTATATTGAAAAGAAAAACAATAATATTTTTAACAATGGTGTTGACCGTCATATTTTCGGCCATAACCTCAAGCTTGATTGTGAATGCAGATGAGCTTGACGGATACACAAAAGTAGATTGGTCGTGGAACAGAGATATGGAAACCACCGATGCCAATTCTGTAATCGTGGGTGGCAATATTCCGTTTTGGCGATATGTAAATAAAACATCTCCGGCAAATAACAATGCAATATGGAAAAGTGCATATGGTGATGAATTATCAGATGATGATGTTACAAGAATTTGGTCAGGAGATATAGACAATAGATATATAGTAGCAAGTGTTGATGTTGCAAATATTCCCGATGAAAATATACGTCAATACATATATGACCATATAGACGAAGATTTACCTGATTTGAAATTCAAGTTTGATATTGATGCTGACGTTGAGGGAAAGTCAAATAAAGATAAAGCAGAAAATTTATTTAATGGTGACATTGGTTATCGTGTATATCGTGACGGCGATACCTGCAAAATTGAAATGAAATTCAGTCCCAAATTTCATTTGATTGATAATTATGACATTTATGATACTGATACTGTATTACCTAATATGCCGCATAAGGTACTACCTAAGGCGTGTTATCCGTACAGTTCCGTTATATTTTCTATGTGGGGATATAACGGCGGTTCTAATGAGCATTACGGAGCATTGGAAGTAGTTGAGGGTGATGATCCTAAATATATTTACGGTCAAAGCTTTGGTTACGGTGATATATTAGAAAAAGGAAAAATACCGAACAATATGGTTTATCCAAACTTTGAGGCAGGAGAAATAAATCAAGAGGGAACGTGGGCAGGTACAGTTGAAAGTGATACTCTCGACAGTAACCTTATTCGTATCGGACAACAATTTAAAAAGAGAGATGATTCGTGGTACTACAGCTACGGCGGAGCAGTCGGATATAATTTTAAATTTCCGTTTAAAGTTTCTCTTGCAGTTGACAACAGTATGAAAATCACAAAGCGTATTATTAATTATGTAACAGGTGATGTTATTCTTGAAAATACAGACAGCTTTTCGTATGACAACAATTCGATTGGTAAAATGTATGTTTTGGCGGATAAGTCGGGATATGCGTATGTTGATAATGATATGAATTTTGACGTCGGTTATGCGTACAATCATTTTGATGTAAAACGTGCGGATAACAATGAAATCTTGGGTGTTGATTCAAGCATTATCGCAAATGTAGCATTTGATCCTGAGATAAAGCACAAAATACTTGACGTTTATGTAACGCCATTGCCTGTTGAATCTAAATTAATAGTAAGGTATGTTGATATAGATACAGGCGAAGACATAAAAACAGAAGAAATTAAGGGTAAAGTATTAACTACACCTGACGATGAAGATATAATTAAATACACGATTGACCCGCCTAAGCCACAGGTGATTGTTAAGAAGTATGTCGTTGAAGATTTAACCGGCAGAATCGAAGAAGAAAAAGAAAATCCTGATCCTGATGTTTCTGTTCGTGTTTCGGGAACTAAGCCTATTTTGGTTTTGATTATAAGTTGTACCAAAGACAACGGCGGTGGAGGTGATGACATTAGTCCGACACCAACGCCGACACCAAAACCAAACGATGATAACAACGGTGACGATGAGCCGGCAACAACTCCGATTGATCCGCCTATGTGCGACAGTGAAGAAAATACAATACAATGGGAGGAACGAGAGAAACACAGTTACACAGGCAGTGACAATAAGAAACATACTTGTTACCACTATTATGTGTATGAGGCTAAATTAAAAGTAGATAGTGTTGATGTATCACCAACAACACTTAAAAGCGGATATGGTGTTACAACCGACATATCTACAAGTGTAAGTTACAGACAAGTGGCAAAATATAAAGAGGGTAATTGCGATCACAGATTAAGTACATCAAGAACACCGACATCAAAACCAAAGCCACCTACAAAAGTAGCAGTAAGAATGGGATGGACAACACATACCTTTGGCGGTGATTTCATTCAAGACAGTACTGTATTGCTTGACAAAGTATCCGATAACAGTACAACAGCTAAATTTTCTGCACCGACAAATAGTGCTGTAGGTCAGAAAATGATATATACAGATATATATTTAAGCGGTACGGGGAGTGAGCCAAGACGTCACGTAATCGCATTTGATATATACGGAGGAGGTGTTGACGGTACTCAATGGTGTACAACTGTTACCAAAGAACTTGTTATCAACGGTGATATGTACGAAGATGCCGGAACTACATCAACATATTAATATTTTGATTGAGGAAACACATTGCTTTATAAAAAGTGATGTGTTTTTTTATTACAGAAACATGAAAGGAAGGTGATTATATGCCGCCTATTGATCCAAAACTTGTAAAAATGATAATCGAGGCAGTGGCAAAGATTGTTGAAGAAATCAAGGAAAAGCATTTAATACCAAAAATAGTGTTGGCAAGTGCAGTTGTAGTTTCTCTTTTGTTTTTCCCGATATATGTAATATCGCATCCGCTTGAGGCGTTGAGCATTGCAAGAGGTGACAGTGAAGTTACAGAAGAATATTTAGGATATATCGCCGGAAAATACGAAACAGGAACATCCGATCCGGCATTTATAAGTTCCGGTGAAGGTGATTATGGTGGAGTGAGTTATGGCATTCCGCAATTCCCATCAAAAGGTGGGATGGTTAAAAGTTTTACTAACTGGCTTGCAGAACAAGATGAGGAGTTAGGCAGTCTGTTTAATGGATTAACGCAGAATACAACTGCATTTAATGACGCTTGGAAAAAAGCCGCAGAGATAAGCAAAAGTAAATTTGCAGGTTTTCAGCTTACATATTCACATCAAATAGATGTGAAACCGTTAGTAGAAAAATGTCTTAGTCAATTAGATATAGACTTTAATCGCTCGCGATGTTTGCAAGAATTGATAATATCAACAGGACAGCAATACGGACCGAATACATCTGTAATAAGAAAATCAGGTGTTACATCAGATATGGATGATGAAACTATTATAAAAAAAATATATGCCTATAAACGAAATACAGTAGGGTCATATTTTTCAGGGTCAAGCGGTGGGGTACAAAGTAGTTTGAGAAATCACAGATTTGTTGATGAAGAAAAAGATTTGTTGGCTATTGTCGGACAACCACCGCTTGGTATTATCGGTGAAGAGGAGGGCGGAATATCAACCGGATATAACTTACCTCGTGATCCCGGATATGGAGCATTAAAGAAATTCCTTATGGCTTGGACTATTGATTCAGACGGAAATATAACAGAAAATAAAGATATTGAAGAATCTGTTGCATTATCGGGTGAACCATACAATGGTACAGATGTTCCGTTATATCTTCAAGGTAGTTATGGTAACTATAGCTATGGAACAGGAACTATTGCAACATCAGGTTGTGGTCCGACATCGATGGCGATGGTAGCTACTCTTTTAACAAAAACAGTTGTATCACCTGTAGACACTGCAAAATGGTCGGAACAACATGGATATAAAGTTTCAGAAGGAACGGCATGGGCATTTTTTCCAAGCTATTCATCGGCTATAGGAATATCGTGTGATGTTGTATCAAACACCTCAAGTAATATTGTAAATTGTCTTAAAGCAGGAAAGATTATGATTTTAAGTATGAATCCCGGTCACTTTACGAAGAGTGGACATTTCATTGTATTAAGAGGTATAACATCTGACGGTAAGATATTGGTCAATGATCCGGCAAGCACAGAAAGAACTAACCAAACATGGGATATAGGAACGGTTGCCAGCGAATCGGCTCAAGCGTGGGCATTCAGTAATTAAAAATGGAGGTATAAAAAATGGACAGACAGAAAAAATTATTGCAGTTATTGGGTTTAATAGTAATATTGATTTCGGTATTGATATATTACGGATATAACCACATGAATAAAAAGAGCGATAATACAACAGATAACAATGTCAGTGTGACAGAAACTGTTGTACCGACAGCAACGAATATTGCAGAAGAAGATAGTAACGGTAACAAAAACAATACGGTGAAGCAGTCAACGGATAAACCTGCTATTTCTGAATCGAATACCACCAATAATACATCATCAAATAATGATAATACAAATTCAGCAAAGGCAGATGAGTATTATGATGACCTAAATAACAGTGATGGCGTACATACTGTTCCGGAGGGTGAAGATGAAACAGAAACAGTTGACGGTATTGAAGTAATTAAAAATCCTAAGGAGGGAGTGCAGTAGTATGGGAATGGTACAAGTATTGCATTATTACTGCAAAAGACGGCGAGCCGAGCTATTAAATGATATTACATTTAAAAAAGGAATATCGTGTCAAATACAAACAGATTTTTTGGACATATCGGATATTGTAAAAGAACTGACAAATAAAAATCACATTGATTGTGTAGCTATTGATGAAGATTTGTTCGGTATTGGTGATATTGAAGATATAATATCAAAACTTGAAGTTTTAAAATTCGTTACGGATGAAACGAAAATATTAATTATAGCGTTAGACCGTATGCGTAATGATGAAATGATACAGGGAATTCAAAAAAGCGGAGTAGTTGACTATATAATCACAAAAGAAATGATAGATGATTTTGATGATGTAATATCAAAATTTTTTGACGGTACAATAACAGAAAATGAAAATATATTATATACACCGTCAAATAACGAAGATTATGACGTTGATGATATTTCGGAAGAAAGTGGTGTGCAATCAGAAATTTATTCTTCTGATATTGAAGATAACAGTACATCAGAGGAAGATTATCAAGGCGAATATTCTGAAACAGAGTATAACGATAATACCGAAAATGTTGCTGAGCAAAAAACAATTATTTCAAATAGTCAAAGTAATATATTCAGTAGGATGAAAGAAAGTTTTCAGCAGAATAAAGTGAGTGAAGATGTTCCGAGTATAGCGGAAGTTCCTGAAGATAGGATGATTACGATTGGCATATGCGGTTTACAATCACATATAGGTGTAACTCATCACGCATTGGCTATGGCTCAAGCACTGAGTGAACAATATAAATACGTATGCTATAAAGAATGTAATACGCATGACATTTACAATGTGTTGCAGAATAGTAGCCTGAAAAAAACAATGCCGGGATATATCAGAATAATGAATGTTGATATTTTCAATAAAAATGCAGATGTAGAGGAATATTCTGATAAATATAAATTCTGTATAATGGATTTTGGAACAATTAATGAGTGTACACAAGCAGAATTTTTTGAAACAGATATTCCTATTATAATTGCCGGAATAAAAGATTGGGAATTTAATAACTTTATGGGTGCATATTCGCAAGGAATTTTAGATAAAGCAAATGTAGTAATTAATTTCTTCCCCAAAAAAGAACAGTCAGATTTACAAAATGCTTTTTCAGATTTAAAAATATTTTTTGCGGATTATGCACCTGAAGTATTTGAACCAATACCAAATATTTCAATGTACAATCAAATTATAAATACAAGTCTATCGGAGGTTTAATTTAATGAAAAGTATAACAAATATTTTTAAAAACAAAATTGTTGTTGCGGTCATATGTTTTGTAATTGCAATGATAATCGCATTTATCATTGTACCGTCAAAGAACCATGACGGTGAACGTGTGAATGTTATTAAAGTAACTAAGACTATATCAGCGAACACAAAAATAACAGATGATATGCTGAAAGAAGTTAATGTTGAATATGACAGTGTCCCAAGTGAAGCAATAAGAAGTAAGAGCGATATTGTAGACAAATACGCTAAGTCAACAATATATCCATCGGATTTTATAACACAGGAAAAATTAAGTGTTATCGATACTTCGAGTAATTTGTATTCATTAAAAGACGGAGAAACTGCTGTCAGTGTTACAATGAAAACTTTATCAAAGTCAGTGAGTGGTAAAATTTTAATCGGTGATGCAGTTCAACTATACGGATATGACACACAGGAAAAAGAAATCAATCCAGATAGCGGGCAATGGTACTTTGAAGTTTTGGCGATTGATAATGCCAAAAGCGAAAATGTATCCGGTGCAAACTTAAATGAACTTTCAGACATTGTTCCGGCGTCTATTACGGTGAAAGCAACATCAGAAGAACAAGTAAAAAGTATTGTAAATATGGAAAACAATAACGACGTTCAGGTTGTATTTGCCGGACGTGGAGAAGAAGCAAAAAAGCTACTTAACAGATAATCATGGAGGTAAGAAAATGAACGGAAAGATTATTGCGGTATGCGGTGGAAATGGTGTGGGAAAATCAACAATATGCACTAATTTAGCGACAGTCTTGAGTGAAGATAAGATAGTAATATTATTTGCTCCACGAACAGACTATCCATCAATTCAATCTTTTTTTGATATGAATATTGCAGAAAATAAAAACTTAAAAAAATTGTATGATGATATGTCTATTGAAGAATCAGTCGATATAAAAGAATATCTCGTACAGTATAAAAATAGCAATATATTTATTTTATCTGCACCTGATACAACCAATGTATTAACATTCGCAGATAATAAAATATTGCCGGAGCAGAATAAATGTATAAATATGCTGATAGCACTTCAAAGAATGTGCGACTATCTAATTATTGATTGTGATACCAATGTAACAAATCATGTATCTGCGTGGGGGCTTAACTATGCTGACATAGTAATCAATGTTATGAAACCTACACAACAGGGTTTACGAATAGCAAATGCTTATCAGGGATATTTCAGTGAAATATGGCGAGGCAAAGTAGTCAACGTTGTAAATGCCGACAAGAATTATATAGGTATATCAGATTTTGAAAAAGCATTAGATGTGCCGGTAAAATTTGATATAGAACTTCCGTATGATGAACAGGTTGAATTATCTGAAAATACTGGAGTGCCGATAATTAATGAATATCATAAAGTCAAGCTATTTGGTGGCAATTATAAAAAAGCGTTTATGGAACTGGTTGATATAATCTTAACAGATAATGAGGAATAAAGGAGATTTAAAATGGAAGGTATAACTAACGAATTAATAATTAATGCATTGTCGCAGGATACAGAAAGTATAAATAATGAATTTATGGCACAGGCAGCGTCATCGGGAATGGAAAGTATGATAATGAAGGCATTGCTACCTGTAATAGCTATTATGGCGGTGATTGTCGCTATAAACTATATCTTATCGGCAATAGGATATGTAAAGATATTTCAGAAAGCAAATATTGATAATCCGATTGCTAAGGGAATGATACCATTATGGAATACGTTTACTGCGTTTCAAATGACAGATAACTTAAATATGTTTTGGATATTAATTGGAGTTTCTGTAGTAAGTTCAGTAATATCAACTATTCCGGTAATATCGTCATTAACTATTGTTGGTTCTATATCTGCATTATACATTGTAATACTTCAAGAACATAAGCTATCTAAAGCATTTGGGCATGGAGCAGGATATACAGTTGGTTTAGTTCTACTACGACCGATATTTATGTTGATTTTAGGTTGTGGCAGTTCGCAATATGAAGAATAGGTAGGATATTAACGGTGACATTTGAGTTGCCGTTGTTTCTATTATTAAATTAAAGAGGGTGATAGTCAATGAATGAAAATATCACATTGAGGGGAGGTGAAAATCGTGAATAAGGTAGAACTAATAGGACGTCTTACACATGACGTCGAAATGCGTCAAACTCCGAACGGTGTTTCGCTTGCGAGATTTTCAATAGCAGTAACACGACGATTCAAAAATTCAAACGGTGAATATGACGCAGATTTTATCAACTGTGTTGCATGGCGGCAGACAGGAGAATTTATTGCAAAACATTTTCAAAAAGGCGGTATGATTGCAGTAGTCGGAAGTATCCAATCAAGAAGTTGGGATGGCAACGATGGCAAAAAGCAGTATGCAACAGAAGTTGTGGTTGATGAAGTATACTTCACCGGAGCAAAAAAACAAAATAACAATAATCAACAGCAAACACCACCGCAGGATAATTCAGATTATTATTCGGATCCTGATTTCCCTGAATTGGATTATCCTGATGAATCGGTTTAACGTTACAATAAAAAAATGTGAGGAAGTGATATAGTTGGACGTACAAAGTTATATGTACGACATGAGTCGGCAAGTGAATAAAAAAGAAAACGATGAACAAATACCGGAAAGAAAGATTGAAAAAAAATCATATAATGATATTTTAGAATATGTCAGAAAAGAAATATCAAAAAATCACGCCAGTGAACTTGCAGAAATAATTACCGATCCGGAAGCTCAAGTTGTACTTCGTGACCGAATTGTTCATTATCTAAATGCTGGAAGTTTTACTTGTGCTGAAGATATGAATTTTCAGCAACTTGTGAACAAAATTCATGAGGATATGTCAAGCTTTGGTGTCATTACACAATACATATATGACAAAGATGTTGAGGAAATCAACATCAATGCATGGAATGATATTGAGGTTATTTATCCTACCGGACTTGTAAAGCTTGATGAAACGTTTGCTTCACCGCAACAAGCAACAGATATAGTGCAAAAAATGTGTGCCTATGGCGGTATTCGTCTTGACGAATCACAACCCGTTCAAGATAGTTATATTTCAAAGGGTGTACGTTGCAGTGCTATTATGCGTCCTGTTGTGGATAGAGAAATAGGTGTATCAGCGTCAATACGTCGTCAGAAAACAGTTGCAATTACTCACGATAATCTGCTTAAAAGCAATACTGCATTAGCCGAAGAACTTGATTTTTTGACTATATGCGTGAACAGTGGTGTATCAGTCGGTTATGCCGGCGGTACAGGAAGTGGTAAGACAACTGATATGGGCGTTCTGCTTAAAAATATTCCGTATGATAAACGTATTTATAGTATTGAGGATAGCCGAGAGTTAGACCTCATTGCAAAAGACGATAACGGTAAAGTATTAAATCGTGTTATTCATACGGTAACACGTCCACACGAAGATCCTAAAAGTAATGTGGATGCAGAGTTACTTTTAAAGGAAGCATTAAGACAACACCCGGACATTATCGTTCCGGCGGAAATGCGTGGAAGTGAGGCATGGACTGCGGTAAACGCCGGATTAACAGGTCATACGATTGTTACTTCGGTTCATGCAAATTCAGCCGAAGAGGCATACGAACGTATCTTCATGTTATGTCTTGAGAAAAACGCAAATATGACTGAAAAAATGTTAATGCGTCAGATATTAAAAGCATTTCCGGTTATGGTATTCAAAAAACAGCTTAGTGACGGCTCAAGAAAGATTATGTCTATCGTTGAAGGTATTGATTATGTAGACGGAAAAATTCAGTTTAACACATTATATCGTTTTCAGAAAACCAACGAATATATGGATGACAATATGAAATTGCACATTGATGGATTTCATAAAAAAATAAACTGTATATCCGATAGGTTGGCATTGAAATTGTATGAAAACGATGTTGACGAAACTACTATAAAAAAGTATGCTCGTTCTGATTGGTCGGCTGCTACCGCCTATGAAATATACGAAAGAGGTGAAGTGAATGGTACTGCTTAGAATATTGACATCTGTTTTCATATTTTTCGGCTTGTATTTTATTTGTAGAGCTATCTTCGGTGATAAGTCTATAAAATCTAACAAGTGGAAACAAAAACAATCACCTCAAGCAATACTTAATGCAAGAAAAGAAATAATAACGGGTAAGAAATTATCCAAATTTGAAAAATTCAAAGCCAATGCAGAAGAAGTACTACGACTATCAAATACAAAAATGACGTGGGAGCAGTTTGAACTGCTTGATGTACTTTGTATTGCAGTAGGTGTTGTGATAGGCTTGATATTCAACAATGTTATTCTTTCTGTCATAATGGGTGGCATAATGGCATATATGCCGTTAGTTGTACTCAAAATGAAACAGCATAAGTATTCTGTTTATCTAAATGAACAGTTGCAGTCGGCACTTAATACTGTTACTACGGCATATTTGAAGAATGATGATATTAACCTTGCAGTAAAAGAAAATCTGCACCGTATAGATGAACCGCTCAATACCATCTTTCGTGAGTTCATCGCTATGAATACTTTTATTGATAGTGATATTGTAAAGAACATAAAAATCATGAAAGAAAAAATAAACAACGGATATTTTCACGAATGGTGCGATTATCTTATGTTGTCCCAAAAAGATAGAAACATGAAGTATGTTCTGCTTACCATTGTAAGCGAAATATCAGAAGCAAAAAATATGCAACAAGAATTAAATACTGCAATGTTCAATATCTATAAGGAATTTGCTATGGTTGCAGGATTAGTGATATTTATAGTACCGGGAGTTAAATTGTTAAATACAGATTGGTATGGTTACTTAGTTAATACCGGAGTTGGTAAATTTGTTGTAGCTTTATCTTATTTGGTTACGTTCTTATCTTTCATACATGTCGTGAAAGTAACTCAACCGACTAACGAAATGTAGGGAGGATGTAGAAATGTTTCTTATAATTGTAATAGGGCTGATAGGTTTTGGTTTGTATGAACTTGTTACAACTGTATACACAGTTCCAAATCGCCAAACCAAAAAATCAATTAAAAGATTGACACAGCAAAAAAAGTTATCGGAAGACCTTAGAGAATTTTTTGTTGATCCAATTTCGAAGGTTATTTTAAAATTTATAAAAATGGACAGAATTGCAAGAGAAAAAAAACGAAAAGACCTTTTGAGAGTAGGTATGGATATTACACCTGAAAAATATTATGCGGACGCAATAGTTATATCATTATGGATATTATGTTTGGGAGCCTTATTTATATTAATAGGATTTCCTCTTTTTTTTGCTATTTCTGTTATACTCTCGTTTGCATTGTTTTTCAATAATATTGAAGTAGTCAATAAAAAAATTAATTTTATAAATCAAGCAATAACAAGAGATTTACCTAAGTTTGTAATGATATATGACCATGCAAGAGGAGATAACGTACAACTTGTCGATATTATAGAAAAATATCGACAAGCAGCTTGTGAGGAATTTCAATATGATCTTGATTTGTTGATTGTTGATTTAAAAACAAGTAGTGAAGAGGCTGCGTTAATATCGTTTTCTGAGCGTACTAATATTCAAGAATTGAGTAATTTTGTGAATATATTACTTGGAAGTATAAAGGGCGATGATGTAAGTACAGCTATTAAACTTACGGAACGAGAAATGGAGGTAATTAGAAGAGAAGAAAAAAATAGAAAGATACTTGCTTTGCCGGATAAAGTTAGAATGGCTATAGTTGCAACAGGAGTGATGGCTGCAATAGTAGCCGTAACACCAATTATTATGGATACAGTAAAAGGTATATCAATGTTTAAATAAAAAGGAGAAATGATTATGAAAGTTGAAAAAGTTTTAAGTTTAAAAAGTAAGGCGGAAATAAAGCTAAATAATCTGAAAAATGATTTGTTAAGACAACAAAAAGAAGGAATATCAGGGTTTGTTGTATCATTGTTGCTCATTTTGGCGGCAATAGTTGTAGGTGCAGTATATATGAAACTGGCGAACAAAGGAATGGAAACCATATTCCAAGATATGATTGATCGTATAATTAACGGTTTTAAGGAATAATTAACGGTGAAAAATATGGCTAAAAATTTTGCAAAAAAGAAAAAAGGAAGTATCGCAATATGGCAGATATTTGAGATTATTCTGTTTGCGGCGCTTGTTTATACATTCATAACATTATGGCCTGTTTTTCTGCAAAAGCAAAATGTCGATTACATAGCTAAAACAATGGTGCGTGCGGTTGAAACAAACGGTCGTATTGATTCATCAATTACAGATTTACAACATGAGTTGGAAAATGATTTCGGTGTTGAACTTGATGATGTAAGGTGGACAACTCAATATGTTCCGGGAACAAACAAAATTCAAATTAAATCTAAATTTGAATTGACAGTTACAGACCATGCAACAATACGCATTATGAATCCTACATTTGGTGATCCGCTTGATATAAATGTACCGATGTCAAAAACATTGGTAGGTGTATCACAGGTATTCTGGAAGTAGGTGATACAAATGCAATATAAGAAAAAAGCATTTTCAGGTATAGGTTTTATATTGGCTATATTTATGTTTGGTATAGCATTGTTTATAACAATGGAATACTATCATATATTCACTACAAAAGAAAGTGTTGATATTGATGTATCACGAGCATTGAATATATCTGTTGACCTTGCAATGCAGGATATAGACTGGATTCAACATAATTCTGTTATGGATACGACAAAAGCGGAAAAGGAATTTAAAAGCTATTTAATAAATGATATGGGACTAAACAGTAATTACGAAAAGTATGATTCTAATGGTGAATTTTTGTATCAAATAATCATTGATGAAACAAAAATTCAAAGAACACCCGCTAAATTTAAAGTGAGTGGAAGAATACGAATGAAACCCGTAACAGTACGAAGTATCTTGCCTGAAACATTTGATGTTCCATTTTCAGAAGAATCAAAAAATACACGATATGATGATTAAACAAGGAGGTGCAGAGTATGAATACAATGGTTGTTAATTGCTATGCCGGACCGGGTGCAGGTAAAACTACTTGTGCTTGGGAAGTTGCGTCACAACTCAAGAAAAAAGGTATTAATACCGAATATGTTTCAGAGTATGCCAAGGAACTGGTTTGGGAGGGAAAATATGATGTACTTGAAAACCAAGAACATCTTTTTGCAGAACAAGCCAAACGTCTTGAAAGACTTCGGGGAAAGGTAGAAGTTATAGTAACAGATTCGCCGATTTTGATGAGCCACATTTATGGCCGAAACAACAGTACGGATTTTACAATGCGTATCGATGATGAATATAAAAAGTATTATAACTTCAATCTTTTTATAAAACGTGGTGATACATTTCAGCAAGCCGGACGCATTCAAAATCTTGAAGAAAGTAAGGTACTTGACAGGAAGATAATGAATATGTTAAAAGAAAAAAATATTTATTTCGGTGTATATTCACACGAAAATATAAAATATATTTCGGATAACATAATTAAAAATTTGCAAGCAGTCAGAGAAAAGCCTGAAATTGAAATTAAAGATACTCCGACATTAAAAGATGCCGCATTATATGATAAGTTATACGGTAAAGAAACAGTAAACGGCTATTTTATCGTTGACAGTGTGACATTGAATAACAATACATTTGTTATGGGATATAATCCAAATGCACCACAACCGTATGTGACATGGCAAAAGTCAGATGATGAGTATTCTTTAGGACATTATTTTAGTAATGAATTAAAGGCTAAATGCGATTTGTTAAAACGGGCTGATAATACTCTGAATAATGAAAAATATGATTTTATAGATAATATTGAAAGCAGTATATCTAATGGACAAGCAGTTGAACCTCAAGATTACGATTTCTATAAAACATTAGTGTCAGAGCCTGAACAGATTAATTCCGAAGTTGATATGAATGAAGATTTTGAAATGTAGGAAATCAGAAAGGAAAAACATTTAAAATGGCAGAAGAAATGAACGAAACTGAAAGATATTATCGTGAAGCAATAAATGATCCATATAAGTGTATGGAAACTGTTAAGAAAGCTCCATGGTCGATTAGATATGCAAAGGAACAAACACTTGAATTGTGTATGGAGGCAGTACAAAATGACGGAGAAGTGCTTGCATACGTCAAAGAGCAAACACCCGAAATATGTATGGCTGCTGTGAAGAATTGTGGGTGGGCATTAGAATATGTCAAAGAACAAACATCAGATATATGCATGGCAGCTGTAAATAGTAATGGATTGGCGTTGAAATATGTCAAAGAGCAAACACCCGAAATATGTATGGCTGCTGTAAATAGTAATGGGTTGGCACTGGAATACGTCAAAGAACAGACACCCGAAATATGTATGGTATCTGTGAAGAATTGTGGGTGGGCATTAGAATATGTCAAAGAGCAAACATCAGATATATGCATGGCAGCTATAAATAGTAATGGATTGGCGTTGAAACATGTCAAAGAGCAAACACCCGAAATATGTATGGCTGCTGTAGATAGTAATGGATTGGCACTGGAATACGTCAAAGAACAGACACCCGAAATATGTATGGCTGCGGTAGATAGTAATGGATTGGCATTGAAACATGTCAAAGAGCAAACACCTGAAATATGTATGGCAGCAGTGAAGAATAGTGGGTGGGCATTAGAATATGTCAAAGAACAGACTCCTGAAATATGTACGGCAGCAGTGAAGAATAGTGAGTGGGCATTAGAATATGTCAAAGAACAAACACCGGATATATGCATGGCAGCTATAAATAGTAATGGATTGGCGTTGCAATATGTCAAAGAACAAACACCGGATATATGTATGGCAGCAGTGAAGAATAGTGGGTGGGCATTGGAATATGTCAAAGAACAGACACCCGAAATATGTATGGCTGCGGTACAAGAAAATTTCCGAGCAATACGTTTTGTCAAAGAACAGACACCTGAAGTATGTATGACAGCTGTTAATGAATCAGCTAAGGCATTGCAATACATAGAACATCAGACACCGGAAATGTTTATTGCAGCAATGAAACATGATAGCAGAGCGGTAAATTATATTTCAGAAGAATGTGCAAAATCTTTGATAAATAACGTTGAAAAAAGAATATCTAACGGACAAGCGGTTAAACCGGAAGAATACTATGCATATCAAAACTTAACAGCTGAGCTTGAACCAATTAATTCCGAAGTTGATATGAATGAAGATTTTGAGATGTGAAAGGAAGATGAAAAATGAAGAAAGTGTATAAAAGCATTTTAGCGGCAACCATAGCACTATCGACAACAATGTCGATAGTAACAGGATTTGCGGCAAACAACGACAAAGAAAAAAATCAAGAAAATAATTCAGCTATAACATATAATGCCGGAAACGAGATTAAACCTGATGTACAAGTTTTAAGCGATAACGGTACACAACTTACAAAAGGTGTGGATTATGATTTATCTTATGAGAACAATGTAAATGTCGGTAAGGCTACGGTCAATATTACTTTCAAAGGTAATTATGAAGGTACAAGAAGTGTAAACTTCAATATCATTGCCAAAGCGCTATCAAACGATTTGATTGATATATCGGAAACACCGGCACAAACATACACAGGAAGTGCCATTACACCAACACCAACAATTAAATTTGGTGA
>OLPN01000472.1_pt1 | contig 42024 bp, 38 predicted proteins | sample 1672601 | NCBI WGS metagenome assembly OLPN01 (sample SAMEA3136704, study PRJEB25190) | human gut metagenome | reverse complement strand
GGACCTTTCGCATGAACGAATGGTCCTATTTCTTTTAGGGACTTATTTCACAGCCTCTTTTTGACACTTTCAGATCATCAAATTCCTGATAATAAAAAATCAGGAACCGGATGGGATACGGATAATAAGTTTTTCACCGTTTTTTGTAACAGAAGTAAGAACCGGGATATGCTTTTTGCGAAGCTGATGCACGACCGGGTAAATAGAAAACATATCTCCATCGACATAGACAGCTTCCGGTTTCGTTTTCAGCAGATCTTTTACCAGATCTTTGATATATTTTTTCCACTCTGTTTTTTTCATTTCTATTTCAGCATAAATTCCATTGATATCTAAAGCAGGGAGATCAGGCAGAGGTTTGTGGATAATTTTTACATGCGTGAGTTCTGGCAGTTTCATTAAAAGTGTGTCTGTAGAAGTGTCGGAACTGAGATTTACAAGGGTAATCTCGTCAGTAAAGGTATCCAGACTGATCTGACATGCTTTTCGTGCATCTTCTAAAGTAGCTGTAGTCATCAAAAAGCCGCCCTTGTGACAGAAAGAAGCACTCGAAAGACCGGTTTCTTTCTGGAGTTCTTCATTTTCCAGACCGAGCCATTCAGATGGAAAACTGCATTTATAATTCAGGGAATATTCTTTTTTCTGAGGCTGGATACAGTAACCACCGCGGTTGGATGGAAAAATAACGAAAGCGATATCTGTTTCGGAAAGACGTTTCTGGCATGGAATGAATTCAGGAAGGACCAGAATACGGGAATCAGCTTCAGGATTTTGTGTTTCGAGAATTTCTTCGATCCGCTTGTCAGCACGTTCATTTCCAAGGTAACGGGCAAATTTATTGTCAAGGATCATTCCGGCAACACTGACTGCACGGAAAAAGGCTTCATCGGTTCCGCCATCTTCGTCCCAGGAAGGATTGAAGCTTCCAATCAGTGAAGCCAGTTCATTTTTTTCACCGGTATTATCATTATTATCCAGTGGCTGGACAAAAGCTTCGTCAAACTTAGCAGCAAGCTCTTCCCCCAGGATTTCGGTACCAAGTTCTTCCCAGAGAAGGCCGAATGCCGCGTAAGGGATGCCATTTTCACGGATGCGGCTGTCTTTCTGGTGATGGTCATATCTGCCGCGCCCAATGTCGAATATGATGCCGTCAAAGTCTTCGGGTACTTTATTACCACGAAGGATTGTAATTTCCGGATTTAAATATAATAACAATGCAGAGGAAAATACATCATCTGCGTGGAATTTTCCACTATGTGTAAATGCGGAAGCATCTTTTAGGCGGATCTTTTTTAATAATTCATTCATCTTAATCTCTCCAAATAAAAATAGTTTTGCTAATGTAATAATGTATAAGCAGAAAAGGAAAATGTCAAGTGTGGAAAATAGTAGAATTCCGGGCTGTTTCGCAGAGAGGATGGGGAGTTTTGTCAGGATGTGATAATAATCCGGATCATAATGTGCCATCACGCTATGAAAAGATTTATGGATTTTTAGAACTCCCGGATACGCCGGAGGAAAAAGTGGGTTCTCTCCGGCATCCGGGGGAAAAGTCACATGGATATGCAGCTGAGGTGATCGTAAGCTATCTGGAAGAACAGCTTATTTGTCAAAAATAGATTCCAGGATTCTGACAAAGTGTTCCAGCCCTTCCTGATCTTCTTCATCAAAACGGGCGAGAACAGGGCTGTCGATATCCAGAACGCCAACGATTTCATTTCCTTTATGAAGCGGAATCACGATCTCGGAATTAGAGGCGCTGTCGCAGGCGATATGTCCCGGGAACTGGTGGACATCCTTTACCAGCATAACCTGATCGTTTGCCACAGCGGTTCCGCAGACACCTTTACCGATTTCAATTTCAATACAGGCAGGTTTGCCCTGGAAAGGACCAAGGACGAGCCTGCCTTCTCTCATCAGATAAAAACCAACCCAGTTGATGTTCAGAAGCGCATCACCGAGAAGGGCCGATGCATTTGCCAGATTTGAGATCTGGTGAGGGATTCCGTCAATCAGACCGCGGAGGCGGATTGAAAGCAGGGAATACAGTGGCTTTTTATCAACTGGCCATTCAAAATTCGAAGTATTCATAAAAAATCTCCTTAAATATTTCCGTTTAACACATCTTCCAATGTAATCTCGTAGAAGAAATCATGTACCATTCCATCAAATTTCTTCCACAGAGGGAGCGTAATGCATTGCTCTTCACGGCTGCAGACCTCGGCACCTGGAACCAGGCAGGCGACTGTGGCAAGATTGCCTTCCGCAAGTTCAAGAATCTCGCCGATAGTGTATTCAGAAGGTTCCCTGGTAAGCTGGTATCCGCCCCCTTTGCCACGGCGTCCTTTTAAGAGTTTCTTCTTTACAAGAATTTTCAGGACAATTTCCAGGTATTTTTCGGAAATTTCCTGGCGGATTGCGATCTCGTTAAGCGGAACATATTCTTCGTCCTTATGCTGGGCGAGATCAATCATCACGCGGAGTGCGTAACGTCCTTTTGTAGAAATCATAATTAGTTTTCCCCCATTTTTTTATATGTACAATAGCAGCACCAGAGAGTTTATGAACCCTGGTGCTTTTTTACCTATTATACCGTAGGGTTATATGTGTTTCAAGAAAAAAACAAAAAAATAAAATAACCTATTGACTTAGTAGGTAATAGATGATATTATACCAACTAAATTGATAGGAAATAAAGGTTATACAAAATAACCAGTACTGATAAATATGAACGGAGGAAGAAATAATGGCAGAATTTGATTATGAAGTAGTAAATGGAAGAAAGATCCGTGTACGTCCGCAGGAAGTTGTATCGGAGATAGATGAGAATGGATATTTTGTCCGCCAGCCAAATCATTTTACAGAAGGATTTGGAGAAGGAAAAAATCCGGTAGAAAAAGGCAGATACCATCTGGTATGGGCAAAGCTTTGCCACTGGTCTAACAGAGCTTCGATCGTAAGAGAACTTCTTGGACTGGAAGATGCAATCAGTGTCAATATGGTTGATCATGCAAAGCATGAGAAGAATCTTGGATGGGAATTCGTATACGACAAAGATCATATCGATCCGGTCCTTGGAATCCAGTTCTTAAGTGAAGCTTATTACAAAGCAGATGATGATTACACAGGAAGAACAACGGTACCGGCTCTGATCGATACAAAGACAGGAAAAGTTGTAAATAACGATTACACCTGGCTTACCAATTATTTTGAAGTAGATTTTAAACCGTTCCACAAAAAAGGAGCACCGGATCTTTATCCGGAAGAACTCAGAAAAGATATCGATGAGATGAATGACTGGCTCTTTGATAACATTAATAATGGAGTTTATAAAGCAACCTTTGCAAGATCAAAGGAAGCTTACAGGGATGCCTATAATTCTTTTTATGCAGCAATGGATATTCTGGAAAAACGTCTGGAAAATCAGAGATTTCTCTTTGGAGATTATGTGACAGACAGTGATGTGAGACTGTATGTGACGCTGGCGAGACTGGATATTCGTTACACCTGGCAGCTTGGACATACCAAACACCGCCTGATCGATTATCCGAATCTGTGGGGATATGCAAGAGACCTGTATCAGATTCCGGCATTCAGAAACAACACCTACTTTAAGGATTTCGCAAATCCAAACAACAAGAAGGTCGGCGCATTATTTTTTGAATCTTTCAATGCAAGATTTCTGGATGAGATCAATTTTGATGCATACTGGGGTGCACCGCATAACCGTGCACATTTAAGCAGCGATCCGGGCAATAAATTTAAGGCAGAAGAACAGTAGGAGGAACGAATTATGGCAGATTTTGAATATGTAGATGTAAATGGAAGACAGATCAGAGTAAGACCGAGAGAAACTGCACAGGAAATTGATGAATATGGAAATTTCCATCGTCAGCCAAATCGCTTCACGGAAGGTTTTGGAGAAGGGAAAAATCCGGTAGAAAAAGACAGATATATTCTTTTCTGGGCAAAAGGATGCAACTGGTCCAATCGGGCAGCGATCGCAAGAGAGCTTCTCGGACTTGAGGATGCAGTGAAAGTTGAGATCGTAGACTGGACAGACCGGGAAGAGAATCTTGGATGGGAATTTGTAAATTCCCCGGATCATATCAATCCGGAAACGGGCGCACAGTTCTTAAGTGAGCTTTACTACAATGCGGATGAAGAATACACAGGACGTACAACCGTTCCGGCATTTGTAGATTATAAGACAAAGAAAGTGGTAAATAATGATTACCACTGGCTTACAAATCATCTGGAAACAGCGTTCAGGCCGTTCCACAAAAAGGGAGCGCCGGATCTTTACCCGGAAGAATTAAGACCGGAGATCGATAAGCTGAACAAATGGCTCTTTGAAAATGTAAACAACGCTGTTTATCGAGCGCAGTTCGCTGAATCCTTACAGGCATTTGCCGATGGATATGAGACATTTTTCGCAGGGCTTGATGCAATGGAGGAAAGACTTGCAGACAAGAGATTCTTATTCGGAGATTATGTGACAGACAGTGATATCCGTCTTTATACAACCATCGCAAGACTGGATGTGTCTTATTCAAGAAATATCGGACCTTGCAAACACCGTCTGGTAGATTACCCGAATCTGTGGGGATATGCAAGAGATCTGTATCAGATCCCGGCATTCAGACATAACACATATTTTAAGGATTTTGCGGCATCTGTCGATCTGAATGAAGCAGATGAAGAGTATTGGGAAAATACATACTATGATATCGTGGTGCAGGAAACAGACTGGGATACTATCTGGAAGACACCGACAGGAAGAGAATCACTCAGTAAAGATCCGGCACACAAATTTAAAGCAGAAAAATAACAGACGAAAGACGAGGAAAAATATTATGAAAAAGTTGGCAAGCATTTTAGCAGTTACACTGGCAGCAGGAGTCCTGGCTACAGGATGCGGATCTTCTTCAGGAAGCGCTTCAAAGGACAGCTCTTCAGACAGTGGAAAGACAGTAATCAAAGTAGCAACCGGAGCAAACGCAAAACCATATGTCTATGTAGGCGATGATGACAAGCCGGCAGGATACGATGTGGATGTACTGAATGCAGTTTTTGATAAACTTCCGGATTATGAACTGGAATACGAAGTGACTGATTTTGGATCTGTACTTTCCGGACTGAACAGTGGAAATTATCAGATCGGAGTCAACAACTTCTCTTACAACGAAGACCGTGGAGCAAGTTATCTTTACTCTTATCCATATGACAAGATCAGCTATGTATTCGTAACAAAGAAAGGTGGAAAAGAGATCAAATCATTTGAAGATGCAGCAGGACTTTCTTTTGAAGGTGGTACAGGAATCAGCGTATCCAATGCAGTAGAAGCATGGAATGAAAAGAATCCGGATAAAGCGATCAATATTACTTACTCGGATGCAGATACATCTGTATTTTTACAGCATGTAGCAGACGGATCGCAGGATTTTACAATCATCGATCTGGCAATGTACAACTCTTACATGGAAGAATTTAACTATGATGTGCAGAAAAATGATATTCCGGAAGATGAAGCAAAAATGATTGCAGAAAACTCTTATGCATATTATATTTTCCCACAGGATCAGAAAGATTTAAGAGAACAGGTAGACAAAGCGCTGAAGGAGCTGAAGGAAGACGGAACCCTGACTGAGATCAGTAAAAAATGGTATGGTCAGGATGCCGCACCGGAGGATGATAAGTTCGAGGAGACGATTAACTAATGGGTAAATTATTTGATGGAAAACTGGTATTTACACAGATACCGCTACTTTTAAAATATCTTCCGGTCACAATGGAACTGGCTGTCACAGCAATGATCGCCAGTCTCATCCTGGGACTGCTCCTTGCACTTGTGAAGATTAAAAAGGTACCGGTACTGAAACAGCTGGTAAGTATCTATATCTCGGTTATCCGCGGAACGCCGATCCTGGTTCAGTTATATGTGACCTATTTCGGTATTCCGATGCTCCTGAAATATATCAACTTTAAATGTGGAACCAACTACAATGTCAATGGAGTCGCACCAATCGTATATGCATTCGTTGCTCTGGCACTCAATGAATCTGCATTTAACGCAGAGATCATCCGTGCCTCCCTTGAATCAGTAGATAAAGGACAGGTTGAGGCAGCAAGCGCTTTAGGAATGAATTATTTCCAGGCATTGACAAGGATCATCCTTCCGGAGGCAATCGTGGTAGCACTCCCATCCCTTGGAAATGCATTTATCGGACTGATCAAAGGAACTTCTCTTGCATTTGTCTGTTCCGTAGTGGAGATGACCGCAGAAGGAAAGATTCTTGCGGGAAGAAATTACCGTTACTTTGAAGTGTATATCTCACTGGCAATTATTTACTGGGTAATTACTTTCGTACTTGAGAGAGTGATCAGCTATCTTGAGAAAAAGCTCCGGGTACCGGAAGATGCACCGGCACTTTTAGATATCAGAGATACAGAGGTGGAATAAGGTATGATCGAAATCAAAAATATATCAAAAACATTTAAAAATAATAAGGTTCTTGATGGGATCGACCTTACCATCAATCAGGGAGATGTCGTAGCGATCATCGGACCTTCTGGAACAGGAAAATCCACATTTTTAAGATGTGTGGACAGACTGGAAAAACCGGAAACCGGAACCATAACGATTGACGGTGAGACACAGGATCTTGCACATATTCATGGCAAAGATCTGACAGAGCTTCGGAAAAAGACCGGCATGGTTTTTCAGAATTTCAATCTTTTTTCAAAGAAGACAGCACTTCAGAATGTAATGGAGGGGCTGAGCGTGGTAAAGAAGATGAAAAAAGAGGAAGCAGAAAGGATTGCGAGAGAGCAGCTTAAAAATGTAGGCCTTCTGGATCACGCAAACCATTATCCGAGACATATGTCAGGTGGTCAGCAGCAGAGGGTTGCAATCGCAAGAGCACTTGCGATGGAGCCAAAGCTTTTGCTTCTGGATGAGCCGACATCTGCACTGGATCCGGAGCTTGTCGGAGAAGTTCTGGATACGATCAAAAAAGCGGCAAATGAAGGATATACAATGCTTCTGGTGTCCCATGAGATGAGCTTTGTACGAAACGTTGCAACCAGAGTGATCTTCCTGGATGGAGGAAAGATCCTGGAAGACGGAACGCCGAGAGAAGTGTTTGGAAATCCAAAGAACGAACGTGTCAAAGAGTTCTTTACAAAGATCAACCGGATGGAAGAACCGGATTATTCAATTTAAAAGAAAAAACAAAATCGGCTGAGGGATCAGTCGATTTTTTCCAACAGGATAAAAGAAGGGAGCGAAAGCAATGAGAATCAGACAGTGTAGGAAAGGGAAAAAATTATGAGAGAAAATACATCGACAGAATGGGTAAATAAAGAAGTAGACAGCGAAGGAAATTTCAACCGTCAGAAGAATCAGTTTGAAACACCGTTTGGCGAGAGCGAAGGAAAGCTTCCGGTAGAGCCGGGGCGTTATCGCCTTTTGTGGGCACCGGTATGCCCGTGGGCGCACCGCAGTGTGATTGTAAGAAGACTTCTGGGATTGGAGGATGTGATCAGTCTCGGAACAGCAAATCCGAAGAGACCGGATGTGCCGAGAAGCGACTGGGCATTTACACTGGACGAAGGAGATGTGGATCCGGTTCTTGGAATCCACTATATCAGTGAGGCATATCTTGCAGCAGATCCGGATTATACCGGACGCTTTACCGTACCGGCACTTGTAGATATCCCGTCCGGTAAGGTGGTAAATAATGATTATTTCAACCTGACACTTTACTTTGAGACGGCATGGAAGCCTTATCACAAAGAGGGAGCACCGGATCTTTATCCGGAAGATTTAAGAGAAGAGATCGATAAGCTGAATGATATCATTTTCCGTGAGGTAAATAATGGTGTCTATAAAGTCGGATTTGCAAGAAAACAGAAGGCTTATGACCGTGCTTACAATATGGTATTTAACCGTCTGGACTGGCTGGAAGAAAGGCTTGCAAACCAGAGATACTTATTTGGTGACAGACTGACTGAATCTGATGTGCGTCTTTATGTGACACTGGTACGATTTGACTGTGCATATTATCCGGTATTTCGTCTGAATAAAAAGCTTCTCCGCGATTATCCGAATCTGTGGGCATATGCAAGAGATTTGTATCAGACACCGGGATTTGGCGACACAACGAATTTTGCGGCGATCAAGAAGCATTATCATATCGATTGCTGCCCGTCCAATGAATTTGCGATCGTGCCAAATGGACCGGATGAAACTTTATGGATGACACCACACGGAAGAGAAAAATTATCCGGAAAATAAAGAAAGAGGGGAATGAATGATGAAAGCAGTCAGAGTGACAGAAGAATGGCAGAGAGCCGGCGTACACTATGTGCGGACACAGGCAATGTGCCTGGGATTTAAGATCCCGCTTGAGGGAGAATTTTCAGATGACACACCGGAAGATGAATATATTCTGGTGATGGACGGAATTTATCCGGTATCCACCTGCAGGCTGCATTATCTGGATGAACATACCGGAAAAATTGAGCGCGTGGCAACACTGGAATCCTATAGGGGAAGACATTACGGACAGGCAGGGATCATTGAGGCGGAAAACTGGATGCGCGAAAAAGGTGTGACAAAAATCTATATCAATTCCAGAAAAGCGGCACTTGGATTCTATGAAAAGCTCGGCTATACCGCAGATTTTTCACAGGTAAGCGGCTCCGGAGAGTTTGAATGTGTGATGACGGAGAAAGAACTTGCGTAAATTTATGAAAAGAAAACTGGATTTTGGCAGAAAGATATTGTACAGTAAATAGCAACATTGATTTATAGAAACAGGAGAGATAGACAAGAATGAAGTACGGAATTGATACACGATGTCAGCATCTGGCTGACGATAATAAGGATGAAATATATGGGGCGATCAGTTATCCAATCTATCAGTCTGCAACATTTGCAAGAGACAGAGTAGGCGGAGGAAGTGGTTATGACTATTCCAGATTACAGAATCCGACGAGAGAACATCTTGAGAAGATCGTAGCATCGCTGGAAGAAGGGATCGATGCACTGGCATTTTCGACAGGAATGGCAGCAATCACAGCTCTGATGGAGATTTTCAAACCGGGCGATCACATCATCATTGATGAGGATCTTTATGGAGGAAGCGTCCGTCTGTTCCACAGCATCAATGTGAAAAATGGACTGACATTTACCAGCGTGGATTTAAGCAGTGTGGATGTAGAGGATTATATTCAGGATAACACAAAAGCAATTTATGCAGAGACACCGACCAATCCGATGATGCGTGTATCCGATCTGGAAGAACTTTCAAAGAAAGCAAAAAAACATGAACTTCTTCTGATCGTGGACAATACCTTTTTATCACCATATTTCCAGAATCCGCTGAAGCTTGGTGCTGACATTGTTGTGCATAGCGGGACAAAATATCTGGGTGGACATAATGACACACTTGCAGGTTTTCTGATAACAAACCGCGAGGACATTCAGGAACAGCTTCGTTTTATCATCAAGACGACAGGAGCAACCCTTGCACCGATGGACAGCTGGCTGATCCTCAGAGGGATCAAGACGCTTGGAGTCCGTATGGACAGGGCACAGGAAAATGCACTGAAGATCGCACATTTTCTGGGGAAGCAGGAGTATGTGACAAGGGTGCTTTATCCGGGGCTTGAATCACATCCGGGCTACGAACTGATGAAAAAGCAGGCAAGAGGATTTGGTTCGATCCTGACCTTTGAAGTAGATTCCAAAGAGAGAGCATATCACATTCTGGAAAATGTAAAACTGATCCAGTTTGCGGAAAGCCTCGGAGGAACTGAGACTCTGATCACTTATCCGATTACTCAGACGCATGCGGATCTTTCCGGAGAAGAGCTTGACCGGAACGGAATTACAGACAGGATTCTGAGATTATCTGTTGGAATTGAGGGAGCAGAGGATCTGATCGCAGATCTGGAAGCTGTATTAAAGTAGATATGAGTATATTGCAGTAAAAATGACCGTGCAGATAAGGAAGTGGCAGAAATGAGTAAAATAAAGGTAAATGAACAGCGGGCAGTCGATGAATTTCAGGAACTGACTGCGATCGATGCACCAAGCTTTGGGGAGCGTCAGATGGAAGACCGGCTGATCGTGAAATTAGAAGAACTTGGTTTTGAAGTAGAGGAAGACAATGCTGGAAAACATTTCGGAGGAAACGCCGGAAACTTATATGCATATCTTCCGGGAGATCTTCCGGGAGATTCGGTCCTTTTGTCCGGCCATATGGATACGGTTGAGCCGTCCAAAGGCAAGAAAGGGATCATCGGAGAAGACGGTGTGATTCGTTCCGCAGGAAAAGCAGTTCTTGGAGCTGATGATGTGGCAGGACTTGTGGAGATCCTGGAAGGAATCCGCAGTGTAAAAGAAGCGGGAGTACCACACCGGGATATCGAGATTCTTTTTACAATTGCAGAAGAGCTTTATATCAAGGGCAGCAGCGTATTTGATTTTTCAAAGGTTCGTGCAAAAGAAGCCTATGTACTGGATATCAGCGGACCGGTTGGAAGCGCGGCATATAAAGCACCGTCTCTGATTTCTTATCAGGTGGTAGTAACCGGGAAGGCATCCCACGCCGGATTTGATCCGGAGCACGGCATTCATGCGATCGCTATTGCATCCGAAGCGATCACGCAGATCAGTCAGGGACATGTGGATGAAGAGACAACCTGCAATATCGGATTGATCGAAGGTGGGAGCGGAACGAACATTGTTCCGGAAAAATGTACCGTAAAGGGAGAGATCCGGAGCTATTCCCATGAAAAAGCGACTCGTTGTGTAGAAGAAGTGGGAAATACCTTCAAAAAGGTGGCTGAAAAACACGGAGCTGAATCAGAACTTACCTGCGAAGTTCATCTGATCGCTTATGAGACAGCAAAAGACGGTGTGCCGGTAAAACGGTTTGAAAGAGTAAGCAAAGAGCTGGGACTTGCAGGAAATCTTGTAGAGACATTTGGCGGAAGTGATAACAACAGCTTTGCGAAGAACGGGATTCCTGGACTGGTGTTGTCAAATGGAATGTACCAGGCACATTCGGTAAATGAATATACGACAATCAAAGATCTTGTGACAGGAGCAGAACTGATCGCCGGGCTGATCACCGATGAGCAGTAGTGGATGTTATTATACAGAAAAGACGCCAAAAGCGTCTTTTTTATATTGATAGAAGAAAAACAGATAAAACATATTGAAATTAAATGTTTTTAAAATAATTCCCTATTAACCTATTGACAAAGTAGGTAAAAGCAGATATAATGCAACTATCAAATTTGAAAGATCACTATAGAGATCACGATACATCAGACAGTAGAAAAGAGAGGTAGAAAAATATGAGCGATTATAAATTTGAAACACTTCAGCTTCACGTAGGACAGGAAGAACCAGATCCGGCATCTGATGCCAGAGCAGTACCGATTTACCAGACAACATCTTATGTATTTAAGAACTCTGCACATGCAGCAGCAAGATTCGGACTTGCAGATGCAGGTAACATTTACGGACGTCTGACAAACTCTACACAGGACGTATTTGAAAAGAGAATCGCAGCACTTGAAGGTGGTGTGGCAGCTCTTGCAACAGCATCCGGAGCAGCTGCAATTACATATGCCATCGAAGCACTTGCAGCAGATGGCGGACATATCGTAGCGCAGAAGACAATCTACGGTGGAAGCTTCAACCTTCTTGAACACACACTGACACATTACGGAATCACAACTACATTTGTAGATGCACATAACCTGAAAGAAGTGGAAGATGCAATTCAGGATAACACAAGAGCCATCTATCTTGAAACTCTTGGTAATCCGAACAGTGATATCCCGGATATCGATGCGATTGCTGAAATTGCACACAAGCATGGACTTCCGCTTGTAATCGACAATACATTCGGAACACCGTATTTGATCCGTCCGATCGAACACGGAGCAGACATCGTTGTACATTCTGCTACCAAATTCATCGGTGGACACGGAACAACTCTTGGTGGAATCATCGTAGATTCCGGCAAATTTGACTGGAAAGCAAGTGGAAAATACCCGGCAATCGCAGATGCAAACCCAAGCTACCACGGAGTATCTTTCGTAGATGCAGCAGGTCCGGCAGCATTTGTAACTTACATCCGTGCAATCCTTCTTCGTGATATGGGAGCAACAATTTCTCCATTTAACGCATTCCTTCTTCTGCAGGGAACAGAGACACTGTCACTTAGAATTGACCGTCATGTAGAAAATACAAAGAAAGTAGTAGAATACCTCTCTAACCATCCAATGGTAGAGCATGTGAACCATCCGTCACTGCCGAATCATCCGGATCATGCACTTTATGAAAAATATTTCCCGAATGGTGGAGCATCTATTTTCACATTCGAGATCAAAGGCGGACAGGAAGAAGCTCACAAGTTCATCGACAACCTGAAGATCTTTTCGCTGCTTGCAAATGTTGCGGATGTTAAGAGCCTTGTTATCCATCCGGCAACAACAACACATTCTCAGCTGACAGAAGAAGAACTGCTTGATCAGGGAATCAAACCGAACACAATCCGTCTTTCTATCGGTACAGAACATATCGATGATATCATCGCAGATCTTGAAGGTGGATTTGCAGCGGTTCAGGGCAAATAAATATTATACATACAGGAATTTTGGACGGAGGTTTTTCGAAACCTTCGTCTTTTTCGATGTGCACAGAAAATTTTAAGGAGAAAACACTATGACAAAGGCACAGATCAGAAAAAATGCTTTTCTGAAATCCATTCCGATCATGTGCAGCTACATTTTCGTAAGCATGGCATATGGGATTATGATGGAAAATGCCGGATTTGGCTGGTACTATTCACTGTTTGTCAGTCTTACATTTTCGAAAGGAATTGCGGCAGTCAGGAGTGTTGAAAATGCTGTGCGATAAGCGGAAATCCAGTATTTTCGGATGGATCTCCCTTTGACCAGATGCACAGATTATGCTATGATATGTACCGATACATGCGCATTTTTTATTTGACAACAATCCAGATGGAACTTTCTGTTCAATAAAGAGGATTATGTGTCAGGGGACATTCTTTTTACAAGGAGAAAATCAATGAGTATAGATATTACGATCGAGGAAATGGAAGCGCTTCCTGCAGAGTCCTACGAGCTTTTTGATATCCGTGGCGAGATTGAGCGCGCCCATGGAATCCTGCCGAATTCGACGGCAAGCTCAGCAGATGTACTGATGGAGAATCCGCCGGAAGATAAGGAAAAGAAGATCATTATCTGCTGCAACAGAGGACAGATCAGCAGGGATATCGCAGAAGAACTGCAGGAGCAGGGATATGAAGCATACAGCCTGAAGGGCGGTTATGTTGGATGGCTGATGGCAGATATGAAGAAAAAGGAAGCAGATGATGTCTGTGAACATGTGGAGCTTAGTATCCGCAAGAAGTTCAAAAAGAAGATCTGGTCCAAATTTACAAAAGCTGTCAGAGAATATGAATTGGTCAAAGAAGGTGACCGGATCGCAGTATGTATTTCCGGTGGAAAAGATTCAATGCTGATGGCAAAGCTTTTCCAGGAATTAAAGCGTCACAACAAATTTAACTTTGAAGTAAAGTTCCTGGTGATGGATCCGGGATACAGTCCGGAGAACCGGAAGGTCATTGAAGAAAATGCAAGGAAGATGAAGATTCCGATCCAGATCTTTGAATCCAATATTTTTGAATCGGTATTTGAGATTGAAAAATCACCGTGTTATATCTGTGCAAGGATGAGACGTGGATATCTTTATAATTTTGCACAGCAGATGGGCTGCAACAAAATCGCACTGGGACATCATTATGATGATGTGATCGAGACGATCCTGATGGGAATGCTCTACAGTGCACAGGTGCAGACTATGATGCCGAAGCTTCACAGTACAAATTTTGAAGGGATGGAACTGATCCGCCCGATGTATCTGATCCGTGAGGATGACATCAAGGCATGGAGAGATTACAATGATCTGCATTTTATCCAGTGTGCATGTAAGTTTACCGATACCTGTACAACCTGCAACAATGAAGAAAATCAGTCAAAGCGTATGGAAATCAAAAAGCTGATTGCAGAGCTTAAGAAGACGAATCCGTTTGTGGAGGGCAATATTTTCAAGAGTGTGGAAAATGTCAATCTGGATACGGTTGTCGGTTACAAGGCAAAAGGTGTAAGACACAATTTCCTGGATACTTACGATGATTAAAAATGACTGGATGTGCCGGGGCATATCTGAGATATAAAGAAGAATGAAATTCCCGCCGGACAGGTACAGGATCTGCCCGGCGGGAATTTTGAGATTAAATGACAGGAATATTGACCTGTACCAGAATTCCTGACGTTGATCAGGATAAAACGGTTTCCTGCTGGTTCTTGATATCGTGGTAAATAACAAAACGTCCACGTCCGTTGTGCTTAGCTGTGTACAGAGCATGATCAGCAAGGCGGTATAACTGGCTGAAAGATTCAGCATCCGTTGGAGCAACAGCACAGCCGATACTGCAGGAAAGTTTCTGGTCATTTAGTTCCGGGATATCTATATTTTGAAGATTTGTATAGAGCTTTTGCAAATGCAGATGGATACTGTAATCCAGACGTACATTTTTCATCAGGATCATAAATTCGTCACCACCGACACGGCCGATGATATCGGTTGCCCGGAACTGTTCTTTCAGAAATCCAGCAAATATTTTCAGTACCTGGTCACCGGTTGCATGTCCATAAGTATCATTGATCTGCTTGAAATAATCCATATCGATCATCATTAAAGCCTGTAAATCTTCAAAATCTTTTTCGCGTAGCCATTCGGAAATCGTGTGTTCTGCATAAACTTTGTTCAGAAGTCCGGTCAGAGCATCTGTATGCGCCTGGCGAAGAAGCGAAGTCTGATTCTTCTGGTTGATCTTCCAGAGTGCGAAGATCAGAAGCAGCACAATGCAGATAAAAAAGGCGAACAGAATGATTTCAAAGTTGTTGATAAAAGCAAAGGGTTGACGGGCATCGACAGCAGGAATGATATAGCAGAGCATCCAGCCGTTGTACTTTAGCGGCTGGTAGGAAATATAGCGTGCATATGATAAATCTGATATAATCTTGCGGCAGTTTGCGTGTCCTTGCTTAAAATCTTCCTGAAGAGTAGCGCCATCTTCCGAAGTCTGAAATACCCAGTCAGAGGAAGAAGTAAAAAAGTTCTTCTGGATTTCGTTGTGCGTAGATTCAATGGAAATGATGTTGCCGTCCGGGTCTGTGATAAATGAGTAGCCGGAACCCGAATACAGATCCTCAAAAAGCATGGTAGTCAGTTCCGTGACATCGATGGAGCCTCCAAAGACACCGATAATATTCTGATCTTTGTCATAAACAGGAACTGTGAGGACAACAAGGGTTTCGTTGTCTACGCTGCTTGACAGAGGAGAACTAATGACGCGTCTGCCTTCCAATGTCTTTTGAAAATAGTCCCGTGAACTTGCATCGGTCTTCTTCCCATCGCTGGAGTGCCCGATACCGTCTGTAGAAAAAAGCATAAGCCGATGATAGGAGCTGGAAGAAGCCAGTTCAGCAAGAAGCTGAAGATTATCGTTGCTGAACAGATCGGAAGTTGTTCCGAAGTATGCAGCAGGACTCTCCAGAAATTCATATTCTTTTTCCAGAACCAGTTCCAAGTGATCCTTTTGCTGCAGTGTGTTTTTTTGAAGAACATTCTGTACACTTTTATCAACGCTCTGTTGTACAAACCAGAAAAAAATCAGAAGTGTGAACGTCATTACAATAAGGAACGAAATGATAGCCGTTCCGTATTGCATCAGTTCATGACGTGATAATTTTTTCATGTAAAATCCCCCTCATATTGTGCGTTAACAAGAAGTTGGGGTCAAAAGGTATTTTTGCCCCCTTTGATACCAGATTGCTACGTGCTTTGCACTCTCGCAATCCTCAAAAGCATTCGTAATCCGCTCATTTTTCTTTGAAAAATGGCTACTTACTCATGTTTTTGGCGGGGCAAGAGGTCAAAAATCCTCTTGCAAGCAAGCTTGCATCGGCTTTCTGACCTCTTGCCCCTGGTATCTTAACAAATAAGTAATTAGATTTTCTAAATTATACCATAAATGTTCTGGGATGTCATCGAATTTGTATGTGAAATGGATAGAAAATATACATAATAAACAAAAAATGAACAAAAAAAGAGAGAATAACGTAAAAAATAACAAAAGCATTACGTTATTCTCTCTTAGTTATACGTTATTGTTTATTTTGCAAGCCGGTAGATTGCATCCAGATAAATCTTCATCCAGAGATCCAGTTTATCCAGCTCCAGACATTCATTTGTCTGATGCATCAGATCAGGCTGGTCTGGGAGGAGTGCGCCGAAAGCGACACAGTTATCCAGTGCTCTTGCGTAAGAGCAGGCACCGTCTACCAGAGGTTTTGCGGACATATCACCGGTGACATTGCGGTAGGATTCCATCAGAGTCTGAACCAGGAAAGAATCCTCAGGTACGTGGATGGATTCAGTTGCATATGGGTTCTCAAAACGGAATCCGGAACCGATAAGCTGTTTCTGAATGAGCTCCTGAACCTGGGCGCACCGGTAAGTAACCGGTACACGGTTGTCGATGGAGAAAATCACCTTATGATCGCATACTTCGACCTTTCCGACATTGAAACTTAATCTGCCGGAGATCTCATCTGTAAGATCGATTCCAAGTCCCTTTCCGGTCAGGTCAAAACCGATGTGCTCCATATAAAATGTGGCAATCCTTGCCAACTCATTTTCCGGAGAAAGCTCAGATAAAGCTGACATCAGTCCGCTGATCGCATTGATTCCGGTAGAAGGATGTGCTGCGTGTGCGGCAAAACCTTCTGCGGTCAGCCGGAGGGATGCACCCGCATTTTCTACTGTGAAATGGCATCTGGTCTGTGTCTCCCAGGAGAGCAGGCTCTTGCGGATCACGGTTTCCAGTTCGAGAGGAAGCAGGACGGAAGCATGGTCTGCGACTGCGTTAAATGCATTTCCACCGGATAAAGTGATATCCTCTGAGACATCGGTTACAAGCTGATACTGAAAGACGCCTTTTTCAGCGTAAATAAGTGGGAATACTGCATCCGGTGTGAAGGACATCTGTGGAGCAGGAATCTTTTTCTTGTTGAAATAATAGTCCATGCATTTCCAGTCTGTCTCTTCATTCGCACCTACAATAAAACGGATTTTTTTGCTGAGTGGCACACCCATTTCTTTTAAAATCTTGACTGCATGGAGGCAGGCAAGAAGAGGACCTTTATCATCAAGTACGCCACGACCATACAGCTTTCCGTCAATGATTTCCGGTTTAAACGGATCACATACCCAGCTGCCACTGCATGGAACCACGTCCACATGACCGAGGATTCCGAGAGTTTCTTCCTGATCCCCATAATCTGCGTGTCCGGCATAGTGATCAAAATTTTCTGTTTTAAGACCAATGGATTCTGCCGTTTCGAGAAAGCAGTCAAGTGCTTTGGCAGCGCCTGCACCGAAAGGCATTCCTGCATCCGGTGCGGTTTCCACGCTGTCTATGGACACCAGTTTCATAATATCCTGGATCAGACTTTCACGGTCTGTCTGTATTTGTTTTTCAAAATCCATAAGAGTTTACCTCCTTATGCAAGAAGCTTATACATATAACTGAATGATCAGCATGATCGCACTGAAGACGGTAGTCATACCCATCAGCGGCATGATGAATTTCAGCCATTTATCATAAGTAACATCCACCATCGCAAGGGATGCAAGGATCAGACCGGTTGGTGTGATGAAAGAAATCAGACCAAGACCGTATGCATAAGCAGATACGATTGCTGATCTTGAAACACCTACGGTGTCGGCAAGCGGAGCCATGATCGGGATGGACAGAACTGCAAGCCCTGAGGAAGAGGAAATAAAGAATCCGAGTACGATAAATACAAGCATCATCAAGATGATGAATACGATCGGATTCATTCCACTGATCGCACCTGAGAAGAATTCCAGGATGGTGTCAGAAATCATACCGTCTTCCAGAATGATGTTGATACCACGTGCCACACCGACTACCAGAGCTACGCCCATCAGGTCAGCGGCACCGCCGATAAACTGATCCATAAAGTTCTTTTCGCCGATTCCTGAAGTAAATGCAAGCAGGATCGCGCAGGCAAGGAAGAGGGCAGTCATGTTGTCGAACCACCAGCCCTGAGCTACAAGTCCCCATACAAGCACACCGAAGGATACGCCGAATACGAGGAGGGAAAGCTTCATTTTTCCGGTAAATTCAGGAACCTCGCCCTGATGACCGAATTTCTGCATATGATGTTCATACTGGTCGTAACAGATTGATTTTGTAGGATCTTCTTTTACCTTCTTTGCATAGCGAAGGATGTAGATCAAAGTGATCAGAGTGCCGAGTACCAGAGCAACACCACGGATTCCCATACCGTCAGCAAGGCTGATTCCAGCTGCATTGGATGCGTTTCCGACAGAGAACGGGTTGATGGTCGGGAACATGGTTCCGATAGAAGATCCCATGTAAATTGCAGCGATACAAACCATAACATCATATCCGGCTGCAAGGAATACCGGTACAAGGATCGGGTAAAGTGCAATGGTTTCTTCTGCAAGACCGAAGGTAGTTCCACCGGCTGCGATAATAATCGTGATCAGGATGATCAGGATATATTCTTTGCCCTTGGTGACTTTGGAAAGTGCCGCGATTGCCGCATTGAATGCACCCATATAATTCAGGACACCGATACATCCGCCGAGGATAAATACAAAAAGGATGATATCAATGGTATCGTAAACACCACTGATTGCTGCAAGGAGGATTTTAAATACGCCCTGCGGTTCCTGATCGACTCTCTCGTAGGTTCCAGGAACAGCGATCGGTTTGCTGATACTTCCATCAAGGAATTTATTTAAGTTTCCGGTAACACCCAGCTCGTCCAGGGATTTCTGGGTAGGAGCCATTTCTGTCACTTCACCTTCCGGTGTTGTGATTTCAAATACATCATGGTCTGCGTTGTACGTTAATTTGGAATAAAGCCCTGCCGGTACCACTGCAGTTAAAATTGCAGCGAAAATAAGGACGATAAATAATACAGTGAGCGCAGAAGGGAAAGATATTTTTTTCTTTTTCATAATCAGTATCTCCGTTTCCTATTTGGTATTTACTCATTTGCAAAGATTTTTACAAGTTCTACAATGACACGGACAGCTGCTTCCATACCTTCGATGGTGACGTGCTCCAGTGGTCCGTGATATCCGTGTCCGCCTGTTCCAAGGTTCGGGCAAGGAAGACCTTTAAAGGAAAGCTTGCAGCCGTCTGTACCTCCGCGGATTGGAGAAATATCCTCCGGAACATTTGCTTTCGCACAGGCCTCTCTAGCATAATCAATCAGATACATGTGATCTTTGATGATACATTCCATGTTCTGGTATTCATCGGTAAGTGTCAGTGTGACTGTACCCTCGCCCCAGAGCTCATTTAAGATCTTTTCGATATGGCGGAGCGTATTGCGGCGGGCTTCAAAGCTTGCGCTGTCGTGGTCGCGGATGATGTATTCGGATACGGCATGCCCTTCATCTCCGTGTATGCTCAGAAGATGGTAGAATCCTTCATATTGTTCGGTATGACGCGGAATCTCGAATCTTGGGAGCATATTGTTGATATCTGCGGCAATGAGAACGGCATTGATCATCACATCTTTTGCAGAACCCGGATGTACATTTTTGCCATTGATCTCAAATTTTGCTTCGCATGCATTGAAGTTCTGATACTGGATCTCGCCTTCGCCGTCCCCGTCCAGCGTATAGGCAACCTCCGCGTCAAAAGTATCAAAATCAAAATGTGCAGCGCCGCTTCCACATTCTTCGTCCGGTGTAAAAGCGACACTAATCTGTCCGTGCGGAATCTTTTCTGTGATCAGGATCTCAAGAAGCTGCATGATCTCAGCAATACCGGCTTTGTCGTCAACTCCGAGGATGGTATTTCCATCGGAAGTGATGAGTGTACGTCCCTTTAATCCTTTCAGATGCGGGAAATCTTTGGTTGTAAGAACCCGTCCACTGTCTCCGAGAACGAGATCACATCCGTCATAATCTGGTGTACAGACCGGATGGATTTCTGCCTCGCAAAATTCTGGTACAGTATCCATATGTGCGATAAGTCCAAGCTTTTTCTTGTTTTCATATCCTGGTGTTGCTGCAAGGATTCCATAAACGAAGCATTTGTCGTCCAGAACAACCTTGTCAAGTCCGAGTTCTTTCAGTTCATCAGCAAGGATTCTTGCAAGATCAAACTGACATTGAGAGGTTGGAACTGTATCGCTGTTTTCATCGCATGGTGTTTTGACTGCGATGTATTTGAGTAACCTTTCTTCTACTTTCATTTGTATTCTCCTTCCACATATTTGTTATACGGATGACTCCGTGGCTTGTGTTTTTATGCTATCATTTTATCCGGGTAAATCAGAAAAGACAAAAGGGGTGCGTTTTATTGACACGAAAAAATCAGACGTGTTATTATTGAAAGAAGAGAAAAAGCATGGTGCATGCTAGAAAATTGGGGAAATGTATTAAAATTTATGCACATGTCATAAAAAAATTGATTTAAAGGAAAGGGAATTGGTATGAATGCAGATGAGAAGGTAGGGCGTAATATTAGAAAATACCGGATGGCATATAATATGACACTGAAAGAACTTGCCGTAAGACTGCATAAGAGTGTGTCGACAGTTTCTAAATACGAAAAAGGGGATATTTCATTGGACATTTCGACATTTCTTGAATTGTCTAAGATTTTTAAGGTGTCACCTCTTGCGATTATCGGAGATGAGATTGCCGAGGAAGAGGAAGAATATACTTATGCGGAGACGATTGAAAAATTGTATATGTACAGCTATGACGGGATTGGAAAAGTAATTGTCAAAAGTGTGATTGAACAGCAGGCGGTGGAAGGAAAGAATAACAAATATAAAGTGCATTTGTTTAATGACGTAAGTGAGGTCAAAGAACCGGGGGAATGTGGAGGACTTTATGCTGGTGAGTATGAAAAGGAAGGATTTATCGGAACCTATATGCTTCATAACCAGGCGCTGAAATCAGAACACATCATGATCTCCTGTGTAAATAATCTGGTGAATCCGGGACAGCAGCTGGCACTGGTGTCCGGTCTCTCCAATTATACGATGCTTCCGGTGACCTTTAAAGCAGTGATTTCGGAAAAAGAAATTGTAAATAAAGAAAAGCTTATGAATCTTCTTACATTCAACAAAGAAGATTTTAAACTTATGAAGCAGATGAATTATCTTACCATACAAAATATGAGATAAAGAAGGATAAAAAAGATGACAAAGAAACAGAGAACACTGGAAGTAATAGAACGCTTAAGAAAGGAATATCCGGATGCAGACTGTACCCTGGATTATGATCAGGCATGGAAGCTTCTGGTCAGTGTGCGTCTTGCGGCGCAGTGTACTGATGCACGGGTAAATGTAGTTGTAGAAGGCTTATTTGCAAAATATCCGACAGTAGAGGCTCTTGCAGAAGCAGATGTAAATGATATTGAGGAAATCGTCCGTCCTTGCGGGCTTGGGAAAAGTAAGGCACGGGATATCAGTGCCTGTATGAAGATGCTCCGGGATGAGTATGGCGGTAAGATTCCGAAGGATTTTAATGCGATCCTGAAACTGCCGGGAGTTGGAAGAAAGAGCGCGAACCTGATCATGGGTGATGTATTTGGTGAGCCTGCGATCGTTACAGATACGCATTGTATTCGTCTGGTAAATCGCATTGGACTGGTAGACGGGATTAAGGATCCGAAGAAAGTAGAGATGGAACTCTGGAAACTGGTTCCGCCGGAAGAAGGAAGCGATTTCTGTCACAGACTGGTGTATCACGGAAGAGAAGTCTGTACGGCAAGGACGAAACCGCACTGTGAGAGATGCTGTCTGGCGGATATATGTAAGAAGGTTGGGGTAGAAAAATAAAATTTAGAGAATTTAATATAGATTTAGAATGGTTAAAAAGGTTGCCGAGTTAATTAGAAAAGGCAACCTTTTTTGTTACTAAATTATAGTCAATATTATATCATTAAGACTGATAAGAGTTTTGTAAGTGTAATAATACACAAAAATATTTTTGAATAATTAGCAAAAAGTACGAAAATAAAAATATAATATGAAAATATATTGACGATTTCAAAATTAGAGATATAATGAAACCATAGTTTACTTGACTCGTGTAAACTAATTTTTATAACAATGAGTTTACACGAGTAAATTCAACAAACAAAGGAGGAAAAATGTATGGAAAAGAAAAGTATACTAAAGCGGGTATTAGCAACAGGAATGGTAGTGACTATGACAACATCATTACTACTTGGATGTGGCGGAGGTTCATCTGATAATAGTAAAGAAAGTTCTAAAAGCAAAGATGGAAAAACAGAACTGGTTATGTGGACTTTTATGACAAAAGAGAACTCATACGGAAAAGCATTTTATGATGCAGTTGATGCATTTTCTGATAGTTCAGATGAATATACGGTTAAAATTGAACAGATTCCGTTTTCACAGTTAGTAAGTAAAATTACAGTAGCAGCTCAAAGTAAAAGTTTACCAGATATTATTCAGGTTGACGGATGTGATCATGCATCATTTTCAGCAATGGGTATTTTTGCAGATTTGACAGATAAGGTTGAAAGTGAAATGAGTGATCTCGAATTCTATGATGGGCCATTGGAATCGTGCAAATATGATGATAAATTATATGGTCTTCCGTTAAATGCAAATAACCTTGTACTGGTATACAATGATGATATGCTGCAGGAGGCAGGATATACAGAACCACCGAAAACATGGGATGAACTTCGTGAATATGCAAAGAAATTAACAACGGATTCAACATATGGTTTTGCAATTAATGCAATTGATGATGAAGGATCAACATATTCATTTATGCCATTTTTATATGAAACAGGAGCTGATTGGAATACTCTTGACAAAGGTGCAGATAAAGCATTGGGACTTTATCAGGATTTAATGGATGATGGATCTATGAGCAAAGAAGCTTTTGGATGGGGACAGAATGATGCATATGGTCAGTTTGTTGCAAAGAGAGCTGCTATGTACATTGATGGAAACTGGAGATTACCAGAACTTGAGAAAGATGCAGATTTTAATTATAAATTTGCAGCAATTCCTGCATATGATGGAGAAAGTGCAACTTGTATTGGCGGAGAAAACCTTGCAATTGTAAACAATGATAATGTGGAAGGATCTTGGGAATGCATCAAGAGTCTGTTTAATAAAGAGATGATGAATGATTATTGTAAGAAATCTGGTATGATTCCAACAGTTAAGACATTTGCCATGGAAGACTCTTATTTTACAGATGATCCGGTTATGAAAGTATTTGTTGAGAATATGGATGTAGCAAAAACAAGAGGTCCATCTCCAATTTGGCCACAGATTTCTCAGGTTATCAGAGATATGATTCAGGAAGTCGGAACAGGTGTGGATGCTGAAACCGCAGCTCAGGATGGAATTAAAGCTATGGAAGAATATGTAAACAAATAAAAGCTATATAAAAAAATGATAATGGGTGCCTTTCGTGAAGGGAGGCACCTGTTTTAAAAGGTGGTAAAAATATGAATGGAAAGAAAAAACGCAAAAGATTATCGAATCAGACAGTAGGTTATCTTTATGTATTACCAGCAGTAATTTTTATTTTACTATTTGTTGTTTATCCAATTGGATATAATATCATAATCAGTTTACAGAAATATGACATTTCTACATTTCAAAGTGGTGCGAAAGAGTTTATTGGAATTGCTAATTATAAAAGCATTTTTTCGGATGATTTATTTATAAAAGCAGTGAGTAACACGTTTGTATATACTATAATCTGTATTATTGCTCAGCTTGGAATAGGATTTCTTTTAGCACTATTTTTTAATAAGAAATTCCCGGGAGCAAATGTAACGAGCGGGCTCACTCTGATTGCATGGGTAATGCCAATGTTGGTAATTGGTATTATCTGGAAGTGGTTATGGGCGAGTGATTCAGGTGCTATTAATTTCTTTTTGCAGAATCTACACTTGATCAGTAAACCGATCCAGTGGCTTAGTGAACCTAAATATGCGTTTGTGGCTGTTACAATTACAAACATATGGGTAGGAATACCTTTCAATATGCTATTAGTTCTTACAGGAATGACGACTATTCCGGATGATGTATATGAAGCAGCAAAAATAGATGGTGCTGGAAAATTTCAGAGCCTTCGATATATTACAATTCCGTTATTGAAGACAACTATGGTAAGTGCAATTACAATTGGTTTTATTTATACTTTTAAGGCATATGATTTGATCGTTGGTATGACACAGGGTGGTCCGAATCATGCGACAGAGATGATCTCGACGTTGATTTATCAGGAGAATTTCACAACCTTTGATTTTGGAAAAGGAAGTGCAATGGCAAATGTTTATTTTGTAATTATTTTTGTAGTAGCAATATTCTATTCACAGCTTGTTATGCGAGAGGAGGTAGAATAAAATGGGAAAAGGGAAAACTGTAAAAAAATATATGTGTACAGTTATAGCAGTTCTTTTTACACTCGTATATTTATTTCCGCTTTATTGGATGGTAATTACTTCGTTCAAAACGAAAGAAGAGATATTCAGTGCCAAGCCAACCTTTTGGCCTAAATCATTTTCTCTTGATGCATATATAACACAGTTTACAGTGCATGATGGGATTTCTATGTTTTCATATTTAAAAAATAGTGTAATTATTGCAGTGGGAGCAACAATTATATCTACAACACTTGCAATGTTTGCAGCGTATGGTCTTGCACGCTACAGAATGAAACATAAAAGGATTATGATTTTAATTTTGACAGTAACACAGATGCTTCCAATGGTAATGTTTCTTGCACCAATGCTTCAGACATTTAATAAGCTTGGAATTACTGGAAGTTATGCATCGGTTATTTTATTTGATGCATTGTTTTCAATTCCGATGTCGATTATTATTCTAAGACCTTACTTTACTGCGATTCCAAAGGCTTTGGAGGAGGCTGCAATTGTGGATGGATGTAATCGGTTTAACTGTTTCTTTAAGGTGATTTTACCGAATGCTTATCCAGGAATATTTGCTTGTGCATCATTTGCATTTATGTCAGCATGGGGCGACTTGATGGCATCCATGACTTTCCTTACGGATGGAGACAAACTTCCAATGACGGTAATGATGTATAAGTCAATGGGACGTTATGGTGTGAATTGGAATTCACTGATGGCAACAGCAACTATGGTAATTATACCAATTATAATTTTATTCCTGCTTATGCGGAAATCACTTGTATCTGGTCTTACCAGTGGTTCTGTAAAGGGATAAAATTTGCAAAATTGGGAGGAGCAAGATGGTAATGACAGCAAGAGAAATTTTAGAGAAAGATATACAGAAATTATATTTGGGGAATTTGAATACAGTAGAATTTGATTTAAAATTACCAGTCCGTGGAGCAAATGGTTCAAAAATCACATGGTATTCAGATAATGAGTTGTTTTTACGATCTGATGGAAGTGTGACGCGACCAATGAATGGAATCGGGGATCGGAAAGTACATCTTCGAGGAGTTTTCTGTTATCAGCATGAGAAGATGGAAAAAGTTTATGAGGTGCATATTCTGGAAGAACCGAGTGAGGTGAAAATTGTAGAAGTGCTTCCTCTTGAACGGAAAATAGAGGTAGGTGTAAAGAGCGAATTACCACAGGCTGTTGTTATTAAAGGTGATAATGGACATTTCTTTTCAAGACAGGTTGATTGGGAAGGGGGAAATGAGCAAATATTCAATGTATGTGGAGAATATCTGTTGGATGGAAAAGTAAAGGAGGAAGAGATTTCAGCAAAGCTGAAATTATGTGTGGTTGAAAAAGCGGACATAGAGCAGTGGAAAAAGAAATCTGCAAAAGTCAAAAGCCTGGATATGGGTGAAACAAAACTTCAAAGAGAAAGTGTTTTTTATGATGCGTTAAAAGCAGGAACTGAATATTTTAAAGCAATTGATCTTGATGAAATGCTTTATAATTTTCGGATTACTGCAGGTTTGGATACAAAAAATGCGGGTACAATGTCAGGATGGGATTCACCTGATTGCCTTTTGAGAGGACATACAACAGGTCATTATTTATCAGCGTTGGCATTATGCTATCGAGAAACAAAAGATAAAGAAATATATGATCGCCTGGATTATATGGTTCGAGAGTTAGGAAAATGTCAAAAAGTATTTGGAGAAACTACAGGATACCACAAGGGATATCTGGGTGCGTATTCGGAAGAACAATTTGATTTGCTGGAGGCGGGGGCTAAATATCCTGATATCTGGGCTCCTTATTATACGCTGCATAAATTATTGGCTGGATTTTTGGATGCATGGCAGTATGCAGATATGGAGAATGCGCTGGAAATTGCAAAAGAAATAGGATTTTGGATATATAATCGGTTGAGCAGATTGACTAAAAATGAGCGTGAAAAAATGTGGGATACATATATCGCTGGAGAATTTGGAGGTATTAACGAAAGTCTTGCTAAACTATATGAAATAACTGGAGAGTGTGAGTTCATAGAAACGGCTAAAATGTTTGATAATGACAGACTATTCGTACCAATGGAAGAAAAAAAAGATGTGTTAGAGGGAATGCATGCGAATCAACATATTCCACAAATTATTGGAGGAATGGAGATATTTAAGGCCACAGGAGAAGAACGTTATTATAGAATTGCAAAATATTTTTGGGAAATCGTGACCGGGGCACATATTTATGTAAATGGTGGTACAGGTGAAACAGAGATGTTTTTTGAACCGAATGCCGAAGCACAGCATTTGTCAGATGAAACAGCAGAATATTGTGCTTCATACAATATGTTGAAATTGACAAAAGAGCTTTATCAGTTTGAACCGAAGAGTCAATATATGGATTATTATGAACGATGTATGTTTAATCATCTGGTTGCGGGAACTTGTCATGGAAGCCCAGAGGAAATTACATATTTTTATTCAATGAAACCAGGAGCTCATAAAGAAATTAAGTTTGTGAATGCATGTTGTCATGGAACCGGAATGGAAAGCCAGATGAAATATACAGAGGCAATTTATTTCCATACAGATGATACGTTATATGTTAATATGTTTCTAAATTCGTCATTGAAATGGAAAGAAAAGGATTTATATGTTATACAAGAGGTATCGGAAACAGAACCAGGAAATATAGAGCTGCATTTTGAAGGAGAAGGAGAATGTTTCATTAAAATAAGATGTCCATATTGGTGCGATAAAAAATTTGAAATATTGGTAAATCATCGAAAAGTAATTGCTAATTGTGGTGATGATGGATATATTATTATTAAGAGAAATACAGAAATCAATTCAATTTCAGTGTGTTTCCAATGTGAAATGCGAGTAGAGGATACATCTGGAAGCAAAAAATTAAAAGCATTGGCATATGGTCCATATGTATTAGCTGCTGTATCAAAAGAAAGAAAATTTTTAAAGATAAATGGAAAAACAATAAAACCGGAGAAAACGATGGGACAGAAGCTTGCATTTTTTGAACAGAAGGGAAAAGGATTGATGTGGAAGCCATTGGCAAATATATTTGAAGAACAATATCATGTATATTGGGAAAATACGGAATAAGAAGTGGGGAACAAATTTATGAAAGATGCAGAAAAGAATCGGATGACAATGAATCAATTGGCTAAAGAATTGAAGATTTCGAGGATGACTCTTTACAATATTATGCATCAAAAAGGTTCTTATTCAGAAGAAACAGAGGAACGAGTGCAGCAAGCATTAGAAGAGTATAATTTCCGTGTAAATAATAATGCAAGAAACTTGGCTAAAAACCAGGAATATAAAATTGCATTTGTCGGTTTTTACTCTACGAGATTTGGGTATTTTTTTGATGAAATTGATTCCGGAATCGAAGATGCGATTGCAGAATATGAAGATGATGGATTAAAGATTATAAAGAAATATTCAGATCGAGAAGATCCTATGCAACAGGTTAGAGACTTACAGGAATTATCCGAGGCAGGTATAAAAAATTATATTATATTTTGCTATCATTATGAATATATTGAAGAACAGATCCAGAACATGATACAGGAAGGAAAAAATGTTATTTTATTTTCCAGAAGGGTTCCGGGCATTGAAGCTATGTGTAGTGTGGGATGCAATGACTTTTTAAGCGGAAAACTTATGGCCGAGTTGTTAGAAAAAATGGCTCCAGAAGGAAGCAGTGTCCAGCTTTTGATCAGTGAACATAACCATCAGGATAAGTTGGTAGTGGGCGAGCGGCTGGCTGGATTTTATCAGGCAATGAAAAATTCAAAAAAAGAGTTTTGTTTGTTGGAGAATGCATGGACATCACCTATACCAGAAGAAGAAAAGGAACAGATTTGTAAAGTGATCGAACGGGAAAAACCAGATGTTATTTTGGATTTTGTTTGTAATCTTGAATGTGTAGCAGAATACTTAAAGAAAACAGGACGGGAAGATACGATTTTAATTGGGTATGATGTATATCCTGAAATTGTTTCACATATAAAGGATTCTACAATAGATGCAGTAATCTATCAGAATTTAGCGTCACAGAGTTATAAAGCAATTCAATTATTATTTGATTATGTATGTTATGGAAAGAAACCTAAGAGAGAAAATTATTACCTGCCTTTGAATGTAGTATTTGCAAACAATTGTGAATATTTTGAATGAGGTGGAAAAATGAAATATGTAATCAAGAAAAATAGCGTAACGTGGACATATAAAGGAGAAAAAGTATTGGTTGAGGCTTGTGGCACGGAAAGTATCCGTGTCAGAGCCTCTTTTTGTAATGAAATAGTTGATGAAAATTATAATTTAAAGTCTTTAGAGAGCGTAACAAGTGAAATAAAGGAAACAGAAGATACAGTTAGCATTTTTTGTGGAAAACTTGAGGCAAGAATTCAAGATTATGGAAGAATTACATTTTTTTATAATGGAGATAAAATTTTGCGGGAAATGTGGATAGATGAAAAAGTTGGAATGCCAGATTTTCAGAAAGCAAGAAACTATAAAGGAATCAGTGGGAAAAGTTTTCGAATTCAGGCTTTTTTTGAACCGAATATGAAGGAACATATATATGGAATGGGACAGGAGCCTACGGGGTGTTTTGATTTGAAAGGATGTACAATTGATTTGTGTCAGAAAAATACAAAATGTACAATTCCTTTTTATATTTCAACGTTAGGGTATGGTTTCCTATGGAATAATCCATCTGTAGGAAAAGCAGAGCTTGTAAAGAATCGCTTTTTGTGGGAAGCGTATATGAGTACACAACTGGATTATGTTGTAATCGGTGGTGGGGAACCAGCACAGATTATGATGAATTATACAGAAATGACAGGAAGAGTACCAGATGTTCCGGAATGGATATTTGGTTTATGGCAGAGTAAATTGCGGTATAAGACACAGGACGAAATAGTAGAGATAGCAAAAGAGTATCACAAAAGAAATATTCCAGTTCCAGTCATTGTTTTAGATTATTTTCATTGGAAAAATCAGGGAGACTGGAAATTGGATGAACGATATTTTCCGGATCCTGAAAAAATGGTAAATGATCTAAAAAAAGAAGGAACGCGCCTTATGGTTTCAGTATGGCCGACGGTAGACCGTCGAAGTGAGAATTATATAAAGTTAGAAGAAATGGGAGGACTTTTAACAACAGAGCGAGGACCGAATGTTATGTTTGTGTGTAGAGGACCAGAAACCTATGTTGACATGACAAATCCAAAAGCAGCACGTTTTTTGGCTGAAAAGTTGAAAGAGAATTATGGAAAATATGGAATAAAAGCATTCTGGCTTGATGAAGCAGAACCAGAAATATATCCATATGATTATGATAATATACGCTTTTATAGAGGAAATGGACTGGAAATTGCAAATTATTATCCGTATGCTTATGCGAGAGGGATTCAAGACTATTTAATTGGGAAAGAACAAGACAGTATTATTTTAGTGAGAAGTGCATGGATTGGTACACAAAAAATAAAGGCAGTGCTTTGGACAGGAGATGTACCGTCTACTTTTGAAAGCTTTCAAAAACAAATTGTGGAAGGACTTCAAATTGCAATGTGCGGTATTCCATTATGGACGACAGATATTGGTGGATTTTATGGAGGAGATCCAAAAGATGAAGAATTCCGAGAGCTGATGATAAGATGGTTTCAGTTCGGGACATTTTGCCCGATTTTAAGAATGCATGGATATCGTAAACCATATATAAAATCTGGATCTATAGATGATATGACAGGTGAATGTTATTCTGGAGGAGAAAATGAATTATGGAGTTATGGAGAAAAAGCATATGAAATTATGAAAGAATATGTAATAATCCGTGAAGATATGAAAGGATATTTGAAAACACAATTAAGAAAAGCGCAGGAAACAGGAATTCCGATTATGCGTCCAGTAGTATTTGATTATCCAAAGGATAAAAATGTTTATGAACTTTGTGATGAATATTTATTTGGAGATAAATACTTAGTTGCACCGGTGACTGAGTATAAAAAAAGAAAGCGTGAAGTCTATTTACCAATGGGAAAATGGAAAGAATGTAAATATGAAAGAATATATGAAGGTCAACAAAGGATAGAAGTGGAAGCCGCGTTGGAATATATGACTGTATTTGAAAAAATATCATAGGGAAAATATCCAGTGATAATTACTTGAAAATGCGATGAGAAGAAGTTATAATCGTTGAATAATATTACAGTATATCTGTAAGTCAGAGAGGAAAGATAAATGCAATATATTATTCCGGATTACTACAAAGAGTTCACCTGCATTGCAGACAAATGCGAGGATACCTGCTGTGCGGGATGGCAGATTGTAATTGACAAGAAATCATTGAACAAATATAAGCATGTAAAAGGGAAATTCCGTTTTACAATGCTGAAATCGATAGACTGGATCCGCGGGATTTTCAGACAGGACAAGGAGAAGCGATGTGCATTTTTAAATGACTGCAATCTGTGTGAAATGTATGCAAATCTCGGAGAGAAAAGTCTGTGTAAAACCTGCCGTCTGTACCCGAGACATGTTGAGGAGTTTGAGGATGTCCGTGAGATCACCCTGTCTGTATCCTGTCCGGAGGTGGCAAGGATCCTGATGGAGAAGAAGGAGGCGGTACGTTTTCTTACTTATGAAAAAGAAGGAGAAGAGGAGTACGAGGAATTTGATCCGTTTCTGTATTCCATGCTGGTAGATGCGCGGGATGCAATGCTGGAAATCCTGCAGGATCGGGAGCATTCCTTAAAAGTAAGAGCAGGGCTGATCCTTGGGATGGCGCATGACCTGCAGGGCAGATTTAACCAGGAGCAGTTATTTTCCTGCGAGGAAATTATTGACCGTTATCTGACAAAGAGTGCCAGAAAGTTTGTCCGGAAGCTGTGGAAGGAAGAAAAGCCGTCCGCACAGGAGAGATGGGAGCTGGCGCATAAGATGTTCCGGGAGCTTTATGAGCTGGAGCTTCTGCGCGAGGACTGGGACATGCTTCTGATGGAGAGTGAAGAAATTTTGTATTCGCACGGAGCGGATGCATATAAAAAAATCTCGTCTGATTTTAAGAAGTGGGTGAAGGAAGAAAGTGATATCCAGATTCAGGCAGAGCAGCTTCTGGTGTATTTTATTTTCACTTATTTCTGCGGCGCGGTTTATGATGGAAGGATTTATGCGAAGGTGCAGATGGCAGTGATAAGTACTTTCCATATTTATGAGCTGTGGAAAGCACGGTGGATAAAAAATGAAGGAGAGCTTACACAGGAAGAGATCGTAGAGCTGGTGTACCGGTATTCGCGGGAGATTGAGCATTCGGATAAGAATCTGGAGCGGATGGAAAAGATGATGCTGCGGGACAGGCTGCCGTGGTATAGGGGATAATGACCAGGTAAACAAGAGAATGAAAATAAAGGAGCTGTTCTTTTACAGCCCCTTTATTAGTTGAAAGCATTTTTGTAATCTTACAATTCATGAAAGTTTTTTACACTACCACCTCTACAATTTTCTTATTATTTACTTCAATTTCTTTTAATCCGGTCTTCTTGTTCTTATTGAAGTTAAAACTCAACAAATATCCTTTTTTCAAATGATAGTATTCCAGATATTCCGCCAGTTGCTTTTCGCCCCTTTTGTTATATTCATCACCTCGCCAGATTTTCAATTCTATGACATACTGCCTGCCTGCATAATCTACAATCACATCAGTTCTGGTCTGATCCCTGGTCTGCGCTTCTATATAATAATTTCCCGTACCATTGATGATTGGCTTTAAGTATAATAAAAATAAACGCCGCCCATTTTCTTCCACGAATTGCGCTGTGTTCTTCCCATAAATATCATGGAAATGGATCATAAATTTTTCAAGTACTAATTCCATATTTAATATGCCATCTTTAATAAACTGATTTTTATCACGTTCACCCGATTGATATATGACACTATTCGTTAATTCCTCCGATAAAAATAAATTGTATAATCGTGTTTCAAATATGCGATTGGAGATAACTGCCTGCCCGTCTTTTTCCTTAATGAATCCGAACATTGTTCCGATATCTATCACAAAGTTATCTGGATTGTATGGATACGATTCTCCCTGAAACAATATAGCATATAACATCGACTTCAATTCCGGATAATCTGTGATTTTCTTTCGCAAATCATCAAATAATGTATTTGCCTCTTTTAGAAGAATTTTTACTGCGTCTAGTACGCCTTGCTTTGTCCAGTTCTGATTACATCTTTCGTCAATCAACTTGCATATTTTCGAAACCAAATATGGATAACCAGAAGTGTATTCATAAATTAATTCTGCAATCTCGTTCGATGCGATTGTACAGGTATGTTCTTTCTTGTACTCATTCAGCATGCCTGCAATATCTTCTTTAGTGAAACTCATGTCTACACTAAAATCAGCGGCGATATTCCAAGGGCTGTTCATCTGGTGATCATGATCTTCTCTTATGCGATGTTTCAAATTCTTTATATCATACACGCCGGCTAATATTACGGATTGAAAGGTTGGTCTTGTACTACGTTTTAAAAATTTACTTCTAAGCATTCCCAGAAAATCTATAAAAACTTTATGATTACTTGCCTGGTCTACTTCATCGATCATTAAAACAACTGGGACTTCTGCAGTTCTGCAAATATTAGATATAAAATTGGAGAGACTTAACATATCTTCGGCTTTATTCTGTTTTACATCATCGATGATAATCTGTTTTACTGTATCATCAATGGTTGGAACTTCTTCATAGATTACCGTATCATATAGTAATTCACAAATGGTACTGCAAAATGCAGACTCACTTTCAAAGGCAGTTTCTCCAAGTCCTTCGAAGCTGATAAAGAAGACCGTATATTTATCTGCGAGATAGTTGACCAGCATATTTAATGTTGTTGTTTTACCATATTGCCTTGCCCGATTTATCACAAAGTATTTTTTCTCATCTACCAGTTGTTTGATTGCTGCTAATTTGGAATCTATATTTACCATGTAATGCTCATCCGGATAACAAATGCCGTTTACATTAAATGTTTTACTCATAATACTCACCAACTTTCTTTTAAGGTATAGCCGTTCTTATCTCTTAGTATACAGAAAAAAGTGTTGGACGACAACCGAAATAACAGTTTGGGTTATTTATTAAGAAAAGTTAATATATAACTGGCGTTGATAAATGAATACAAAAAGATTCTGATTGAGATACAGGGATGAGATATACCCTGAAGCTAATCAGAATCTTTTTTACATTAGAGATACAAAACTTGTTGAGAAGCAGTAACTCTCTTTTATATTGCCAGAGCATCTGAGAAAGATGCCCTGACACATTTTGAAGATTTAGTCTCTATGCATAGAGAACTTATCCATATCGTAATTCTTCAGATTATCAAGAATTCCACGATCGTCAGCCTGAGAGATCAAGGCATCACGGTTCTTCTTGGAAGCCATCTGGTCATTGAATGAACTTGGACCGCCGACACATCCGCCGTCACATGCCATACCTTCGATGAAGTCTTCCAGAAGACGTCCAACCTTCATGAGAAGGAGGGCTTTCTTACATTCCTGAGAACCATTTGCACGACAGACTTTCGCATCGATGCAGTTGTCAGATTCTTTCAGACTTTCCAGAACGGCTGCTGTTACACCGCCGGAATTTGCAAAGCGTTTTCCGAAGGTAGAAGCGGTCTGGTTGTCGTTCGGACAGGCCTCGAGTTCAACGTCTTTTGCTTTCATGATCGCACGGATCTCGCTGTATGTAAGAACATAATCTGCATTTCCTTCGATCTGCTGATCGACAACTTCGGATTTCTTAGCAAGGCAAGGTCCGATAAATACAGTGATCGCTTCCGGATCCTGTGCTTTGATCATACGGGAAATTGCACACATCGGAGAAACAGTTGTTGAAATATTGTCAGCAAGCTGTGGGTAATGCAGGCGAACCATATTTACAAATGCAGGGCAGCAGGAGGTTACTTTTTTCTGTCCTTCTTTGTAAGCTTCAGCCCATTCTTCAGCTTCGTAAGCAGCAGTCATATCTCCACCGAGTCCTACATCGTAGAAATCTACGAATCCGAGCTCTTTCATTGCTTTGCGCCAGCTTTCCATGGTAATGTCAGCACCAAACTGACCTTCTGTGGCAGGAGCAGCCATTGCGTAGATGTGTTTGCCTTCTCTTAAAGCATTGATTACCGGAACAATAAATGTTTTGGAAGCAATTGCACCGAATGGACAGCTGTGGATACATTTACCGCAGCGGATACATTTGTTTTTGTCGATTATGGAAATGCCATGCTCGTCGTAGGTGATCGCATCGACCGGACAACTGAATTTACACGGACGTTTTAAATGTGCAATGGCATTGTACGGACAGGCTTTGGCGCACTGACCACATTCTTTACATTTGGATGCGTCAATGTGGGAACGGTAATGTCCCGGTTCAATTGCCCCAAACTTACAGGCATTGATACATGCCTTTCCAAGACAGTTCTGACAGTTCTCTGTTACTGTGTAGCTGGAGATCGGACAGTCTTCGCAGGCAGAAGAAATAACCTGGATGATATTGCCATCATCTTCCGGTCCCGGAGCTTTGCCTTCTGCGAGGCGGATTCTCTGGCGGATGATCTCACGCTCTTTGTAGATACAGCAGCGGAACTGCGGGGTCGGTCCCGGAATAAGCTTCAGCGGGAGGTGATCACGCTGTTCTTCAAGTTCACCTGCAAAAGCAAGCTTTGCTACTTCGAACAGTACGTCATGTTTGATTTTGATTACGTTTCCATCAGCATTCATAATTAACCCTCTCTTCTCTAAATTGTTAAAAAATTCACTCTTCCTTTATTATAATTGAAACTACTATAAATGGAAAGAAGATTTCATGTTTTTAATGAGAAACATAGCGTAGAAGTTTGATGAGAAGTATGTTATGATGAACATGCTATGTTGGAAAATATAGTGTGCCGCATATTTGGGGAAATAAGAGGCACCGGTATGAAAGAGAGGAAAGAAAATTGAAAGAGAAGAACAAAGCAAAAAACATATTGAAAGAGTATGCAACGATCACGGTAGGAATGTTTATTGTATCGGCATCAGTGTATTATCTGATGATGCCGAATTCCTTTGTTGTGGGAAGTATTTCGGGACTTGTCATGGTTCTGGCAAATTTTATTCCGCTGAAGGTTTCGACGATGACGATGATTCTAAATGTAGCACTTCTGATCATAGGAATTGTGTTTGTCGGAAAAGAATTCGGAGGTAAGACGGTCATTACATCTTTAATGCTCCCGGTTTATCTGCGTATTTTTGAAACAGTGACACCAGATGTTCCGCCGCTCACGGATGATATGTTTATCAATATGCTGTGCCATATTCTGGTGATCAGCATCGGACAGGCGATTTTGTTTAATGTCAATGCATCTTCTGGTGGGCTTGATGTTGTTGCAAAAGTTTTAAATAAATATTTGCATTTTGAAATTGGAAAGAGTCTTACGATCGCAGGATTTGTGACCGCTGCGACGTCTATCCTTGTCTACGACAGAAAGACACTGGTAGTGAGCCTTCTGGGAACTTATCTTTATGGGATTGTTCTGGATAATTTTATCGATGGTTTCAGTATCCGTAAGAGGGTGTGTATCCTGTCAAAGAAATATCCGGAGATCCAGCAGTTTGTTGTACATGAGCTGCACAGAGGGGCGACTCTTTATCCGGCAGTCGGAGGACTGGGCAATCAGGAACAGACAGAAGTGGTTACAATTCTGGAAAAGAGTGAATATGCAAAGCTTCTTGCATTTATCCATGAGACAGACCAGAGTGCGTTTGTTACGGTATCAACTGTCAGTGAGGTAATCGGAGAGTGGAATAAACATAAAAAGAACCGTTTGAGAAAAGCGGAGTAGTCGAGGAAATTTATGAGAGAAACAGTATTATTATTTAATATAAAAGATAAGAAGCGTGCGCAGGAGCTGCAGATGATCTGTATGTCACTCAGGATTCGGGTGCGGCTGATAAAAAAAGAAGAGTATTTTCAGACGGTTGGTGTACTTGCCGGAATGAAAGAAGCGTCAGAGACAGACAGGATTTATGAGGGTGAAGAGCTGGCAGATGAGATGATGGTATTTGCCGGAGTGACAGGCAGCCATCTGGATCAGATTTTATTTATGATGCGAAAGAAGGGTATGAAACGTATTGATTATAAAGCGGTTCTGACAGACACAAACAGTCAGTGGACTGTGCCGGAACTTTTTAAAGAACTGGAAAAGGAGCATGCAGCAATGCATCAGTCCTGATGTCACAGAAAAATCACATTTTTCCCATAGACAGAACAAATTTTCCGGGTAGACTACCATTTGTGAAAATTTGCGAAAGGTGATGGAAGATGTCAAAAAAGGTGAAGATAATCGGATGTGTAGCGGTACTTGTGACCGGACTTACAGGCAGTGCACAGGATCTGAATGAAAATGATGTTCTTGCCGAATCCGACTCCTTTTCTTAGGTTGCTTTTCAAAAGTTTACGGGTTATAATGGTCAGAGAATGGAAAAATTAAAGGAGGTTTTTTAAAATGTCTACAATACCGGAAAGACTTGAAAAATTGCGTGCAAAAATGCAGGAAAAGGGAATAGATATTTATATTATTCCGACTGCAGATTTTCATCAGAGCGAATATGTGGGGGAGCATTTTAAAGCAAGAGAGTATATTACCGGATTTACGGGATCTGCAGGAACAGCAGTGGTTTCAAAGACAGAAGCACGCCTGTGGACAGACGGAAGATACTTTATCCAGGCGGCAAAGCAGCTGGAGGGAACAACAGTAGAACTGATGAAGATGGGACAGCCGGGCGTTCCGAAGATTGGGGAATATTTGGAAACAGCTCTGGCAGAAGGCGAAACTGTAGGATTTGATGGACGTGTTGTTTCTGTAACAGAAGGAGAAGAATACGAGAAGATCGCATCTGAGAAGAACGGAAAGGTCGTATATGCATATGATCTGATCGATGAAGTATGGGAAGACCGTCCGATTCTTTCAGAAGAGCCGGTATTTGAACTGGAACAGAAATACACAGGAGAGACTGTGGAGAGCAAGCTTGCACGTACACGTGCAGCAATGAAAGAAGCAGGTGCGACAGCACACGTTCTTACCACACTGGATGACATCTGCTGGACACTGAACATTCGTGGAAATGACGTAGAATATTTTCCGTTGGTTCTGACCTATGCAGTGATCAGAATGGACAAGGTGGATCTTTTTGTGAATGAGAAAAAATTAAGCGATGAGATCAAAGCACATCTTGCAGCAGACGGGGTTATTCTGCACCCATACAATGATATTTATGAGGACATCAAGAAGGTTGCAGCAGAAGAAGTCCTGATGGTAGATCCGGGAAGACTGAACTTTGCACTTTACAAGAACATTCCGGAGAATGTGAAGAAAGTGGAAGAGAGAAATCCGGCGATCTTATTCAAATGTGTAAAGAATCCGACAGAGGTCGAAAATATCCGTATCGCTGAGATCAAGGATAGCGTGGCTCATGTCAGATTTATGAAATGGCTGAAAGAAAATGTTGGCAAAGAGACGATCACAGAGATGAGCGCTTCTGACAAATTGGATGAGTTCCGTGCCGAGATGGGTGGATTTATCCGTCCAAGCTTCGGACCGATCTCTGCATTCGGGGAGCACAGTGCGATCGTACACTATTCTTCTTCACCGGAGACCAATGTAGAGCTTCATGAGGGAACTTTCCTGATGACGGATACAGGAGCAGGATTCTACGAAGGATCTACTGATATCACCAGAACATATGCTTTTGGAGAAGTTTCACAGATTATGAAAGATCATTTTACACTGGTTGCGATCAGTAACCTGAACCTTGCAAGTCCGATCTTCAAGAAAGGCTGCTGCGGAATGAACTTTGATTATCTGGCAAGAAAGCCGTTTTGGGACAGAGGACTGGACTTCAATCACGGAACAGGCCATGGGGTTGGATATCTTCTGAACATCCACGAGGGACCGGCAGGTTTCCGTTATACTTACAGAGCCGGTGAGTCTGATGCATTCCAGCCAGGTATGGTCATTACGGATGAACCGGGAATCTACATCGAAGGATCTCACGGTGTGCGTCTGGAAAATGAATTGCTTGTCTGTGAAGGCGAGAAGAATGAGTATGGAGAATTCCTGTATTTTGAACCGATTACTTATGTGCCATTTGACCTGGATGCGATCAATCCGGATATCATGAATGCAGAAGACAAGGAACGTCTGAATACTTATCATGCAACTGTATATGAGAAGGTGTCTCCTTATCTGAATGATGAAGAGAAAGAATGGCTGAAGAAGTATACGAGAGCGATCTAATAAATATGGTAATAGGAACACATATGTCGATTGCGAAAGGGATTGTGAAGACTGCAGAGAATGTGGTGAAGATGAATGCAGATACGATGCAGATTTTCAGCAGGAATCCGCGGGGATCGAATTATAAGGATCCGACGGTGAAGGAAGCGGAGGAGTTTCAGAGGATCAGGAGAGAGGCCGGTTTTGGAGCGATTCTGGCGCATGCACCTTATACGATGAATCTGGCGAGTGCGAAGCCGGAGGTGTATGAATTCGCCTGCACGGTGATCCGGGAAGATGTGACGCGGATGGACAGACTGGGGATTGAGAATCTGGTGTTTCATCCTGGAAGCCATACCGGAATTGGCGCAGAAGCAGGAATTCAGAATATCATTGCGGGGCTTGACCAGGCGATTACCGGAAAAGAGAATATTACGGTTTTGCTTGAGACAATGAGCGGAAAAGGGACAGAGATTGGCTGGAGATTTGAAGAGCTGAAAGCAATCCGCGACGGGGTATCACATCCGGAGCGGATCGGAATCTGTCTGGATACCTGTCATGTGTTTGCAGCAGGATATGATATTGTAAATGATCTGGACGGGGTGCTGGAAGAGTTTGACAAAGTACTTGGACTTGAGCTTTTGAGAGCGATTCATTTAAATGACAGTATGATGCCATTTGGTTCAAGAAAAGACCGGCATGCGGTGATCGGCGGCGGAGAGATTGGGATAGAGGCACTTTTAAATGTCATGCGTCACCCGAAATTAAAAGATCTGCCGTTTTATCTGGAAACGCCACTGGATGATGCGGGGCATAAAGAAGAAATTGCAAGGCTTCGGGATCTTGCCTAGGTGGTCAGACAGATGGAAAAGAGTTGTTAAGGCGGTATCTGCAGGCTATAGATTGTACAGAAGATAAGTTTTATCACAGATACAGCGCGAGAAATCAAAACAGGAGGGTATGATTTAATATGAGTCATACCCTCCTGTTTTAAGAACAGCTTTTTTGCTATAATGCATATCGCAAAAGAACGGCGTATATACCTATGATTCCAGTGCATCCGGATCAGCAGAAAGATCGGCAGATGCAATCCGGCGAACCGGGTTGGACTTATCAATATCTTCTGCAAATTTCTGCGCTTTTAACAGCATTTCTGATATCTCTTCCTCTTCCTCAGGAACAAAGCATCTTGCACTTTCATCCGGAAACAGATGATTTTTTAATTTGAAAGCCATCAAAAAGGCTTCCAGTTCCTGATTGAGTGCATCTTTGTAAAATTCAAAATAAAAACGAATTTCAGTTTTCTCAAAATCGGTACATATGCATCCGCACTGGGTTCCGCGTGTACGGCTTGTCCGGCGGAAATATTCGGGATCTCCGGTCACCATGTAAAAAATCTGGACCAGAAGATTTTCCTCGATATCTGTCTCATATGTAAACCAGTGCTTGCTGAGCTTGTCTTTTTGTAATGCTTTTTCATCAATATCATATTTCTTCAGAAGCTTATGATACATTTTGATGGCGGCCTCTTTCTCGCCACCTTCTCCCCGTTCGGCAAGCGCTTTAATCTTCAGCAGTTTTGCTTCTAATTTGTTGTCATCCAATTTCTTAATCCCCTTATGAATATAACACTTTTTTACATACTGAATTATTATAGCACATTTGCTATATAATGGAAGTAGAAAAATGGAAGTTAGCTAAGAGTTTTTTATAGCGGCGAATGTTAAGATTTGTTTACATTTTCGGATGAACTGTTGAAATTTGCTGACAATATCGGTAAAATAAATTTATAGAAAAACAGTAATTGATAAGAAAAGGGGGATTTATTATGACAGAAGATTTGATCAAGAAATTAAAAGACGTCAAGCAGGCACTGGTCAGCAAAGATATGACCGGCGAAGAGTGGGAAGAACGTGAAGAAATTCTGGAAAAACTGGAAGACGTAACCACGTATTTAAAAGATGCCCTCGGAAAGGGAATTGAATTCTGATGAAGGTAGAAGCACTGGTATTTGATATGGACGGACTGCTCCTTGATTCGGAACGTGTTGTGCAGAGATCCTGGAATTATGCAGGAGAGAAGCTCGGATACAGACGGATCGGGGAGCATATTTATCATACGCTGGGATTCAATGTAGTCCGCAGAGAAGCATATTTTAAAAGTGTATATGGCGAAGATTTTCCGATGGATAAGTTTAATGAGCTGACACGGGAGAAGTATTACGGGATTTGTGACAAAGAAGGGATCGGCGTAAAAGAGGGAGCAAGGGAGCTTCTTATCTATGCGAAGGAACACGGATACAAGGTCGGACTTGCGACGTCCTCCAGAGAGATCCACGCAAAGGCATCTCTTGAGAAAGTCGGTTTGTGGAAATATTTTGATGGCGGGGTTTTTGGCGATTCGGTGAAACATGCAAAGCCGAATCCGGAAATTTACCTCAAAGCGTGCGAGGCGATCGGCACCGAGCCGGTACATAGTATTGCGCTTGAAGATGCACCGGCAGGAATCCGCTCGGCTTCGGCTGCGGGTATGATTCCGGTGATGATACCGGATCTTGCACAGCCGGATGAAGAAGTGAGAGGATTATGCCGGTATGTGTATCCTACACTTCTGGATGTGATTAAGATGCTTGATCGTGAAAATGCCGAAGCTGGTCGGTAAGAGACTGGATATCAGCATCGGAAAGTGCTTCGACAAGAGCGGTCTGGTACTGAAGGATCTTTGCCGGATTGTATGGAATGTCCAGGGCAAATTCACTGTAGGCACGCAGCTTCTGAAAATAAAGGGCTGCGTTTGCCTGTTCTTTTGCCTGGATGCACATTTCATACATGGCATGGCAGTCTGTAACGGCTTCGTCTGTGCATGGCTTGCAGATCCATTTTCCTATATAATAGTAATCAGTCCCGATTCGGTAGACGAATCCGGGATTTTTTTTGAATTCTTCTAATAAGTTCATTTTTTGTATTCTCCATTCTACTACAATATGTTTATGGTTAATATCCCTTACAGCCAGTAAGGAATTATCCATCTTGTTGCTTAAG
>OLPN01000462.1_pt1 | contig 42596 bp, 35 predicted proteins | sample 1672601 | NCBI WGS metagenome assembly OLPN01 (sample SAMEA3136704, study PRJEB25190) | human gut metagenome | reverse complement strand
CCGCTTTTTTCGTCCTGCTCCAGGTCGTCCACCGCGTCGAGCAGATAGATCCATTTTCCGGCCAGATAGGGCAAACCATAAGTAGAAAGCAGCGTCGTCATGATCATTCCTCCTACCGTTGCTGATAAAGCTGTCGGGAAATAGAAAATATTCTTATAAAATTTAAGGAAGGAACTCCTTGTAATCAAAATTGCAAATAATAAGGGTAAGACAACCTGTGTTACCAGGGAACATACAACCCAGATAATCGTATTTCGTACAGAAATCAAAAAATTGGCATCACAGAAAAGATTTTTATAGTTATTCAAGCCAACAAAAATTTTTTCTGAAAAACCATCCCATTCAAAAAAGCTCAAATAAAAGGTATATAAAATAGATGATACAAAAAAGATCCCAACAAACGCTGCTGCTGGCAAGATGTATAAATAATCTGTTAAATAATTCTTTTTTCTTTTTTTAGTCATATTCATTCTCAGCGTCCTCTTTGTTAAACACATGGTCCGTACTCTGGCCAGTTCAGCTGTTTCAATACAGCAGGCCATGAAAACCCGTGGCCTGCTGTTTTTTTATTTATTTTGCAAAAACTTCATCTGCCTTTGTCTGAATAGTGCTTAATACTTCATCCACGCCAGCATCGCCCAGCTCAAATTTCATCAGCTCGTCCAGAGCAACGTCTCTTACATCTGACGGAGTATTCTCATAGTAGCGGAGCATCATGGAGTAGTTGTCAGAATCTGTTGTGTAAGCAACCATCTGGTTTACACACTCATTATCAACTGTTACCTGACTGCTGCATAAGAAACCGGTGATATCTGTGAAGACAGTCTGATTTTCTTTGGTGAACCAGCTCTTCAAAGCTTCGATAGCTGCGTCTTTATCTTTGCTTGCGCTTGATACGCATAAGGGAGCGATCTCATAGAATACAATCTTCTTTGCGCCGTCTACAGAAGGAAGTACGAAGGTTCCCAGATCCTCTCCTGCAACCAGACCGTAATCATCCACGATGGTAGTTGCCTCATAGTTCGGCTCCAGCTCCATAGCCACGCCACCGGTAGCTAAGGTCTTTGCCATGTCTACATTGGTCATCGGTGCGGAGAAATATCCTTTGTCCAGCATATCTTTCCACTGATTCATAACTTCTACTACCTTCTCATCGGTATAAGCGATAGAACCATCGCAAACGCCTTCATAGAGAGCCGGATCATAAGCGGCCAGCATAGCCTGGAACCAGATGAAGCCTGCCCAGGAATCGCTCTTTAATGCGATAGGGGTAACACCGTTATCAAGAAGAGTCTGGCATACGGTCAGGAACTCATCAAAGGTCTGGGGTTCTTCAAGACCATACTGATTGAAAATATCTTTGTTATAAATAATGGTGTTGTAAATGATACTGTAAGGAACACCATAAATCTTTCCATCAAAGGTCAAAGAATCGGCTACATCTGCGGATACGCCATTGGGAATTACATACTCATCCCAGAAATCAGTCATATCTTCTACAAGGCCTTCTTTTACCAGAGTCTCCAGCTGAGAGCCGCTCCACCAGGTAAATAATCCCGGAGCATCCTCGGTGCGGATGGACTGCTGCATTGCGGTCTGATAAGAAGCCGTGTCCGGATATGCAATAAGTTCTACATCGATTCCACTTAAGTCTTTGATACTCTCCTGCATCTGATCCAGTTTGCTCTGATCAGTATTAGCCATTTTATCGTTCCAGAACTCCGTCTTCCCTGTGGTTTCTGCTGCTGCAATGTTCATTCCAGGGATTGTACTGCCTAACATAGCAGTGCAAAGTGCTAAGCTTACAAGTTTTTTCATGCTTTTCATTACGAAATCCTCCTCCAATGAAATAAAATTGTGATGTTTCTTTCTAATCTCTATCCTCACACCACGAAGTTAATTGTTGTAACTTTATAATATACTAATGACAGGATTTTTCAAGAGGATTGGACAAAATAATTGATTTTCATGATTTTCAATAAAACATTTTGTGTGATTTGCCCTATATCTTCCCTATAATTCTGGGGGAGATATGTGCTGAAAATAATATAGAAAAAACCGGATCCCCTCCACTCAGAGAGAACCCGGCCTGGTTTTCTTATATCTTACTTTTGTCACATCATCTTATTTCTTCCCCAATTTTCCTCAGCAGAACCCCGCTGGTATCGCCGGTATGGCACCAGTAAAAGATGCCTCCGATTCCTTCCTCTTTTACATACTTGCACTTACAGCTCAGAGAGCGCTCATCGTCATAGCTGATAAAAGTGGAACCATTAAACAGGAAGGGCGCTTTCGCTTCGTCATCCCAGTAAGAGACATAACCATTTTTATCGATGTATTTTTCTGCAAGTTCGTCATAATTCGGACCATAGCCGCCGCCTTTTTCTGTATACTGCAGAAAACCGTGATAACGGTCTTTGACATTCTCCCATTTTCTGGAGTAGAAGGCAGCTCCCATCAGCAGCATCTCTTTCGGAAAACCAGCCTGATGGAACAGTCTCAGCGCCTGATCGCAGCTATTGCGGAAAATATCTCCGGTGGAAGAATAGAGTGCCGTATGATGACCGGACAACGCATGAAAACCGCATTTCAGGTCATAGGTCATCAGGCATACATAATCAAGTATTTTTGCAAGCTTGTCCACCTCAATGCTTTCAATATAATAGAGATCAGCGCCTGCAGCAATCGAAACGATTCCGCCACCTGCTGCGTCCATTCCTTTTCTGGCAGCCTCACACAGCAGTGTAAAATTCTCACGGTCTGCCGGTGAACAATTCATTCCGTTGGAAGGCACGCAGGGGTATTCCCAGTCAAAATCCACGCCATCAAAGCCGCTCTCTGCCACCAGTTTGCGGCAGGCTTCCGTCAGGTGGCCGCGAAGCTCTTCGGATGCGCTCACTACGGTAAAAGCGTCAGGTTCTTCCGGTACAATGGATAAAACAATTTTGATATCCGGATTCCATTCCCTGACCTGTTTCATCTGCTTCAAAAATGGATGATAGTCAAAAACCAGTTCTCCATTCATCGTCAGATGGCCGAAAGCTACGTTGATGTGTGTCAAAATCTTTGCTTCTTCTTCCTTTACAATTGAATCTTCAATTACATAACCTAAAATTTTCTGCATTGTTCTAACTCCTCCATTCATCTGTCACTGTTTTTTGCTTTCCCATTTTCCCACTAAAGAACCGTCCGGCCGTAAAATCTGAATTTTCTCCGGCTTATCTGCCAGCTTTATTTTCCAGTCGGCGCCGGGGATCAGTTCCGGAAGCTCTGTGCGCTCTATTTTCTCTCCCTTTTTCATAACCAGAGAATAGCCTTTTACCGTATAGCAGGGAAGATCCTCCCGGCAGTGCAGAGAAAGTTCGCCATCCTTCAACTCCAAGGTCAGAGGCGCACACTCTTCGGCAATTACATAATAAGAATGTTTCGGGTTTCCGCAAAGATCTGTGGAACCATGGATTCGTTTGCGGAATCTGCCTTCCCCGTCTTCTCCGATCTGTGTCCGGTAATCGTTCAGGCAGAAATTAATGGTTCCGGCAATTGGCTCATAGCTTCTGTAGCACTTCATTTTTTCCAGGAAGATCTCCGTTCTCCGCTCGTCGCCTCCCGGCCATACCGGTTCGCAAAGGCCAAATTCGGAGGGAACCATAGCTCTTCCGGGATTTGCATAGACGATCTTTTTCCACTCCTCAAACTGATCCAGATCTCCATGCCAGGTTCCAATGTAATCGTTTACCATCAGAATATCACCTTTTGTCGTTCCATCCGCTGCCGGATCGCTAAACACGCTGTTGCTCACATATACAACTGTCCGGCTCGGATCCAGCTCATGCGTATAGGCTACCGCGTCCTTAATATACTGGATCGTCACCTTGTTCTGTCCGCTCAGCTCATTTCCCACGCCCCAGGTAATGATGGACGGATGGTTTCTGTGGACAGAAATGGTCTCTGTCATCTGCTTTTTCATAATCGCAAGCTGCTTTGGACCTGCTTCCGTTGGATTCGATCCCCAGAAAGGAATTTCCTCCTGAATCATCATTCCATGACGATCGCACCAGTCGTAAACCCAGTCATCCTGCTGCCAGTGAAAGCGGGTATAGATGCAGTTCGTGTTTTTCAGGCACTGAAGCATTTTTTCCAGCTGCTCCTTCACCTCTGCCATTCCATAAGCAGGGTCGGAGCCCGGCATCCATTCCGTTCCACAGACCCGGATTCTCTCTCCATTCAGGAAAAAACAGCCGTTTTTCACATGAAAATCCCGAAAGCCCACGTTCAGTTCATTCTGATCCAACAGCTCTTCTCCCTTTTTCAGGGAAAGGGAAACCTGATAAAGCTCCGGCGCATCGAAATGCCAGTATCTGATCTCTTCCAGAATATGGTTTGCCGCTTTTGCCATTCCGTTTTCGCAGGGAACACTTCCTTCTTCCAGCGTCTGTCCGTTTTCTGATATTTTCCAGCTAAGATAGAGGTCTTCTGCTTCTTCCTGCCCACAGATTCCTGCCTGAATACCGAAAATTCCGGCTCCTTTTTCCTGTCGTTCTCCCTCACAGAGGATCACAGGGCTGGAAGTCACCTGAATTTCTCCCAGATATTGTCTGCCGCTTACTCGAAGTTCCACTGGGCGGATCAGGCCTCCGTCGTTGGCCCAGTCGAAGCTTCTCTCTATCGGAAACATGTCTGCCGAAAACACATTGCTCGCACAAACCGTGACGGTATTTTCTCCCGGAACAAGGAATTCCGTGATATTGATTTCAAAGGGCGTATATCCGGAACCCAGATGTTCTCCCGCTTTTTTCCCGTTTACATACACAAAAGCATCATGATAAACTGCACGGAAGAACAGCCGCACGCTGCCTTTCAGCCAGTCTTCCTCCACAGAAATAACTGTCTCATACCATCCTTTTCCCCAGTAGTCTTCCGTCCCATCTTCCACATTCCAGGTGTGGGGAATGGTGACTTCTCTGGCATTTTTCAGGCACTCTTCTGTCTCTCCTGCTGCAAATTTCCATTTAACAAGATTCTGACTCAACACACGCATGCTCATTTCTCCTTTTCGCTATCTCATTATATGGTAGAGTATCTTCTGTTTAAAAAAGACGGCGTGACAGAATCCACACCGTCTTTTATTTTTTTTATTATTCGGCTTTCACTGCACCTTTATATTCAAGATACTGATCCAGACCTAATTTGTCAAGCTGTTCCAGATAGCCATCCCAGTCTGCATTGATATCAGACTGACCTGCAACCCATTTTGCCTGGCACTGGGTAATGTAATCCTTGATGGAAGCTTCCAGTTCTGCGATCTCTTCCGAATGTTCCAGATCCGGCCACTGATCCGGTACACATTTTTCAGTCAGATACGGCTCATACATGGAATCTCTGTACTCTGTCTCGTTATAAACAGGTTCTAATTCTTCTTTGACCTTAAAGCCTTCCGGAATGTATTTCGGCAGTGACTGCGGCCACAGGTTACCCCAGTCATTTCTTTCCTGCACCTCCTGAGATTCTTTCGTTATATCGATCTTGGTGTAGGAACCGTCTTCCTGTTTGAACAGTACCTCATCCAGCACGCCATTCTGGGACATCACAGAGTTGTCCAGCTCAAAGAAATTGTCCCACCAGCGGCAGATCACTTCCGGATGCTCTGCATTATCCGTGATAACCACCTGATTCTTCAGTACCGTAGTACCGTAAGTATCTCTCTGCCATACCGGGTTCTCAACACCTTCGCTCTTTAACACAGGAAGCGGAGTCCAGTCCGGCATTACCGTTACATCCTGCTGCACAATATCGCCATAGCCATACATGATGCACACACCGTACAGATCCTGTCCGCCTTTGCTCTTCCAGGTAGCGGCGTCCTGTGTAAAGAGTTCCGGATCGATCAGACCCTCTGCATACAGGCTTGCCAGATATTCCATTCCCTTTTTGTATGCCTCGGAAGTTGCTCCGAAGACAAGCTGATCGCCATTCATGGTAAAACCGTTTTCATCGATAGAGCAGCCAAAATATCCTGCCAGATAACCGAGATGCAGGTTTTCCGGAGAACCGGACAGCGGGATCTCATCATTCAGGTCTCCGTTTCCATTCGCATCCTGTTCCTTGAACGCACGAAGCACCTCTCTCAGCTCTTCTGTGGTGGTCGGCATCTCCATTCCAACATTTTCCAACCACTTTTTATTGATGTACGGGTTAAAGTCTACTTCCGGAGCCTCGATTACATATGGAATGGAATAAATATGTCCATCCGGTGCTGTCATCGTCTCTCTTACACCCTCCAGCTCCAGGATCTCAGAGATCCTCGGGCAGTATTGCTCAAAATAGTCTTCCAGCGGAACAAATACCCCCATGTCCACGCCATAGTTTAATACATCTTTTGCGCTCAGGCACCAGCCGCCGATACAGTCTGCATAATCACCGGAGCTTAAGGCCAGAGCATATTTCTCCTGTGCGATCTCATAAGCATAGGACTGCAGTTCTACACTCACTCCTGTCTGTTCTTCCAGGATCGGGAACATGGTCGGTACCGTATCACCACTGCCTCCGTCTACAAACAGTGAAAACGAATAATCCCCTGCATCCACAATAGGAAGTCCCTCCGTGTACATGATATCCTCTTTTTCCCTGTCATCTGCGCTGGCAACACTTCCCATGACTGTCGTCATCATAGCCGCTGCAAGCAATGCTGCCCAAAGTTTTTTGTTTTTCATTTTCTTCCTCCTTTGATTTTATAAAATCCCCCACATTTTTCCGTAAATCCGAGGGTGATTTTCGTGTTTTGCTGCTGCGCCGTCAGCCCTTCAGAGAACCGATCATAACGCCTTTTACAAAGTGTTTCTGAATAAACGGATAGATCACCAGGACCGGAATACTGGAAATAATGATCAGTGAGTATTTCATCAGTTCTGCCAGCTGTCGACTCTCTTCCAGGGCAGCCCTTGCTGCTGCGCCAACCGCCTGCTGATTCTGCTGTGCTTCATTCTGTACCAGGATGGAACGAAGGATCAGCTGCAATGGGAACTTGCTCTCTGTCTGCATATACAGCAGGGCGTTGAAGTAAGCGTTCCAGTGGCCTACTCCGTAATACAGAACCATAATAGCCGTGATCGCACCGGACAGGGGTAATGCCACGCTGAAAAAGAATTTTCCATGGCCGCAGCCATCCAGTTCTGCCGCCTCATACAGTTCCTCCGAAATATTCTGCTGGAAGAATGTCCGTGCCACGATCATGTTATAAACACTCAGCGCTCCCGGGATGATTAGAGACCACATCGTATCCAGAAGACCCGTTTTCTGTACTACCAGATAGGTCGGGATCATTCCTCCACCGATGAACATTGTGATCATGTAAAAAATTGTTACCGGCTTTTTCAGGAAAAATTTCTTTCTTGAGAGTGCGTAAGCCGTCGGAAGCGTTACTGCGAGATTTATCAGTGTTCCGCAAAAGGTATAGAAAAGAGAATTCAGAAAACTCCGTATGATCCTGCTGTCTTTGAAAACCTCCACATATCCTTTGAAATTCAGACCGATCGGATAAAAGATCACCTTTCCTCCTGCCACCGCTTTCGGATCAGAAACAGATGAAATAATAATAAAGTATAATGGATAAGCGACAATGACAAAGATGAGTGTCAGGATGATAAAAAGCACTGCATCAAAGATGACATCTTCTTTTGATCTTCTGATTTTTTTCGTGTGCATAGTACTTTCCTCCTCTTACCACAAGCTGTTTCCTGAAAGCTTATCGGATATCTTATTTACTGCGATCAAAAGGACCGCATTGACCAGGGAGTTGAAAAGACCGATCGCTGTCGAATACGACAGGTTGTTGTCTACCAGACCCACCTGATATACATAAGTGGAAATCACCTGTGATACTCCCTTGTTCAGGTCGTTCTGCAGAAGGAACACTTTCTCAAAGCCTACGGAAAGAATACTTCCACAGCTCATGATGAGCAGAACGGTCGCCGTCGGCATGATACCCGGCAGGTCGATATAGCGGATCAGCTGAAACTTGCTTGCTCCGTCGCAGATCGCCGCTTCGTGAAGTTCCGGACTGATTCCTGCCAGAGCCGCAAAATAAATTACGGAAGACCAGCCCATGCCCTGCCATACGCCGGACCATACATAAATGTGACGCCATAGCTTCTCTTCCGCCATAAAGTTCACCGCATTGCCGCCCAGCGCCTTGATCACATGATTGATGATACCAACCGATGGGGAAAGAAACAGGATCAGCATACCGCACATAACAACGGTCGAAATAAAGTTGGGTGCATAAGTAACGGTCTGAATCACCTTTCTGTACTTCTTATGGCGGAAAGAGTTCAGCATCAGAGCCAGAATGATCGGGATTGGAAAACCTACGATCAGCGAATACGCACTCAAAACAAATGTGTTTTTCAACGTACTTTCAAAATAGGGGGACTCAAAAAACCGGATAAAATGTTTCAGTCCCACCCACTGGCTGCCGCTGAATCCCAGCTTTGGATTGTACTTTCTGAATGCAATCTGGACACCATACATTGGAATGTAGGTGTAAATAAATGTGATGATCATCCCCGGAAGCACAAACAGTATCAACGCACTGTCCCGCTTTAGAAGCTGCCAGAGACTTTTCTTTTTTCGAGTTGTCTTCTCCTTTTTCATAAGCCTTCCTCCATACATCTATGTCTTCTCCCGCTTTTTAAAAATTATATCTTTATAATATACGAACATTATAACTTTTTATGTGTTTTTATAAAAAGCCATATTTTCACTGTCATTTACAGTTCTTCACAATACACATTCTTTTTCTCTGGAAAAATACTGCATCTGCACCGCGATCACGGAATTGATCAGCACGATCAGATAAAACGCTGCTAGAGACAACCCGGTTCCTTTTTCTAACATCTTCCAACCCCAGAGGAGAGTTCCTCCAAGACCGGAGAGCAGGGTCACAAGGTAGGCGCTCTTGTAGCAGAAGGCCAGCTGCAGGCAGGCCGCCACGCTGAATACGAAAAAAGCAGCGTCAAGCGCCATTCCGATTCCTCTTCCACCATCAGATGCCGACAGAAGGAAGAACATCACAAACCAGCCAGCCAGCATGGATACTGTAAGCAGTCCTGTTCCTTTCCGGGTCATGCACCGCATGATCTGATCCGTTTCCTCTTTTTTCTTTTTCCAGGAAATGTAACTGAAGGCCGCCATGGGAGCCTGCAGAAGGAACATAAAGATGCCGGAAGCGTAGGCGCCTGTCCGCCAGGACAGAACGCCGTTTGTCAGCGCATATACGATTCCCGCCAGAAATCCCCGAGGTATATTCAGAGAGACCAACAGATTAAACACCACTCCGATGGCAGCCACCAGAACAGAATAAAAACTGTCTTTTGAGATCATACCGGCCAAAATGATGACTGCCAGCTGAAAAATCAGTAAAAACTTTTCTCTTTTCATTTCTCTGCCCTTTCCGGAATCAAGGTGAAGGCCAGATGGAGTTCTTTTTCTTCCAGGAGATCTCCGCAGTAATTTCCCCAGCCGATACTTGCGTACCGGTTTCCTTTCGTGATCAGAAGCCGGTCGCCGGCCTCGCTTCTCTCAACCATAGCAGAACAGTCTTTTCCTTCTGGAATAACCGTTAATTTCCAGCCATTGGTAAGTTCTGCCACATACCAGCGGATATGATCTCTCGTTGTCTCAAAATCTCTCGTCACCGTCCGCTCCTGATTTTCCCGGTCTGTAAACAGGAAGGGATCCTCCATATCCAGTCCCCAGGCATGAGCCGGTTTTTCTCCATAAGGCGTTCTCCCGGGTCCTTCTGCATAAGCCGTGCCGGAAAGACGGCCGATGTGCTCCTCCGGATATACCGTGTAAAGCCCCTCTTTTTCCCAGGAAACAGCTTTCACCCGGCTGCCAAGACAAAGCGCAAGGCCTGATTTTTCCATTTGCGCTCTCACCGCAGGTGACGGAATGCACTGGTAATCTGCCTGCATTGCTGTGCCGTTAAAGACCAGTCTCAGCACGGCGGAAGTCCCATCCTCAAAGCTGCTTGCCACTGTAAGCTCCGGCCGGCCGCCGTTCCATCTGGACGTAACCTGGACGCGGCGCTTCGTTTCCTGACAGCCCTTGACATAGGGAAGCCAGTCAGAGATCAGCTCTTCCGCCGTTCTTGCCTGATAGAGAGAAACAGCGCCGTCCTGTTTACGCATGCGCATGGACAGGTTTATCGTGCGATATACAATCTCCCGGTAAGAATCTTCCAGTGTGGGAGCCAGCGTTTCCGTTTCTGCTTTTGCGGATTCTGCCGTTTCTCCGATCCACTCACTCTCTGTCAGCAGCTCATCCTGATAAAACTCCACCAGGATTCTGCTTTCTTCCTGTGCCAACGGCAGTTTTACTTCCGCACTGGCATGGGGCGGAACCGTTTTCGGGAATGCGCCGTCATACAGAACCTTTCCATCTTCACTTACGCAGCGCACACGCAGTTCGCTCAAGTCCGTATGGTCGAAACGGTTTTTTAGAGACAGAAACAGTCCATCTGCCTGAACGGAACTCTCCTTCCGGTCCAGAAGCACCGGAGAAAATGCTTTTTTCGTGAGATAAGCCTCCGGTTTTTCCCGCTGATAGATATCCAGAACCGCACCCCATTCTCCATATCCTACGGCTTTTCCGTCGCTGTGGCACTGGTGCCGGATCTGTACCTCCTCTGGAAGCAGAAAGACGTCATCCACACCTCCCCAGATCGCACAGCCCAGGGCTCCGTCCGTTTCAAAAATATTGTCCCACCCCCGGCGGATGCTCTCTCCCCACTGGCAGCGTACCTGATTGTCCGTTTTCAGGTCGCAGAGGTTATAGCAGGGAACATGGGCAAACTCATCGTGCAGCTTCGGCATATCCGCCCTTCCAAGCGCTCCCTGTACATCCTGATAGTGCATGCTGAAAATATCATAGGGAACAGGCTTGCTGTCCACGGTAAAAGGATAGCTGAAAATCACCGGCCGTGAGGGGTCTGCTTCCTTAATGTAATCGTATTCCGTCCGGAAGGCAGCCGTCGCATCAAAGCCGGATTCATTTCCGAGAGACCAGATGATCACAGACGGATGATTGCGGCTGTACTCAACCATCTCTGTAAAACCGCTGACAAAATCCTCCGGTGGGCAGTAAATATCCACTCCGTTGGCTCCTTTGAAGCAAGCGGCATTTTCCAGTTCCACATAGATTCCATACTGGTCACAGAGGCTTAAGAGGTGATCGCTTGCCGGATAGTGGGAGGTCCGGATAAAGTTGATGTTATTGCGCTTATAGGCCAGAATTTCCCGGAGCTCTTCCTCCTTTGACATGGAGCGGCCATAGCGGTAGGAGACGTCATGGCGGCAGACGCCACGCAGCTTGATTTCCTTGCCGTTGACATAGAGCCGGTTCCGGTCGCTTCCGTTGCTGCCGCCGAAATCAAGAAGACGTAAGCCTGTTTTTATCTCATTTTTCTGAATAAGTTTCCCGTCTTTTTCAAGTGTCAGAACCAGAGTATAAAGATGCGGATGCTCCGCATCCCAGAAAAGTGGATCCGGAACGGGCATTTTTGTTGTCAATGCATACACATCCATGATTTCATATTCATTCCGAACGGTCTGCAGAAAACGTCTGCTGTTCCATAGGTCATTCTCATGTGCCTCGGCATGGGTCCGGCACCACTCTTCAGCCGGCCGTATTCCGGAAAACTCCGGAGAGGACATTTTCTCTCTGCCAAAGCTCTCTCGGGTTTCTGTCTTCAGCTCCCCTTTTTCGTCGAAAAGTTCCAAATGAAAGGAGAGCTTCTCTGCACTCTCTCCCAACGGAACGCAGACAGCAGCTGCCGTCTCAAGCTCTGCTCCATCTCCAGCTCTGACTGTCTGGATATGCATTCTTCCCAGAAAATAGTCATCCACTGCATACATTGTCACGCCGCGCAGGATTCCGCAGAGATTATGGTGTGCATAAAAACTTGCCCAGGAACTGTCTCCCATCTGGTCCTGCTCCGGATTCCAGTTACCCTTCTCCCTGCCCTCAATGTCTGCCACTCCCACCACCAGAATAACTTCCTTCTCTCTGGAGAATTCGCTGAGATCACAGTCAAAGGGAGTAAAACCTCCGATATGGGTGCAAAGATACCTGCCGTTCACCCACACGCGGCTGCTGCTGTATATTCCTTCAAAGCGAAGCCGAATCTTTCGACCGGCAAAATCTTCCGGAACAGTAACCTTTCTCCGGTAATAATACTCCCTGTTATTTTCAATATCCCAGCCCTGCATGGTCAGAGAACCCGGCACGATCACCGGCTCCCAGCCCTTTTCATCCAGTTCGGAAAAATCAAAATCCTGCTTTTCTGCATAGGGAGAAGGCACGCCTTCTGCCTCTCCACCAAAAAACTGCCAGTTTTTCTCCTCACGGTCAGCCAGGCTGATGGTACCGTTTTTTATCCCCTGCACTTCTTTCGGAAGCACAGGCAGGAGCGGCGTTTTCCAGATTTTGCTTTCAAAAATATTTTCCCTCATAATCTAACCCTCTCTTGTTTTTATCTGCATTCGAAAGTCTGTAGGAGAAATCCCGATTTTTTTCTTAAACTGACTGCTGAAATGCTGTAAATTGCTGTAACCCGTACTTGCCGCCACCTCCGAGATGGTCTTCTCACTATCTTTCAGGAGTCTTTTTGCCCGTTCCATCCGCAGAACAGTGATATACTCCATAGCGCTGAAGCCAACCTCCCGGACAAATACCCGGCGCAGATAGCTGGAACTGACATACTGTTTTCGAGCCAACTCTTCCAGACTGATTTCCTGCAGATAATCTTCATCCAGCACATGAATGACATTTTCTACCAGTTCTGAATACCGGTACTGTTTCTTTTTTTCGTTCTCATCCCTGTAGCGCAGCAACAGAAGTAATAGTTTTCGGAACTCCAGAAAAAACAGTTTCTCCGCATAGGCATCATTCTCTTCATAATACCTGTACAGCTGCTTCAATGCTTCCCCTATCTCCTCACAGTCTGTGAATTTATAGCAGGGGCAGACTTTTCCCGACAACATTTCAACCGCCTGTTCTTCCTCGCTCACGCCATCAAATTCAAACTGCCGGATCCGGCATTTTCCGGAGTTTTCCACCAGGAAACCGTGTCTGGTGCCGGAAGCGATTACAACGCATTCTCCACTGCTCAATGGTACATTGCCATTATCAGTAGTAATCATACAGCGCCCGGTCAGAACATAATCGATCTCAATATGCCTGTGGCTGTGCGCATTGTATATATAATTTGCCGCAAATTCACTGCTTCCAAGCTTTATACAGGAAATCATTTTTTTACCCCCGTTTCTCTCGCATTATACTCTCTTCCCTTTTCTCTATCTACCAACTTTTGGAACAATCAAAGGAAGATTTATGCTTTTCGGAACTATCTTTTTAGGTGCGACACCTTTCACCTTCCGGTATTCCGATATCTCACTTATCTTATAGTGCATCACCGTTCACATAAAGAATATCTCTCAGTTCTTTTGATTTATTTTCCACATTCGCTCCCTTTTTTCAATATTCAACCAAACATTATTTACAGTAATTGCCATTATTTACGACTAACCTTCTATTCGTAAATAATGGCAATCTGTATAATTTTTGCAAATTCTGTATTTATCTCTCTTCCAGCGTCAAAGCAAGGCAGTTTACATATCTGGTAGGCATCTTTTTCGGTAACTTCACAGTCAGTACTCCGAAGCTCTGAGAAAATTCCACATCTCCTTCTCCCAGAAGGCGAACCCGGCGTACCTTCTCTTCCGGCTTCAGACTTTTGATCACTACAACACCATTTTTCGGTGTCCGCATCAGATACGCATACAGAGTGTTTCCTTTTTTCACAAAACGATAATCTGAAGAAGTCCACTTGGTTTCATCCTCTGTGAATCCATCGATCACCACGCTGGTCTCTCCCTCTCCATACAGCCTCCAGGGGCGGGTTCCATATACAGCCTCACCGCAGATGGCAAACCAGCTTCCGATCTCCTTTAAAATATAGGTACTTTCTTCATCAATAGTTCCGTCCGGTCTCTGTGGGATATTTAACAGCAGGTTTCCATTCTTGGAAATAATGTCCACCAGCATTTCGATCACATGACCTGGTTTCTTATATGCCTGTGTTTTATTATAGAACCAGCCACCAATGCAGGTATCCGTATGCCATGGATCTTCATTCAGTTCCGACAACTGACTCCTCTCCACGTCCAGGATACCCACTTTATAGATTTCCGGTCTTCGATCTTTCTGAAGATAAACCGCCCGGTTCTCTCCATATTTATCTATAGAAGTATTATAAAGATCTGCCACCGCTTCCAAACCTACCCGGTAATCTCCACTATCCGGCAGTACACCCAGTTCTCCAAAAGGAAGTCCTCCATCCGAGTACAAGAGATCCGGCTCATATTTTTGAATCACTTCTTTTATTACTTTCAGCCAGTATTCCCGGAATTCTTCATTTTTTGTGTACCACTGACTGGTAAACCCCCATTTGGTCGGACGTTTTTCTCCTATTACATCATAATTATCGATATAGAAATCCCGGTACTCCGGATCATTTCCATCGTAAGGAACTCCCGCATAAGGCCCTTCCAGATCGCAGTATTTATTTGCGTCATTCCAGGCATAGCTGGCTCCCAGATGTTCTGACAGTCCAAAAGGCATATGGAAAGTATCTGCTGCCCTCTTCCAGAGTCCGCAAATATCCTTCTTTGGTCCCATTTCTCCTGCGTTAAAACGATGATACCGAGATGGATAATTAAAAAAGTGATCGTGATGCATCGCCTGCCCCATAAAATAGCGGGCTCCTGCCTGATAGTACAATTCCATCAATTCTTCCGGGTTGAAATTTTCTGCTTTCCACAGTTGTACCAGATCCTTATAGCCAAACTTTGACGGATGTCCGTAGGTTCTCCAGTGGTATGTATACTCTTCTGTGCCTGGAATATAGATACTTCTTCCATACCAGTCTCCCTTCATCGCCACACTGGAAGCTCCCCAGTGACTCCAGATTCCAAATTTTGCATCTCGAAACCATTCCGGACAGGTATATCTTCTCAACGACTCAAAAGTTGATTCAAAATGTTTACTCACGGCTTATCTCCTCCTTTTTTATCGTAAACCCACAGTCTTCTGCCAAATCTGAATAAAAGTGATACACGCTCTGAGAAAAATCCAGAACAATCCATTTTTCCAATCACAAGTGGCAGTTTTATATTCTTTTCATTTTTTACATTTCAAGTATATTTTTAGCTTCCCTAAATGGCATGGTACTGCCAAACGAAAATCATATACAAGAAAAGCTCACCAAAAGTCAAGCTCTTCCACAATAAATTATATCTTAACCGCAGGTAATAAACGTAACCACACCCAGATTGTTATCTTCCAGTCTCTTCAGATTTTTCTCCGCATCTCCGTTATCCATCAGTTCAATGCTGTACCGGAACTCACAGAAGCCGGAAAGATCCATCTTGAAGTTGGTCTCCCAGGTATTGTTCATGATCCAGCTGTAGACCGGGCGGTGATTATTCTTCTCCTGTCCATCGCAGAGGAGGATCGGATGGGATTTCAGCTCACCCATATATAGGAGCGGTGTATCAAGCGTGTTTACAAGGATAGCCTGATCCTTCGTCTGATAGATCAGTCCCTCATCTGCAATATAATACTCCATATTGGTTCCCGGAAGCTGGTCGATTCCGGGACGCAGGCCTACGCCTCCATTCCGGATATAAACCTCCGCATCCGGCACATTCAATGACAGAGGAAGATAAAGGCTCTCCACATCCTCTCTAAGGGTCTTTGCCACCTGATAGGTAAACTCGATCTTCGGCAGATCACGGTACATTTTCAGGATCACGCTGCTGTGGCAGGTTCCTTCCAGTTCAAAGATCAGTTCCGTCATAGTAAATACCGGACCATGCTCCAGCACTTTCACATCCTTCAATACCGCCTGATACTGTTTCGCATGCAGACCGCGGACATTCCGGCCCAGACGGCTCCGCTCCGCATAAAGTCCCTTACGGATCTCCGTGCGCTCATAAACCGGTGTAAAGAAGTTTTCATAACCGGGTTTGCAGAGCTCCTGCTGCGTGGTTTTATCATAGAAGGAAAGGATCCCCTCTCCCACCTTCCAACTGATCCGGAAGAAATCATTTTCCAGACCGTAGGGAAGCTTGTAGCTCTCCGTATCGTAGTCGTTGATAATGTCTCTGACGCGCTCCGCTCCGACCCAGGCAGTTCTGGTAAAAAGCTTCTCTTCCGGAGCCGGCTGCTCCTCATAGGTGAAGGTCTTCTCTTCCAGCGGCTCAAATTCTGCCACAAAGCTCACAAGAACACCTCGCGGATGCCCGGAGAGCTGCGCTGTCAGTACTTCCCCTGTCTGGTCATCCGTCACTTTCACAGCAGGAATGTTCAGAGTTTCCACATAAAATTCCACCGGAAGCTTCCGTTTCTCCCTGCTCGTGGAAACAGCCTTTACTTTTCCGGAATGGCTGTAGTAGCGCAGGATATCTCCCATAAGAAAGCACTGTTCATTTTTTCTCATGGCAGCCGCCTCATGCGCCTTGGAAGCATAGCTGTTTTTGCGAAAATCCAGGTTTGTGACCATCGTATCACAGGGGTTTGAAATGGTTGCAGAATGCCCCCAGGTATGTTCGGAATACAGAAGGGAGTTGTCTCCGTAGGCCTGAACCAGTTCTTCATTGTGAACGCCGGTATTTTCCTCCAGACGGTCGCAGATCCGTGCCAGGCGGAGAGCTTCTTTAAAATGTTTCACTGCATAGGGTGTGCTTCCCACGCCATTGCCCCACCAGTCGTTCATGGTTCCCTGGTAAACAGGTGCATCTTTCACTTTTTCACGGATCAGGTCGTAAAGCTCCTGCAGCGTAACCATATGCAGGGTAACGTCAGTTCCATAGCGGCTGTTGAAATTTTCTACCGTATTCGCGATCGCCGGGTTGATGGGTGCATTATCGGAAAAAACACCGGAAACGCTGGTGATATAAAAATCATACGGATATCCGTTTTCTTCATACTCCGTAATGCTGCCGGAAAGATTCTGGTAAAGCTTTTCCAGATCTTCCAGCTGTCTGGCCTTTCCGAAATAGTTCTCCGTCATAAAGTTGATATTCTTATTCACCACGATTCCCAGAGCATTTCCCAGATTGTAATGCTCTCCGTTCCAGACAAGCAGACGCTTTCCTTCTTTGTTTTCCCAGAAAAACGGCGTCTGGTTCTGATACAGCGGATACATTCCATGATGTGTGTGAATGTTCATGTACAGAAATTCCACGCCGTTTTTAAGCAGCGCATCCCTCTGTCCCATGGAAATACCGTTGATATCCGCGCACATCGCTGTTTTTACAGAAACGCCCTCGCTCTGGCAGATGTCCATCATTCCTGCAAGCTTCTGATCCAGATACCCGCAGTCTGTCAGATCTGTGAAGTTCAGATAGTTTGCTGACAAGCCGATATTTCCGGAACGCACCTCCGTCCAGAAATCCTTCTTTTCTTCCTCTGAGGCTCTTTTCAGGAACTGCTCCACACAATACCAGGTTTCGCAGTTCCATTTCAGATCCTTCTGCGCAGTCTGCTTTTCCATTCCCTCCTTGATCAGGGCGGCAGCCCTGCGGATATTGTGAACCTGATTAAAGATCACCTGCTCCTGAAGGTCTGTATAACCCACGTCCGTGTGGGAATGGTGTACGATGTAAACGTCTTTGATTTTCTGTCCCATTTTCTTTTTTCTCCTTTTGTGATATAATCTGGCATAACCGTTCAGAATATCAGCGAAATGAAAAATCAGATTCTGAACGTCCTGAACAGTTACAAAAAATAGCGATTTACGCAGGTAAATCAACGGATTTCTAGTAAAACAGTTAGGAGTTTCCCATGGATAAAACCAGCCTGATCATCCAGAACAGACTACATGAAGCAACCGTCAGTCTGGAACGTGCGCATTTAATCTACTGTGACGAGAACTGGAAATGTGATTATTCCGTTCCGCCTTTTTCCAGTATCGGCCTGATCCTGCAGGGAGAGGGCGTTATCTGTATTGATAAAAAACCCATTCACCCGACAGCCGGCCAGCTATACTTGCTTCCTTCCAATACACTGCAGACCTTTTCAACATCTGTATCTGATCCTTATCACAAATATTTCTGCCATTTTGAGATCAGCTGTCATGAAACAGATCTCTTCGAACTGATCCATCTTCCGCTCTGTGTTGACAGCCTTGATCCGGAAAGATCAGAGGCCTTGTTCCGCGAAATGATCGATGCTCTCAACGGAAATGACATTCTTTCTGCCCTAAAAGCCAAACAGGCACTTTTGAATCTCCTCTGCCATTATATGGAATGCTGCCCGCCGGAAACCATTTCTCTGGCTGCTCAGGATTTTGATTCTCCTCTGTCCAATGCCATTCTCTATGTGCAGGATCATCTTTCCGAACAGATCACCGTCTCGGAGATGGCTCAAGCCGCCGGTTATCATGTCAGCCATTTCACCCAGCTTTTCCAGAAGCAGATGGGCATTTCCCCCGGGCAGTTCATTCAGAAGAAAAAATCCGATACGGCTGCCCAGCTTCTCACATCCACGGATCTGCCGGTCGCTGAGATCGCAGACTCTCTGGGATTCAGTAATCCCTTTTATTTTTCCAGCTTTTTCAAAAAACAGACCGGAATGACACCATCAGCCTATCGAACGATCTACCTCCGCACTTATCTGCAGTAAAAAACCTCCTGTGTCAAAACATAACACAGGAGGTTTTTTTCATACATGCAGTATTCTTTTGTAAATATATAATTTTCTACGATTTTCTGCCTGCGGCAGGGTTTTAAAGCCTGCTCTTCTCCAGGCGGCTCACACAGTCCTCAGTATTCCTGATTCTCCATATACTTCATATAATTCACTACCATCAGAGCAATCTTGAAAGTCAGGGCGTCATCAAATTTGCGGATATCGAGACCGGTGCTCTTCTGAAGCTTCTCCAAACGGTAAACCAGAGTGTTTCGGTGCACATAGAGCTGTCTGGATGTCTCGGAAACGTTCAAATTATTCTCAAAGAACTTGTTGATCGTAGTCAGTGTCTCTTCATCCAGAGAGTCCGGAATGTTGTCGCCGAAAACCTCATGCATGAACATCTCACAGAGAGAAATGGGCAGCTGATAGATCAGACGGCCGATCCCAAGAGTATTATATGCAATGATCCGTTTCTCTGCGTAAAAAATCTTGCCTACATCCAGAGCCATTTTGGCTTCTTTATAAGATTTGGAGACCTGTTTGATCTCGCTTACAATGGTACCGTAGGAAATACGCACGGTAGCCATGGCCTCGGAGTTCAGCATATCCTTCATCATATTGGCAACCTGCTCCACTTCCTCATAGTCCTCGTCCTCGCGAAGCTCGTGGATCAGAATGATGCTGCGTTCATCCACAGCGGTGATAAAATCTTTGGTGCGGGTGGCAAACAGTGTTTTCAAAAGCTCTCTGGCATTCAGATCTTTCTCTTGTTTGGTCTCGATCATGTAAACAACCCGGCGTGCTTCCACCTCAATGTGAAGCTTTTTCGCCCGGTTGTAAATATCCACCAGAAGAAGATTGTCCAGAAGCAGATTCTGAATAAAGTTATTTTTGTCAAAACGTTCTTTGTATGCAACGATCAGATTCTGAATCTCACTGACTGCTACTTTTCCGATCATGTAGGCATCTTCGCTGGAACCTCTTGCCACAAGTATGTATTCCACAACCTGATCATCAAAAATCTTGAAAAAATGATAGCCCTGGATCACCTGGCTGTCTGCTGCTGAATCATTAAAGAGACGAACCATATCCGTAGAAATATCATCTCCGTTAAAGGTAGAAACCACGGTTCTTCCTTCCGGATCAAACACACACAGATCAATTCTGGTTATGGAGCGAAGTTCATCAATCGCATTCTGTAGTACCTGGCTGGAAATCATTGTCCCACTTCCTCTCTTTCATTCACGAAAAATAACTACTTACAGTATACTAAAACCCTCCGGGCGGTGCAAGTGAAAATTTTGTCAGCTTCTTCCCACTTTTTGCCCGCTTCACCCGATACATGTTTTCATCCGCACTTTTTAAGATCTCCTCCGATTAATTCCTTCCTCCCGGCTGTCATATTCCACCACACCATAGCTGAAGCTCATGGTAAAATCCTCTTTTGAAGCTTCCTTCAGACTTTTCTGTATTTTTTCCAATTTCCCACAGAAAGGTCTTTGGAATATTCCAGCATCTCCTCAACAGTCCGTTCCAATACCTGAAGTCCCCGTCCCAGTTTCTGGTATGGTTCGTCCAGCTTTGTGATATCCAGCGTCTGAATCTCCTTGTCATAAAGGATACTCCGCAAATACTCAAATAAAAGTTCACAGTTCTTATCTTCCATAAGCTGCACCTTTATTCCTTTATTTCTGCCCGGAAACCGGCATCCTGAAAGACCTGAATCTGTGTTTCCTTTCCAAACTGGCGGATCAGCTGTTCCCGGATGGAATACTCCAGCAGTCGGTATATTGTCACCGGAATGTCCTTTCCCAGGTTTCCTCTGGAACCGTCCGCATAATTCATAAAATCCGCCAGCTCCAGCTCCTTTTTATTTTCCAGAAAAACATTATCCCGCATCTCTTTCATACCGCCTCAACTCTATAACTCTTTCGTAAATTCAACTTTTAAAGTCAATTTTTGGCTAACGAAATAATATATCTACTATTATTAAAACACACTTTGTAATCTCTTGCAAGGAAAAGAATCATACTTACAGGTTTATGTTCATAAAAAAGAGCCGCAAGCGGCTCTTTTTTACCCGAATCCATGCGCAGGCTTCCTTCCGTCGGAGTTTTTTATCTGATAGAAAATCCGGAGAAATTTCCTGGAGGTCGTCTTTTTTATTCAAATTGTGCCCGGTATAAGGATGCATAAAATCCATTTTTTTCCATCAGGGTTTTATGAGTCCCCTGTTCAACAATCCTGCCTTCATTCACCACCAAAATCAAATTCGCATTGCGGATAGTGGAAAGTCTGTGGGCAATAACAAAGCAGGTCTTATCACGCATCAGGGTGCGCATGGCTTCCTGGATCAGCATTTCTGTCTGAAGATCCACATTGGAGGTTGCCTCATCCAGAATCAGCAGATGAGCCGGCTGCAGCATGGCACGGGCAATGGTCATCAGCTGTTTCTGTCCCTTGGAGATGTTGACACCATCCTCTGTGATGACGGTATCATAGCCATGGGGCAGATGCATGATCATTCCGTGAATGTGCGCCGCCTTTGCCGCGGCAATCACTGCCTCTCTGGTGGCATCGGGATTACCATAGGCAATATTGTCATGTATGGTTCCATTGAAGAGCCAGGTATCCTGAAGCACCATGGAGAAAGAGCCTCTCAGGCTTTTTCGTGTCACCTGATAGATGGATTGGCCATCAATCAGGATCTCCCCACTTTGAGGATCATAAAACCGCATGAGAAGATTTACAATGGTCGTCTTTCCCGCACCGGTAGGTCCCACAATGGCGATCATATTTCCCGGTTCTGCCGTCAGATTGATGTTCTTTAGAATCATTTTCTCAGAATCATAGCCGAAATCCACATGTTTTAAGTCTACCTCTCCCTTTTCTACCTGAAGAGGAAATGCTCCCTGTACATCCGCCGTCTCCTCCTCTTCATTTAACAGCTCAAATACCCGCTCAGCTGCCGCAAGAGCAGACTGTAACTCACTGAAAATATTGGCCGCCTCATTGATGGGGCCGGAAAATTTCCGGGAATAGAGTACGAAGGAGGAGATATTGCCAAGGGTAATTGCTCCATTTAAATACATCAATGCCCCAAAAATACTGATCAGCGTCAGGGAAAGATTGTTAATAAAGTTCACAGAGGGGCCGGTACTGCTGGCATAATACTCTGCCTTGTAATAGCTATTCACTGCATCCTCGTTTTTCTCATCAAAACGTGTCAGCGCATCCTCCTCCCGATGGTAAGCGCGAATCGTCTTTTGTCCGGAAATATACTCTTCCGCAAAACCGTTCAGTGCTCCCAGGCACTTGGAACGATTGTGATACAGGGGGCGTACCCGGCTGGTCATAAAACGAGTGAACAGCACCGACAGCGGAACCGTAACTACAAAAACCAGCACCAGAAGAGGAGAGATCTTGATCATCATGACCAAAGCTCCCACTATAGTAATAATACTCGTCAAAATCTGCACCAGGTCATTGGAAAGAGAGGTATTCACCGTGTCAATATCATAACTGATTCGGCTTAAAAGCTCTCCTATCTGGTGGGTATCAAAGTACTTCACAGGCAAGCGCATCAGTTTGTAAAAAAGATCCCCACGCATCAACCGTACCGTACGCTGGCTGATCCGCAGCACGATCTGTGGTACCAGGTATGCCAATGCGGCAGATGCCACATAAAAAACAACCATCTGCAGGGCATAATAATAAACTGTCTGAAAATCTACCTGCCCTTTTCCCCCTGAAGCTGCATCGATGGCGCGCCCGCACAAGGCAGGTCCTATCAGTTGGAACACATTTCCCACAATGCTTAAGACAAGTGCAAGAATCAGCAGCGGTGCACTGTGAAGCATATATTGGCCTAACATAGACAGGGTTCGGGAAGTATTCCGGGGCTTTTGTAGACTTCCATTTCGAGGTTGTAACGCTCCTGCCATTATTCCTCACCTCCTGTCTGGATTTTCGCAATCTGTTGATACAGGGAACAGGTTTCCATCAATTCTTCATGGAAGCCCAGTCCTGCCACTCTGCCCTCATCCAGCACTAAAATCTGATCTGCATTTCGCACAGAACTTACCCTCTGTGCTACCAGAATCACTGTAATATCCGGGTACTCCCTTCGGATGGCATTTCTCAACGCCGCATCCGTCTGATAATCCAACGCACTGGAGGAATCATCCAAAATCAGGATATTCGGCTTTCCAGCCAGAGCTCTTGCAATCAATAAACGCTGCTTTTGTCCGCCGGATAAATTTGCTGCCTTTGCATGAACTGGATGACGATATCCCTCCTCCGTATCCAGAATAAAGGGCTCTGCCTGGGCGCAGCGTGCAGCACGCAGAATGTCTTCCTCAAGAAGTCCCCGCCCAATATCAATGTTATCATAAATCGTCCCGATGAAAAAGGAATCGGATTGAAACGCCACTCCAAACAGGGAGTGAAGCTTCTCCTCCTCCATGGCGTTAATATTTTTTCCTTCTATATAAATAGCCCCAGAATCCACCGGATAAAACCTCTGCAAAAGCTGGATCAGTGTGGTTTTGCCGCTGCCGGTGGCTCCGAGAACTCCCAATACCTGACCCTTCTTCAGATGAAAAGAAATATGTTCCAACGTATAGCCATTGGCAGGCTGTGCATAGGAAAAACATACATCATCAAATACCACGCCTTCTTTTATAGGAGATTCTATCGATGCTCCTGCCGGCCTTTCCTCCGGCAAATTCATCACCTCAGCAATACGGTTTGCCGAAGCTGTGGCCTGGGAAAGCATGACAAACATTTTGTTCACTGACATCATGGCATTCAGGATGATGGTAAAGTAAGTAAGAAAAGCAATGATGCTTCCCGGTTTTGTCACTCCCTGGTTAACCCAGTAAGCACCACAGACCACCACCGCAGTTAAGCCTAAATTTAATACCAGCTGCATCATAGGATCTGTAGCTGCCATAACCGTATCTGCATGGATCTGACTGTTTGAGAGACGTTCACTGTCCTTTTGGAATCTGGCGCACTCATAATCCCCCTTAGACAACGCACGGATGACACGAATACCTGTGACACTATCCCGCACGGTCCGTATCATGCCATCCACATTTTGCTGTACACTCGCATACAACGTAATTCCTTTTCCGGAAATCAAAATGACTCCTGCGGCCAGGAAAGGAATGGTAGCAAGCAATACCAGGCTTAGCCGTATATCCAGAAACATGGTCACAAAGATTCCTCCCACAAGCAAAATCGGCGCCCGCACCCCCAAACGCTGGATGCGCCCTAGCGTCTGATTCACATGATAGGTGTCTGTGGTCAGTCGGGAGATCAGACTGGGAATGGTCACTTCGTCCAACTGCCTTGCAGAAAGATGTTCGATCTTTTCATATAAATCATGACGGATCCGCCGTGTGGCATCCCTGGATACCGCAGAAGCTCTCCGGTTGGCAATTACATTTCCCAGAAGGGCAATCACCGCGCAGGCAGCCATAGCGATTCCCCATAAAAAGATAGCTCCCCGGTCTCCTGTGGGAACCACTTCATCAATCATGTGTGCCAAAATCCACGGAATCGCCAGATCCATCACCGTTCCCGCCAATTTAATGAGAAACCCGATCAGCATCCGCAGATATAAGGGTTTTATATATTCTAAAATTTTCTTCAATTCAATCCTCCCGGATGCATCTCTGTAAAGCTACTTTATCCTCTGTTTTTCATTTTTTATGATACCAAAATGCCAGTGTGCGGTATCCTTTGCTTTCCATATCATGATGCCGTACACCCATCCGATAAAGAAAAAGTGCCACCCGGAAAAATCCGGATGGCACTGAAAGTACTTTTATGAATATTAGTTGGTGATAACAAGCTCGGTCTCTTTGTCGAAGACATGAATCTTCTCAGCATCCAGAGCAAATTTAACAGTATCACCGGTTCTAGCAGTTGTACGCGGATCTACACGGGCAGTTACGTTAGCACCCTCTACATCGAAGTACAGGAATACTTCTGCACCAAGCAGCTCGTATACACGGATGGTGGACTCGATAACAGTCTCAGGAGACTTCTTCAGCCACTCGTCAGAATCATGTACATCCTCAGGACGGATACCAAGAATAACGGTCTTTCCGTTGTAGCCGCCATCGATGAGTTTCTTAGCTTTTGCCGGAGCAAGTTTGATGGAATGGTTGCCTACCTGAAGAGCAACGTCGTTGCCGCTTACTTTAACGGTAGCATCCAGGAAGTTCATCTGCGGAGAACCGATGAATCCAGCTACGAACAGGTTGCACGGATTGTTGTAAAGGTTCTGCGGGGAATCTACCTGCTGAACAACACCATCTTTCATAACTACGATTCTGGTACCAAGGGTCATAGCCTCTGTCTGGTCATGTGTAACGTAGATGATGGTTGCGCCCAGTCTCTGATGCAGTTTGGAGATCTCAATACGCATCTGTACACGAAGTTTTGCATCCAGGTTTGACAGCGGCTCGTCCATCAGGAATACCTTAGGATCACGAACGATTGCACGTCCCATAGCAACTCGCTGTCTCTGACCACCGGACAGAGCCTTCGGTTTACGATCAAGCAGTTTCTCCAGGTCAAGGATCTTAGCTGCCTCTTTTACCATTTTGTCGATCTGGTCCTTCGGAACTTTTCTCAGTTTCAGACCAAATGCCATGTTATCATATACGGTCATATGCGGATACAGAGCGTAGTTCTGGAATACCATTGCGATATCTCTGTCTTTCGGCTCTACATCGTTTACGACTCTGTCACCGATCTTAAGGGTACCACTGGTGATCTCCTCAAGACCTGCGATCATACGAAGGGTGGTAGATTTACCACATCCGGAAGGTCCTACAAAGATGATAAACTCTTTATCTTCAATTTCCAGGTTAAAGTCTTTTACTGCTTCAAAACCATTCGGGTAAGTTTTGTTGATGTGCTGCAGTGATAAGCTAGCCATTTCTTCATCCTCCTAATTCATAAAAGTAACTTGCAGTTCCTCTCTGTTAGTAACTACAACGTTTACTGACTGAGAATAGTATACTAAATTATGTCCGTTCCTTCCATACCCGAAACCACCAAAGTTTGTCCGGCGACCTTGTGAGTTCTGCCAGTCTCATTAAGGAATTTTTAAGTTTCTGGGCAATGTGACGAAGATTTTTTGTTTTTTATATACAATTTAACCAGCAAGTATAAATTTTAATACTGCAACAAACAAAAGCGCTCATTTACGCTGTCTTCCGTACGGAGACGCTTTAGATACGCCCCTTGTATTTTTCAGTTCCATCCTGTATACTAATACCGCAAATATTGAGAGACGGTAACAGACACCGCAGCACCAGAAGGACTTGATTATGAATTACATCGTTTTTGACCTGGAATGGAACCAGTGCCCCGGAGGAAAAGAAAAAGAGAATAAGAAGCTTCCCTTTGAGATCATTCAGATCGGAGCCGTCAAACTGGACGACCAGTGGGAAGAATTCGGACAGTTTCAGGAAAAGATCCGGCCCAGGGTCTACCACAGCTTCCACCGCCATACCCAGGAAGTCCTGCATATGGATATGAAGGCTTTCCGCAAGGCCCGGCCTTTTTATGAGGTGATTCCTTCCTTTCTGGAATGGTGCGGCCCCATGGAGGACGCCGTTTTCTGTTCCTGGGGTCCTCAGGATCTTCTCGAGCTTCAGCGGAACATGCGCTTTTACCATATAAAAAATCCCTTCCCGTTTCCCCTCTATTACCTGGATATCCAGAAGATTTTCAGTCTCCAGAGGGAGGACGGCCGTTCCCGGAAAAATCTCCAGTCCGTCGTCGATGCCCTGGAGCTTCCCAAGGATCAGCCCTTCCATGAAGCGCTGGGAGACGCCTCCTATACCGCCGGAATCCTTCAGACTCTGGATAAAGAACAGGCTCTCAAATACTTTTCCGTGGACTACTACCGCACGCCCCAGAGCCGGAAGGAAGAGTTTCAAATCCGCTATGAGACCTATCAGAAATTCGTCTCCAAACCTTTCCGCACCAAGACCGATGCCATGCGGGACCGGAAGGTGGCCGCCACCCGCTGCTATATCTGCGGGAAGCCCGCCCGGAAAAAGATCCGCTGGTTCACCGGAAATTCCAAAAATTATTACTGCCTGGCCCGCTGCGAGGAACACGGCTGGCTCAAGGGAAAAAACCGCATGAAAAAAACGGAAAACGGAGATTTTTTCTGCGTAAAGACCTTAAAGCTCGTCTCCGATGCGGAGGCCGAGACCATCATACAGAAAAAAGAAGCCCTGAAACAAAAACAGAAACGCTGCAGAAAAGAGGAATGAGCCTCTGTCCGCAGCGTTTTTTTACATTCGTTTGAAATTTTCCGTCAATTCTTCCATTTCCGTCAGAAGACAATCCACCCTGCCGAAAAAGGCATCGTTTTTTCCCGAGTCTCCCAAGGACTCTCTGATCTCCTCCAGCGTGTTCTCCAAAAGCAGGATCCGCTTCTTCCCATTGTCGTCCTTTCCCAGAAGGAAACGGCTCCGCTGATCGTCCTTTACCGTCCGTTTCGGCTTCTCGCCGATATAGCGGTAGGTGATGGAGGGCGACGCATGATTGAAAAGATTCTGGAGATAAAAAATATCCCCCGTCGCTTTATAGTAATTCCAGGCGAAGGTCTTTCGCATCGTGCTGCTTCCCACAGGCGGCAGCCCCAGCTCCTCTCCCACCCGCTTCATCACCCGGCAGGCGTGTTCCTTGGAAAGAGGCCCCTTCGATCCGTTCCTCCCCGGAAAAAGCCAGGCCTTCGGGTCTTTTCCCTCCGTATAAACGAGGATTTCCCGCTGAAGATTCTCAGGGATCTTGAAAATCCGGCGGATAGTTTTCTTTCCGATGTTCAGCTCCAGGACTTCCTTTTCCCAGACATCTTCGTTCCGAAGTCCCAGAATATCCGGCATCTTCAACCCGGTGCCAAGACCGATCTCGAACAAAACGTAATACTTTTCACCGGCCGCTTTCAGGCCATTCTCAAATTTCTGCAGAGTCTCTTTGTCCTTGATCGGTGACACCCAGCTCATAACTCATTTCCTCCTACTTCTGGTCTTCCTCCTGGGACACCGGTTCTTCTTCCACATGCATTTCTCTGGCCTCTTCCACGGCCTGCTGCCGTTCCAGACGGTCTTTTTCGATCTCTGCCCGGAGCTCTGCCTCGATCTCGCTCACGGGCTTGCTGTCGATGCTCTTCTCAATACGGATTCGTTCTTCCCGCTCTTTTTTCCGCTGCTTTCGGATCTTCTGGGCTTTGGAATTTCTGGCCCAGGCGATTCCCAGGATCGGAATAAGGATAAGCAGGAGGATCAGTCCCACAACTGCCGCCATGATGTCATGCTCGTTGATCCAGTCGATGAGCCAGAGGATCTTATCTTTCAGCCAGGTAAACTTCTCCGGAAGAGTCCTGAAAAATTCTCCGATGGCTTTTCCGGCAGTTTTTCCAAAGGCCGTTGTCTTTCTCACAGCCATCTGGACCATGCCTTTGACACCGGGCTCGGTCTCCTCGATGATCTCCGTGTAATTCACGGGAACCGTACTGGGGGTGGGCACATCGAAGGAAAAGGAATTGTAGGAAAGGGAGGTGTTTCCCACCTGCCAGCCATTATAGCTGTAAATCAATCCGCCGGAACCGTCGCCCTTTCGCTCCACAGCGGAAGCCTCCGCCGTCTTCGGAATTGTCACCGTCACTTCGCTCGGACCGCTCACCAGAGTTTCATCCATCGTCTCCGTACGAAGAGCTGAAAGCTCGCCTAAGTTGTCCATTCCGATGAGCTGGGACCGGGTCACGGTGCTCTCGTTGGCAGGTACGGTCACATTCTGGAAGTTTTCAAAGGCATAATCCAGCATGGCGTGGCTCTCACTGTAAGCCTTGTCTTTTCCATTTACATGAAGCTCCACACAAATCAGCGTGCGGCCATCCTTCTTTGCATAGCTTACAAGCGTATTCAGGGCATCGCTCGTAAAACCGGTCTTTCCTCCAAAACAGCCTTCGTAATAATACTCCGCATCCTTCTGGATCATCTGGTTGTGATTGTACCAGTAACGCTCCTCATCTACCTTGTTGGTCTTCGGACAGGTATAATTGGTTGTTCCGGCAATCTTCTGGAAGGTCGGATGCTTCAGGGCCGCCTGCGTGATCAGTGCCATATCTCTCGCACAGGTATAATGCTCTTCGTTCTGAAGTCCATGCGGATTCGTAAAATGCGTGTTGACACAGCCAAGCTCCGCTGCTTTCGCATTCATCAGATCCGCAAAGCCACTGATACTGCCGCCGACTGTTTCCGCAATACCGTTTGCAACATCGTTTGCAGATTCCAGCATCAGTCCGTAGAGCGCCCGGCGCATACTTAAAACTTCACCTACCTGGATGCCTACATGGCTGCTGCCTTCCTCCAGATTATAAACTGCGTTTTCTGAAAATCGGATCTTACTGTCCAGCTTCCCGCTTTCGATCGCTACCAGTGCCGTCATGATCTTGGTAATACTGGCCGGGTACTCTTTCCTGTCCATATTTTTGCTGTACAGAAAAGCTCCCGTGTCCGCATCCATGACCACTGCGGCCTCCGCCTCGATCTGGGGCCCCCCGGGCCAGCCGGAGATCTCATTGGATTCCACAGTCCAGTAATAGGATTCCGGGATGTACTCGGTCTCTTCTCCACTGTCCTCTGCTGTATCCTCCCCCGTATCGTCATAAGTTTCCGTATATTCTGAATCTTCCGCTGCAAGGGACGGGCACACCGGCACAGCCGCGGAAAGAATCAGGGCTGCCGCCAGCGTGCGGATCAGCCATAGTTTTTTCTTCCTCATTCTTCTTTCTCCATGTTCTGCGGCTCCTGCCTGTCAAAAGACGTCCGGAAAACCGCATCGCCAGTTTCTGTTTCTCTCGCATCATTATATTATAGAGGTTCTTTTTTTTCAAGGACTGATTCTCTGCCGTCAGGCTCACATAAAAAAGACAGCCTCAACGATTCCAGAAGCTTTTCTCCATGAGAAAATTTTCTGAAAACCCTGAAACTGTCTTATGATCACCTGGCGTTACTTACGATTTTATAATAAATCCTTGCAGTGACGGTATAGACAAGGAAATAGACCAGAGCAAAAACGGCTACCGTAAGACCGATGCACAGGCTGAAAAGTTTTATATTGTAGGCTGAAAACAGTGCCATCATCTTCACCAGAACTTTGAAGGCCATTGCCATATGAAGGCCTGCTGCCCCAAGAGGCAGGAAAAATACCAGCAGCACCTGCGTCCGGATGGTTTTTTTCACCTCAGCCTGGCTAAGGCCAATGTCCTGCATAATGACAAAACGTTTCCGGTCATCGTAGCCTTCCGTTACCTGTTTATAATAAATGATGAGTACGGTTGCCAGAAGAAAAATCAGACCGAGGAAAAATCCGATAAAAAGAATCGTTCCATACTCCTGAAAGAGATATTCTTCTTCCTCCGTCCGGTTCTGGAACGTGGAAATATAGGCCCACTCCGACGCTTTCTCTGTTTCCCAGGAACTGCGGAGCTTCTCCAGAAACTCTTCTGCCGGTTCCTGCTTACCGGAAATATCAAAGTACCAGTTCCAGCCCAGGAAGTACATTGCACCCGGACCTTCTCCCTCCTCAAGACCATAATATGTTTCAAAATTCTTCCCGAGACTTTCCGTCAGCTTTTCCATTTCCTCTATTCCCGGAAGGAGCACCTGCACCCGTTTTTTTATTCCGCTGTACCGGCTGGCAACGGCAGTTTCCACAGGCTCCTCCAGCCGTTTTCCCTTTATGGAATAGTCCCCGAAAAGCAGTGTTTCTCCCGGTATCAGTCCCTCTTCCGACTCATAGAAGGCTGCCACGTCATCCGGAATCTCTATTTTCTTCCCGGTATTCGCTTCATAATCCTCCCGGAGCAGGTACTGGACATACACCAGGTTTTCGTAATCGTTCGTATCTGCCAGGTCGCCCATTTCTGCCTCATAACCATCTTTTCCCTTTCGGTATACCATATTGCATCTGGTATAAGACAGCATATTTTCCACTCTGGAGCCATTCTCCTCCATCTGTGCCTCCACAAGCTTCTTCACATCTGAGGTTGTATCCTGATATGTTTCCGGCTTCAGGTCTTCCGAATAATGCATCTGCAGAAAATATTCTCTCGGATATTCTTGCCGGACCCCTTCACCCACACCGCTGAAAATACAAAGGCTCGCCCCGATGGTGACCATGACCATTGTGGAAAGGATACAGATCCCGGCCAGTCCTGCCGCATTCTGCTTCATCCGGTAAAGCATGCCGGAAACAGAAATAAAACTGGATGGACGGTAATAAAAACACTCCCTCTTTTTCATCCATTTCAGCAATGCAATGCTTCCTGCCATAAAAAGTCCATAGGTACCAATGATGACCAGAAGAGCCGCTGCAAAAAACCACAGCATGGCTTCCATGGGACTTTCTACTTTCTGTGCGATCACATACCCGCCGGTCAGAGCAGCCACACCGATCAGGGCTGCCAGACCATGAACCTTCGGTTCCCTCTCTCCCTGACTCTCACTTTTGAGAAGCTCGACCGGTCTGGTCCGGATGACAGCGACGATATCATACAAAAGCACCAGACAAAACAAAATGCCAAACAGGGTCAGAGTCTCTGTTACGGCTCCGCGCGGGATCACCATCGTAAGATCTGCCTCCATCCGGATCATTTTATAAAAGATCAGAAAAAACAGCTGAGAAAACAAAGCTCCTCCGGAAATCCCAAAAACCAGGCTGAAAACAGCTACCAGAAGGATCTCAACGCTCATCAGTCTGACCAGATGACGTTTTTCCATTCCAAGAACATTGTAGAGGCCAAATTCCTTTTTTCTCTGTTTCATAACGAAACTGTTCACATAGAAAAGAATGACCAGAGAAAAAATACCCGTTATCGGTGTACTGATCCCCAAAAGAGAACTCATCATTCTTTTCCCTTTCATACCGGAAATATCCACCATATCACAGAGAGAACCCTGAATGTAAAAAAGTGCCGTCATGACAGAGGCCGCCAGAAGATACGGAAGATAGATATTCCTGTTTTTCCGGATATTTCCCCAGGCCATTTTCAGATAAAAACCCTTATTCATGACTGTTTCCTCCTGTTGTGAGCAGTGTCAGTGTATCTGAGATCTTCTGATACATCGCCTCTCTTTGAAGTTCACCACGATAGATCTGATGAAACACAGTGCCGTCTTTGATAAAAAGTACCCGGCCTGCATGACTGGCCGCCTTGATGCTGTGCGTCACCATAAGAATCGTCTGCCCCTTCCGGTTGATCTCTTCAAAAACAGCCAGAAGACTGTCTGTAGAACGGGAATCCAGCGCCCCTGTCGGTTCATCTGCGAGGATCAGATCCGGCTTCGTGATAAGAGCTCTGGCCACCGCTGCCCTCTGTTTCTGGCCACCGGAAACCTCATAGGGATATTTTTCCAGGATCCCGGAGATCCCAAGCATCTCTGCCAGAGGCGTCAGTCTCTTTTTCATCTCCGCCACCGGCGTTTTTGCAAGCACCAGCGGAAGAAAAATATTGTCTTTTATGGAAAAGGTATCCAGAAGGTTAAAATCCTGGAAAACAAAGCCAAGCTTTTCCCGCCTCCAGGCAGCAAGCCTGGATTCCGGGATTGCCGAAAGCCTGGTCCCGTTCAAAAGAACCTCTCCGCTGCTTGGTCTGTCCAGCGATGCCAGAATGTTAAGGAGTGTGGTTTTTCCGGAACCGGATTCTCCCATGATCGCCACATACTCTCCCTTTTCCACGGAAAAATTCACATCGGTAAGCGCCTGTACCCTGGCGCCTCCCAGACGGGTCGTATATATTTTTTTCAGATGATGTACTTCCAGAACTGCCATTGAAATGCCTCCTAATATGATGATCTTGTTTTTTGCCCGCAGCTGCTGCCTGCGGATTGCTCACTGCAAATATAGTATAAAAAAAGAAGAAATGCTCTGCCATGGTTTTTGCTTACATTTCTTCTTCCATTTCTTACATCTGCGTAAGAAAAGCCTTTGCCAATGTCCGGCATCCGGCCTCTTTTCACTCTGCCTCCAGTTCTGTCCTCCGAAGATCCAGAAACACCTCCGTTCCCTCTCCCAGAACGGAGCGGATCTCCATTTTGTTTCCCAGCATCTCCATCACCTGCTTCACCAGTGCCAGACCAACCCCAGTGGAACGCTTGTCCAGGCGGCCGTTGTAGCCCGTATAGCCCCATTCAAAAATCCTCGGAAGATCCTCCGGGCGGATTCCGATCCCCGTATCGCGGAGCACGAGCAGCCCATTCTCTTTCCCGATCCGGACACTGCCGCCCTCCTTTGTATATTTGGAAGCATTGGTCAGAAGCTGTTCCAGCACAAAGACCAGCCATTTTTCATCAGTCAGCACCTCACCCGACAGATCACCTGCTGAAAACGAGATATGCTTGTGTATCAGAAGCGGGCTGACCTTTTTCACTGCCTGCATCACTACCGGCCGGAGTTCATACCTCTGAATCACCAGATCATTGCCGTCTCCTTCCATCCGCTGATAAGAAAGTGCCATCTCCACATACTGACTGGTTTTCAGAAGCTCCCTCTTCAGTGCCCGGACATCTGCCGGTTCCTCCTGAAGCAAAAGTTCCATCGCTGCAATGGGCGTTTTGATCTGATGGCTCCAGCGCGTATAGTATTCCCTGGACCGTACAAGCTTCTCCCTGCTTTCTTTCTGCTCTCTCTGACAACGTTTTTCCTGATCCTGGATGATTTCCTGATAGATTTTCTCCAATGGTGTCTCCGCTTTCGGAAGATCTGCGGTTTCAAGAGACTGTTCTGCCTGCCTTTTCAGGATCAGCAGCTGCCGTCTTTTCCTTTCCCATCTGAAAAATCCTGCCATCAGAAATCCCAGTGTCACAACTGCTGTCACTAGGCAGGTATAACCGGCCGGTCCCCAGGGCAGCCCGTAAAGACCATAGATCAGGCAGAGAGACCCTTCAAAAAACAGCAGAAAAAAGAGAAGCTGGCGTTTCTCTCTAAGAAAATCACACAGTTCTTTCATAAATATAAAAAATCCTTTCTAAGACAGACCGTACCTTTACGGTTCCATGATCAGATACCCCACACCTTTTCTGGTAGAGATCAGTTCTTCCACTCCGATCTGTTTCAGTCTCTGCCGAAGCCTGGCAACATTTACCGTCAGAGTGTTTTCATCAATAAATTCCTCCGTATCCCAGAGTGCCTGGATCAGGTCTTCTCTCGGCACCACATTTCCTTTTTTCTTCATGAGAATTTCCAGGATTTTATATTCGTTTCTGGAAAGCTCCAGTTTTTCTTCCCCAAAGGAAACCACTCCATCCCCAAGGTTCAGGGTGACTCCCCGACAGTTCAACGTATTCAGATCTCTTCCGAAATCGTACGTTCTCCTGATAATAGCCTGGATCTTTGCCAGCACCACTTCAAACTTAAAGGGTTTGGCAATAAAATCATCTGCTCCCATATTGATGGCCATGATAAGATTCATATCGTCCGATGCCGAAGAAAGAAAAAGCACCGGTACCCGGCTGATCTTCCGGATCTCCGTACACCAGTAATAACCATTGAAAAAAGGGAGCGACAAATCCATCAGCACCAGCTGGGGCTGAAATTCCCGAAATTCTTCCATCACCCGGTCAAAATCCTGCACAGCCCGGACAAGATATCCCCATTTTTCCAGCTGACGGGACAAGATATCCACAATGGTGGCATCGTCTTCCACAAGCATGATCCGATACATATCATTTACCTCCTCTTGATCTGACACCATTCTATCATCTTTTTTTAAATTTGGCATTTTTTTCTAAAAGGACGAAAGCGTTCATACTGGTATGGTCATTTTTTTCAGAATTGGCTATTTAAATCCATCCACTTACAGTATAAGATAGCGATAACATTCCAGTAGATGGAAAACAAAGAAAAGAGGAGAAGCTTATGAACAGTAAATCACACGATCAAATCCAGAAATTAGCCCTGACGGCACTTTTCGCCGCTCTGTGCTATGTTATCTTTACCTTCCTGCAGATCAAGATCCCCATGCCCGGCGGAGATGCCACTTCCCTGCATCTTGGAAATGCCTTCTGCGTTCTGGCCGCACTGCTTCTCGGAGGCGGTTATGGCGGACTGGCCGGAGCTGTCGGCATGACGATCGCTGACCTGATGGATCCGGTTTATATCACCGGAGCTCCCAAGACGTTTGTCCTGAAGTTCTGCATCGGTCTGATCACCGGTCTGGTTGCCCACAAGATTGCTCACATTAGTGAGAGCACGGACAAAAAATACATCTTCAAATGGAGCCTGATCTCCTCCATCGCAGGTCTTGGCTTCAATGTCATCTTCGATCCGCTGGTTGGTTACTTCTACAAACAGTACATCTTAGGCCAGCCCCAGGAGATGGCTTCCGTTCTTGCCAAATGGAGCACCGCTACTACTTTTGTAAATGCCGTTGCTTCCACCATCCTGGTCGTTATCCTTTATAATGCCCTTCTTCCGGCCCTTAAAAAATCCGGGCTGAAAATTTCCAGTCCGGCGTGGTGATGTGAAGCGGATTTCACGAAATCCGGTGAAAGATTGAGAATCCGATTAACAACCCTATAAAAACTTCCCAGACGAATAAGATATCAAACCTTATTCGTCCGGGAAGTTTTACTTTGTTATTTTTTCGATATTCCACATTGCTTCCAAAAGTTTTCTGGAATCATTTACCGATGAAATTACATCATGCCAGTTCATTGTGCTGATTGCATTTATGTATTCCTGAGAAACTTCACGGTTGGGGATCGACGCCGTATGTCTTTCACTGTTATACGTCAGATAACCTAAATGAATCAGCAGCGTCAGAACATCATCCCTTGTCGCAAAGGTCGTCATATCATTCATACCATGCTTTCGCTTCCTGAAAACTCATATGATATTCATCGCAAAGTGATTTTACTTCCTGCTCTGTAAAGCCAAAATATTCCGATAAATCTCCGGGATTTGTCATGGAATACTCCGTAAACATATTTAAATTGTGTTTATTTCTATTATATGCTTGCAAAACCATCAAATTAAAAGGCTGACCACAAATCAGTCAGCCTTTTACAGAACCTACCATTACACCTTTTACAAAATATTTCTGTACAAACGGGTATGCCACCAGGATGGGCAGCGTTGTGATTACGATGGTTGCGGCACGGATGGCCTGGGATGGCGGTACCACATCCAGGGAGTTGTATGCTTCTGCGCCCAGGTCTCCGATACTGGAAGCCGCCGTGATGATATTCCGGAGGATGTTCTGCATGGGGAGCAGAGCCGTGGTGTTGATGTAGAGCATGGCATCAAACCAGGCGTTCCAGTGGCTTACTGCATAGAAAAGGCCGATCGTTGCGATGGAAGCTTTGGAAAGCGGAAGCACAATCTTTACCAGGACCTGTGCATCATTTGCTCCATCGATAACAGCCGCCTCCTCCAGGCTCTTGGGAATCCCGTAGAAGAAATTTCTCATGATCAGAAGGTTCCAGGTATTGATCAAGCAGGGAAGAACCATAGCCCAGCGGGAATCAATAAGGCCTACACCTTTGACCAGAATGAATGTCGGAATCATTCCACCGGAAAACAACATGGTAAAAAATACAAAGCCTGTCAGAAAAGTCCTTCCTTTTAAACCTTCTCTGGAAAGTCCATAGGACAGTGTGATCGTAAAGACCAGGTTCAGCGCAGTTCCGATCACCACGCGGAACAGGGTGTTTCCATAAGCTCTCGCGATATTTTTTCCACTGGCGAGGAGCATTTTGTAAGCGGAAAAATCAAATTTTTCAGGAATGATGATAAACGTTCCTCTTCTGGCGATCTCCGCCTCACTCACAAAAGAAGTCATAACTACGGTAAATACCGGAACGATGACCAGTACCATGAACAGGCACATCACGATCACATCTACGATCTGAAAAATTGTTTCCCCTGATAATTTTTTCTTTTTCACCAGATGCCCTCCTGTCCTAATTTTTTCGTGATCTTATTTGTTCCGAGAACAAGAATCAGAGAAATCACGGAAGTAAACAGATTTACCGCTGTCGCAAAGGAGTAATTCTGATTTACCACGCCTTCCCGGTATACATAAGTGCTGATAACGTCCGCTGTGGAGTAAACCTGCGGAGAATAGAGAAGCAGGACTTTTTCATAGCCCAGATTCAGGATATTTCCCACTTTGAGGATCAGCATGATTGTGATAACCGGCATGATTCCCGGAATCGTTATATGCCACATTCTCTTGAGAACGCCTGCACCGTCCACCATGGCAGCCTCATAGAGCTCCTGGTCGATGGCGGCCATCGCTGCGATAAATACGATGCTGTCCCAGCCGACGCTCTGCCAGACTTCTGAAACTGTGTAAATTGTCCGGAAATATTCCGGCATTCCGAGAAACGGCATCGCCTCTCCGCCGAAAAATTTCACAATCGCATTGACCAACCCACCGTCCACAGACACCAGGGTTCGGATCATTCCGCAGACGATAACGGTGGAAAGGAAATGCGGCAGATAAGATACAGTCTGAACCGTTTTCTGGAAAATTTTACATTTCAGTTCATTGATAAAAAGTGCCAGAATAATGGCTATCGGAAAGCTCCATACCAGAGTGTAAATACTCAGCAGGAGAGTATTTTTCATCAGTCGGAAGAAATAAGGGGACTGGAAAAATTTAATGAAATGTTTGAATCCTACCCAGTTTGAAGTAAAGATTCCTTCGATTCCCCAGAACGGTTTATAGTCTTCAAAAGCAATAACAATTCCCAGCATGGGAAAATAGCGGAATACCAGATACCAGATCAGGCCTGGCAGCATTAACAGATAAATAAAACGGTCTTTCTTCAGGTAATAAAACAAGTTTTTCTTTTTTTTCATATCAGGTCTCCTTTAGTTATACAGGCGGCTGGTTGCCCGGCCGCCCGCTCACTCATAACATTACGCTTAGCTTTCTTTCTGCTCCTGATACTGTCTGGTATACTCATTGATGTAATCCTGTAATCCTATTCCATCGCACTCTTCCAGGAACTGATCCCAGGTATCGAAAGATCTTGTGCCGTTTACAAATTTGATCAGCTCTTCGTCTTTGTAGGTATTCAGGTCATTCAGCATGGGAATATTCTCTGCCAGAGCGTCGGTATCCCAGTTGATATCCCCTTCGATTCCAGGATCCAGAGTTGCATCGAAGTCGTCCAGATGCTCCTGAAGCCAGAAGTTGTGCATGAGCTGATAGCCTTCCTCATCATATTCAGAGGTCTGTACTTCAAGCGGCAGGCCTAAAGATACCAGGAAATCTCTTGCGTAGGTGGGACCGCCCTCGATGGGGATGATATTTTTGTTCTCTTCAGCGTTTTCTACATCCGGATTATATTTCCAGTATTCGCCTTCCGGACCGTAAGCTTCTGTTGTGTAATTCTCCCACTGGAAGGACCATTCCACAAATTTCATAACTGCTTCCGGATTCTTGCACTTGCTGCTGATCACCAGACCGCTGGTTCCGCCCAGGGCCTTCGTCTGAATCAGGCTTCCGTTATCGCCGGTGATACCTGCTTCGTTGATGCTCCATACATAAGGTTTCTCTTCTGTACGCTCATAGTTTCCAAGATTCTCTCTTAAAGTCGGCTCTGTCAGGGTGATTCTGGAATACCAGGCGCAGGTAGCTCCTACGGCTCCTTTGGAAATATAGGAACGGATGGTGTCAGCATCCATGGTAAAGCACTCTTTGTGGATGATGCCGTCGGTGTACCACTGATTCAGCTGTTTCAGGAAATCCACATAGCCGTCAGCGATCCATTCCGGTTTCACCTTATTATCTGTTTCATCCAGCCACTTGCCGTTTCCACTCTTCACAAAACCGCCCAGCAGAACGGATTCCGCAGTATTGAGGACCTCTGTGGAACCGCCCTTTTCCAGGATCAGAGGAATTGTCTCGCCGTTTCCATAGGGATCCAGCTCTTTGATCTTATAGAGATACTCATTCAGCTCTGCCATGGTCGTGGGCATTTCCATTCCGGTGAGCTCCAGCCAGTCATTGCGTACAAATACCTGATACGGGGTGGTGTTGGTTCCACGGGGGATTGCCCAAATGGTTCCGTCAGTGTCTGTTACTCTGTCCCAGGATCCCCAGGGCTCCCAGAGATCGTACAGCTCTTTTGCTTCCGGCGCCTGAATGTAGTCAGTCAGCGGAAGGATGATGCCGTCTTTCGCATAATCTCTCCAGTCTCCCCACCAGGCATCGATCTGATCGCCGCCTGCCAGCAGAAGGTTGAGTTTTTCGGTCTGTGCGCCTGCATCGGAGGGAGGCATGATGATTTCAACTTTCACTCCGGTCTGCTCCAGAATGTAATCCTGCATTTTCTGGTAAATGGAGCTGTCACTTCCTGCCTCTGCTCCGGCTACGGAGAAAGCGCCTGAGTTATTGTAAATGACGATGGTGGGAACGTCCTCATCCGCAGATACGCTGATTCCTCCGCCAAGTACGCCAAGGGCCATAACTCCTGCCAGCAAAGCTGACCATTCTCTTCTTCTCTTCATTTGTTGTTCCTCCTTTTTTTATTTTTACAGAAGCACTTTTTTCAGCAAAAGCTCCTGTATCGTTCCGTTCACTGTTCGCTCATAAAGGATATACGCCGCATTTTCGTGGATCGCCAGATCCGCATAACCGCCGCAGGGATCGATCTCCTCCAGAGCCTCCCAGGTGCGGGCATCGTCGTTGCTTCTATATAAAGTCAGATGAATCCGCGGTGCGTAAAAAATATTCATATCATGGTTCGCACAGTTTACAAAATAAAGCGTGCCATCTTCACTTTCCATACTTCCACAGCAGGTCGGATCCGGAAGCTGTGTCTCGCTCCAGACAGTCTCGAGTTTCGTCGGAACTGCCTGGGTGATTCCCATGACCCGACAGCGCTCAAACCGTTCATTCCGGAAATTGAATAAAAGCTTTCCGCTCGCCATTTCCGCCACCGTCGTCTCGTTGGCATTTTCCACACCTCTTGTGAAAAAGCCGGGAAGCCAGGTTTTTCCGTGGTCCTCGCTATAGATACAGCCGGCTACTGACGGGAAATGGTCCCGTACCAATTTGCCTTTTCTCTCATGAACTTTCCCCATGGCCAGCCAGATCGGTACTACCAGAAGTCCGGCTTTCGTCAGGATACCGTGCCCCGGGCCTGTCGCGCATACGTTCCATTCCCATGGAATATTTCGTAAAGTTTCTGTGATCTCTACCGGCTCCCGGAAGGTCTTGCCTTCATCCTCGCTGACGGTATACCAGGTTTTTTCATAATCCTGGCAGAAAATGAGATGCACCAGGTTTCCGTCGGAAATCAGCACCGGATTGTTCCATGTGATCCGCTCCTCCGGAGGAACCGTTCCTTTTATATACTGAGGTTCGCCGAAACTTTTTCCATCATCCGTACTTCTCCGGACGGTGATATGGCACTCCGCCCAGTCATTTCCCGTCTCTTTCCGGGATTCCCAGGCCGTCAGGACGGTTCCTTTGTCCGTCACCGCAATGGCCGGAATTCGGTATTCCTCATAGCCGCCGATACCGGCTTTTTCCAAAATCGTTGTCGTCTCTGTCATCAATCCAGATCACCAATCCCGTCTAATAACTGTTTCTGCGCTTCTGTTATGGGTGAGAAGGGGGAACGGCAGTCGCCACAGACAATTCCTTTGCGGCCCAGCAGATATTTCACCGCCGTGATATCTCTCACCTGAAGCAGAGCGTCGATAATTCTGCAGGCTTCATGCTGGATTTTTTCCGCCTCTTCCTGGCGGCCTTCGTGATAGGCATTCCAGATTCGTTTGAATTTTTTCAGCATGAAGTTGTAAGTGCTTCCGATGGCTCCGTTCACTCCTACCGGAAGGGAATACAGGAAAGATTCATCCTGACCGAACATTACGGTCATTTCCGGATAGCGGGTGCGGATGCGTTCGAGCTCGTAGAGATTGGAATCGGTATATTTGATGCCCTCCACCCGGCAGCTCTTTTTAATCTCGCCCAGGTTGTCGGCATTGATGATCACGCCGGAATACCTGGGAATGTTGTAAACCATCACCGGAAGGGTTGTCGCATCGGAGATCGCCGTATAGTAACGAACCAGCTCTTCCAGCTTGAAATTGTAATAGAAAGGCGGAACGCTGGAGACTGCGGTGGCTCCTGCCCTTTCTGCTTCTTTTGCAAGCTTTGCAGCCTGAGCGGCACCGATCATTCCCACATGGGTCACAATGGGAACCCGTCCGTTCACGGTCTCTGCCACCGTCGCTGTGATTTTGATTCTCTCCTCCTCGCTCAGAAGAAAGCACTCGCCGGTACTTCCTGTCACATAGAAACCGTCGGCTCCATCCTCCAGAAGCACTTCCACCAGCTTTTTCAGCATTTCATAGTTGACTTTTCCTTCCCCGTCATATGGCGTTACCAATGCCGGGACGATACCACCTAGTTTCATCTCCTTTTTCCTTTCCAGCCTCTTACGGCTTATCAAATTTTTTCTGTACGGCTGCTCTCTCTTATCTTCAGTTCCGGGATGATCCATTTGGCAGCTTCCTCTTTCACTCCGCCTTCCAGGGCTTCCATCATCATCCGGATCGCCTCTTTTCCCATCTCCTTGGAACGGGAAGAAACGGACGAAAGCGGAACCGGCAGAATATTGCAGATGCTGCTGTCGTTATATCCCACAACCTTTACATCTTTTCCGGCTACCAGCCCTTTTTCCTGCAAAACGCTGTACAGGACCGTCGCCATCATATCGTCAAAGCAGTGAACCCCATCCGGAATCTTTTCCCCAGAAAAAATCACCTGCAACTTTTCTTTCAGCGCGTCGCCCTCGTAATTTCCCAGAAGAACCGGCCCCTCCTCCACTTCTTCCTGACAGTCCAGCAGTGCTGTCTTGAAGCCGTTGTAACGGCTGATGGAGGTAGAATATTTTCTCTGTGAAAGGTAAGAAAGCCGCCTGCAGCCCCCTTCGATGAGATGCTTTGTCGCCATATAGGCTCCGTAATGATTGTTGGTCCCCACAAAAGGAGCGTTCAGTCCGTCGATACTGCGGTTACAGAGCACAAAAGGAATCTTTTTCTTTTTCAGAAGATCCAGGGTTTCAAAGCTCATCTCCGAGTTAATAATTGGAATGATGATACAGCCGTCGGCTCCCATCTCGATCATCTGGTAAACGTTCCTCTTCTGTTTCTCCGGAATGCTCTCACTGCTTAAAAGCACCACATTGATGTGATTCGCTGTGGCGTAATCCTCAATTCCGGAAATAAACTGTGGATAAACATCGCCCATCAGAGAAGGCAGGATCACGCCGATGTTGACATTCCTGCTGAACCGGCCTGTCACATAAGTGCCGCTTCCCTTCACCGAATTTAGATACCCCTCCTGCTCCAGTTCCGTGATCGCCTTGTCAATCGTGTTCCTGGCCACCTGATACTTCCTGCTCAAAAAATTTCTGGAAGGTATCCTGCTCCCCTCTTTGCTGCTCAAAATCAACTTTTTTATTTCCAACTTAACTTCCTGATACCGTAAGGCCATTCTCTTCTCCCATTTAATCAAATCTCCTAAAAAGGCAAAATTTATGCATATTTTTCACATATATTTTCTTTTTTAAACCTTATTTTTTGTTTATTTTTCCGTTATTGTTATTTTATCATCTTAAGTTTTACATTGTCAATATGTTCAGATTTTATTAGTCATCTTTTTAAAATCATCCTATTATTTATGTATTTCAATCTATTTTTAACTATATTTTTCCAACAAAAAAGAGATACCTCTCTCAAAGAAGCATCTCTCACTCACTCTCTATCTCCCCACCGCT
>OLPN01000445.1_pt1 | contig 43240 bp, 39 predicted proteins | sample 1672601 | NCBI WGS metagenome assembly OLPN01 (sample SAMEA3136704, study PRJEB25190) | human gut metagenome | reverse complement strand
AGTGACTTGTCGCCAGTTTCCTAACTTGACATTCGCTCCACGGAAAACCTGCCATTCTTCTCGGCAGCAACCTCGCGCTTCTTTGCTATCATGTCACAGCTTTTTTAGTATACCCGATGTTTCTGCATTTTGCAAGCATTTTATTTTATTTTTTGTACTTTTTTTCATACAAAATTTTCTTGAAAAATCTTCTCCTTTTGTGCTATTTTTCTTATTCCCTTTTTGCGGTATAATATTCTCATATTCAGCGGGGTACCAGATCCATAGGCTTCTTCGCTAAATGCAGCCTGTCTTTCGATCTTTCCCCACATCATCTTATATAGAATAGAAGGAGAACGCATATTATGCAGACATTAGATGCAATCAAAACAAGAAGAACGATCCGCAAATTTACAGAGGAGCCTGTCTCACATGAAGTGATCGAGAAAATCGTAGAAGCAAGTGCCTACGCTCCATCCTGGAAGAATACGCAGACAGCAAGATATATTATAATAGAAGAAACAGCTCTCAAAGACAGGATTGCCAGAGAAGCTGTTATGGGATTTGAATGGAATACAGGCATCATTCTTGGTGCACCGGTACTGGTTGTTCTCGCTTCCGTTCCGGGGAAAAGCGGTTACGAAAAGGACGGAGCTTATTCCACCTCAAAAAAGGATAAATGGGAAATGTTTGATGCCGGTATCGCTGCGCAGACCTTCCAGCTCGCTGCTCATGAATGCGGAATCGGTTCGGTTGTCATGGGTATTTTCGATGAGGTAAAGGTAAAAGAACTACTTGGTCTTGACAATACTCTGAATGTATCTGCCCTGATTGCGATCGGTCATCCAGCCATCCAACCGACCGCACCAGCACGCAAACCTGTCCAGGAACTGATCCAGTACCGCTAATCTACAGTAGACGTACGCTTGACCGCTTTGTACAGATTTTAGTGCATAATTTATTCATAAATTTACCATTTTCTTGTTGACACTACCGTGATAAAGTGATATAGTGTAACCAACTTAATCAGAGAGCTAAACCAAGGGCGGTTTCCAACACAAGGATACCGCTTTTTAATAAAGACTTGATTAAGCTACAACATTGGTTGTTATTGCAGTTATATTGTTGCCGGTCGTTTCCCCCAAGAATGATCTTGCAATGATAAAACTCCAATTTATATATACATCCTCTTTGTAGGAGCATTCCCCAGCTTTGTATATAAGGCAAACTGCAATGCAACGAGGAAAAACCTCTCAATGACATACCAAAAAGAAAAGACATGACCTCGAGGGGTCATGTTTTTTCTTTCCAAAAGTAAAGGAGACGTGAAAATATGAGTAGTTCAAGACCGATAGATAACCCGAAAGATCCCCGTACAGACGAAAAACCCGTATTTTCAAAAGAACTGGTGCAGGAAGATCTAAAAGACGAATTCAAAGCAGGCTCCAACTCCGAATGGGCCGCTGATTCCCAGGATGAACTCGAAGACTGGATTGAGGAGCAGGGGATACAGTTGCGGTATTAGATTTTTTGTTAAATAAATACAGATATTTATGCCGGGAAAGCTTCTTTGACTTCCCGGCATTTTTTTCATTCGTATTTTCTTATACATATCTTATATTTTCAAGAAATGATTGCGGAACACGCATAAAAACCAGAAAATAATTCAGCCTTATATTCCAAAGTTGACTTGAAATTGTAAATTCTAAAATAGAGTCACCAAAACAAGGTTTGAAATTTGATTCAATATTATATACTGTTAAAAAGTCAAGCAAGCAGATCACAAATTTTGACCTTGAATTGCATAATCAAAAATCAAATCAATAAAAATGGATGAATTTTTTGACTTTAAATCGCAAACATTAAAAGCAAATCAATAAAATGAAGTTGAAAACTTGATTAAGAATCAGAAAAATTCAAAACCAATCAATACAACCAAGCTTAAATGCTTGACTTAGAATCGCAAAATGCAAAAGCGAATCAATATACCAAGCTTATATGCTTGACTTAGAATCGCAAAACGCAAAAGCGAATCAATATAACAAGCTTAAATGCTTGACTTAGAATTGCAAAATGTAAACGCCAATCAATACAACAAGCTTAAATACTTGATTCAAAATTATAAAACTTAAAAATGAGTCAACAAATCTAATGTCCTGCACTCTTAATACGAAAAGGAGACAGATTCAAAACCTGTCTCCCATGTTCTATCCATTATTTATCACTCACGAAAATGAATTTTACGCTTCCATCCATTCCGTCTGCGATTCCAGAGAAGTTCTTGTATTCTTTGGATGCATCCAGAAGCTCGTTCGCCTTATCAAGAAGTGCATCGATGTCCCCGTCAAATACGCTTACCAGTTTTTCAATTCCTTCTTCGTTGAACTGGATCATACCACTGTTCAGTTCAGCCGCTCCGGAATCAAGCTGTTCTACACCAGATACCAGCGCTCCTGTGCTGCTCTGGAGAGTGTTCAGACCTGTTGAAAGAGTTCCGGCTCCACTATTGAGCTGGGATGCGCCGCTTGTAAGAGTACCCAATCCAGAATCCAAACTGTCAGCACCTTTCTGCAATGTTCCAATTCCACTTAACAGTTCATTCGTTCCAGCTCCGAGTTTTGTTCCCATTTCTCCAACTCCGCTCTGGAGCAATGATATTCCTCTCTGCAAACTACCGTCTGAAGCAAGAGCTCCACTAAGTCCTGCTGTTGCCGCCTTAACGGTTGCTCCTTGTGTGCTGCTTAAAGTTCCATATAATGTAGCAGCCCCTCCACCTATTTCTCCATTAGCAGACAACTGTTTACTGAGTGCATCAGCTCCACTAGCTATACCATTCAATGCGGTCACATACGGATTCTCCACTTCTACTTCCGCCTGAACATCTACTGTCTGTGTTTTTGTTGCACTGATCTGATTAAGTACATTTTCTACTGCTGCCTTATCATTCTCATCCGTCATTTGTTCTGCCAAAGCTGCTATCTGATTATAGATATCTGAATTATCTACTGTGACTTCCTGTTGTTGTTCTACCTGTACAGTCTGCTGATTTCCGCCTAACACAGTACATAAATTTCTAGCTGCAGTCGCTATTTCCCCTGCACTTTCAGATGCCGTTTCCAAACCTGCGCACAAACCTTTTGCTCCGTCTTTTGCCAAGTCCACTCCTTTATCAGCCTGTTCTGCGATTCCATGGATTGTCTCTACACCTGCCTGCACTGAAGAAACTCCATTCGATAAATCTTTCACTCCATCGCTAACCTGAGCCTGCATACCACTCACGCCATCACTTAATGCCTTTACACCACCAGCTAACTGTGAAGATCCCGTTTTAGCACTCTGCATTCCACTCACCAGACTACCAGTTCCGCTAGCCAATGTATTTCCACCACTTGCCAGCTGATCAATTCCGCTTACCAGTGTTCCTGATGAAGAAAGCAGTGTATCCAGTCCGTCTTTCAGTTCTCCGGAGCCGCTGACAAGTTTGTTCGATGCATCTTGAAGCTCTGTCATAGAATCCTTCAGTTCATCCAAGCTGTCAAATTTATCGGTACCTACTTCATTGAACACTTCGTTTGTTGCAACTGTAACGGCTTCTACTTTTTCGTAATCTGTCACATCTGCTTCTACTGTAAAGGAATCCGGGATATCCAGATCATCCACCTTGCTGCTAACTGATGTAAGCTGTTCTTTCAACTGTGGAAGTCCCATTCCGATTACGATGTTTCTGTCGCCATCTGAAATTACTTTTCCATTATCAACGGTTACATTTGAGAATTTCTCGCCATCCATCAGAAGCCCGGTTGCCATCAAAAATGGTGTGTATTTCCCGCTGTCAGCACTTGTATTCTGATATTCATAATGGATCTTTAAGTGCCCGCTCTTTCCTTCCAGATCATCTGCGCTGATTTTCTTTCCGTCAAGTTCATAAGTAACTTTCATTCCTACCGGAATCTTCTTGGTTGTTGTTCCCTGATAGCAGATGTCCTTCTTATCTCCCTGCCATACCAGTTTGCCGTTGCTTTCTGAATAGGTCTCGTCGCCTTTTACATTCTTGATGTCTTTCAGATCTGACACATCATCGATGGTTCCAAGATTTGAAATATTTTTCAGCTGATCAGATACCGTAACATCCTTCTGGTTTCCTGCATCGTCTACTTTTACATATACAGTCTCATCTTTGGTAGGTGTGGCACTGTTGCTTGTCTTTGCCTCACTGGTCTTTTTTGTCTCTGTGCTTTTATCTTTATTATCTGCCGCCTGTACATTTACAGATGTTCCTGCAATATTTCCAACTACAAGTGATGCCATAAGTGCAAGTGTAACTAATACTCTGTATTCCCTGTTCTTCATGTTTAAAAACCTCCTGTAAGCCTCTACTGACTTTCCTGTCGGTATGCTTTTTTCATTTTGACTACTGGTCATTTTTTAGCTCGCACTTACTATAACTCAAAAATGACCACAAGTCAATATTTTTCTATAAAAAAGTTGACTCTGAGTCATTTTAATTTTATAATAAAGATAATTCAAAGGAAAAGAGGAATGAATCATGGGAAAAGTAGATGAAAACAAGCATCAGAAAATGGATGCTCTCTTTCAAAGCGCATACGATTTATTTCTGAATCAGGGAATCGAGAAAACATCAATCAGCGATATAGCAAAAAAGGCCGGAGTTGCGAAGGGAACGTTCTATTTATATTTTGCAGACAAATACGAGATACGCGACCGGCTGATCGCACGGACAGCCAGCCGACTTTTCCAGAGAGCACACAAAGCTCTGGAGACAGCCGACATCCCCGAATTCGAAGATAAGATTATTTTTATTGTAGATTACGTTTTAAATGCCATGCAGAAAAATAAACTGATTCTGAGATTTATCTCTAAGAATCTCAGCTGGGGCATTTTCAGACAGGCTATCACCAATAATATGCAGGATGATGAGGGTGAAATTCTTGCATATTTTAGTAATATCCTTCTGGATCATCCGACAATCAAACTTCGTGCGCCGGAAACTATGCTGTTTCTGATCATAGAACTTGCAAGTTCTACTTCATACAGCACGATCCTGGACAACGATCCGATGTCGTTTGAAGAATTGAAGCCATATCTTAACGAAAGTATCCGCGCGATCATCCGTAACCATATTATCGAAGATACCGCAGAAAATTAAACAGCAAAAGTCCTGTCAGAATCCGAATATCGAATCCGGATTCTCAACAGGACTTTTCTATATCTTCTTTCCCTGCCAGCTTTACTTTTGACAGTTTTCTTCAAATTTCAAAACCTTAACGCTTCTCATTTTTCCGCATTTTCAGCTTCAGCATTGCAGTAACCTTTTTCGCATCCAGCTCCGTCACATTATTTTCTCCGAGTACATCTGTCTCAATGCCCTCTTCATTTTTATTGATATCCAGAATTTCTCCCAGATGATCATTTTCTACAACAAACTGGCCAACTGTACCACTGAATTTCAGCCCAGTTACCGGAATTCCTCTGATTTCCATCTGTTCAGCCGTATTTGCGAAATCTACGTCACTGTTTCCCCATCCATCGGATGACAGGATAACTCCGTCTGCCCGCATAGCTTCCGCCCATACTGCCGCACGGGTTCCAACAAGCAATTTATCTGTATTATCATCCGGCGTTCCAACAATTATGATTCCCATCAGATCCAGATCTTCATCCGATGATACCACATCAAGAAGAGGATCCCTGAAATGGTGTAGTGATGTTTCCTTTGTCGATGGTCCAATTCCCATAATCGCACCTCCTACTGCATAGAACGGATAATTCCGTCACGATATTCGTTTGGTGTAACGATCACCGGCATATTTCCCATATCAATGATCGAGCGACCGTCTTCAGTTCCCGAAGGCTCTTTTGCAAATAACGAAGTATCGTACATCGCACCCTGTCCGGCAACCTGTTTTACGATCAAAACACGTTTTTTCCCTGGGCGAACCACATCATGGTACTCATGTCTCTCTGTGCAGAGATCGCCCCTGAACTTCTTCATCTGTTCCCGGAAAATCTGGATAAACTCGTCACAGGCATGGTGGGCTGCAAGTACACCTTCTCTTTCCTGTCCCATTCCAGGTTTCAGAACAACATCAAATGACACAATATAATCATCATCCCCCGGAGTACCCGCACGGTTCAGATACAGCTTCTCTTTCAGATTGCCTTCACTGGACCCAAATTCGTGTGCCTGTTTTCCGTTTTCATCTACACCGGTAAGGATTACATAAACGCCGGTGAGCGTATGCGTAATCCCGTCCCCAATCTTTCCAAGTACTTTGGTCGATATCGGAATGATATCCATCATCGTATTGGTATAACAGTCATGTTCTCCCGGTCTTATAATCTGTACATCTAATTTGGAAAGCTGTGGATATTTCGGTAAAATTTCATCCAGTATTTTCTTCTCGATCGTCATCTTTCCAGATGCTGTCACTTTATTTTCTCCGCCTTCTTCCACCTCAGTAATATGGAAAGCTTTGATCACAAGCCGGCGCAGATCTATTTCTTTCTCCATATAATCATCCTCAATTCTAAATTGAACCCAAATGCGCCCTGGCACATTTGAGGCACGTAGCACCTTTTATCTAACAGGAAATTTTATCAAAATATCCAGCTAAATAAAAAGGACATCTCCAGCAAATCAGAGCTTTCGCCCCAATCCTGCCGGGGATGTCCCCTTTTTACTATTTGATTATACTTTCGCTACATATTCAAACGGCAGCGGAACAACTTTTCCTGGAGTATCCAGCTTCACAAGCTGTTCCAGAGTTGCTTTTACGATGCCTGTCTGCATCTCAACGTTGTGTGGTTCACCAGCGTTAGCTCCCATAGGAACACGCGGAGCAACCGCACGTGGGGTACCGGTCTGACGAACAACCGGCGGAAGCGCAGCAATAATAATTGTAGGAATTCCTGCGGCTTCAATCGCTCTCTGCACCAGAACTGCAGAGCGGTGGCAGGTACCTCAACCAGCGGTGAGGATAACTGCGTCTACGCCTTCCTCTACAAACATCTTTGCAATGGCAGGACCAGTTTCATGTTTAAATTTTTCCTGGTTTCCGCCACCACCCATGAATCCGGCATGTACCGGTGCACATGCTTTGATAAATCCTTCTTTAGCAAGCTCATGGATACGGTCAATCGGGAACATACAGTTGATGTCTTTGTTTACATCACTGTTGTCATATCCACCGTGAGATACCATTAATTCATCTGACGGCATTTTATCTGTTATTTTTCTCCAGGTAAAGTCACCGGCAAGGTTGAATCTCTTCTGATCCTTGTGGTGCACACCTGCTGCTGTGGCGAGGGCAATTGTCATATCCTTCAGTTCTTTTTTCACCGGAGCCCATACTGGCGGCGGAGTTACCGGAACAAAGATTTCTGACTGAAGTCCTTTAACAACGGTCAAACTCATGTCTATTTCCTCCTGATATAATTACACTTCATCATTCTTCTTATGAGACTTCATTTCTTCCTGACGTCTCTGATACGTCTGCAGGTTACTAACATATTTTTCATTGGCGTCCGGTCCAAGCTGTTCGACAAAACTCATATTCCATCCAACTTCCTGTCCTACCACTAATGGATAATCCGTAATCAGCATTCTCATCGGGATTTTCAGATAACCTAATCGTCCCTTCAAATCGATTCCAACACATCCATCATGGATCTCTACGATTACGCCTTCCATATAGATGATCTTATCGCCATATTTCATAGTCATTCACCTTAATCGTATTTTTCTTTTCTCTTCTGGCTCATCGGCAGTGACTGCTCGTTCTTAACCAGTTCAATTGTTCTGTCCATAGTCTTTGAAATCAGTTCGATGTTATTTGCTTTTACATTCGGATTCCATTTTCTTTCTGCCTTCTTCACTTCTTCTCCAGCCATTCCAGCTTTCAGCATAGCAAGTGCACGGATTGCTTCTTCCTGGCAAAGCGTGTTGCAGGCAAGAACTTCGTTCTCGATTCCTGATTCAGATTTGTTGTTATCTACCATATACTGCATGTATTTGTTTCCAACTACAAGTGCTCCCTGTACTGCGCAGAATGAAAGTCCAACAACCGGAATTCCTCTCATACCGATCTGTTCGATATGGCTTGCGAAATCGATGTGGTTGTTACCAAATCCTTCTGTTGTAACAAATGCACCATCAACATCAAGAGCTTCTACCATCATACCAACACGTTTTGATACATAGAATTTCTCTGTATTGATCTGTGGACTACCTACAAAGATAACACCGCAAAGGTCAACTTCTTCATCATGGAGAGTTTCAAGAACCAGTGGTTCTCTCCAGTAATGTCTTGACATTTCTTTTGATGCAGGTCCGATACAGGTAAGTGCATGGATACATCCGTCAAGTACTTCCAGCGGAGATGCCATGATCGGTACGTTTCCAAGGTCAACGTTTGGTCTTGCACCAAGTACTCCGACTGGTTCCATAGGAAGAATCAGGTTGTCATGCATAGCACCCTGTCCCATGATTTCTTTTACGATAACGACTTTCTTCTTACCAGGTCTTCTTACCTGATTGAATGTCTCTGTATCTACTACAAGGCTTTCGTCTTCTACTTTCTTCAGAGCTTCACGGATTTCCTGTGTGATCACGTCTGTTGCAGAATGTGCAGCAAGCGGGCCAGGTCTTTCCATGTTGGTTCCTTCTTTGATGATAACTTCTGTCTTGATGAAGATTTCACCTTTATCAGGAGCTCCCGGACGTCCCCACATGATATTTTCATCCAGGTATCCTTCGGAAGAACCGAATTCACCAATCTGAACACCATTGTCGTCTGTTCCGGTAACCATCATGATAACGCCATCAAGTACTCTTGTTGTACCTGTACCGATTTCGTCTTCGCCCTCTTTTGTAGCAATCGGCTGTACGTCCATGATTGTATTAGAATAAGTATGGTACTGATCCGGTGTAATGATATCAATCTTTAACTGATGAACCAGTTCCTGTGAAGCAACTGCTTCTTCTTCAATTCCTTCTCGGATGTAAAGAGTTGTTCCTTCGATTTTTGTCTCCGGTCCACGCTTTACTTCTGTAATTTTATAATGCTTTCTGGTAACGCTTCTTACGACTTTCGGTTCCAGCTCTTTTGTCGGTGCTGCGCCTGAAACCACGCCTGCCGGTAATTCTACCTCTGCCGGTACTTCCGCTACTGCAACACCGTTATTAAAACCCATCGGCATTTCGATATCGATATCTTTGCCTTCTCCAATGTGGATTTTTAACACGCCGCCAACTTTCTGTACACTTGCTGTAGAATTTGCAGTAACTGCTGGTGCTTCTTCTTTCACTTCTTCTTTTGCTTCTTCAGCCGGTGCTTCCTCTGCTGCAGGTGCTTTTGCGCCTTCAACAAGATCAGCTGTAAGTGGTGTAAGAGAATCGCAGGTCTTAACAAGCTTTGCTCCAAGTACCTGTTCGATTGTAAGTGTTCCATCAAGTTTCAGAAGTCCTGAATCTACCAGATCATCAAAGATAGCCGGATCTTCAAGGTTTGCAGCCTGGATTGTAATGCCGCCTTCTGCTCTACAGCATAATACTGCAGGATCTTTTGCATGTTCTTTTGCGGTTTCCGCTGTAATTGACATAATAATTTCCTCCTTGTTAATTTAACAATAACTCAATTAACTATTTATACACTCACCGAAGTGAGGTATCAACTTATCTATTTACCTTCCGGTAACTGTTCTACCTGTTTTGAAACACGCAGATATCTGTAAAGTGGATGTCCGATTGTACGCATTACATGGTCTGTCTGGTGGAATACCTTAAGTCCCATCTTCGGTGCTGATCCCATTACTGTATTTGAACAGTCTGAGCAGTTACCAATAATAATGTACTCGCATCCATCCTTCTTGAACTGGATATTATTCTTAGCCTGTCCAGGACAGTTTCCAGGTCTTTCGCATTTAAGCGGAGCTCCCGGTTTGTTTTCAATTGCCTGTTTACATCTGGCTACTGATTTCACTACACCATTCATCTTCTGACAAATATCTCTCATACGTTCTTCGCTACCACCGCAGGCACATACCAAAAGACCTACACTTGCACCATGAAGATCCGGGAAATCAATTGTAACAATGATTCCACCAGTTGTCTTTGTGATCGGTGCATCCTCTGTAGTAGCATGTCCGGTAAATGGACCACCCATGATGATTTCCCCATATACACCATCAATACCGCCGGCACGTTCGATCATTTCCCCAACGCTTGTGCCGACCGGTACATCCATAAATACATGTGGCTCATTACCGCCATTGATCTTACCGATAACAGTAAGGTTCTTAGAAAAGCATGGCTTTCTCTCTTCTATTGCTTCCGCAACTCTTGCAAGAGTTTCTACATTACAGACAATTGCATTCGCTGCTGACGGAAGCTGTGTTGTATTCAGTTCGATTCCAAGACATTCTCTTACAACCGCACGTTCTTCTCCCATCGGATAAATATCCGGAAGTAAGTGGATCGTAATCGCCTCTTCATCTTTTAATGCCTCGCGCAGTGCCTTTACTGCTTTTTCATTTTTCTTCTTAATTGCAAAAATAGCTTTTGATGCATTGGAAATCTCCATGCAGTGTTTTACTCCGCGGATAACTTTCGCACAGTCATCTTCCAGCTGCTGAATGTTATGACGAAGTCCAGGCTCACACTCCGCTGCATTTACAAGGATATATCCTCCCTGCAGATCTGTTCCGAGTTTTACACCTGTCGGGAATCCGGCGCCACCCATTCCAACAACACCTGCCGCTTTTACCATATCAAGCTTGCTGCCTTCCGGAATCTTTACATATTCATCCTTCTGTTCTTCATCCGGCTTGATGATGATACGGTCTTCCAGTACGTCTTCTACCACACCATATGCACTTGAAAAAATATTAGCTCCAAGGCCTGTCGGTGTTGCAATCAGAGTCCCTTTTTCTACTCTGTCTCCGGCTTTTACAACCGGTGCACAAGGAGCTCCTACATGCTGACGCAGCAAAATCTGTAAGTTTGCCATGTCTCTTCTCTTCCTTTCTCCTCTACGTCGAAATCTATATCTTATCTTGTCCTACGCGTATTTGACTATAGTTTAACAAATAGATATATTTTTTTCAATAGCATTTATAGATTTTCACTTTTCATGTTGGACTCAATACTAGAATCTAGTCTAGTGATTGATCTGTACTATAGTCTATATGATTTTACTTGAAAATTCAATATCTTTTTTATATATAATCTATTTATTTTTTTCATCGGTTCTGTCTGATTTTTACAGATTGTCTATTCTTTCTCATTTTACTTATCCGCATTATCTATAAGTATTCTGGCCAAGAGGATTTACGTCAAAAAAGAAAAGCCACCGTACTGTTTCCCCTAAAACAATACAGCAGCTTTTCTCTTTATCTTTTTAAGGCTTTTCGCCCAAAAACCTCTCTTTTTGGCGAGGGCATGTGGGAATCGAACCCACCCAGGACGCTCCTAACGCCCCACACTGGTTTTGAAGACCAGGAGACACACCAGTTATCCATCTACCCCCATATATTGATTATTCCAATCAAGCTTATTCATTATAGCAAATTACCATTGACTTTTCAAGTGTTTTCGTACATAATATTTTTAAAGAAAACTGAACTGCATACTAGACTCTGGTCTGGTCTTTCAACTAAGGAGGAATATTAAAAATGGAAATCAATCCAAAACTGAATCTTGACGCATTTGAGGCATCTTTCCATGCGATCGACACACATACAGTTGGGGAATTTACAAGAATTATTACATCAGGTTTCCCGAAGCTTGAAGGGGATACCATGATCGAACGTAAGAACTTTCTTGCAAAGCATTACGACAAATACCGTCAGGCTCTGATGTTTGAGCCACGTGGACATCATGATATGTTTGGTGCTCTTCTGACAGATCCGATCCACCCGGAAGCTGATTTTGGTGTGATCTTCATGGACACTGGAGAATATCTGAATATGTGCGGTCACGGAACAATCGGTTCGGTTACAGCAATCATCGAAACAGGACTTGTTCCTGCCGTAGAACCTTATACAGAAGTTGTTCTGGATGCTCCTGCAGGAATTATCCGTACCAAAGCAGAAGTCAAAAATGGAAAGGTACTTAATGTAACACTTACTAATGTACCGGCTTTCCTTTACAAAGAAAACCTCACCACAGAAGTTGATGGCAGAGAAGTTCACTATGATATTTCTTTCGGCGGAAGCTTCTTCGCGCTTGTTGATATCGAACAGTTCGGATGGCACGTAGATCCACAGTCAATCCCACAGCTTACCGATTTCGGTATGAAGCTGATTGAAAAGGTCAATGCTGAAGTAGAGATCCGGCATCCGGAACTTGATATCACAACTGTCGACCTTGCAGAGCTTTATTGCTCTACCGATACTCCTGGATGTGACAAACGTAATGTCGTTATCTTCGGAGATCATATGGCTGACCGTTCTCCTTGCGGAACCGGAACCAGCGCAAAGCTCGCCACCCTTTACAAAAAAGGTGAAATCAAAGTTGGACAGCCTTTCGTATATGAAAGCTTTATCGGCTCTCAGTTCAAAGGCGTAATCTTAGATACTACAAAGGTTGCCGACTATGATGCCGTTATTCCGCAGATTACCGGAAGTGCTTATCTGACAGGGGAAGCTACTTATGTGATCGATCCAGATGATCCGTTAAAATATGGCTTCAAAGTAGGTCGTTAAGTCAAAATCTTTCAGGAGACAGAGCTATGTATATGGCTTTGTCTCCTTTTTTTGTAAACAAATTACTTTCTTGTTATTTCATGTCCATTCTGCTATAATAAAAAAAGATTACTATTTTCAAAGGAGGGGAATTTTCATGCCAAAGAAAAGAAGTTCCACCAAAAGCCGTATCATAAAAGCCGCGTGGAATCTATTCTACAAGCATGGTTATGAACAGACCACTGTTGATGAGATCATCTCGGCTTCTAAGACCTCAAAAGGAACCTTTTACCACTATTTTAAGGGAAAAGAAGCTCTTCTCAACACACTTTCTTATCTGTTTGACGAAAAGTATGAAGAGCTTGCAGGAATCGTAGATCCGGATCTTTCTGCTTATGACAAGCTGCTATTTTTTAACCATGAACTATTTCATATGATTGAGACCAGTGTCGATGTCGGGCTTTTAGCCTCCCTCTACTCGTCCCAGCTGATCACCAAAGATAAGCGCTCCCTTCTTGAAAACGATCGTTACTATTTCGTGTGGCTCACTGAGACAATCAGCACTGCACTGAAAAATGGAGAATTCAACGGCACCAGTACTACCGATGAACTTCTGAAGATTTATGCAATGTACGAACGTGCTGTTCTTTATGACTGGGCATTATGCAAAGGCAAGTATTCTCTCACCGCATACAGTGACAAGCTTCTCCCACATGTACTTGACCAGTTTGTAGAAGGTTTTTAATTCTGTCATTTTTTCATTGACAGTATAGACACCCTTCTGCACATGGATCATCGCACTACAATCGAGTAGGCTGACTCCTACTCGATTCTTATACTTTGTACATCATCTCGCTTAACAGCTCGATGATGTACATTCGTCAAATGCAGATCCTTGTGCAAACACAAATCTGCACTTGGCTCATCGTATACACAAAAAGACCAGAACCCGCCCCACTACCAGGGCATTCTGGTCTTTTTCTTTTCACTGCCGCATTTTTTCCTTATGCACTGTACTCTATTCTTCAATCAGGAAGCTTTCCTGTTCGATTCCCTTTCCTGTTTCAAGAAGCTTTTCTTTTAACTCCTCCAAAAGTGGAACATTTACCTTTTCCAGCTTTTCCATCGTCTCTTTCGAGATTGTTTTCGCATATTCTTCGTATTTCTCGTAGGTCTCCACATCCATCTGCAATGGCTTTATTCCCGGGAAAATATGCTTCTGGATATATTCAAAAATCCGGATTCCACCGTAATCCATATCTCCGCTGTGGAATACTTCCACGTCTTTCCCTTCGATCACTCTCTGCAGCTTCTTCAGAAATTCTCTTTCAAGTGGTGAAAAATATCCATGACTGTAGATATAAAGGATCTCCGGATCATATTCCATCGCAAGGTAATTCGTCTTATTCTCGATCGTCACGATTTTTTTCAGTGCCGGCTGCTCTACCTCAACCATTGCATGCTTGACTGTCTGGCTGTTCAGCACAACTCCATATGTAAAATCGGAAAGATCCACTCTTTTTGCTTCTGATCCTTTCCAGATCTTCAGTTTAAGCGGTCCTTTAACTGCCAGTTCCTGGGAATTTTCTTCGATCAGCAACTGCTCCAGAACCGTCTGGATATCCATATCTGCCGTAATCTCCGGGCAATATCTCCTTGCAGCCGTCACCACATTTCGTTCCATCTCCCGCTCGAAGATCTTGCTGTCCTTCAGATAGCGTTTACTGAAAATCCGCTTCATCATCGGTTCTTCCAGAGAGTCCAGTCCCCGGTAACAGTCCAGATATTTTTCCAGCTTCTCTATATTTTTCGGCAGATCACCTTCTGCGATCCGCTCTTTCAGCTTTTCCAGATAATTCTCGATCCATTCTTTCTGAAAGCCTTCCGAAAGCTCTTGGTCAATCATACGTATATAATAATTTACCTTCGCCTGCTTCGGCCAGTATTCTTCTCCACTTTCGCTGTCTGCAAGACGGTAAAAATCCGGAAGATGCTCTACCTGATATGCCACAAGCTCTACATCGCTGTCTGGGACAACCCATTTTTTCACAGTCAGGAGTCCTGCTCTTTCCAGGCGCTGCACCTCTTCGATCAGCTCTTCTTTCCCACAGGCATCATAATCCTCCTGTGTGATCCGAAGAGTCCTCCCTCCAGTCGCTCCTTCCCGCCAGTCTCGGCTGCTGTTCTCACATCTTTCTATAATCCTGTCTACCAGATACATTTTCTATCACCCCTGTTCTTCCTCATCCGCAAGCTGTGCGAACTCGGTTTTTTCAAATTCCTGAATTGATATATGCCGTTTATTCGGGTTGGCATATACAAAGGTTTTATCAACATTTTCCAGATAATTCTGGATCTTATCATTTGTGGCACTGATGATCGCCTGGAAACCAAGCCCACGGATCAGCGCAATACAGCTTGCCACCTTCTCGGCATCCATTTTTGAAAATGCCTCATCCAGAACGACCAGTCTGAGTGTCGGATTCCTGTGGATTTTCGGGGAAAGATTGATCCTGTAAATCTGTGCAAAGCTTGCAAGAAGTGCAACATAAAGAGGATTTTGTCCTTCTCCTCCGGAATTCTTGCGGATCATCTTGCCAAGACCGATTTTCATATCTTCCTCACCCTGGACGATCTGCTGCATATCAAACGAAAGATAAGTACGGTAATCCGCGTACTTGTCCATATTTTTCTTTGCCTCTTCCAGTTCCTCATGGGTAGCATTTTCCGGTGGGATAAATATGCCGATCAGTTCATTCATCATATCACCGTAGTTTTCTTCATGCTCCATCGTAAACAGATTCATCTGGTTCTCAATAGAACCTGAAAGCTGTGCCGGATTGATCTGCAGGGTATCATCCATAAACATCTTATAGTACTTTCCGTCTGCACCCTTATTCTTCGTGATCACAAACTGGTACTTATCTTTTCCGAAATCCAGCCGGCTGATGATCCGGTTCAGCTCATCTCTTCTCTGGTAGGCCTCGCGGATCGCACTGCGGATCTTGAAAACAAAGTCATCCTTGAAGTGTTCGACCGCTGCCTTTGCCTGTTCATTCGCTGCCTGCCGGTAGGTTTCCAGATTATCACACGACAGGCTTTCCAGAAGCTCCTGATAAACCATATTATCTTCTTCTACCACTGAAAAATTACGCTGCGTATATTTTTTGGTATAAGCACTGCGGGCTGCCACCAACTCCTGATAGATCTCTTCTTTTTTCTTTCCAAGCTGCTGCAGCTGCCTTGCACTTGCCTCTTTTAAATAAATATAGTTTCTGCTTTTCTGTGCTTCCAGATACTCTTCAAACTGCTTTTCAAACCTTTCGTTTTCCTGAAATTCTTTCTGGATTCCAGAAAGTGCAAATTCCGACTCTGTAATACTGTTTCTGAATTTTTCGATTTCTTCTCCGTTTTTCCAGATTTCTTTCTCTGTCTTCGTGATCTCTTTCTGCTTTGCATCCCGTCTTTCCTGCACTTCTTTCATCTGTGCTTCCAGAGTATCGACTGATTCTGCACGCAGTTTCTGTAGCTTTTCAAGTAAATCTTTCTTACGGGTTTCTTTTCCCTTTATCGCCTTTGCATCCAGGATCTGGCTGATATAATCCTCTGTCGGAAGTGGCATTGCTTCCAGTTCCAGAAGTTTCTTTGCCTCTTCCACAAGTGCCGCAAGTGGAAGCCTCTTCTCCTGAAGCTCATCACAGTGCTTCTGAAGCTGCCGGATCCTCTGACGGAGACTAATCTCTCCTATATAAGCACGTCTCGTATAATTTTCCGGATTAATATGCTGCAGACGATAGCTGTGATACAACATACAGTCCGGTGTCACACCAATCCTGCACTCCCTGAGTTCCTCAATGTTCTCACATTTCATGACATTACCAAGAAAGAAATTGATGTAAGACTGCACGTATTTTTCTTTTGCTTTTACTTCTTCTGCAAGAGCGCCCTGCCGGACAATGTGCTCTTCTTCCATAACCTTTTCCGTATCCAGAATTGCAACACGGAAGAATTTCTTCTTATCCATTTCCTGATAAATATCCATTGCCGCTTTTGCGTATTTCGGCTCTACGATCAGAAGAAGTTTATTATTTCCCATATATCCTTCCACTGCATTGTGCCATCTTTCATCCCGGATTTCCAGAAGATCTGCGAGGATCTGCACGGAAACAAATTTTCCACAATTCTCCTGCAACCGGTTCTGTAGTTCCAGCCTTGCTTCTTCCAGCTCTTTTGGATATGCTTTTCTTCCCTGTTTCAGCTCTTTTAGCTCTTCTTTGGCTTCCCGTTCTTCTTTCTTGATCTGACGAAGTGTACTGTCCGTATCCCGACGTTCTTCTTCGATCTCCGCACGCATCTGTGCGATATTTTCTTTCAGCCTTGTAAGTTCGCCCTCCGAAATCGTACCGGCTTCAAATTTATCAATATCCCAGATGGTCTGGTTGGACGTAATCTCCTGTTCTTTCCATGCTGCAAGTCTCTGTGCTGTCTTTGTGAGACTCGCCCTGCTTTTTCCCAGATGTTCCAGAGTCTCGTTAAGTCCTGCAAGTTCTGCTTCCAGTGCTTTATAACCACTGTTATTCAGACGAAGTAACAGCTCCTCATGCTCCTTTTGCAGTTCTCCACTCTGGCGCATCAGCTCGGCTTTCGTATGCTCCTGTACCTTGATACCTTCTTCTCTGGTTTTAATCTTATCATGGAGTCCCTGGATGTCCGCCTGCAGCCGGAGCATTTCCAGACGGGTAAGACGGTAGTCACATTCCCTGCTTTTTTCTCGCTTATCATCAAAATCCTGATAGATTCCATCGATCTTCTTCAGTTCCTCAATCTCTTCCATCGTTGACTCAATTTTGCTGCGCATTCTGCCATACTGCATGATACTTTCTTTCAGATCCTCAATCTGGATATCCTGTTCCATACAGATATATTCTTTTACAAATTCTTCCAGCTTGATATTCATCCGAAACGGGATTGCCCGCTTAAAAAGACGTGGGAACTTTTCTTTATCCAATCCGCCTAGATACACATCATAAAGCTGACGGCGGAAACGCTCATTGCTCGGTCCGCAGTAGAATGCCTCTTCACCAAAGGTACGCTGCAGATATTCTCTTATTTCCACAGTAGAAAGACATCTCTTTTCTCCCCGGTAAGCATTCGCAAGCAGACCGCTTCTGTGCCAGAAAAACAGGCGGTTGATCTCATTTGTTGCTGTCTCCACGTCAAATACAACGCCCACGCACTGTTTCTCATGGGTTCTCGTCTGTTCCAGCTCGATCACGATCGTACTGGAAAAATTCTTATTTCGCAGATACTGGGACTCATTATTTTCACTGATGTTTACCATTCCGCGCAAATACTCGATCAAGGTACGGTCGGAATCATCTGCTGCCGCTTTATTAAAAAATCCACGTCCGTCCGTGTTAGCATAGAGCACAATCTGAATTGCATCGATAACCGTTGATTTTCCACTTCCGGAATGCCCGGTGAAAAAATTGATTCCTTCACTCAAAGTCAGTATTTTTCTGTCTATATAATGCCAGTTGTTCAGGCAGATTTTTGAAATCGCCCAGAACGGCTGCCTGTTATCCAATGTCTCCAAGAGTCTCCTCCTCTTCTTCCCGGCTGTTTCCAAATGATTCCAGAACTTTTCTCACCGCATCTCCCTGCAATACTGCATGGATACACGGATAGATCAGAAGTCTTGTACTTTCATTTAACTCTTCCAGTACATCCAATGGCTCGATCAGCTGGTATTTTTTCAGCATGGCAATAGTTCTTTTCATCTCGGTCGGTGACGGAATACTGCGAAGCACGCGAAAATCTCCTGCTTTTCCGTTGAGTGCCCCCAAGGTTGTCACAATCTGGCTGCTCGACGAAACCGATGCCATCTGCTCATCATAGATCAGTTTCAGCAATAATATATAAATAGTCGCAAGACGCGGAAGCTTTTCTCCCCAGACCATCTCATCCTGAATATAGATCAGACCCAGATGTACATTCTCGCATAACGTAATGCCGGCAATCTGGAAATACATTTTCAGAAAATCAATGTGCTTTTCGCAGATACGGTACTCTCTCTGATACTGGAGTCTGCCTGCACGCTTGTCAAACTTCCTCTCCAGAAGAAATGTCTGTCTATAGAGAAGCCTGATCACATCTGTCAGATCTTCCTGTTCTTCCTGCGTAAGCTGCTCAAAATATTCTATCATTCATTCTCTCCAATTTTGTCTTCTTTTTCTATAAATGTCTTCTTACAAACTTCAATGCAGGATAACGGTATCCGTTCTTTTCAATCGTCTCCGCATCCTCTTCCAGCGTTTTATATTTGCTGTTCTTACGGGTACTTAAGTCATATGCCAGAATCAGCTTTTCAAAATCCTCCTCTGATGTAAGGGAAAGTTTTTCTGTATCCAGCACATCTTTCTCTATATGCTCTTCGATAAATTCTTCAATCTGCTTTTTGCTGAATCTGCGCTTGATCCGGTTCAATCTGAGCACATCTTCCCTGTCCAGATCATCCACTTCTTCTTCCGGTGCCATCTGACTTACAAAATCCTTCCGGTTTTTTCTTCGCTTATAAAGAGATTTTTCTGACAGGATTTCGACCAAAGACAGATTCATCTTCTCCCCCGTCTTTTGAATGACCTCTTCATAGTCATCCTCTGACATCCGGTTCAGGAGCTGAATAACCAGTCCCTTCGTGTCGCTCTCTCCGCTCAGAAGATAATTCAGTCTTGTCACCGTCGCACGCACATATTTGCTGTGCTCCTTATCCATATTGGAAATGCGGTGCTCGATATCATCAAAGCCTCTCTCGATCATATCCAGAAGTTCCAGCACATCTTCTCCCGTATCTCCGGTTGCACGGGCGCGCTCACGGATCTTCTCGATCCATTCCTCATCATCCCGCATCTGACGCAGGCATTCTTTGATATCTGTCTTATAGATATAAAAATTATCCGAAGTCTTCAGTATATGGTATTTTTTCCGGACAATCTCTTCCACATATCCGTCCAGATGCTCTTTCAGAAGATCCCCGTAAAACTGCTGTTCCAGAAGCCTTGCAAAAAATTTATCCATGTTATGCAGCATATCCTGCAGTGCTTTGTTGAGCCGTCTGGTATTGATAAGTGCTGTCCGGAGCATATTCAGATTCACCCTCGGATCATTTTTAAACGAGAACAATGTCGCATAGACATTCTGGATATAGATCTCTGTCTCCTCCAGGTCCTCCGTAGAAAGCCGCTCAAAGGCATCCACAAATATTGCTGCATAATCCGGAATTACGATATTCGTCACCAATGTATTATAATCTTCAATTTTCTTCAGCCATCCTTTTCGGATCAGCCAGTTCAGAATTCTTGCCGACGGAGTCTCCAACATATCAAACTCAGTCTCATCTTCTTCTCGTTTAAGTTCGATCTGTTTCTTCATATACAGATCCCGAAGCACCTGAATACAGACTTCCCTGGTCAGGAAATAATTGCTGTACTGGTATTCTTCATTGATCGCCATCAAAGCCTCAATGTATGTCTCTCTGTTCACAGAACGAAACAGACTCCAGAAACTCTCCGGAATTTCAAAACGTAACTGCATGCCTTGCCTTTCTGTAAATTCATAAATTTTTCCATTATCTATAAGTATACCATATTCTACCCTTTAAATGGGAAAAACATTGTAAAAAGGCATTACGAAAAAGTGCTGCAAAACCGATCACTCTCATCGGCTTGCAGCACTTCTTCATAACGAGACCAAATATCTGGCAGAATATTTGATTATTATTTTAATTAAGCAAGTATGGGTTCCATATTTTTCAGTATGACTATTTGATAAATCCAACCTGTTTGCTGATTATCTCATACTGTTCGTCTTTTCTCTTATTGTAGATTACTTTTCTTTCTTCAAAGAGGTTGTTTCCTTCTGTATCGATGGATACGATCAGTGGTCCAAACTCTTTTACGCGGCAGTTCCAGAGTGTTTCCGGCATTCCGAGATCTCTCCACTCAGCTCTTACGATCTCTTCAACCTCTGTTGCTGCTACTACGGCATTACCAGCCGGGAATACGCAGTGGATTGCTCCGAACTCTTTACATGCACGTTCGGTGTTTTCTTTCATTCCACCTTTTCCGATGATCACACGTACACCAGATTTCTGTACGAATTCATACTCGAATTTTTCCATACGCATACTGGTTGTCGGTCCTACGGAAACCATCTCGAATTTGTCATTTTCCAATGGACGGATGATCGGTCCTGCATGGAAAATTGCATTGTTTCTTACATCTACAGGAAGTTCTCTTCCTTCTTCTACCAGACGGCGATGAGCAACATCACGGCATGTTGTCATACTTCCGTTCAGGTAAATGATGTCTCCGATTTTAATGTCTTTTAAGTCCTCTGCTGAAATTGGTGTTGTTAAAATTTTCTTTCCGTCTTTTACTTCTACCATTATAATTCCACCCCCGAATGTGTTGTGATTGTGTAATTAAGGTCCTTGTCAAATACAATGTGTCCTCTTCTGTGACTCCAACATCCTACGTTTACGGCCACACCGATTGCAGATGGATGACGTGCTGTATTTTCGATGTTAACACCCATTACTGAGTATTTTCCGCCCATTCCCTGTGGTCCAAGGCCGATTGCGTTGATTCCGTCTTCCAGAAGGTTTTCCATCTTTGCAGCTCTTTCGTTATCATTGTGAGAGCCGATCGGACGCATCAGAGCTTTCTTGGAAAGCAGAGCTGCTGTTTCTACAGAAGTTGCTACACCTACACCTACAAGAAGCGGAGGACATGCATTCAATCCGTAGCTTGTCATAACATCGAGAACGAATTTTGTTACACCTTCGTATCCTTCACCTGGCATCAGAACCATAGCTTTTCCCGGAAGTGTACATCCGCCACCTGCCATGTATGTGTAGATTTCACATTTGTCAGAGTTTGGAACGATATCCCAGAATACGGTCGGTGTTCCTTTTCCTACGTTCTTTCCTGTGTTATATTCGTCGAATGTCTCAACGCTGTTGTGACGAAGCGGTGCTTCGAATGTAGCCTTTACTACTGCTTCTTTCAGTAATGCTTCCAGATCATCGATCAGTGGGAATTTTGTTCCACATTTTACCCAGAACTGAAGGACACCTGTATCCTGGCAGCTTGGTCTGTTAAGAGCTACTGCGAGTTCCTGGTTACGGAACATGGTATCGTAGATTACCTTAGACAGCGGGCTGTCCTCTTTCTCTCTGAGTTCCTGAAGTTTTGCGATGACATCATCTGGAAGTTTTTTGGCAACGTGTGCAATGAACTTTGCCATGTAATCTGTAAGCTGTGTTACCTGTTCTTCTCTAGACATTTTAAAATCCTCCTCTTTTTATATTGCATTTAATTTTATTACTTTGTTATCCCTTCTTACGGGAAGAATGGGTAGAATATCGGAAGTAAGATCATACTTACTACGGTGGATACCAGAATCAGCGGCACACCTGCTTTTGCATAATCTTTAAATGTATATCCTCCGGCTGTGACAACCATTGTGTTTGCCGGCATTCCGATCGGTGTTGCGTATGCGCATGATCCTCCGATGACACATGCCATAAGTACTGCGCTTGGGTCTGCTCCCATTCCCTGTGCGATTGACACAGCGATTGGTGCCATAAGTGCTGTTGTTGCTGTATTCGACATAAAGTTGGTAAGTACACAGCACAGCATGAAAATTACAAATGTAAGTACATAAGGTGACGGGTTCTTTCCAAGAAGTCCGATTACTTTATCAGCAATCAACTCTCCTGCCCCTGTCTGATCAAGTGCTGCTGCAAGGGAAAGTGTTCCACCGAACAGGAAGATCGTCTTCAGATCGATGGAAAGAAGTGCATCTTTCTCACTGATAACTCCTGTAAGGATCAGGGCAATTGCTCCGACGCAACCCGTTACACAAAGCTTGATTCCGATCTGTTCTTCAAAGATCATTCCGAGAAGTGTAAGAATCAGAATAACCAGGGAAAGTGTCTGTTTCCACTTTGGTACATTGCTGAAATCCTGTGCCTCATCATAAATGCTGTCTCCAGCTGCATCTGTCTTGTTCGGAAGAAATTTGTATCCGATCAGTGCGAAATAAATGATTCCGACAATCAGGATCGGTACACCTACTTTTGCATAATCGAAGAATCCAAATTTCAGTCCGATGCTTTCCATCTGTGACTGTGCGATCATGTTACCCGGAGCTCCGATTAGAGAAAGGTTACCTCCCATCGCTGCTGCGAATACAAGCGGCATCAGAAGTCTTGATCTTGAATATCCCGACTTTGCTGCGATACCGATGACTACCGGGATCAGAATTGCGGCTGTTCCTGTGTTGGAAAGGAAACCGCTCATCACGCCTACGATGACCATAATCGCAACGATCAGCTGCTTCTCTGTCTTGGCGAAATGTGTTACAACTCCCCCTATTTTGTTTGCCATTCCTGTTTCAAAAAGTGCGCCACCTACAATGAACATCGCGACAAACAGGATGACGTTGCTGTCAATGAATCCTGAAAATGCTGTCTTCCAGTCCAGAACTCCCGTGACTACCAGTCCCACACAGACAATCATGGATGTCAGTCCTAACGGAATTTTTTCCCACATGAACATCACGATTGCAAACAGCAGGAACAATAATGTGATAGTTACCTGACTCATTTTGCTACCTCCTCATTTCTCTTTTTAGTTTCTTTTCTGGATGTCTTTTACTTGATATCTGGTGCTTGATATCTGATTTTGTATCCAAATCTTAATTTTAATATAATTCATTGACACCAAAATGTCAATTACTTTTTATCATTTTGGCGGATAGCATAATTCTGCATATTCTATTTTGTATATTCTGACTAAGATTCTTCTGTCATATTGCACGAAATGAAATTTTTTGCAAATAAAAAAGACTTCAAGAAGTATCTATACTCTCAAAATCTTTTTATGTTCTGTGTATATCTTTTATTTTCTTGCACTTATCTACTTGTAATACGTCAGCATATCATCGCGGCTTCGCATGATATGCGCATACATCTCTTTTTCTGCCGCTTCGACATTATGCTCCTGGAGTGCTTTCAGAATCCTTCCATGCTCTTTGATCGATACCTTCGCATAATCACCTTCTGAAACCATACTTCCCATAGAAAGTCCGTTCCAGAGTTCGGAGATCATTTTTTTCATCTTTCCATTACCTGCCGCACTCCAGATTTCATTGTGAAATGCACGGTTGAGGTCCGTGTATTTCTGGGATTCCCCGTTTTCCAGTGCCTCACAAGACTCCTGATAGACATCTTCTATTTCCGCAATATCTGTTCCCGGTTCTGCTGCAAGCTTTGCTGCCGCACTCTCGAGGATCGCGCGGAGCTGATAATGTTCCCGGATATAAGTTTCCGTGATTCCAAGGACGACTGCCCCTTTATTCTTCCGAAGCTGGATCAGCCCGTCCCTCGCCAGAATCTGAAATGCTTCTCTTACCGGCATTGCCGACACATTCAGCTGAGATGCCACACTGTCGAGTGAAAGGATCTCTCCTTCTTTCATTTGCCTTGATAAAATTGCTTTTCTAAGCTCCGCAGCAACTTTTTCCTTCGCTGACGGCATCTTGATCGGTTTTAAACCATTCATCTATTCTTCCTTCTTTCTTCCTTCACCTGCTCTGCCAGAAGCAATACCCATCTGTCAATCTCACTATTGACCGCTTTTGCAAATGTTTTTGTATATTTTTCCGCACCATTTAATGCACCTGTTATCTTTTCGCAGATTGCCTTTTCTGCCTCTTTTTTTCCATCCGTCTCTTTACATTTTGTGGCAAACCGGATATAACACTCCGAAGCATTTTTCAGCAGATTCGTCAGATATCCATTCTCCATCTGTGCAAGAAGCAACTGGTCCGGTCTTGTTTCCGTCGAAAATACTTCCTTTTCCTCTGTTTGACTTTTCGTATTCAGGACATGCTGAACCGCTTTTTTGAGGATTTCCCCGATCATCTCAAAAATCAGTTCTATCTGCTCTTCATCCAGCTCAACCGTATAAATTCTTTTTGTTGCCAGCCTCACGATCAGCCCCTGACTCTCCAGAACCTGAAATGCTTCACGGATCGGGATTCTGGATGCTCCAAATACCTCAGCAAGCTCTTCCTGCTTTAATTGGCTTCCTCCTTCTATCCTGCCCGCCAGAATTTCATCCGCAATCTGTTCTGCCATATAATCGCTCAACCGCTTTTCTGATAATCCTTTCATCTTCCCCTCCACCATACCGCAGTTAATTAGTAGGATATACTAATAATGTATCCAAAATCAGTCTAAATGTAAAGAATTATTTTTCTTATTCCACGAATATTCTCAGTAAATGATTTTAAAAATATGTTTTCAGAATTTCCTGTTAAATAAAACGAAAAAAGAAACCGCAAAAATGATTCCTCATCTTGCGATTTCCTCGTTTTACCTCTTCTTATACCATACACTCGTGGATCTCTTCTTCTTCAAGACCGATTCCCTGCATGACATTTTTCAGTTCTTCCCTGCATTCCAGTGGTGCGCACCAGGAAAGCCCGCATCCTGCTGAAATACTTCTCGGCACCGGAATCATACGTCCCTGTGCACCAACTTTTTTACATTCTTTTTCCATCGCCATCGCATCCGCTGTTGTATGGAATGTGATAACCAGCTTTAACTCTTTTTTTCTCATTATTCAATCACAATTTCAAATTCAGAGCCCTTCTCGGTAGAAGTTGCCTTCTTTCCTTTGTCCTTCGCAAACTTCTCGATATTAGTCTTCTGGTGAGGTTCGCTCACAAGAACCTTGATCGGTCCGTTTGCATTCTTCAGTGCCTCTGCAGTAAGCATCAGCGGTTCCGGACACGAAAGTCCTCTTGCATCTACTTCTTTCATATTTTTTACCTGCCTTCCTAGCATATCATATTTCTTATGGATTATCCATCTATATCTTGCGGTTTCTGACTATTTTGCCTGCTCTCTTTTGTTTGTAAATGCAATGATAAAGCATGCGATAATACAGATAATGCAAGCAACTTTTCCATTCGGCGTTACGGCTCCTGCAACGAGTTCGCCTGTCTCTGCATTCATAGCTGTTCCGCTTGATGCAAGTCCGAAGTTATGGCAAAGTGCTGCTGCAAAGAACATGCCAAGTACAGTAACTGCTGAATCAGAAGAACCCTGTCCTGCAAGGATCAGCTGGCGAAGCGGGCATCCGCCGGCAAGAACTGCCGCAAATCCTACTGCATACATGCCAAGGATATTCCACAGATGGTTGGAATGTGCAATGATTCCAGGAGTGTTAAATCCAAGTACAAATCTTCCTGTTGCCAGATTGAAGATCAGCATTACTACAAAAAGACCTGCAATAATTGTAAGAAGATCAAAGTTCTTCATTAAGATCGCATCACGGATTCCGCCGGCGAAGCACATTCTTGATTTCTGAGCAAGTGCTCCGAAAATAAGTCCACCGATCAGCGACATGATAATTGGTGCATGAAAGCTTCCAGGACCTGCTTCACTTGCTTTGAGAAGTGTTGAGCAGGTTGCAAGGATCAGAATACCAAGCATCAGTACCGGAAGCACTGCTCCACTTTCTTTGTTTGTCTCATGCGCACGTCCAAGGCTGAAACCATTTTTGAGTGCAAATGCTCCGGTTCCAACTCCAAGTACAAAACCGATCAGTGCTACCCATGCATTCAGGTCACCTGCTGACATACGGATCACCATACGGAGCGGGCAGCCAAGGAAAATCAGGGAACCGATCATAATTACCATACCAAGAATAAAGCGGATCATCGGTGAAGATCCTGCTGTTGAACGGTATTCTTTTGTTGCCACTGAAATAATAAATGCTCCGATCACAAGACCGATGATCTCCGGTCTTGCATACTGTACAACTTCGGCCTGGTGAAATCCCAGAGCTCCTGCCGTATCACGGATAAAGCAGGCAATACAGAATGCCATGTTTGCCGGATTACCAAAGTAAGCCAGACATGCAGCTACAAGCCCACACAATACCCCCGCAAGTGCAAGCTTCTTCTTTGAATCTGATAAATTCATTTTTCTTCCTCCTTCATCTTTCTCTCATTCGTCATTTTGACTATTAAAGACTTTTTTGTTACTTTTTAATTATATCTTTTGCACAACTTATTGTCCAATTCATAATTAAAATAGACCGATATATATATTGATACTATCAATACTATATCGGTCTTCTATCAATCTCTGATCTTATAAAATTTTACTCTTCTTCTGCAAGCTCGCAGATTGCCCGGATTGCTGTATCCACTTCTTCCTCTGTGTTATAGTGTGAAAAACTGAATCTGACAGCTCCCTGCTCTACAGTTCCAAGTGCCTCATGCATCAGTGGTGCACAGTGTCCTCCTGAACGGGTAGAAATCCCATAATCTGTCAGAAGTGCATCGCTGACTTCTCCCGAGTCATAATCTCTGATATTCAGGCTCACTACCGCACAGCGGTCCATGCTGCTGAAATCCCCATAGATTTTGACTCCCGGGATTTCTTTTATCCCTTCATAAAACCGCTTCATCAATGCCTGTTCCTTTGCGCGGATCGTATCAATTCCTGTTTCTTCCAGATATCCGATCGCAGCATCCAGTCCGGCAATTCCGTGTCCGTTAAGTGTTCCTGCTTCCAGTGCTGTCGGCATCTCTTCCGGCTGTGTCTTACTATAGGTCTGCACACCGGTACCGCCCGAAAGAAGTGGCCGGACATGAACGCCTTTTCTCACATACATTCCACCAGTCCCCTGCGGTCCTAAAAGTCCCTTATGTCCGGTAAAACACAGAATATCAATATGCATCTTCTGCACATCGATCGGAAATACACCGGCAGTCTGTGATGCATCTACCACAAACAACAGATCGTGTTTTTTTGCAATTTCCCCGATCCGCTCCACATCCACTTTGTTTCCCGTCAGATTGGACCCATGGGTACAGACAATTGCTTTTGTATTCTCTTTGATTGCTTTATCAAAATCTGCGTAATCCAGAGTTCCTTTTTCATCACATCCAAGGAATGTCACTTCAACTCCCTTTTTCTCCATCTCATAAAGTGGTCGGAGAACAGAGTTATGTTCCAAAACCGTAGAGATCACATGGTCTCCCGGATTTAAGATCCCCTTGATCGCAATATTCAGACTCTCCGTTGAATTCATGGTAAATACGATCTGTCTTGCATCTTCCGCCCCGAAAAAACCTGCAAGCTTCTCTCTTGTGTCATATACGGTTCTTGCTGCTCCGAGAGATGCCTCATTGACGCCTCTTCCTGCATTCCCCATTGAGCACATTACTGCGGTGATCGCATCAATTACTTCCTGTGGTTTGCGCATTGTGGTTGCTGCATTATCTAAATATATCATATTGATCCTCTTTTCATTTCCCCATATGTGCATCCGGATAGAAATCCTTTACAATCCGGATCAGATGCTCTGCTGCTGCAGGCAGCTGATAGTTTTTATTGTATACAAGGTTCAGATAACGACTGCTTTCATCCTTCTGTAACGGGAATTCCAGAACCTGTCCGGTCCGGATCTCCTCTTCTGCTGCAAGTCTTGATATGATCGTGATTCCAAGCCCACTCTTTACTGACCTTTTTATCGCTTCCGGATTCTCAATGCATGCTACTATATTGAGGGTATCAGGCATAATTCCTGCTTTTCTCAATATTTTTTCTGTTTCCTTGCGGGTTCCCGATCCTTCTTCCCGCGTAATGACCGGTTCATTCTTTATCCATGTTGCTGTCTTATAGCGCTTCTGTATTTCCTGATAAAACTCGGTATTCGGCATGATAACAACCAGTTCATCCTGATAAAAAGGCATATATCTGCAATGCTTTTTTTCAAGTACCGTACCTGTGAATCCAATATCTACCATATGCCCTGCTACCTGTTCAACAACACCGCAGCTGTCATTTTCTGAAATCCGGAACTGCTCATCCGGATAAGTCTCTCTGAATTTCGCCAGAATCGCCGGAAGAACATACTGTGCCGGAATCGTAGAGGTCGCAATTGTAATACATTTTTCCTCACGATGCGCATCCTTGGAAAATACCTGCTCGATTTCTTTTTCGAGTTCCACCATCTGGCGCGCATACTGGTATAATTGCTTTCCTTCTTCCGACAATTTTACTTCCTTTGTATTTCTGACAAAAAGCCGTGAGTCCAGTTCTTTCTCCAGAGAAGAGATATGTGCACTGACCGTTGGCTGCGTCAGGAATAAAAGCTTTGCCGCTTTTGAAAAACTTCCCGACTCAGTTACCTTAACAAATGCCTCCAGCTGCTTTAAATTCATAAGTATGCCACCCTCTCACTTTCTCCGCCTGTCTTCTTTGTCACCTTAATGCTGTCCATATATTCTAAAATCGGTTTCGCACTCTTTCTGCTTGTTGAGAACATATCTCTCACCTGTGCGATCGTGATCAGATTTTCTTCCTTCAGATGATTCTGAATTTTTTCCTTCGCTTCATCCATCAGGTGTTTCATCGTAAACATCTCTTCATTGATACGGAGTACTTTTCCTTCGTCAATCATCATGAGAACCACATCTTCCGCTGTCTGGCGCGGAATTTTTCCAAAATCAATCTCTGAAAATCTCACAAAATCATATCCTGCTTTTTCAAATGTATCTTCGATCAGCTTCTCTGTCTGGAGATACATCGCATCCTTCGGAACTTCATATCCCGGAAGCGAAAGATATTCTTCCCTTCTTCCATAGACGTTTTCTCCCGTCATTCTTTCGATATACGCATCAAATATGTTTGGTTTGATCTTTTTCAGGAATGTGTTGTGAATTTCGGCTTTCTTCATTCCATATCGGTATGGATGCTCACTGTGATATTTCTGCAATGTCTCCTCTATCTTCTGACGTACTGCAAATTCGCTGTCTCTGTGCCACAAATATGTGTCCTTCTTCATTGGGAATACAAAGATTGTGCCCGATTCTTCCAGTTCTTCAAGATACTCCTTCAGTTCATCTACGGAATGTGCCATCACCTTTGCAAGCTCAGCAAGTGTGATCATCGTGTCGCCGTGTTCTTTGATCTGAAGCTCCATAACATCACCAAGTGAACCGGATTCTTTTTTCTTCAGTTCTTCGATTGCCTGCGCATCAAAACGTTTCTTACGCACCGGATTCGGTTCCAGAACGATCCCGCCTCCGATAGTCTCCATCGGAGAATAGAAACGTACTACAAAACGGTCACCTCGTTTGACCGCAATCTCTTCTTCCAGTCTGAGCTGTACCAGTCCCTCTTCTCCCGGTCCGATCTGCTCCTTATCCAGCAGAACAGCACGGCAGAGGATCTCACTCGTACCCGTGTATAAATGCAATCTCTCATGATTTGTAAGGATACGCATGGAGTCTTCCAGAACTTTCAGCTTCACATCCAGAAGATCTGTATTTTTCATACTGTTCTTCGGTGCAAGCACACACCCTCTGCGAATTTCCTTTTTCTTCACATTTGACAGATTGATCGCCACTCTCTGTCCGGCATAGCATTTGTCCTGATTCTGCCCATGTACCTGAATATTACGGATCTTGCACTCTTTTCCGATCGGATACATTTCCAGAACGTCTTCCCTGGTGATCGTACCGGAGATAAGTGTCCCTGTGATAATTGTCCCAAAGCCTGACAGGGTAAATGCCCGGTCAATCGGAAGTCTTGGAATAGTCTGTGTATCCTTTGCAACCACCTCATCCGACATCAGTTGCTGGATCGTATCCGTCAGTTCAGCAAGCCCCTGCCCGGTTGCAGCCGATACTTTAACAACCGGTGCACCTTCCAAAAAAGTACCTTCCAGTTCTTCCTGGATTTCTTCCTCAACGAGTTCCAGCCATTCTTCATCGACCAGATCACACTTGTTGATCACCAGAATGCTCTTCTTGATCCCAAGGAGTCCCAGAATGTCCATGTGTTCTCTTGTCTGCGGCATGATACCTTCATCCGCTGCCACAACCAAAAGTACCAGATCCATTCCGACAACTCCCGCAACCATGTTGTTGATAAATTTTTCATGTCCCGGAACATCAATGATCCCTACACGGTCTCCATTTTTCAGATCAAAATAAGTAAACCCGAGGTCAATGGTGATCCCTCTTCTCTGTTCTTCTTCCCACCGGTCCGTGTTACGTCCGGTAAGTGCTTTTATCAGTGTCGTTTTCCCATGGTCAATGTGACCTGCGGTTCCTACGATAATGTTTTTCATAATAATTCTCCCAGCATCTCTGCTATCTTCTTAAAGTAGCAGGATTCAATTGTCCGCACATCCAGATAAATCGTGTCGTTAGCTGTACGCGGAATGATTGGCATAGAAAGATGCCGCATCTCTTCTTCCAGCTTCGGTACACTGATATTTTCCGGCTTAATCGTAACTGCCATACTCGGAATGCGTTCAAGCGGAAGAGAGCCTCCACCGATCTGTGATTCACACGGTTCCATCCCGATCGTTGCAGCAAGATGTGCATTCTGCAGAATCCGCTTCAGAGATCTTGCACGCTTTTCCACATCCGCTTTGGACTCTGTGATCATACGCAGTACCGGAAGATTCTGGATTGCCTTTTCTTCTGATAAATATTCCTGTAATACCAGTTCCAGTGCTGCTGCTGTAAATTTATCAATTCGCAGTGCACGTGTCAGCTGATTCTTCTTCATCTGGTCAATATATTTCTTCTTACCGATGATGATTCCAGCCTGCGGACCACCGAGCAGCTTGTCTCCGCTGAAGCATACAACGTCCGCTCCCTTGCGGATGGAATCCTGAACCGTCGGTTCATAGGTCAGTCCGTATTTACTCAGGTCGATCAGCACACCACTTCCAAGATCTTCGATGATCGGGATATCGTGTTCCTGCGCAATCGGAATCAGTTCATCGATCGTAACCGTCTCTGTAAATCCAACAATACGGTAATTGCTTGTATGAACTTTAAGGAGTGCTTTTGTCTCCTCTGTGATCGCTTCTTCATAATCAGAATAATGTGTCTTATTCGTCGTTCCGACTTCCACAAGTGAAGCTCCGCTCTGCTCCATTACATCCGGAATCCGGAATTTGCCACCAATCTCAACCAGCTCTCCGCGGGATACTACAACTTCCCCGCCTTTTGCCATTGAACTTAAGATCAGCATAACAGCCGCAGCATTGTTGTTAACCGCCATCGCAGCCTCTGCCCCGGTCAGTTTGCAAAGCAGTTTTTCAAAATGAGAGTATCTCTCTCCACGTGCTCCTGCTTCCAGATTGTATTCCAGATTGGAGTAACCACTCACAATTCCTGCCAGTCTCTCAACATGCTCCTTACTGATCGGTGCACGGCCGAGATTGGTGTGGAGAACTGTTCCTGTTCCGTTGATCACCATTTTCATATTCGGCTCATGCAGCTTTCCGGCATGCCGTTTTATATTCTGCGTAAGCATCCCGATCTGCGCTTTCGCTTTCTCTTCTTCCTCGCACTTTCCGATAAATGTTCTGAGCGCATCCATCTCTTCACGGATCACATCCATCACAAGTTCACGTCCATATGCATCAATCAAATCCTGTATCTCCTGTTCTTCAAGCAGAATATCTACTTTCGGAATACTGCGAAATAATAAATTTTTATTCATTTTCTCCTCTACCTCTTTGAATTCCTAGTGCAGACGAATCAGTTTATCGCTCTTTTCTGTTACGGTTCCGATCAGGGATACCTTGGTATCCAGTCTCTTCTTCTCGAATGCTTCCATCACGGCTTCCGCATACTGCGCTTCCACGCTGATGAGCAGTCCACCTGATGTCTGCGGATCATATAACAGATCGATAAAATGATCTTCTACATTTCTGAAATCTACTTTCTGATAAGAATATCCCTTGTTCTTGTAAGCCCCCGCCGGAACAAGGCCCATTTTTGCATAGCTGATTGCTTCATCAAGATATGCAATATCGTGAACATTCAGTTCAAATGTCACATTACTTGCCTCTGCCATTTCAACGCAGTGACCTAAAAGACCAAATCCTGTAATATCTGTACATGCATTTACAGGGAAATGCTCCACAACTTCTTTTGCTTTTTTATTTAAAGAAGACATGACAATCTCAGCTTCCCTGATTGCGGCTGCAGATGCCATTTCTCCTTTGATTGCTGTATTAACAATTCCTGTTCCGACCTGTTTGGTAAGGATCAGCACATCCCCCGGTTTACATCCGTAATTCTTAAAAATCTTCTTTGGATGTACAAATCCGGACACACAAAGTCCGTACTTCGGCTCATCATCCTGTACTGTATGTCCACCAACCAGAACAGCTCCTGCCTCTTTTACCTTATCGGCTCCACCGGCAAGAATATCTCCTAAGATCTGTGGATCAAGACAATTCGGAAATCCTACGATATTAAGTGCTACCTTCGGCTCTCCTCCCATTGCGTAAACATCACTGAGCGAGTTTGCTGCTGCAATCTGGCCAAACATATACGGATCATCCACGATCGGCGTAAAAAAATCCACGGTCTGGATCATCGCAATATCATCTGTAACCTTATAAATCGCAGCATCATCTGATGTCTCGATTCCGACGATCAAATTTTCATCTTCAAATTTCGGTAACTTACCCAGAACCTGGGCAAGGGTCTCCGGACCTACTTTAGCGGCTCACCCGGAAGTTTTTGCATACTGTGTCAGTCTTACTTTTTCTTTATTCATTGTTTATCCCCAACTTATACTTTGCATTTAACATGTTACCTGCCGCAAAAAATGCGTACATAGATAAATTCTATCATTCATACTTTCTATTGTAAAGACTGCTTCTTCAATTCATACTTTTCTATAATCAATTCTCTCACATGTTCAGCCGCTGCCGGAAGTTTGTAGTTCTTATTATATACAAGATTCAGGTTTCGACCGCTGCCATCCTGTGAAAACGGGAATTCCAGAACTTCTCCTGCCTGGATCTCATCTGCGGCCGCAAGTCTTGAAATAATTGTAATGCCAAGACCACTTTTGACAGATCTCTTGATCGCTTCCGGATTCTCAATTGTCGCAACAATATTCAGATCATCCAAAGAGATTCCCATCTTTTTTAATTGCTTCTCTGCTTCTTTTCTGGTACCGGATCCCTCCTCACGCATAATCAGAGGTTCTCCTTCCAGCCATTTTAAATCCTTCTGTTCTTTTACGATTTTCTGATATTCTTTCGTATTCGGCATAATAACAACCAGATCATCCTGGTAAAACGGTATGTATTTACAATTTGCTTTTTCGATTACTGTACCGGAAAATCCAATATCAACCAGATGCGATGCTACCTGTTCAATGACAGTACTGCTGTCACTTTCCACGATTCTGAACTGTTCTTCCGGAAATCTCTCTCGGAATTTCACCAGAATATCCGGCAGAATATACTGCGCCGGTATCGTAGAGGTTGCGATCGTAATACATCTTTCTTTCTGCTCTGCTGCTTTTGAAAACATTGACTGGATTTCCTGTTCCAGTTCGATCATCTGACGTGCATACTGATAAAGTGTCTTTCCGTCCTCAGATAATTTGACAGTCTTGGTATTACGCACAAACAATCTCACTTTCAGTTCTTTTTCAAGTGTCTGTATATGCGCACTTACTGTTGGCTGTGTCAGATACAGTTCCTGTGCTGCTTTTGAAAAGCTCTTTGAATCGGATACTTTAATAAATGCTTCCAGCTGCCTTAAGTTCATAATTATTCCCTCTTTCTATTCGATCAAATTCGTATAAATACACCCTCACCGGATTCCGTTATTTCCTTTGATCAAATTGCGCAGCCACATCTATCTTCTACCATCCGATATCAAATACCAGAGAGCAAAGTGCATCTGCCCGAACAAACAAATTCTTTTTATCCAGGAGGTTACCATCTTCAGTTTTTAACAACTTGTCCAGAGCCTGAACAAGGGTCCTTCGACCTGCTTTGACGCCTCAACATGATGTCCTTATACACTGTGTCTCTCTGATATCTTTATTCATACTTAATTTCTCAACTTTTCTTAAATATTCTCTGTCCGTTATACGAACTTCTTTGTTATATAGTTCTCAAACTATGGTCTGATGATCTTTCCTGCTTCAGCCATAGATTCAACAATACTGTACATATTGGTTACACCACCAACAACAAGTTTGTCTTTTAAATGATAGTAGTCAAGACATGTACCACATGTAAGAATCTCTACTCCCTGTGCCTCCAGAGACTTCAGATCTTCAATGGAATCTGATCCTTCTGTTGTAAGAGTAGCTCCTCCATTGTAAAAAAGCATCTTCTTCGGAAGTGTATCAAGCTGTGTAACTGCATAAATAAATCCCTTAATCAGGACTTTACCAAGTTCATCATTACCTGTTCCCATGCGGTCAGAAGATACCACTACGATAAGGTCTCCCTTCTGATCCGGTGTACATACAACTTCTGCATCTACTGCCGGTACTCCCTGCATCTTGATCGTTACTTTGTATTCTTTTTCTCCAAGCTTTTCAGAGCTTACTTCTCCGCCCTGTTCTTTTGCCAGCTTTGTAACATTCTGTACAGCAATCTCATTATCTACTAATACTTCAATTGTCTCCGGTCCTGTAAGAGCCTGCATTGCTTTTTTTGTTTTGATTACCGGAATCGGGCAGTTGTCTCCCATTGCATTAACTGTTACCATAATATTCATTTCCACCTTTCTTTTACGTGAATCATTTCACTTATAGATACATTCTATCACCCTTCGTCCCTTATGTAAACAGATAGTCCCGTTATTTTTACCAAAAACCAATTGTTATCGCGATAGCTTTTTGTATATTATTGCGATATTTTACATTCGCTTCTTGCAGTATCCTTTCTTCTATAATAAAATAGAAAAGTAAAACAGTATGTCTATAAATATGCATTGAACAAGACTATAGAAAACTGGAAATTTATCAAAAAGCACTTCAGAAAGGATTTAATAATATATGTGGTTAGCAGATGGTTGGAAAGATTATGAAGTAATTGACTCCTCAGACGGAGAAAAGCTGGAACGCTGGGGGCAGTACATCCTGGTTCGTCCGGATCCGCAGGTGATCTGGGATACACCTCGCACAGACAAACGCTGGAAACATCCGAACGCACACTATCACCGCAGTAAAAAAGGCGGCGGTGAATGGGAATTCTTCGATCTCCCGGAACAGTGGCAAATCAGTTATAAGAATCTTACCTTTAACTTAAAACCGTTTAATTTTAAACATACCGGACTTTTCCCGGAACAGGCAACCAACTGGGACTGGTTCTCTGAAAAGATTCGCAATGCCGGGCGCCCGGTAAAAGTACTGAACTTATTCGCCTATACCGGTGGTGCAACACTTGCAGCAGCTGCTGCCGGCGCACACGTAACTCATGTAGACGCTTCCAAGGGAATGGTTACATGGGCAAAAGAAAATGCTGTTTCTTCCGGACTCGGCGATGCACCGATCCGCTGGCTGGTTGATGACTGTGTCAAATTCGTAGAGCGCGAAATCCGCCGCGGTAATCATTACGATGCAATCATCATGGATCCACCTTCCTACGGTCGTGGACCAAAGGGCGAGATCTGGAAGATTGAAGACGCAATTCATCCACTGGTAAAACTCTGTACGAAGATTTTATCCGATGATCCACTGTTCTTCCTGATCAATTCTTATACGACAGGACTTGCCCCAGCAGTACTGACTTATATGATCGCGACTGAGCTTAAGAAATACGGTGGGCATGTGGATTCACAGGAGATTGGACTTCCAGTATCTTCAAATGGTCTGGTACTTCCTTGTGGGGCCAGTGGAAGATGGGAAAGATAAGATTGCGGATTTTTGATTGATACGTTTGTGGCTTCTCAATAATACAACGTTTTTCCGAATAGCAGAATCTCAATTTGTGCAATCATAAAAGATCTAAAATAAAAGAGAAGTGATCCGGTATGAAATGGATTCCTCCTGCTATAAAGCTTGTGCTTTAAAGAAAATCCTTTTCTAAACTCAGATTACTTCTCTTTTTTATTTTCCATTCTCCTTTGGGTTTCCCATCTGAAAATTTATTGCAGATGCTCCATCAGATAGCTAAGAAACGCCTGGCAACCTTCCATCACATCATCAAATGTCTCATCAAAATTTCCTGTATACCATGGATCTGCAATGTCTCTCGGACGATTTGTGTAATCCAGAAGTCTCTGTACCTTGTGCTCCGGGTCATTTCCGATGATTCTCATAATGTTCTGTATATTGTATCGCTCCATGCAGATGATGTAGTCGAATGCGGCATATTCTTCTCTACACATCTTGCGTGCACGGTGATTGCCACACGGGATTCCTTCCTTGCGGAGCTTCTTTTGTGTGCCGCGGTGAACTGGGTTTCCATGTTCTTCATTGCTTGTACCGGCGGAATCGATGAAGAAATCGGACTCTATGCCGGATTGTTTAACTAAATGTTTCATAACGTATTCTGCCATGGTGGAGCGGCAGATATTGCCGTGGCAGATGAAAAGCACTTTTATCATATGATTTTCTCCTTGTGTTATTGAAAGATTGTGTAATTTGAACCCTCTATGTTCTCAATCACTTAATGATATATTTTGTTCCTCTGCCTTTTCCTTCAACTGCAATCACACCCTTTTTCTCCATAGCTTTCAGTAATTGTGTTGTTTTTGATTTGCCAAATGGGACATATGGTGCAATTTCACTTATTGGTTTCAGCATCGTCTTACTTAAAAATTTGTAAATCACTTTTTCGTCTTCGGTTAAATTGACATTCGTTTCAAATATCGGTAGTACAATTTTTATAGCATTTTCTGACACTTCAAATTCTGGTTTTATCAAACTCTCTGCATACAGTTGTTTGATTCGTGTAATTCCTGTTCCAAATATCTCTACTAATCCCAGTCTGTAAAATACATTTGCAAGATTTCTATTTCTTAAAATAGATAGTTTACCTGATAAATATTCTTCTGCCGTTATTCCAGCCGGCAATCCACCAGGAGACACTACTTCTATTCTATCATCAAACATAGAAACTCTGATGTGTGAATTAATATCCCATACCCTATGAATCAAAGCATTTGCAATTGCTTCTCTGAAAGCTGCTTCCGGTATTTTCTCTACCATCTTTCTGTCAGCCCCCTGTATTACTTCATATTGGTAATAATCTCTAAATACAGCAAGTGCTTTTTCATATATTTCTAAAACCGATATATGTTCAAACGTTACTCTTTTTTGAATAATACTGATATTCTCACCGAACTTAACAATATCAATTCCTGAAAAATGATTTTTATCTGCCAAAAGTCCCGCTGCATTATTATAACCATTTATATTGTCATACAGGTTCAATGTCTTTAAAGTATCTTGATTGAAAGTTTCAATGTAAATATTTTCTTTCAGTTTACACTGTAAAATTTTAAAAGATAGCTCCTGATCTTTACAAGGTAATTCTTCGAAGCTAATATTTTTTCCATCTAATACAAGCCTTGAAAATTCCAATGTATCTACCTCTATCGTTGCTGTATCATTTCGTTTGTATGCTTTTGATTTATATAAATACGGTTTTTGAAGACCACTTTTTACAGTAAGTTTTATCGTCTGGTCATTATTCTGTATTTCAAGTGTATAGTTTGGTTGAGGTGATATACTGTCATTGATTTTATTTTCGATATCCAGACAGGCCTGTTTTACATCTGGCAATCCTTTCACATTTCCATTATCATCAACCCCAAAAAGAATTGTTCCACCATTGTAATTCGAAAAGGCACTAACTGTTTTCAAAAAAGTATTCGTAATCGTTTCCTTGAATTCTAATATTCTTGTTTCACGCATAGTAATCGTTCCCTTTCCAACCATAATGATTATATTATATGCAAAAATGCGCAAAAAATCAATCGTATTTTTTTACGATTGATTTTTTAATTGATTTTGAGTGTAGTATTATTTTTTGACCAACTGAATTATGACAACTTTTTTAATTATTCCGATTCGATCTTCCAAAGGCATCAATAAGGTGTAAATTATTTGTTTCTATCTAGAAAATCCCATTAAATCAAGGCTTTCACAGCATACATTAAACACTGCCATGGCAGATAAAAAGTATTTTTATCATAGTTTTATTTCTCCTTAAATTGCCCCGGAATGCCATATTTTTCAAGGGATTCTAGGATTATGGTGATATGCTCTGAAATTACAGAATGTGGCAAATCAAAGCAGAATAGAGCATGTTGTTACTACCTGTTAGTAGTAAAATTAGTAGTAACAGGTAAATTCTTACTCCTAAGGATTATTTTTCAAAAACAATTTGTTCATATTTGCTTGCAAGAATATTTTCTATTGCATCAACTCCCATATTAGGATAATCCTCTAATGCCTTTATTAAATCACTATCTTCCAACGGAATTACAAGACCTCGTTCATCCGCAAAAGTATCAGCACATCTTTTAATGAAATTTTCTTCTAAAAGTTTTTCTTTTTTCTACTAACCCATTTTCGAACACTATTCTACCGCACCCAGATAGTTGCTGCGCTATTTTCATGATTTATCTAACGCCCTCCCGATCACCTTGGGACTTTCCGCTATAAAAATTCCTTTCTCCGGGTGATTTTTATTCAAAAGCTGTCTTCTGTGAGCCTTGCGAAAACCTCTAACTCCGATGCCTGGAAATCTTTTATTTCTATTATCTATTATATTTAACATTCTACCGCCACCTTGATCACGCCGTTCCTCTTATTTTCAAAAAGTTCATAGGCTTCTTCGATTCTGCTAAATGGATAGGTGTGTGTGATCAGTGGTTCCGTGTTGATCTTACCTTCCGCGATCAGTCTCAGCGTTTCTTCACAATCACAACCGTCTACTCCTCCTGTTTTAAAAGTCAGATTCTTTCCATACATATCCGGCAGAGGTAACGTCTGGGCTTTATCGTAAAGTGCCACCACCGTCACGATTGCATTTGGCCTTGCGCATTCCCATGCAAGACGGAAAGTAGATTCTGCTCCTGCAACTTCAAGAACAACATCCGCTCCACCATGCTCGCTGTTTGCCTGAACAAAATCAAAACATTCTTCCGGCGAAACTGTAAGAACTTCCGGATAATGTTCCCTGATAAAGTGCATACGCTTTTCGTCTTTTTCACACATGATGATCCGCTTCGGATTTTTCAGCATAACAGACAGTAAGGTACAGATACCTGTAGGACCGGCTCCAATGATCAGCACCGTGTCATCCTCAGTGATCTCGGAAATACGTGCTGCCCAGTAACCGGTGGCAAGTACATCTCCTACAAATAACGCCTGTCTGTCCGTAACTTTATCCGGAATCTTATTCAGCCCCTGATCTGCAAATGGTACGCGGACATATTCTGCCTGACCGCCATCGATACGGCATCCAAGAGCCCAGCCGCCATTTTCATCGGTACAGTTATTCACATAACCTTTCTTGCAGAAAAAACATTCTCCACAAAAAGTTTCTACATTTACCGTCACCCGGTCTCCTGGCTTCACATTCTTCACAGCAGTTCCGACTTCTTCCACAATTCCAACCATCTCATGACCGACTGTAATCCCCGGCACTGCCCGTGGAACGCTTCCATGCTTAATGTGCAGGTCACTGGAACAAATGCTGGCAAGTGTCACCTTTACAATGGCATCTCTTTCATGCATCAGCACAGGCTTTGGCTTTTCCATTAATTCAAATTTTCCTTTTGAAACATAAGTATAAGTCTGCATTCTTTTCCCCATCACTTTCTATAATAATTTATCCAGAATTTCCGCTGCTGATCTATTACCGAATACGCCATTGCCAAATAACAAACAAGATAAGAAGGTGCACCGGATAAAACGCATAACAGAAATACTTGAACCACTTGCTATGGTACCCCTGCTCTCCATGATATAACCAGATTGGAATCAGTGCCAGCAGTGCAAAGCTCTGCTGTGCAATCTCAAAATGATGTCCCAGAATCGTTACCGGATAATACAGATTCCCCAGCATAACTACATTCAAATAATACAGCCCGACAAGCTGTGCCGCAAAAGAAATCCAGGTTTTCTTGCGAAAAAAATAAAAAAGCAATACCGTCAGTATTCCTGCAGCATTGTAATCTACCATGGTTACGGTTCCAAGCAGAAAATCCATCAAAAGCACGAGGCAAACCACAAAAAACGATATCCATTTCTTTTGTTTCTTCTTTGCCTTTTCAATGATCTGTATCGATAACACCCCTAATAAAAAAGTCCATAGTACATTTTGATGAAACGGGTAAAATACCGAACTTCCCATAATCAGGTTAAATGGTATTTCTGAAATTATGGCAAATAGAAAAAGACGCAGCATGTATTTTTTCACATTCGAAGTATAATAGCATCCTTCTGCGATCATAAATGCGAAAATCGGAAAAGCAAGTCTTCCTACGCATGTCATCCATTCCTGTGCTGGAAATAGTGTCGCCCACAAATGATCACATAACATAAACAACATTGCCAGAATATGTAGTGTAAACGAATCAATTCCTCTTTTTTTCTCCATAGGTTCTTCTCCATCTATCCAGGCATAGATATCTGCCTTTTATTCTTTTCTTTTCATTATATTATGGAGCATTATCCAACGTCAATCAACTCTTGCGTCCTAATCTATCACTAATTCAGCCAGAACTCAAATACTCAACGCATTCTACTCATAAGGGGTGTTCATTTCTTATAATTTATATTATGCTTAGATTAAACAGAAGGGAGTGAATTATATGGATTTAATCAAAATCGGAAAATATATTGCAGAAAAAAGAAAAGCTCTTGGACTGACGCAGAAGCAATTGGCAGAAAAACTGAATATGAGTGACAAATCGGTTTCTAAATGGGAACGAGGTGTTTCCCAAACTAAAGGATATTGAGGAACAACCTGTGTTTACCTGTTTGCAAATAAAAGAATATTACTATTAGGTTAAGAGATACTACATAAACGTGTTGGTATCTCTTTTTCGTTAATGCAACACAGTAAATTATTTCATTTTCCTAATTATTTTAGACTGATAAGTAACTTTTTAAACGAAGAAAAGAAATGACAATGCTTAAAGGAGCATGGTATAATAAAAATAGAATTTCATTAAGGAGGAAAAATAGAATGTTTAATCTAATAGAAATGTTATTTCCTATAATGTTTATACTGATTTTTACAATAATTGTTTTCACTTTTGTAAAAGGAATAGCTACTTGGTTTAAAAACAATAATTCTCCTCGCTTAACTGTGTCAGCAAGAATAGTAGCAAAACGTCAGAATACCACGCATAACAATCAACCAAACGCTGGTGATATATCAGGAGCACATGGATTTCATACAATTTCCAGCACCTCGTATTATGTGACATTTCAAGTAGATAGTGGTGATAGAATGGAGCTGTCTGTATCAGGCTCAGAGTACGGAGTGCTTGCAGAGGGAGATAAAGGACAGCTGACATTCCAAGGCACAAGATATTTAACATTTGATAGGGAAAATTGAATCTAGAGGTGCATTATGAATAAGTTTTTGAATAAGATAAGGAGTATAGAGAATGAAATACCCATTACTAGGAAAATTATAAATACAATACTTATACTGTGTTTTGGAATAGTTTTAGGAACTTTTGCAAAATTTTTAGATACTACAGCAAGCAATACTTTACCATTTATATTTGAATATTTAGATATTAGTAATTTTTTGGGTCGTTTTGCTATATGGTTATTGATTGCTTTGTACATTGCAATTTATAGTCATTCTTCCATAAGAGCATCATTAAATGTGTTAGTATTTTTCATTGGAATGGTTTCAAGTTATTACCTATATTCATATTTTGTTGCTGGATTTTTTCCAAAAAATTATGCAATGATTTGGCTTGGTTTTACTGCCATTTCTCCATTGTTAGCTTTTGTTTGTTGGTACGCTAAGGGGAAAAGCAAAATATCTTTTATACTTTCAGTAATAATAATTGCAATTTTATTTAAGTTTACGTTTATTTATGGTTGGATTTATTTTGATGTGTATTCAATTTTAGAAGTGATAGTCTTTGGTGGTGCATTAATAGCTTTAAAACGTAACACCTTTAGGGAGACAACGTATATGATATTGAGTGCAGTTGTTATTGCTGTTATACTTAATATGTTAGTTCCATTTCATTTTGGTTAGGCAGATTTTAAGATTATAGATAGAATATAAATTTCACGAACCGCCGAAGTGATCCGCCAGCGGTGGCGGTCGTAAGACATATCGCCACGCCAGCTTGCTGGCGAGAGGGCGGTTCACTTTGGTGGTTGGGCGAGCGTTGGCGAGCCGTTCAAAGCCCCCGTTATCTAACAAGGGGGGCACAAAAAACAAGAGACAATATACACTACTAAGCGGAAAACGCTGTATTTACAAGGCAAAACTGCATTTTACATGGTGTGATATAAATTATGCCGTTATCACTTGGAAAAATTGAATAAGGCATAAGAAAGACAGTTGATTTCAAACGAGAAATTGATTGTCTTTTTCTTTTGCAGAAATTTAAGTATAGGCAATTATCAAATATGGTAGTTGCCTTTTTTGATTGGAGGAATTGAAGAATGAATGATAAAAACTTT
>OLPN01000431.1_pt1 | contig 44253 bp, 59 predicted proteins | sample 1672601 | NCBI WGS metagenome assembly OLPN01 (sample SAMEA3136704, study PRJEB25190) | human gut metagenome | reverse complement strand
ACAGACAGACAGACAGACAGACAGACAGACAGACAGACAGACAGACAGACAGACAAGTAAATTCTGCCCTTTTTTCAATTCTATCAATAATAAACAGAACGCACAGATTATCCAGTTATAAGGGGGAGTTTGTGCGTTTTTCTATGCAAAGAATTTATGAAAAATAAGGAGTGAACAAACTATGAAGAAAAAACAAGTCCTTGCAGTAAGTTCCGCATTGATGATTGGAACAACAACTGCACTTACAGGGCTTCCTACTCCTGTCATGGCACAGGAAAACACAGAAGTTGTGCAGGAAGCCGTTGTAGAAGAAAACAAGACAGAGCAAGTTCCTGTGGAACAGAAAACAGAAAACGCAGAAGTACAAGAGAATATAACAGACAAGGAACAGGAAGAAACTGCTGAAAATGCAGAAACTTTAAAAGAAGAAAGTACAAAACAGGAAACACCTGCAACACCAGAAAAAGAAGTGGTTACCGAAGATAAGACCGTTGAAGCAAGCAAAAATACAGAAGTAAAAGCTGGAAGCATTGCTATTGATGAAACACATTTTCCAGACAAAGTATTTAGAGAACAAATCATTGCAGAATTTGATAAAGACGGCGATAGTGTGTTATCTGTTGATGAAATATCAAAAGCCCAATTCTTAAACTTACATGGTATGAAAACGATATCTTCATTAGAGGGTATTCAATATCTAACAAATTTGCAGTCTTTAGATGTTTCTACGACTTCTGTTTCAGACTTAAGTCCGGTTAAAAACTCATCTTTAAAAAGATTAGATTGTCGTTCTTCAAAAGTAGGAAGCGTTGATTTAACACGTTATCCGAATTTGGAAGCTTTCCTTTGCGATAATACATCAATTAACAGTCTTGATGTATCTTAGAATGAAAAATTGAATACGTTATTTGCAGATAGTACCTCTATTTCCAATTTAGATGTAACAAACAATCCTAACTTAGAACAACTATCTTGTAGCAATACAGGATTAATGGAACTTGATGTCACACATAATCCGCAATTAGTCACTTTAGATATAGGAGATACAAAAGTAAAAACACTTGATATAAGTAAGAACCCTAATTTGAAACAACTATCATGTTATATGACAAATATAGCTGAATTAGATGTAACAAAAAACACAAAACTGACACGCCTTTTTTGTCATGATACAACTATTAAAAAATTAGATTTAAGCAATAATTTAGAACTTGAAATGCTACGTTGCGGTGAAATTTTTGAACAAGGGATAAGAGGTCTTGATATAAGTAAAAACACAAAAATTAAAAAATTAATTTGCGATGATTTATACTGGTTAAATGTCGGAGAGAATAAAGTTCTTGAAAATAATCATGCTTTTGTAGGCAACGGTTATATTGATATTAAAGGGAATAAAATCGACTTAAAAAAAGATGTTGAACAAGGAATAGATATTTCAAAAGTAAAAGTTACTGCAAATGGAACTTTAGATAAAGATACAGGAATTATAACGGTAGATGATGTAAAAAAACCAGTTACTTATGAGTATGATTGCGGTACTTATAAAGACGGAAACGTTGTTTTAAAAGTAGAATTATCGTTAAACTCACAAGGAGAAGATAATACAGCACCAACTATTTCTGCAAATGATGTTACATTGAATGTAGGCGATACTTTCGACCCATTGGCAAATGTAACAGCAACAGATAAAGAGGACGGAACTATCACTTTGACAAAAGATAATATTGTTGCAAATGATGTAGATACTTCTAAGGCTGGTACTTACCATGTGACTTATAAAGTAACAGATAAAAACGGAGCTTCTGCTAAAAAAACGATTACTGTAACTGTGAAACAAAATACAGGCGACCTTAACTCTGCTCCAATCATTTCAGCAAATGATGTTACATTGAATGTAGGCGATACGTTCGATCCATTGGCAAATGTGACAGCAACAGATAAAGAGGACGGAACGATTATTTTAACAAAAGATAACATTATTGCAAATGATGTAGATACTTCTAAGGCTGGCACTTATCATGTAACTTTCCGTGTAGTAGATAAAAATGGTGCAATTACTGAAAAAACAATTACAGTTACCGTAAAAGAAAAAGCAACAAATAAACCTGTAAGTCCACAACAGCCACAGAAACCGAGCAAGCCAACTACTCCAACAAAGCCTAGCGGACAAAAGAACCCTGTAAAAACAGGTGATATGACAAACGTAGGATTGTTTACTTCTATGTTTGCTGGTTCAACCGGTGTATTAGCTGTTTTATTCGGTAAAAAACGTAAAAGAAATAAGAACAATTAACAAAATGTATAATAACAATCAATAGCGACTAATGATTTTCATGTAAAAGGACACCAAACTATACGGTGTCCTTTTCAAATTCTTACGTCATATCAAGGCTCATTCAATCGTGGTAAATTCGTGGTAAAATGAGTGCTTTCCTATATTTCAAAATGCTTGAAAGTATAGTGTTTATGCGGATAATCAAAAATCAGATATAAAATTTATGTAAAATCATGTATCAAATCCAAAATAACAGTGTCAGGAGACAATAATATATTTTATATAGACTGTTAACTATTCAAGATGGCAGTACTGCCATCCAATACGCTTTGCTAAATATAGGGAGGTTACAAATATATGTACTATGAACATTATACAGAGGTGAATTTATTTGATGTAAGTGATGACGTGTTTCATGAAGAAGATACAAATGATTTTAGTCCGTGGTCTGACAGAAGTATCAACAATATTCTAAGAATTGGTTCAGGATTTGTGAATGGAAAGTATCGTATCTATCATCTGTATACAACTATGAACGTCAATGCAAAAGACCAAGCAATTTTTCTTAAAAATGAATATGGTATTGGTGGACAAACCTATGATTTTAAAAATAAAAAACAAGACAAAGGCTACATTGACCATGATTCAAAAGGTTTGACTGTATGTGTTTCATCTAAAGATTCATCATCACTATTCAAAGATGCGGAATCAAAAACATTTTCATGGACAGACGTAAGTTTACGTATAGAAAAGCTGATTGCAACAGGTAACTATTTTACTGATGAAGAGATGGAACGTTATAATTCTATGAACAAGGATGAGATTTTACCCGATTGGCTTTTGAAAAGATATGATATTATATTTAATTTATTAGGTGGCAGTACTGCCATCCTTTTTTACGCAAATGGCTGCGGATTCTATTGCCTTTATTTATTTTATTTTCTTTATTTGGATATCGTACTTTCAGATTCACACAACTGTTGACCTACGGCGTCTCGTTAACACTTGCCAGTTGCATTCCTCTAAAAGTACGATACGAAGAAATTGTAAAGGCGATATGCCAAGGAGGTTAATTTTATGTCGTATTTGGAATTGAAAAGAAAGCACCAAGATGAACTGAGTAAATTCCCTTTGTTCTTTGCGTTTAATGAATCTCAGTTTGAAGATGGAATGAACAAGTTAGGCTTAAAACCTAATGAAACAGATAAAATCAATAGAATTAATGCATGTTGCTATTGCAAAAAATCAGATAGTAAATCTTATAAAAATATGTATAAAAGATTTGCATTAGAAAAACGGGAGGCTTTAAAAGATGATAATTATGTATTAGAAATGTTTCAGTGTGAAATGAAAAATCATGAATACGATCTTACACATGATGACAAAGAAGTGATAGAGGCGTGCGGTTTAGACATGTTTGAGATGAATAGTAGTCAAAGATTACGACTACTTTATATCCAAGCGGAAAAATCTTTTTTATCACTTTGTTATGATTGATTGGATGAATGTAGATAGGAGGACATGGATAATGAGTGATTTTCAAGATTATTTAGATAAATGTACATTCTGTACGGACTCTTTTATGAGTTATGCATTTGATGGAGATACGGAGCTTGCAACAACCCTGATACAAGTATTATTAAACCGTGATGATTTAGTGGCTTTATCCTGTGAAGCACAGACAACAGCGGTAAGTCTTAATAAAGAGAGTACTTTTGATATTTTGGCTCAGGATACAGAAGGGAATCTATATGATATAGAAATTCAAAATAGAATCCAAAATAATGAAATAAAACGGGCAAGATATTATTCAAGTGCTTTGGATACTAAGTCTTTGAATAAAGGAAGCGACTATAATCATTTGAAAGAAAACTATGTAATATTCTTATTGCAGGGACCTATTTTTAAACAAAATGAAAAACCAATATATCATTTTATCATGAAGGAAATCGAGAATGACAAAGTGTTAGAAGATGGGCGACATATTTTGTTTGTAAACTTAAATTACAAATTTGGATATGAGTTAGATGATAAAATGAATGATTTAAAATATTTGTTTAATGATTTGAATGAATCAGAACCAGACAAAATATGGTATACTTCATTTAGAAACAAAATGAATCTCATAAAAAATACAGAAGGAGGTCGAAGCAAAATGGAATTAAAATATAATAGCATTTTTCTAAAAGGTAAAGAGCAAGGCTTGTCTCAAGGGTTATCTCAAGGCTTGTCTCAAGGCAAAGAGGAAGAGAAAGAAAGATGGAGAATTAAAATTATATCTTATGGCTTAAAACAAAATCAGTCTTTAGAAGAGATTGCATCATTTGCAGAAATCTCTGTTGAGGAAGTTAAACAATATATTAAAGACAATCATTTGGATCATAATTAAGGTGGCAGTACTGCCATCCTTTTTTTCACCCTGATGGCTGCGGGTTATATTGTCTTTATTGTTTTTATTTTCTTTATTTGGATATCGTACTTTCAAATCCACACAACCGTTGCCCTACGGCGTCTCGTTAACACTTGCCAGTTGTGTTTCTCTAAAAGTACGATACGAAGAAATTGTAAAGGCGATAAAGCCGTGGAGGATATTGGAATGAACTTTATTATGATTAAATGGGACATTGATAATTTGTGCGAATTGGATTGTTTACCATCAGTTTTATATTTAGATGACGAAGATGAGGATATGGTAGATAAACTATCTGATACTTATGGTTATTGCATTAAAGAGTACCGCATTTTAGATAAGGAGGATGTGTTAAAGTGCTTGGCGGATGAAATTCTACAAAATTCATTTAATAAAACATTTAGCGGAAACTACTATACCTATTTATCGGAAGTTCAGAATGAATCTATGGAGAGATTTCATTATGAGTTAAATGAAAAGGATAAATCTGAAATTTTTGATTTGATTTGTCAAGATTTTTATCTTCTTGATGCAAACTGGGATGAAGATGACGGTGAAGAATATTATGATTTGATGCTTGGGTATGGCAGGATTAATAATGGTTATGAATTTGATGACGGTTGCAAGGATGAAAAAGAGAGATATGATTTGCGTCAGAATTTATTAGATGATTTACGTGTAAAAACACCTTTGGCTTATGATGCTTTAAATTGTTCGTTGACTTTGCCTGATGGTGGAATTATCGAAAATGTTTTATCAAAGCTACAGGCGAATAAACTTTATGAAGATTTTTTGTATGATTGGATTGATGTAAAGTATCCATTATAAATTTATGATGGCAGTACTGCCATCCTTTTTTTTACGCAAATGGCAGCAGGTTCTATTGTCTTTATTGTTTTTATTTTCTTTATTTGGATATCGTACTTTTTGATTCACACAACTGTTGCCCTACGGCGTCTCGTTAACACTTGCCAGTTGTGTTTCTCTAAAAGTACAATACGAAGAAATTGTAAAGGCGATGGGTAAGTCCTTAAGGAGATTAAAACTTATGAAAAAAGATGATTTTATTTACAATGTAGAAAAGTGGTTAGTGAGAAATGATGTGTCTGATGAAGAATATATGCGTTCACCAAGTCAAATCAAAAAGACAAATGTTGCATCTTATGTAGAATCTGTCGAACAAACGCTAAAATGGAAAGCTTCTGATTTATTGGATGATTTTTATAAAATGGTTAAGGAATCACATGTTCGTGGCACAAGCGAATTTGTTAAAAACAAATGTAGGAGGGTATGAAAATGGTAGCGGTCAAAGTAGGTTATTCATTCTGTTTATTCAATGTTTTTGAACTAAGAAATGCAAATCTAGAAAGAACATGTGTTCAAGTGAAAGTGAACGGATGTCTTTATAACTTGTTTAAAGGCATCCAGTTTGAAGATTCAAGAATTATTGATGAGATAATTGACTTATATCATAAACTTGAATTTAAAATTGATGATTACATGGTATAAAATGATTGATTCTTAACAAAGGAATGGCAGAATAGCCATTCTTTTCTATACCGCAAAGACTGCAAATTCTATTGTCTTTATTGTTTTTATTTTCTTTATTTGGATATCGTACTTTTTGATCCATACAACTGTTGCCCTACGGCGTCTCGCTTTGTTTGCCAGTTGTATTCCTCTAAAAGTACGATACGAAGAAATTGTAAAGGCAGTAAGTAAGTCCTAAAGGAGATTAAACTTATGATGAGAATTATTAAAAAAATGTATGATTCGGACGACCTACAATCTATTTTAAATGACTTGAATGCAGATGAAATTTATAAACAACGCTTTATGAAAATTGCACAAGATAAAATGAGTTTCATGGATTTTGGTGCAGTTAAGTATGTTGTTAGAGATGGCTTTGCAGAATCGTTTACACGATTTGACAGTGATGTTTGCGAACAGTTTTTAAATGTATATGAGTTGTGTGTTAAAAAATATTATAACTAGAATGGAGAATTTATATGAAATTATTGGCAAGAGGTAATTCAAATTGGGATTATTATTATGATGAAGAACGCAATGTGATTTATTACATTTCGAAAAAACTTGGATGCAATAATGGATTTTTTTGCTCAGGAAATAATTTGAAATGCCATTTAAAAAGACTGGCATTTATGCAAAAAAATGATTCTTTAATTCCTCGTGACTGGACGATTGTGAACCATAATTTATTTAATTTACTTACAAAATAATGAAAGGACTCAGTATATATGATATTCAAAGATTTAGACGATTTATGTTCTTATGCTAGAAAGATAGGGAAGGAAAATCTTCCAATCACAGTAAATATACGCAACAAATTAACAGAAAGAATCTATAAAAGAAGAGGCACATTTGTTGATAAATATTATAAACATGGAATAGTATTTGTTGTGTATCCAGCAGAGGATATTATAGATTCGTTTGAAATAGAGTGATTTAAAGATGGCAGTACTTCCATCTTTTTTTCGCCCTAATGGTCGCAAATTCTATTGTCTTTATTGTTTTTATTTTCTTTATTTGGATATCGTACTTTTTGATCCCTACAACTGTTGCCCTACGGCGTCTCACTTTGTTTGCAAGTTGTATTCCTCTAAAAGTACGATACGAAGAAATTGTAAAGGCGATATGCCAAGGAGGTTACATTATGAGAAACAGATTCAATGAAATGCAATTAGGTGAATGTGAATCTATTTGTGAATGTATAAAGGATGAATCTAATGGTAAAATCAATTTAATTATTGATGAAGACAAGCATGGATTTATTTTAAAAAATGGAGATAATGAATTGAATTCCATGCTAGATTTAGAGACTTTATACCAGATTATTTTAACTTTTCAATCTTATGTATATTGTTCTTAGAGGGATTTGTTTATGTCAAAAATGATTGTTTATAACATAAATAAAAAATGGATTTTAGACAAACAGGATTCATTTATTGATGCAATGCACCGTGATGAACGTGATTCATATTTAGTATCACTTTATAATTATATGTTTCGCAAATGTTCTTTAAAACAAATAAAAACAAAAATTAGTGTTGGTGATATCTGCTATTGTGATTTTGGAGATGCATATCAATATGAAATTGGATACCAACATTTAGGCGTTGTTATTTCAATTGTCAAACAAAAATTATTCGTAGTACCTATTATAAGTGAGAAACACAATGATTTATTATATACACAATTTAGACTTCCAAAGGAGTCAACTTCCTGTTTAAAAAATGATTCAATTGCATTATTGAATGATTCAAAATGGATTAGTAAAAGCCGAGTTATTCGTATTATTGGTAATATAAATACATGTGATGAATACTTTAAACAATTAAAATATAGTGTGATACAGATTATTTTATAATTGAATTCTTAATCCAAGATGGCAGTACTGCCATCCTTTTTTTGCCCTGAAGGCAGCGGATTCTATTGCCTTTATTGTTTTTATTTTCTTTATTTGGATATCGTACTTTCAGATCCATACAACTGTTGCCCTACGGCGTCTCACTTTGTTTGCCAGTTGTATTCCTCTAAAAGTACGATGTGAAGAAATTGTAAAGGCGATGGGTAAGTCCTAAAGGAGATAAAATATGACTATTCTTAATTATCATGGATTCAGAGATTGGGCAGTTCGTAAGGATGAAAATGAGGATTTAAAACGTAGTTTTACATTTGGTTTTGAACTTGAAGTTACATTAAATGACGATTCAAATAGCGTAATTGACGGTTCAAATAGCGTAACACCAACAATGTTATCAAATAAAATCAAATCTAAATTTGGAAAATTATTTGTTTGTGAACGTGATAGCTCTATTGGAAATGGTGTAGAAATTATTTCACAGCCTATGACTTGGAAGTGGTTTATGAATCATTTAGATACATTTAAAGAGTTGTTAAACTTATGTGTTGAATCAGGGTTTGATTCTCATACGGGTGACCTTTGTGGATTACATGTACATATTGGAAGAGAAGCTTTATGTGGTTTTGATAATAATAATCGCTCTTTGAATCAGGATTCTGTAATTACAAATATAAACTATATCATGGAAAGATATCAAAATGAATTGTTTAAATTTTCAAGAAGAACTTTAAATTCTTATAGACATTGGTGCAGTTCAAGAACAGATTTAATTGATTTAAATGGACATAAATTTATTGATAAAGAAAGAATCGGTGAAGCTTCAAATGATATTACAGACCGTTATTATAGTTTGAATCTTTGCAATGAAAAAACAATTGAATTTAGATTTTTAAGAGGAACTTTAAAATGGGAAACATTCTTTATTAGTTTAAATCTTCTTAAAAATATTGTTGAAAATAGCAGAAAGTCAAGTCATGTAATTACTTTAGAAGATTTAATTTTTAATGGATTGGATGATGATTTTAAAAAATATGCAATTGATTACTGCAAAAAAAGAAAGATTACAGATGAAGAAAGTGATTGGAAGAAACCACTATTCTTAGAAAAAACAAACTCAGAAAGCCTTTCAAATATCTTCCGATTTAACGAATTAGATTTAGCAAATGACATCTTAAATGATGAATAAATAGATATGGAGAATGAATTATGTGTGTAATTGTAACAAAAGAAATGAATCAAAAAATGCCAAGCAAGGAAACATTAAAACAATGTTTCCTTGCGAATCCTGATGGATGTGGGTTTATGTATAATTATGAAAATGAGGTTTATATTGAAAAAGGATTCATGACATTTGAATCATTTTATGCAAGACTAAAGGAACTTGATGAACAGATTGGATTAAAAAAGCGTGCAGTTGTATTTCATTTTAGAATCTCAACAAGTGGCTTAATTGATGAAGGGAATTGTCATCCTTATCCAATTTGTAATGATATTCGAGTGATGAGAAGTACATATTTAAAATGCAAAGACGTTGCATTTTGTCATAACGGTATCATCAGAGATTACACTCCAAAAAGTAAATTAATCAATGATACACAATGTTTTGGCATTCATGTTTTGAATAAGTTCTATGAATTAAATCATGAATTTTATAAAGACAAAGACATTTGCAGAATGCTTAAACTGTTATGTAATTCTAAATTATGTTTCTTAAATAGTGATGGTGAAATCTACTACATTGGTGATTTTGTAGATATAAAAGGGAATTCATGTAGCAATAATTATTTCACTTATTATACAAAAAGACGCAATTCATTTCATTATTTAAGTCGTTAAAAAGCAACGAAAGTTGCTTTTTAATTTGCAAAATTAATTTTATTTAGAACTTTTTTTCTGACGATTTATGCATTTATAAATAACAAATATAAATTTTATGTGCACATTTTTTATTAATTTGTGACACATTTAATCAGCTTTTTTGCAATTTATAAATCCATTTTTAAATTTTTATATGACGTTTTAATTCAATTTATTTTTCATTTTAAAAACCACTTTTTAATTTTTATATGTACATTAATTTGAATTTCGTGCACTTAATAAATGAACTTTTTTGATTTTTTTAGATCATCATTTTATTTTTTTATTGTATTTTTTTTATTGACTTTATGCATTGAAAATGGCACCAAATCAACGAAGAACCGATTTTCTTCAAAATCGGTGATTTTTAGCCATTTTTTGGGTTTTAAAAATAGCAAGCAAGGACTTTGTGCATACAAAGTCCTTGCGATACCTGTGCATACAAAGTCAAAAATGTGTTGTACACACATTTTATTTTTTGAGGATTTCATCCCCAAACCCCTTTGTAACTTTTAAATTGTTTTTGATCTAAATGTTTTTATGCAGTTCAATTTTCTATTTCAAAAGAAGTCATCTCGTTAGAGCAGAAATGTTGAATTTAGGTCTTGTGTACTTTTTTAACCTGTGCTAAAATGTAAACTGTAAAGGAATGCAAATAAAGGCACAGGAAATATCTTGTGCCTTTTTTGTGTGTTGGTATTTTTCTTGATATGAAGAACTATAACTTAAAAAGAACAGAAAAAAAGGATGTAAGAATTTCAATTCGTGTATCAGATAATTTATTTGACTACTTGAATCGTTGCTCTGATTTTTTTGGAGTCTCTAAATCTAACTTCATAAGGGAACGGTGTTTGTCGGATTCGTTTTATGTTGTTTGTAGTAGGGAACTCCCAGTTGATTTTATGAATACTTTTACTCAGATTGCTGATATGGAAAATATGATAGCTTTTGAATTGAACTCGTTATACAAAAAAACTTTAGATACAAATCGTCTTGATTTAATTTTTCATGACGATTTTTTTTTAGAACAAATTGACAGAATCGAGTCCTGCATAAATTTATGGGTTAATGAACCTAGTGATCTAGAGGATGTGTTTTCCTGTAGTTCACAAAATACCATCATTCCTTTCTATAATGATTATTTTGATGAGTATGATTTAAATCCCAAAGTTAAAAATAAATTTGTATTTATCAAAATGTCACACTCATTTTATAAAATGCTTTATGATATTTCTAAATCTTTATCCATCAGTGTAACTCAATATATTATTAATTGTTGTATGAATCCTATGTATACTGAGATATGCTGTGTTTCTGAGAATAATGATTTTTTAAGATTAACTCATAAAATTGGAAGCAATATGCGTCAGATTAGATCTGCTATTAATAAAATCAACAAAAGAAATAAGGAATGCAGTGGAGGCTATACTCTTAATGAGATGAACGAACATTTTGATAGACTTGATAAAGCTTCAGATGATTTGTTTGCTCTCTGGAAAGATTTTAGAAATTTTATTGGAGAGAAAGATAAGAACTTGTATTTTGAATGTATCAAGAAGCGACATCTTCTTGAATGTGTAAAAACAACATTAAAGGAGACGGACCCTGACTTCTTAAAAACAGTAAGCAATCGAGAAATTCATATTTAATGGTGGCAGTACTGCCATCGTAGCACATTCGTTAGAGTGTGCTTTTTTTGTTGAATGGAGGTGATAGGTTATGGCAACGACCAGAGGCTGGGCAATGAAAGGAAACATTGTTAATCTAGTGAATTATATTTTAGATATTGGCAATGGTGAATCTAAAACAGAGAACGGTCATTATGTGATTGCATCTAATAGTGAATTGCCAATGTCTGAAGCATTTAAATGGAAGAAAAGCCAAGCTGATTCTCATAGTGAATCTGTAGGATATCACTTTCAATTATCTTTGCCTTCTGGTGAAGGTTCTGCTGATGATTGTATGATGTTGGCTGAAGAATGGATAAATGCTATTTCAGATGGTAAGGCAAATTATATTATTGCTGTCCATACAAATACAAATAATATTCATGCACATATTGCTGCTAATTATTATTTGAACGATGGTAAACCGTGGAAGATTTATTGGAAACGAGATCAGAAACGTTTTCGTGAAATTTCAGACCGCATCTGTGTTAAACATGGCTTCTCGGTTTTAGAGGAAACTCGAAACAGAAGTCAAACTTATTTTGAATGGCTTGGTGAACATTCTGACAACAATCGTGACGTTATAAAAAAAATCTTGGATACTGTCATTCCAAAGGTTGCATCATACAACGACTTCAAAAATTATATGGAATGCATGGGCTTTAAAATTTATGATGATATGAAATCAACCGATGCCAATGTTTTCCAGTTCACTGTCAATGTAAAACTGATCCACGAAGAGGAAGACGGAAGTTACATGGTGCGTATTCCATATGATACGCAATATGTACGTGTTGAGCCTGATGAATTTGAATGGCTTACAGAAGACAAGACAGCTCGAATTACGATTCCGATTGACAAAGATGTTAGCGTGTTTGATTCCAGTATGGCATACAAAGGATTGAAGGATGCTGAAGAGCTGAAAAGATTATTTGAAGACAAGACAAAAGGTAAACGTAAAGGACTACGTATCCGTATGCCAGAAAGCAAATATATAGTTCGTACAAATCGCTTGGAACCCAATGAAGATGGATTGGGCTATACACTGGAAGATGTTATGCAGCGGATTAACAACAATGGACGTATCATCAACACACAAGATATACAAAGTGCTTTGGATTCGCAGGGAGATTTTAACAAAGTAATGCAGGCACGAAGAAATCTTTATGAAAGTGCAAATGTGAAGTTTGATCCAACTACAACTTTGTTCAAGTCTGTTCGTCAGGAATCATACTTTAGATGGAAAGCAACAGAAGTACAGAAAGTCATGGATCGTATGAACTACAGAAATCTGCTTCAACACGATCGAGAGAACATAGATAAATTAAAATCAAGACGTTATGAATTACAGAAACAAATTGATGAGGTAAATCATCTTCTGGAAAACGTAGACAATACTGTGGAAATGATGACGGAACAAAAAATTGAAAATGTGATGGATATTTCTGACGAGGAAATTGAAACGTTTATCTCCGAAAACAGGAATCCACTGATTGAGAAAAAAGAGAAACTGAAAAAAATGATTGGATTATATTCTGAACGCATCAATACAGTTGATAATCAGAATCAGTATAAATCTGAGCGTGAACGAAGTGAACACGTTCGCTAAGTTTATATTTTTCTTATTGATTTTATTTTTGTTATTTAATTTTCATGCCTCTTGATTCAAACAAGGGTTGCCCTACGGCGTCTCGCTGACGCTTGTCCCTTGTTCTTATCTTCGAGGCATGATACGAAGAAATTGTAAAGGCGATGAGCTGATACAAAGTTTCAAATTGGCATGGCATGACGTGGCTTTCCCGCTTGCCTGTAAGTCCAATATAAATGTGATGTTATCCTTATGGTCATCGCATTTCACACCGTGCTGAGTAGTTCGACCGCCTGCGATGCACGACCCAAACGAGATAGACATGTGGTTGTTAATGTTCTCATTAGTTGCTCACCGGAACTATTGAATAAACATTAAACATGAAGTCGATCCAGATATCTGTTAGAACCTGTTCTATGAATCTCCCTTTGGAAACAGAGATAATATAGAAAGTAATACTTTTTCGCCTATAGTTTTAATAAACAGACAGACAGATATCAAAAATGACCACGGCAGAAAACATGAGCCTGCCACTACATGAGGATACGAGTTCTGTGGGTGCAACTCCCATAATCCTCAAACACAATTTTATGATATATGAATGCCACACAATGAAAAGGAGCAAGTTCCTTCTACGAATATAACACTTGCATTTGTATATCAGCATGCTTAACTTGACTTCCATCTAAATACGAAGGAGGCATATCCTTTTAAAGACTAATCTATCTGTAAGTCAAGTGGCTCTGCTCATGAAGAAAACTGTTAATTGCTCTTCTCTTTTCATAGGTACATATTCTATATATTCAATTCTATGTTTTCTTCATGAGGTGTTTATGAAGGTACAAGTAATATCAGGTGCAACTCCTGAAACCTTCAACTTTTAATTTCAAGATGTAGTAACGTGATTCTCTCAGTAGGAGGTGAAACTCCTGCTTTCCAACGTATCCTTTTCATGTTGCTACAAACGTTAGCTGTGAAAGGCTATCTTAACATGTGATGGATTGAGATTTTTAAAGAGAATGTCAAAACTGATTCATCGAATTATTAGACATGGGACAATGATCCGCAAGCCAGAATCGTCTGGACAGAGCAGAAAACATGAGCCTGCTCATCTTTCTTAGACTAATCAAATGTATATATATACAGATTTACATAAAGGTGGTGGTACATATTGATCAACTTTGAATATTTTTGTTTACCGGCATTATATGTTAAAGACATTTCGTCAGATGTTATACATATGGTAGGAACGGATGCACATGACAGATTGTATCTGGATGCCAACGGCAATATCCAGTATTTGAATCTACAGAGTGGAGGCGGGACTCCTGATGATTATTCTTTTGTTCTTGATGAAAATGGACATAATCAAAACAATCTGCCGTTCTCAAAAAAAGAACAGGAGTTATATGGCTTAGATGAAGAAGATGCTTTTTTCACAAATATGGATATGGATACAATTAACATGCTGTATCTGAAAAAGAAAAGTGAAGCGGATAAGGATATCAAGGCTTTGATGAAATTTCTTAACGGAAGATGAATGGTGATTTAATAGGATAGCTGTTTGATTGCTATCAGGAGGGTGAAAATGAAATTAGAAAATATTAATGATGTATTGAAGGAAAATATGTCAAAAGATTGTAGGATATATTATTTAGCGTCGTGTATTCTTGACTGTGACGAGTATTCAAATCTTTATGAAAGCTGTAGTAACTATGATGAATTTGAAAAAAGGGTCTTGAATGAAGAATGTTGCTTGAATGTTATCTATAGTTACATTTCTCTATATGGTAAAGATAGAAGAAATCATTGGTACAGGATTCGTGAATTATTTGGAGATCGTTGTTTTAAAACAGCATCGGATGTAGGTAGTCTTCTTGTTGGGAATGAAGAATTTCAAGTGCTTATTCCAAACGGATATGGTGATGGGATTACACGTGTTGCAGTTTTTAATAAAGGAACTTCTGATTATGGTGTTGCCTCTAGAATTATGTCGGATATGATGGATTCTCATCGTGGACCTTGTTTACAGGGAAAATTTAATATCTATCCATATGATTGCAACGATCCAACTGTTGATGAACCCTGTAGAACATTAAAAGGCAGATACTTTACATATTATTATGACCGCTTAATTGCTTTTGTTGAATATTAAAAGGAGGTGTGCAAAGATGTTTGAAGGACTAATGTTGATACTAGGTTTTACAGGTTTGGCATACTTTGGTCAAAAGTGGAAAGTTGAGCAGGAGATGCAAGATGATGAGCTGGAAAACATGCGTCATTATTTGCTTGATAAATATCAGGATGAGTTAAAACGAAAATATTCTGAAAAAGATTTTGATTATACAGCAAATATTATGGATTTTTGCTTGAAATTACGAAATATGGATAACGAAACATTAAAAAAGGTATATGGCATGGTGAAAGAGTATTATTCAGAATAGTACTCAATGGAAGTGATTTATTTCATTTTCTTTGCAAGATGGCAGTACTGCCATCTTTATATAAGGAGGTGTGCAAAGATGTACGATAATCCATTTTTACCGATAATGCCGATAATTATCGCTGATATAGCCATGCTTGCGGTATCTATAGTCTGTGAATTCTTTGGAGAAAGTGAATCTTCCGAGGATGAACAATTAACGCCTGAAAAGGCACGTCAATACCTGCTTGACAAATATAAAACTGAGGTGAAACAAAATCATCCAGAAATAGATTTCAACAACTCAGAAGATACTGTAGATTTTTGCTTAAAGCTTCAAAGTATGGATGATGATGCTTTGGAGATGGCATATAACAAAGTAAAAGAGCAAGATTCAGAATAATTAAAAGGGAGTGATGTTCTCACTTTATGCAAGATGGCAGTACTGCCATCTTTTGATAAGGAGGTAGATTATGGTACTTAATAGTTTAAAGAAAATATTATTATTTAGCTCTGTGAAGAGTAAAAAACTGATTGAAACTATGGCTGATGATGAATCAACATGTACGAAAATAAAATCATCAGCAATCCTAGAATCAAGACTTGTAGATAGTTTTCTAACTGAAAATGATCAAATCAGATTCTGGATACTTAATTTATATAATGGAGATACTTCAGGCAAAATTCTTTCCTCGGTTTTTGAATACAATTCATCAGGAATCAATTGGAAATCTAAAGGACTGCCTGTGCTGCCATTTATTGAATTTGCAATCAACGAACAAAAATATATAAACAAATACAAGGTAGATAAAGAACCGATGGAACATTTTCTAGATTGCTTGGATTTAATTAAAAGAATCTTAGAAAAAATGAAGAAAGATAATTTTGATATTGAATCATCATTAAAGTTTTCAGGAGCATTGGAAACATTAAGCTATTTCATAGATGTGTTGAATGGTAAATACGGAGATGAAAAAATTCCATTTGGACTGATTTATCATTTTTTCAAGGATTACTGGGATGATTTAAAAGGTTCATCACATACTTTTAGAGCACTCCGTGATCTGGCTGCCATGCAGAAAGGGTGTAGAAATTCTAAGGAATCTAGATATGCACTTACCAAATGTCTGCATGATCTTGAAGAATATATGCCTGAATAGAGTTGCTGGGCATTTTATTAATGGAATTGACATAAGTGTACTGCTTATGTAGATATTCAAAAAAGCATCCCTCTCCGTCTTGAAACAACGGAGTCTTGGATGCTTTTTTAGAGTTTTAACAAGATGGCAGTACTGCCATCTAAAATATGGAGGATGATATTTATGGATGAAAACAAAAAGGATAAAAGAAAGAACATTATTATACTGATACTTGTACTGATTATTGCATTAGGCGGTTTCTTTCTTTTCAACAGAAAGGATGATGATAAACCTCTGGATGTAGATACGGAACAGAGCAGTTATGTTAAACCGGAAAAACCTGTGGATCGCAGTAAAAATGTAACTTTGCCAGGTTGGGGTGCATTCAATATTCCTGCCAATACAAAGGAAATTACACAGGGATTTGAATTTCATAATCCAGAAGAGAACTTCTGGTACGTTGATAAAATGTCTGTAGACGGCAAGGAAGTGGAAGATCTTGTTGTAGACAGTGGAAATAAAGTTGAATTGAATCACTATTTGAAACTGAATGGAATTGATTCTGAAGTAAAGTCTGTCGGAAAGTATGACAAAGACTTGTTTGAAATCACAAAGACCAAGAAAGGAAAATACCAGATCGAGGCGATTGGATATTCAGACAAAGTTCAGACTATCAAGGTCAAAACAAAAGACGGTAAAAGTCATAAGATTGGCGTTGAATCTAAGTCCGACTGTTTCTACATGACGTTTGCGTTGTATCTTAAAGAAAATGATGAGCTTCTGTATCAATCGGGACTGGTATCACCAAACAACTACATTCAGAAGATGGAGATCGCAAGACCATTGAAAAAAGGCTCTTATGATGCCTACATCATTATCCAGCCTTATCGCTCTGACAAGAAGACAAAGACAAATCAGGGTGTTGTGAATCTAACACTGAATGTAAAATAATCAAATATACATCTATTCAAGGGTGGCAGTACTGCCATCCTTTTGTGTTATATGAGCTTTTATGATTGGATGTACTCCTTCCTCCTTTCCAGTGCATCCAGTCATAAGGGTTTATATGATATAGATCCTTATTCTGCCTGTGGGTCATAGACGCAGTACAGAAAAAATAATCGCAATTTAATTTTAATTTAGGAGGCAAGACGATTATGAAAAACTTTAAAAATTTATTATTGGCTGGTGCAACAGCTTTAGCTACAGTAGTAGCTCCAACAATGAACGTGTTTGCACAAGAAGTGACTGGAACAACTGAACCAACCAGTGCAACTACAGATGTAAAATATTTGGTTGAAGACTCATATAAATGGTCAATTCACCCAGAAATCGACTTCGGTAAAAATGCAGGTATTAATCAGCATGTAGCTAAAGAAGGCAATAATGTCGAAGTTACAGAAAATATCATTCCAGAAGGAAAGAAATTGAATATCAAGGTCGCTGGATCTGGAGATGCAGGTGCATTCACAATCACAAACGGCGGTACTGAAGTATTGACATACCACGCTAACAATGGTGGTGCTGAAGACATCGCTGTAAACGGAGATGTATTGAATGTAAATTCAGGAACAAATACTGGTGCAACTACAATGAAATTCACTTTGGATACAACTACAAAGGCTGCTGAAGTAGCAGGTCACTACAATGGTACTTTGACTTATACAGCAAGTATCATCAATCAGTAATTTAAAGCAGTACATACAATTGAATATATGAGGAGCAGGCTTCTATGACAGGTCTGTTCTTCTTTTGATTCTTTTATAAAATTGCTGATCCAAGTCAGAAATCAAGATGGCAGTACTGCCACCTTTAGAATATTTCTGGTTTAGATCAATGATTTTTCAGTTTCTTAAGTAAATGGAATGGAGGAGAGAACATGAAAAAACATTTTGTATTACTGGGGATGATGCTCATACCTATGCTGTGGGGGATGAACATGCCTGTGCTTGCGGAAGAGGCCACCGTGCCTGTTATGTATGCAGTTTCTGCAAAAATCACACTGATAGATGGTGACATTTCATCTGTTGTAGAACTGGATGAATGTGGCCGAATCAATGAACCAGCCCATTATTTGAAGGATGGTTATGAATTTGTTGGATGGATGAATGTAGAAACAGGTAAGATGTGGAATTTCAATGATGTCGTAAATACAAACATGACGTTGAAAGCTGTCTACAGAAAACTGGAATCAGCTTCTGTTCCACAAACGCCTTCATCAAACCAAACAGCCAACGTGAATACATCTGTAGATGTCGATACAGGACGGTGGATCATGATTTGTGTACTTGCATTGTTTGAGATGGGTCTTGTTATCTATTTAAAGAATTATGCGGATGGAACACAGTCACCAAGAAAGGAGAAATAAAGACATGAAACACGTATGTTTAAAAACTGGAACAAGGATTTTGTCTGGCATTCTAAGTATGTCAATGATGGCAGGAATTTTATCTATGCCAGTCATGGCCAACGAGACGGATACATATAAGCCAGTCAATAATTTAAAATTTACATCAAATATTAAAATGAATACTGAAATGGAAGCAGAGGATGATGGCAGTACTGCCACCGACAATACAGTTCAGGAAAGTGAACCTGCCTCAAATGAGAATGTATCTTCTTCACAGAATACTGTAGATTCCTCTGCATCGGAAACAGCCGAACAAAAGACAAGCGGTGAATTAAAGTCTGAGACAACGTATTCTTCAGACAACACATCCGCTACACTTCACATGGAATATACAGATTCTGGTAAAACATTAGAATTAACGGAAGATTCGAGTGAATTCTATAAGGATGTGTTTGATAAGAAGCTTTTGATCCAGAATGATTCTTCTAAGAACGTTTTGGATTTTACGACAAATTCAAATGGTGTCTACTGCTTTGATGTGAATATTAAAGATGATAAAGGAACAGTGATCGACACTCAGCAGGTCCGATTCAAGATACTTGATATTGTCGAAGCAGAAAATGAAGAAGTACAGCAAGACGAAAATGCGGTTGCACCTGCATCCGTACAGACAAATTCAACTGTACAGGCTAGTCATGATTCAAAATCATTAGGAGTCAGCTATACAAGCAATGGCAGCTACACATGGACGATTCCATCAGAAATCGATTTGAATAAGCAGGATACTTTGACTGTATCAGCTACAAAAATCAATGAGGAAGCCAATGCCAGTCTGAAAATCAGTGTCAAATCTGAAAATGGATTCAATATGAAATCCAGCTCAGGACGTATGGGTGCTTATAAGATCACAAAAGACGGAAACCAGATCGTAAACAATTCCATTGTTCTTGAGACTACATCATCAGGCACTACGACAGCAGACCTGAAATTCACTGCAAACCCAGCCAACTTTATGACTTCAGGAACTTATAATGACACATTGACATTCAAAGCTCAGAATGGATATGCGACAGGAACTGTACTGGAGATTGAAGGGATGAAGTTTATTGTTATGGGTCAAACAGATGATGATACTTACATGCTGATTGATGGAGAAAGCCTTGGGAATATGCAGTACCAGCCAAACGTGGATTCTGATGGAAACTACAAAGTTGGAACATATGAAACACCGGATGAGAAGCGCCCTGATGGCCAGTATTCCAATACTTATGAAGGCAGCTATATTGATAACTATCTAGAAAACACATGGTATAAACAGCTTCCTGAGAAGCTACAGAAAGCCATTCAGGCAACGGACATCAAGCAGACTGCATATAATAATACCTCGTCAAATCCAAAATGGAGATACTTTGATCCAAATGGAGGTTCAAGCTACGATTGGTATTATAATGAAGGCACTACAGAGAGTCCAAAATGGGTCATCTATTATAAGGCAAATATCCCAGACGATGCACAAGGTGCCTATCCTTTGAACTGTTGGAAGTACAGTGAAAAAGGCTATAACAACACAACTTATAACACGATTTCAAGACATGTATTCCTTCCAAGCGTTGAAGAAGTATCCAATCTAGTGGATCTAAACAACGCCAATAAGGTTTATGATTTCTTGAAAGGCACAAATAACTCCTTATACCACATGTGGTTCAGAGACAGCAACTCCACCTCGCCTCGCTACGCAATGATTTTGACTTACAGCATTCGTTCTATGTTCGGCATCAGTGTTGCGAATTCTTGGCTTGGCGTGCGTCCCGCTTTCACGGTCGATTTATCGACCGTCTCTGTGAGCGTGGTGGATTCTGTAAACTACAAATAGGATAAATCATGGGCAGATGCTCAAAACCACGCCTTCATTTCCTCAAGAAATGAAGGCAAACCGACATTTGAAGGTGGCAGTACTGCCATCCTATGAGAAACAAATGTCTGAATGAAGAGGGGAGTATGAGGGGAAACATCCCCTCATGATGATTTTGAATTATGGCAGAAAAGAAGAAAGAGTTGCATCTGTTGAGATATGCAGAGTTGTTTGATGACAAACTTGTGACAGTAAGTGCTCATGCACCAAAGAAGTTTCGCAACAATATCGTGCATGACTTGCAGATGACATCGGAAAATATAGTGAAAAGTATATTCTGGGCCAATGAATATCGACAGTCCGATATTCAGAAATGTCTAAAATATACAAAACAGGCAGAAATCAACATCCGCTGGATGACGAGAAGACTTGAAAGAGCCAGACGGATGCAGTGTATAACGCCTGTAGAGGAATTGGACTTAGGTGGCAAGCTCGCAACTGTAGAGGAATATTTTGCGGGCTGGTCAGATTCAAATAAAAAACTAAGTGAAGAACTTAGACAAGAAGAACTTAGACAAGAAGAACTTAGAAAAAAGAATCTCTAGGTCGGGATACAGGATAGAAACGCCGGTTCGTTTTGGGTTTCTTGAGTGTCTGTTGTACGCTTGGCTTTTTTATGGGTCTAGTATCCACCTCGCCTCGCAACGCAATGAATTTGAATTACAACAATCGTTCAATGAACAACAACAATGTAACGAATACTTGGATTGGCGTGCGTCCCGCTTTAGTAAGCATCCGAAAGGATGTGCCAGCAGTCAGAATAAGACGATATGTCAAAAAGACCAGAGCATAACATAAAGGATCCTGTATCCTGCGTAATTGACGCAAATCAGTCATGCACGGATCTTGAGCAGTCTACAGATACTCTTGACCACGTGCGTGATTTTTTTATTGATTGAATTGGAGTGAATGAATGTACGTACCTGAACATTTAACTGAAATATTTACATTTGAAAATCTGCTTAAAGCATTTCGAAGTTCTGCATCGAATCACAGGCATAAAGCGGATGTGCAGGAGTTTTTGAATCATCTGTATCTGAATATTCGAAGAATCGAAAAGACATTTAAAAAAGGGGAATATCCAGAAATCACGTATCACAGCTTTGTGGTCACAGAGCCAAAACTGAGAGTCGTATGGGCGACATCATTTGAGATACGTGTGATTCAGCACTGTTTCTGTGATGTTTTTCTGACCCCTTTCTTTGAACAGATATATGTGCCTAGAAACTGTGCATGCAGAAAGGAAAAAGGCACAGATTACGCTGCCAACTGTCTGAAAGCAGACTTGAAGTATTATTATCGAGAGAACGCTGATTCAAATTCAGGATATGTTCTAAAAGCAGACATTCATCATTATTTTCAAAGTATTGACCATGATATATTGAAGCGTATGCTCCATCCAATACTTCCAGATGGAGAAGTCAAGGACTTTCTGTTTTACATTATTGACAGCTTTGACAAGGGCGGTCTTCCTTTAGGTAATCAGACAAGCCAGTTACTGGCACTGTATTATCTTCATCCAGTGGATATACTGATTCAGAACAAGTATGGTGTAATGTTTGATTACGGTGCCTTGTTTTCAAGATACATGGATGATCTGGCACTGATTGCAGAGGATAAACAGACTTTGATCGATGCATACAGAAATATAGATTTTATCTTAAGGAATGCATTGAATCTATGCTTCAACGATAAGACGAGTATCCATCCATTAAAGAATGGGATCGGTTTTCTTGGATGGAACTATTATCTTTTAAAGACTGGACGTGTGTTAAAAAAGCGGAAGAAAGATGCAAAGGACAGAGCAAAAAAGAAAGTGAAGCTTGCCATCTATTTATATGAAGAGAATATTATTGATGCAAGAAGCTACGGCAACCGCATAACGAGTGTTCTTGCAACCTTGAAAAAAGGGGATGCAGGAGCGTTTCAAAGAAATCTGATTCATATGCAGCGACCTATGTTCAACGGCTACAGAAAGGAAAACTATGAATATCAAATTTGCGAAGGGAATTGATGTTGTGATTGAGAATAAACATATTCAGGGATTGGCTGGTGTGAAATCAAACGAAGATGATTTGTATCTGCTCAGTATGGATGACGGTATGCACTATCTGCTTGATCTGAACGATAAAATCATTAGAAGATATGATGATTTCAGCAAGATTTCGGATATCCTGAAAAAAGAAGATGTCTGATTATAAAAGATCGAATTATTACAGAATGGAGATGATGAGCGATGTATTTTGATGATGATATCAAGATCAATAAATTTAAAAACGGTTCCCATTTCAATAATCATTTGAACAATCTGTTTCGTACAGACAGTGCACAGAAATGGACAAATGAACATACGTCTGAAAATGAATGTTATACAATGGGAAATCCCGATGATACTGGGATCTTTCAGTTTGATTTTAAAACACGCAGACTGATTAAAAACAATTTTTGTGGTCAATGGAATCATGATATAGACCATCTGTTTTTTGCCAGAGTGGATTGTGACTATGACGACATTTTTGAGTGGAATAAGGAAATGCATCAGGAAATGCAGAAAATTCTTTGTGATATGCAGAACAGGCATTATTATCCAATTCTTATCATTATTCATAATGACCAGCCAAAAGAATACTGTCATTTCCATGTTCTTCTGGATTATATTGATCCAGACGTTAAATCATAAAGGTGGCAGCACTGCCACGATCTAGAAAGAAGGATAAACAGTATGGATGAAGTATATAGATATTTTACTGTTGGTAAATTCAAGGGTTCAAATGGTAAAACATATTTTATTTATGTGCCAGCTCCTTATTATCATTTCGATGATTATGCAAAACAGGATGAGCATTATTGTTACGGCTTTGTTTATCTTGAAGGACATGCCGTTTTAGCGGTGTATCGAGATAAGTGGCATATGGAAACGAATGAATGCAATCCACATGGCAGATGGATGAAGTTGATTAGAAATAACGAGGATTTAATCAGCGTTGGAGGTCGTATTTTAGCCTTGAAAAAAGGCAGTCCTGAAAACGAAGATTTAGCTTATTATGAGGCATTCAGCTGTTTCAGTAAAGTAAATAAGCCTTTTGATGCATTGTTTCCTAATATGGATCCAAATAAAATATATGGCGTTGAGAAAGATGCCGAAGGAAACCATCTATTAATGAAATATGAGATTCGTGAATGTGGAGTGTGGCCTAACTATTTCAAAGTACTAGATGATGAGCAGGAAACTGGTAAATCCGATGAATGAAACAAGACCAAATAGAGCTTTTTTCCGTGTTACAGATGAGAAATTAAAGCTTTTGAACCAACGTGTTAAAGAACCTGAAATGACCAGACAAGACTGGATACCATGGGTGCCATTACCATATTGGAATACATTCGATATCATCAAAAATGACAAAGTAAATGATATGGATTCTAAAAAATTGAATATTTACGGAAGAACCATTGGCGAAAAAGTATTATCAAAATACAAATAAGAAAGGTGGCAGTACTGCCATCTTTTTATGTACAGCAGACACAGGAGGACATGCAATGTGGATCTTTATAGGACTGGTAGTTAGTTTTGGACTTGGCTTTGGCATTGGCAAGCAGTACGCCGTCAACAAGGCTGCACAAAGGCCAAGTTTTATATTATACAGAGATGTTGAATGCAGGAATGAAGCAGTAGTGAAAAATACGCCAGATGGATACGCTGTAATGAACAGTTATGTTCCATCTGGAGATGAAGAAAACACTGCCTTGCAGAATTTTAGCCCAGTGGAGATGGTATCTACAGCGGACAGGATATTTGTAGTTCTTGGGCAGAATGATGGTGTCTATTTTTTACAGGAGACGGATGATTCCAACGGCGTTGGATCACGTCCAAGATTTGGAATCCTGAAAAAGATCGGACATTCGATACGAAGGAATCTTTTTTAGGGCAAGGCGATTTTGGCCCTCGCATCCAGAATGCTCGGGCAGATTTTGCGTCCGCTTATACGGACGCTTTTTATTTTTCTTTTATTTTTTCTTATTTATTTTTATTTGTTTTTATTTGTACTATCGAGTATTTTATCAAAATACAAGGACTGCCCTACGGCGTCTCGCTATCGCTTGCTCCTTGTATTTTTCTAAAATCCTCGATACGAAGAAATTGTAAAGGCGATGAGCTGATACTTGATAAAGATTCAAGGTTGGCAATAGCAATGGAGGATAACAAGTATGAATGCTGATGAAATGATGTATGAATTAGGATTTGAAAAAGTGGAAAATCATTGCGATAAAGTTGAATTGGTGTATCAATGCAACACTGAAAATGAACATTGGAGAATATTTTTCTTCAAATCGTATGGGATTGGAGATGTGAACTATACAGTTTCCCATTCTCATTGGTTTGAAACTCTTGGAGAGTGGAAAAATATGGATCCGTATGTAGACATGGATCTGCACAAAGCAATTCATCAGGTATTGCTTGAGCATGGATGGCTCTAGATCTGAGCCATTCCATTCAGGTATAAAATTAAACATTTATTTTATGGATGCCATTCATAGACAGGAGGATAAATAATGAATGATGTACGTGTAGAAGTAAGCTATAGATTATCAAATGAATCTGAGACACGTTATGTGGTCGTGGATGCGATGACAGGGCGTGTGGTAGACAGTGCAAAGGGGTATGGCTATACATCCTATAAAAAAGCATTGGCATGTTACCGCTGGAAACATGAAAAGCTTAGAAAAGGAATGATTTAAATGGATCGTAATGATGTTGAATTGAAGAGTCTTCGAAAAGAGAATATGAAGCTTTTAGAAAGGATTCGCCTGCTTGAAAAGGATATTGAGCATTTGAAGCAGGTTAATCAAAGACTTTTAAAAAGAAAGAAAACGGTACGGAGCAATGGATAAGATGGAAAAGCAGTTCAGTAAAATCAGTACAGCAGAAATGAAGAAGAATATGAGTGAAGATACCATGACGATCTGTGAATGCTGTGAATTTTTGGAAACTATGATAGGTGATGACAAAAACATCATGGACTGCATCAACTACATAGAACAAAAGGCAAAGGCTATGTATGACAAACTGGTTCAGAACAAGGATGAAATCAGTCGGCTGAAATTTGTAAAAGGTACACCAATGCTTTTAAGCGAGACGGCAGAACAGCTGTTTAAAGAGCTTGGCTTCAGAAAAAATCAGTCCGTTTGCTACGATGACAAAAACATAAAGTACGAAAAGGAATCCAGCAATGGATGTGACATCCTAACGGTGCATTTCTATAATGGAACGTTTGTTTATACAGAGAATATGAATCGTGCAATGGTGACGGATGGAAAGATGCTGAAAGCCATCTACAGGCAGATGATGGAATTAGGATGTATCTGATGAAAAAATAAATTGGAAGGAGTTCAGATGATAAACAAAATTAAATGGTTTTTTAAAAGATTATTCTGTAAGCATGAATTTACTTGGTGTGTAAAGAATGAGATGTTTCATTCTCTCAGAGGTGAGACTCAGTATCTTGTGTGCTTGAAATGCGGGAAAGTGAAAGATACAAGATTTGTTGAATTTGACTAAAAAGAGGGCTTTATAGGATTGCCCAAATGAAATCAAGAACAAACAGAAATATAGAGAATGGAGCAATGGATAAGATGGAAAAGCGGTTAAATAAAATCAGTACAGCAGAAATGAAGAAGAATATGAGTGAAGATACCATGACGATTGAAGGGTTGGGATACACAAAAAGTAATGAATGCACAAATCCTTCGTACTTCAAGAAGGATGACCCATATGCATGGATAAATTTTTCTGACACAGGAGTTGCAATTTCAAGTCAACATGAGTTGGGATACGTACATTTAGATTATGAATTAATAAAAGCAATTTATACACAAATGAAGGAATTGGAGTTAATTGAATAAATTGTAATTTAAAAAATAGAAAAGAGGGATATTAATGGAAAACAATGAAAATTGTGTTTACTGGGAATTGGATAAATATCAGGTAAGTCTGTTGTTGAAGCATGTTTCCCAGTTCAAAACAGAAAACGAAGAGGATAAAAAGCTTGCTGAGAGCATGGCGGAAGAGTTGAAGAAACTGTTTGGATGGAATGAGGTCCATGTAAGCTGGAAGCTTAACATGAAACAGGTGGATTTTCTGTCTAAGTACACTGCTCAGCTGAAGTGTACAGACAAGGACGAAGAAGAAACAATGAGTCTTTTAACGGATGATTTAAGTTTCTTGTTCCTGTATCTTGATGCCTTAGAAAATCCAAACCGTAAGAATGAAGATGAGGAGGTTGCAGGATATGAATGAAAATCAGAGATTGTTGATGGGATTGTTTAAAAGTTCTGTTAATGAAAATGAAATGCACTGTATGATTGAAGCCGATGTGGATGAAGCACAGCTTGGTGCAATGGTGGCAACCATATTGGATTATGCATTCAAAAATGAGTTGAATATGGATACTGTATTTCAATATGCAGGTATCGTTTTAGAAAATACGGATGTTGCTGTAGACGTAGACGATGTGAATATGAGTCAAATGAACTAAAAGAAAGTAGAGGGGTATTAAAATGGCTTTAATTGATGTAATGAGTGGAGGAAATTCCTTTAGAAAAGTAAGTGTGGATGAGATTCGTCCAAATCGTGAAAACTTTTACGCAAGTATCAGTGATAATGAAGATCAAATGGTAGAAGACATGGCAGAATTGATTCAGGAATATGGACAGGATGAAAATGGTGTTGTCTATATGGATGAATCCGTAGGAGATGGAAAGAAATATACGCTACTTGCAGGCGAAAGACGTTTCAAGGCTATCAAGCTGAATTATGAAAAAGGTATCGGAGATGGATTGTTCCAAGTCAAAGTAGTGGCCAAACCTAAAGATGTAACGGAAGAGTTGATCCGTATCATCATGTACAATGGAATTCGAAACAAATCAAAGGATGTGCGTAAAGCAGAAGTTGATGCATTATGCATGTGTTGGGAAGAAATGGATGCTCAGGGTGAGAAACCTCAAGGAAAGAAACGTGACTGGATCGCCGGAAAGATTGGCATGTCACCGAGACAGGTTCAGGAATACCTGACAGGTGAATTTTCAGAGCAGGGAATCGACACGGAGCCACAGGAAGATGGCAGTACTGCCACTTCTGAAAAATCTGAAAAGAAAAAAGGTCTTGAACTGTCGTCAGCAGACAAGGATACATTGAACAGTCTTCAGGAACATTTAAAAGCATCTACAGGTCGTAAAGTTAAAATCAATCAGAAAGACTGTTCTGTAACATTCTATCCAAACAAGGACGTTGATGCGATGGAAGATTTATATACGATTTTGCATGACTTTGGTTTCACGGACCAAGGATACTGGGAATAATAGAAATAAGAGGGGTATTTAAAATGGCAAAAGTAATTTCAATTCTAATGAACAAAGGTGGCGTTTCAAAAACAGAAACGAGTTTAAATCTAGCATATGGATTATCTGTGAAAGGAAAGAAGGTCCTATTGATTGATATGGATCCTTCATCGAATGCAACATCCGTTATCCTTGGGTTGGATAACAATCTGTCAGAACAGGGAGCAAGTCAATATAAGGAACTGTTTGACAAGTACATCAGCGAAGGACAGCCAAGAATCCTTGCATGCTATGAAGCGATGCATGAATATTTGAAACAGACTCCATACAAGTATGATATCCATGATGTGTTGGAAGACCAGAAACTGGATATTCATGAAGCAATTCAGAAAACACGATTTGAAAACTTGGATCTGATTCCGAGTTCGGTTGCGTTATCTACAACAGATATCAAATTAAAAGGGTCCATCAATCCTTACAATCGTTTAAGACGTGCTATTCAGAAAGTGGAAGATGAATATGATTTTATCCTTTTAGATAATCAGCCATTTGAAAATTCGCTGTCTTTCAATAGTATTACTGCATGCTATAAAGAAGGGGATTTGATTATTGCTCCAACAAAAATCAGTTTAGGAGGAATACAGGGAATCGACTCTACCTTGCATACGATCCTTCAATGGATGCAGGAAGTAGAATCTTTACGCTATGATTTCAAGCTGCTGATTACAATGAAGAACCGTAATGGCGTAGACAATAAATGGACAGATATCCTTCACGAGACATTTGGTGAATATATGTTTGATACAGTGATTCGTTATCAGGGAAAGCCGGTTGCGGATGCATCCATGAACCGTAAGATTCTTCTTGAAACTCCAAAGTTTGGTGTTGCTGAGGACTACCAGAACTTTGTGGATGAAGTATTTAGCCTTAGCTAGTCTGATTGTAGGAAGAAGACTTCTGATAGTCTTCTTCGTACATTGGATTGCCCAACAGATGACAGATATTCTAAAACATATGGATTCAGTCACGATTTAAGATTTGGATATGAGGAGGATAAAAGGATGAAAGACTTGTTGCCAATTGGAAGTGTTGTCACTTTAAAAGAAGGAAAGAAGAAATTAATGATTATTGGTCGCATTCAGGAGAATGAGAAGACTAAAAAACTCTATGACTATGCAGGATGTAATTGGCCTGAAGGATATATGGATAAAGACCATTGTTATATATTCAATCATGAAGACATTGATTGTTTGTACTACATTGGATTGCAGGATATTGAAGAATTCAATTACAGATTTGAACTGGATGAAAAATTAAAGGAAATGAAATAATGTCTGAAAAGAATGATGTAATTAGAAAAATAAAGAAACTCATGGCACTTGCTGAGGATACTTCAGCAAGTGACCAAGAGATCCAACTTGCTATATATCGTGCAAACAAACTTCGCATCAAATATAAGATTGAAGAGATTGATTTATTTGATAAAAAGGGTTCACTTGAAGATGTCGTTAGGATGCAATTAGAACATACAGGTATTGGATATATCCATTGGGTATTAAATGTATTAGCAAAATATTTTCAATGTGAAACAAGTTATGCAGGAAAAATAAATAAGAATGATGCCAAATTCTATATCATTGGATTACAATCGGATGTAGATGTTTGTGTGCCAGTTGCTGAGGGAATGGTTTATTATTTGAATTCTATGTTAAAAGACGTTCAAAAATGTTATGTAGGAGATGTTGATTTTAGAATTTTCAAAAAAGACTATTGTAAGGGTTTTGCGAATGGCTTAAAAAATCAACTTGAACAGTCTTTAATCGAAATGAATCTGCAACCTAAATATGAACTTGCAGTAGTAGGAGTACCTGCTGTTGTTAAAGAATGGGCAAATAAGAAAATCACATTCAAAAAAACAAAAAGTAGATGTGAAACTAATGTAGAAGCATATAAATTAGGAAATCAACATGGGCTTGAATATGAAGTGGAAAGGACAGATTTACTTGAAAACTAAAGCGATGGCAGTACTGCCACGTAGGGAGGAGTGATGCTAATGTTAGAACATACGATATTTATGTTAAAAAACTTTTATGTTACTGATACATTTGTGTGTGGAAGCTGTGTGTGTCTTATAATAGCTTTGGTGGCATTTTTGGTGGTGATTAATATGGATAATGATGGTATACAAAGTGAAGATGAGAAACTTATAAAAAGATGTGAATTTTGGGTTATTATCTCATTGATTGGCTATTGTATATTGGCAATTCTTAATTTTATAATTTTGCCTTATAGTGTTCCTATTTATGATTGGCATGGATTAACTTGTAATAGACTTATGGTCGGGTCTGATCTTGTTGTGATTCTTTTAGCATTTGTATATATCAGAAATGTTATAAAAAAATTGGCAATGATTGATTAATGGAGCAAACAAAAAGTTATATGGTTTGATTGAAATGAAAATAACAGGAGGTGTGCAAAGATGGTAGTATTAGAATTGATTGGAATGTTTTTTAGAATAATGATTTCATTCTTATTTCAAATGATTGGATTGTTCTTGAGCTTTTTATTAGGAATCAGTACACTTGTTTCTAGAGTGTGGATGCTGTTACTCTTTGCAACCGTCTGTTTTCATGCATGTGGGTTGGACAGTGGTACAGTCAACATGTTCTCAGATACATTCACACTGGTTGCCTACATCGTAATCACGGTAATTGTATTGTTTGCACAGACGATTATTGGATGGTTGGTAGGCATGTGTTATTACATATCTGAATCAGCTATGATGTTTTAAAATAAAGAATGGAACAGCATATTTTATTCAATTATTTATAACTTTGTGTTAAGAAGGTTGTATAATAAACTTGAGATAGGAAGCGTGTGCAAAACTGAAAAAATATCTTGTGTACTTTTTCGACCTGTGCTAAAATGTAGACTGTAAAGGAATACATGAATAGCAAGGCACTTCGAAATTGATATGAAGTGCCTTTTATATTCAGCTATTTAAAGGTCGATTCACGGACCTTGGCAGTAATGCCGAAAGTACAGATGAACTTGAATTACACCTATGTCATTCGTGGCAAGGTTAACGTTTTATAGTAGTCTGTAATGCCATGCGTAGTGAAGGTGATCTGATATAATGTTGTACATCAACATGCTTTCACATGGTAGTGAAGGGTACTTTTTTGGGGTGTGCTATTCATGAATTCCTTTAGTGATGTTAAAGATGTAGTACAGCATAAATCTGGATGGTAGTGAAAGAGATTAGATAGTCAAAAAAGGCAAAAAGGAGAAAGATACATTATGATTATTGAATGGGGTAATGTGTTATCAGGAGTGATTGTTCTAATTCTATGTTGTGGATTGTTATTTTCGTTCGGTTTGGCTATATTTTATGGGGGAAAAATGACAATTGAAATTGTATCTGGTGAAACGAATTATCGTGAGTTCTTTCAAAAGGCACTGGCAACTATAGGTGTTGGGGGTCTGTTCTATATGATAATTGAATTATTTTTAAAAAATGTGGGGATGTTGAAATGATTGAAAAGGTTTTAGATGAATTATATAAAAAACTTCCATTGGATTTGAATGTGATTGAAATCAATGGCATTCATCCATTGTCAAATGGAGCTGTTGTTGTAGATGTATCGTATCCTATGATGAGCGATGATTTCACAGAAACACTCTGTTTTAACAGCAACTTGAATGTGCGGGATATTCTGATCCACTTGGAAGAAAGAGTGAACTCGAAGTATTCATCTTTGAAGGATGATGAATATGTGCGAGAGAAACTTAATGAATTTTTCGAATTAACAAATGAATTGTTACAGACGTTATAGTCTGTTATAGAGACGGGATGTGGCATTGGATACAGCCAAGTGTTCATGTAAGTCCACCCCCTCTTGTTTATATGGTGGCAGTACTGCCATCTAGGAGGTCAATATGTTAAATACAGTAGCAATTTCAGGGGTGCTAGGATATCCCCTTGAATTGAAAAAAGATAAAAATGGTAAATCTTATATCCGTAGTTCTGTTTCAGTATCTAGAAACTATAAAGGGGAAGACGGATATTATTTGAAGGACTATATCGGTTTCGTTGCGATGGGGCAGAATGCAGAATACTTAGCAAAATATGCTCAAAAGGGTGATCGTATCGAAATCAAAGGACGCATGCAGTCTTATGCACAGACTTTCTGGGAATATTATGAGGAAGACTGTTTTCCAAAGAAAAGAGAGAAAAAAATCTATAAAATAGAGATTCTCGTAGAGGATGTTGAAGTTGTTTCTAAAGCGGAACAGAAGAATACTGAAGATGGCAGTACTGCCACGCACAAGTATACAGAAGAGGAAATTAAAGAAAAATTAGAAGCCTACAGAGCTACAAAAGAAACAAATCCAGATTTAGTTTTTTAATAAATTATTCGACTGGAAATATTTAAGAATGAAATTATTGGAATATTTATTAGTTCCAAGAGGGGTAATCAGATGAAATCAAATCAAATTTTAATGGCAGGAGCATTAGCTCTAAGCATGATTCTTTCAGGATGTTCGGCAACGTCTACATCTGAAGATGTAAAGGATGCCAAAACAACAGATACTGCAAAAAAAGCAGATTCTAAAAAATCCACAAAGGAAGATGCTAAAACATCTACAAAGGATAAGAAAGAATCACCAAAAACAGAAACAAACAAAAATACGGCTGAAGCCGTTGAACCTAAAGAAACCTCAAATCCAGAAAACAAGAAGGTAGAGGTTCAGACACAGAATTCACAGCAGCATACTCATAACTGGGTTGCTCAGACTCAAACGATTCATCATGACGCTGTTTATGAGACAAAATATGTCGTAGATCAGCCAGCTTATGACGAACTGCCTGATTGGAAAGATGTTGATGGCTATATCTGTGACAACTGCCATCAGGAGATGTTCACGTTAGAAGAGGCTCAAATGCATGTACAGGTATCCGCTGCAATGGGAAGTGGAAACTGTAAATCTTATAGTGCTGGAATTGTGAGAATACCACCAGGGGCACAGAACCCAATCCATCATGACGAAGTTGGTCATAACGAACAGGTCTTGGTGCAGGATGCTTGGGATGAAACAGTGAACAACGGATATAAATGTTCTATCTGTGGAGCAACGAAATAGAGAGGATGTCTGTATGAAAACAAAACAAATTTTAACAGCAGGTGCGATTGCATTAAGTATGATTTTGACTGGGTGTTCTTCTACATCTACAGATACAAAAGACACAAAGACAACAGAACTCGCTAAGAAAAAAGAAGTAAAAACAATTGGTCAAAAAACCAAGGATTCAAAATCTTTGAAGATGACAAATAATACTGGAAAGAAAATCACTGTATTTGAAACGAAGTCTAGTTCAGAAGAAAACTTCGGTGATAATTTGTTGGAAAATGGGGATGTTGTTAAAAATAAAGAAGAACGTACTTTATACTATGTGGTAAAAGAAAGCGATAAACTGGATGTAAAGATTGGGTTACAGGATCAGGATAAAACATTTGTATTCAAAGATGTAGATACTACGGATACAAAGAAAGTGGATGTTTCTTTAAAAGAAGATAAAGTCAATCTGGATGTAACGAAAAAAGATGGCAGTACTGCCACTTTGACACCATCTGAAGATTCTGCAAAGACGGAAGATGAGAAAAAAGATGAATCAGAAGTAAAACAGGAAGAAAAGAAAGAAGAAACTGCAAAAGCAGATTCTTCAAATAAATCAAACACTTCTGAATCAAATAAAGATAACACAGCTTCGACTACAAACACTAGCTCGAACAAGAACAACACATCTAGTTCTTCTAAGCCTTCGAACGGCAGTAGTAATAACTCTGGCTCATCAAAGCCATCGAATAACAGCGGTTCAAGTTCAAATAACTCAAAACCAGCCGAACATACACATGACTGGGTTGCTGTGACTGAAACTCGTACAGTGTGGATCAGGCTGCATATGATGAACAGGTTCCAATCACTGAAATGAAGGCATATTCAATCTGCAATGCGTGCGGTGCTGATATTACTGGGAATACATCAGACCACATGTACAATCATATGATTAATGATGAAGTTGGTGGATATCATACAGAATGGCGTGAAGTAGTCACTGGCTATCAGACAGTACACCATGATGCGGTGACACATACTGAAACTGTAACAACAGGATACAGATGTTCAACATGTGGTGTTACAAAATAAATTTATATGTTTAAGGCGGAATAAGGAATTCCGCCTTTTTTATAAGGTCGATTCACGGACCTTGGCAGGAATGCCGAAAGTACAGATGAACTAAAACCACACCTTTGTCATTCGTGGCTAGGTTAACATTCTATAGTAGTCTGTAATGCCATGTGTAGTGAAAGGTGCTCAGGCAGGTCTAACAATTCCGGCGGTTGCAGTACAGCTCGATTTCACATGGTAGTGAAGGCTGAGGTGTGGCTTTTACGTATACAGAATGGTTGAACATTAGCACGCTTTCACATGGCAGTGAAGGAGAAGGTGAAGATTGAAAATGGAATTTGGATTAGTGTTTATTTTATTTTTTGGATTGATTGTTTTATGTGTGTTCTATTACTCATTAGTCAACATTTCAAAACAGTCCGCAATCAAAGAAAAGAAACTCTTAAATAAAGAGAGATATTAATGTTAAAAAAAGGAACTCAGGCGAGTTCCTTTTTTGTTTACACGCAATAAAGCGGGTAGTAACCGTACTATTGCACCATAGAAAGTAAATTAATGAAAGGGTGGGATGAAATATGAACAGATACAGTTTATTGGATTTTCCTTAAATTGAGTTGAAAAAAATATCAATATTTTTTCCTTTCAGAATATTGATGTTATTAAAAACTAAAAAAAAACAAGATTTCTAACGTTAGAGATTTTTTAGGGATAGAAATAAATAAAGGGGAACGATTTAAATTAAGGTCATTTACCTTAATAGGAAGGAATGAAAGTATGAAAAAGATTAAGAATACATTTCTCGCCTTTTTTGTAACTGCGTTAACTTCACTGAATCTGGTGCTTCCTGCTTATGCAGAAGAAACGACGGCTCAAACAGTGAATACGGCAGGTTTTTCAGTGAATGTTGTAGGGGATGGTACAGTTACACTTTCATCAGGCGATTTCACAAAGACACTGTCTGATGGAGAAAGTTATAATGCTGATTATAACGAAGGTACAGAGATTAAAATTGTTTCTAAATCCAATGAGAATGCAGTTATTGATGATATTACTTTAAATGACAGTACGATCTCTGGATTTAGCAGTGGTAAGAAATCTTTCAGCTTTGCATATACAACAAAGACTGCTGATGCTTCTTTTAATGTGGTATTCAAACAAAATGAAACACAAAAAGAAGAAAACAGTAATTCAAGCGAAGATGAAAGTGATGATTCTTCTCAGGACAAAAGTTCCAATGAATCTGTTTCTACTTCAAATGATGCAGTAGCTGAATCTGAAGATGCAGATAAATATGGCACATTTGACGTGGATCTTTCGAAGATGGATATAGATACATCTAAAACCGTATATACAAAATACTTGTATGCAATTCCAAGTGCTGTATCTGAAAACGATACAATCACTTCTGCATTGATTGATAAAGATCCAAAGGATACGATCTATACGCAGACAATGGAGCCAAGCACAGTATATACAGATGGAGATGCTTACTATATTCAGGCAGACACACCTTTTGTGAATGGTTTAGCCAAGAAGAATTATCCATACGATTATGATGTGGCTCGTGGAAATGATTATGGTCAACAGCTAACAGAAGGCTTTTCTTATGATAAGAAAACTCACATCTTAAAAATTGATAAAGATGTTTTCAAAACTGTGGCTAAAGAAGCAAAAACAGATAACAATCCAAAAGAGGATTTTTCAGATTTACAGGTACAATTTTTAGTTCCTGCTGATGTAGAAAATGATGTTAAAGTTAAAACTACAGTTGTTGATAAGACAGGTTCAATTGACAGTGTAGTTGGGGATTCAATCAGTTTACGTCCTTTCATGACAACACGTTTTCAGCTTGCTTCTGAAAAGACCGCAAGTAATATTATTCCAAAAAATGTAAAAGTATATGTGAATGGTTCAGATGTTCCTTTGGAGTCTGAATATGGTGCGTATGACCCTGAAACAGGAGAGATGGCATTATCTTATATGGGTGCTAATTTAAAATCACTTGAAATCGTGATCTCCAAGTCAAAGGGAAGAGCAGCCGGCGTTGGTTTGGGTACAGCCAAAGTTGGAAGTATCAATGTGCTAGCTTATTTGGCTGAAGGCACAAAGGATGTGTTTAGTGTTGGTTCATCTATTGATGTAGTAGGTAAATTCGGTAATAACAACTACGTACAGACGATTGACGGTCCATTGGAACTATATAACAAATCTAGAACAACAGCAGGTGGATATTTCAATACTGTGGACTGGAATGATGGTGATGGTGGAGAGTGTGTTGTGTCGGAGTCTGCTCTAGCGGTTCCTCAGTCTATTACTATGAATGGACAAACTGTTGATTTTACGATGCGTGATATCAATGGAAACAGTTATGGTCAATGGGTGAATGGAGGATATCATTTAACTGATATTTCAGATCCAGTTGCATTCAATGGTGCAATTCAGGCTTTCTGTCACCATATCAAACAAGCTGTAGGCACAATTAATGGAAACAGCCGTTATGATTTGCGCTATCCAACCTGCACATTACGTGTGCTAGATGCGAGTACAATTAATGGATACAGACATGTTGTATTTGGATTTGAAACAAACCTACATCAGTTTGCTGGTTCAACGCCTCAAACCGTTGGAACTGTTTTTGAACTTGCTTTCAAGGTACAGTCTAAAGGTAAACTTTGCATTAAAAAGACTTCTGCAAACCCAGCTATCACAGATAACAACCCTTGCTACTCATTGCAGGGAGCTGAATACGGTGTTTACAAAACGGAAGCTGATGCAAAAGCCGATAAAAACAAAGTGAATACTTTAACGATTGGGAAGTATGACAGTTCTGAAAAATACAAGGACTGGTCAAATGAGATTGAATTGGATGCAGGAACATATTATCTAAAGGAAACCAAAAATCCAAAAGGCTATGCTTTGAATAATTCTGTTGTTTCAGTTGTAGTTAAAGCGAATGAAAGTTCTTGGATTGGCTCAAATGGGGAATTCAAGGATTATCCGCAATCCGATCCAGTTGGTATTTTACTTGGAAAGGTTGACAAGGAAACCAACAAGAACAAGTCACAGGGTAGTGCAAGTCTTGCAGGTGCTGAATTCACAGTCAAATACTACAAAGGATTGTACGATTCAGATCCAGCAAATTCAGGTCAGACTCCAGCTCGTTCATGGGTATTAAAGACAAATGAAAATGGTTATTGTCCTTTAAAAGATGAATTTAAAGTTTCTGGTGATGACTTCTACTATAATGTAAATAATGATCCAACATTGCCTGTTGGTACAGTTACCATTCAGGAAACAAAGGCTCCTACAGGCTACTTCATAAACAATGAAATTTTTGTGAGAAAAGTTACATCAAAGGGTATAGATGATGATGTTAAAACGTATAACCAACCAGAGGTGCTTGAAAAGGTCATCAAATTCGATATCAAGAAGGTACAGGCAGGAACTTCTACACCTGTTGCAGGGGCTGTATTCCTTCACACTATGCCAAATGGTTCAACGAAAGAATTAACAACAAATGGCAGCGGTGAAATTACGATTACAGGTTTAGCTTCGGGTACACACAAAATCAAGGAAATCAAATCTCCTGACGGATATCAGTTGAATCCAAACGAGGTTGTATTTAATGTTGCAAGTGGTACAGGAAAAATCACATTTACATCTGGAACAAACAGTTTTGTAACACAAGGCACAAAGGATTCAGGGGACGGCTATGCTACATTTGGTAATAAGGTAAATCCTTTCAATTTGAAGATTACAAAAACAAATGAACATGGCAAAGTCTTGAAAGGTGCTGAATTTACATTGTACAGCGATGCTGATTGCAAGAATGTAGTGGATACACAGACTTCCGATGAAAAAGGGTTATTAACTTTCAAAAATCTGGATGTAGAAAAGACATACTACTTCGAGGAAACAAAAGCTCCTCAAGGCTACAGAATTCCTGTGGATGAAAACGGAAAGGCTTATGTACATTCCGTATATGTTTCAGCTACACCACAGACAAATACATTTGAATTTACTGTTGATGGAATAAAATACGATACATCTAAGACATCTGGTAATGTTCGACTAGAAGGAACTAAAAAGGATCGTGTAGTTGCGGTAGATATCACGAACAAAACAACACAGTTATTACCTGAAACAGGTTCAAATGGAACAATCCTATTAATTGGATTAGGTGTTGCCGTAATAGCTTTTGCTTTATATAAATCTAAAAAAGATAAAATGATTTCTAAATAATGAAGAAAGAGGGATATTAAAATGAAAACAAAAAATGTGGTTTTTGCAGGATTAACTGCATTGTCTATGACTTTAAGTCCTGTAGCAACTTGTGTTGCCCAATTGGTGACTCCAATCTACGCTGCTGAAGCAACGCAAACTTATGCGACTCCAAACGGAGTTGCTGATTTTGGTAAAGGTAATGCTTCGATTACAATCACACCAAATGCAGGGCAATCTTTGGTTGGTAAAAAATTCCAAGTCTATAAATTGTTTGACGCTGAAAATGCAGTGGATAATGAATCAATCAACTATACATGGAACAATGATTACAAAACAGCTTTACAGACTGTTGTTGGTAAGAAACTCAACAAATCTGCCTCTTCAGTTACTGAATATGATGTAATTGACTATATTCAAACTTTAAATACTAACAAAGTGGAAGGTGCTCAGGCTGACCAAAAATTAGAAGGTCGCTACAGCAATTATCGTCACTTTGTAGAAGCTTTAAGAGATGAACTCGTTAAGGAAGGTCTTTCTCCAAATACAGTTAATGTTACAGCTGTAAATGCAGTCGATGGTTCTGTTAAGTTCAGTGGATTAGGATATGGTTATTATTTAACAGATGAAGTTACTGCTGTACAGGATACACATTCAGCAGCTTCATTGATTTTAACAAATACAGCAAATCCTAATGCTCAGGTTAATATCAAATCCGATTATCCTACTTTGATTAAGAAAATTAATGAAGATGACAACAATGTAGGATGGAATGATATTGGGGACTATGAAATTGGACAGACAGTTCCTTACTACCACGATACATATGTACCAGACATGAATGGATACCAAACATATAAAATGATTTTCCATGACAAGATGGACAATGCGTTGACATTCAATAAAGACTCTGTTTCTATCACAATTTCAAGCAACAAGAAATCATATACATTAAAGAGTGATGAATTTAAGGTTGTTGAAAATAGTGGTGAAGACACATTCTATGCAGAGATTCCAGATTTAAAAGCTATCGTTGACAAACAATTCCCAGAAGGAATGAACAACAACAACGAAAATACTTATGGCCAATCTGTTCGTTTAAACTATAATGCAACATTGAATGACAATGCATCGACTCGTACTGGTCGTGCAGGATTTGAAAATGCTGTTCGCCTTGAATATAGCAACAACCCAGACAGTGATGGAAATGGTTCTACAGGAACAACTCCTTGGGATACTGTTGTTTGTTTCACTTATAAGATCAATGGTTTGAAGGTCAATAATCACAATAAATTATTAAAAAATGCTAAATTCCGTCTATACAGTGATGAAAACTGTACAAATGAAGTGTATGTTAAGGAATCTCCAAGCGGATATGTTGTTATGAACCGTGATTCTTTAGGTGGAACTGATCACACTGGTGGTACAAGACCAAGTAATGCTGTTGAAATGGCATCAGATGCAAAAGGTGTATTTACTATCTTAGGTTTAGATCAAGGTACATATTACTTGAAGGAAACGGATTCTCCAGCTGGATATCGAGAACTGCAAGATCCAATCGTAATCACAATCAAGCCTACATTCACTGATGAACGTAATAACTACAACGCTGGTGAAGGTGCAACTGAAAAAACATTACAGAAATTAGAAGCAACTGCTCATGTTAAAGAATTCTTAAATGGTGCTTACAAAGAAAGCGACACTAACTTAAAAACAGATGTAACAGACGGTTCTGCTAACATCACAGTTGTTAACTATGTAGGAACTAAATTACCAATCACTGGTTCTAACTTAACAATGATCTGCTTAGGTGCAGGAACAATCACAGTAGTTGGCGCATTGGCGTTAAATAAAAAAAGAAAAAAAGCAAATAAAGACTAATTTTTGAATAAATGAATAGGATGGCAGTACTGCCACCTTTTCATTTTTGGAGGTGCTGATATTGAAGTCGATTATTAAAGCTATCAAGGAAACCTGTTGGACAGTTCGTTTACTGATTGTAATCGGAATATCTTTATGTTCGATTCCACTGGTATCGAGTATTCATTCTAGCATGCAGCAGAATAATATGATTTCAACCTATGAGAGCAAAGTAAAACATACGGATAAAGCAAAAATCAATGAACAGATTCAAAAGGCTCACAATTATAATGATATGCTTTTCCAAACAATGGGAGCTTCTGTAGGAGATATCGATACAGATATTTTATCGGATGAAAGCTATGAAAATATTTTAAATCTGACTGGCAAAGGTATCATGGGTTCAATTGAGATTCCAAAGATAGGCGTTGACCTTCCAATTTATCACGGAACAAGTGATGATGTACTATCAAGTGGTGTTGGCCACTTACAAAATTCTTCATTTCCAGTCGGTGGAGAAAATACACGTACTGTTCTGACGGGTCATAGGGGTCTTCCAAACGCAAAATTATTTACAAGACTTGATGAGTTGAAAAAAGATGATTTATTCTACATTCGTGTGGGAAATAAAACACTAGCTTATCAAATCTATAAAATAGAAATTGTAAAAAAAGAAGAAGCACCTGATGTTCTTGGAATTGAAGAAGGCAAGGACCTTGCAACTTTGATTACATGTACTCCATATGGAATAAATACGCACAGATTGATTCTGACTGGTAAGCGTGTTCCGTATAGCGAGAAGAAAAAAGATGCCATTGAACCAGAAATGATGAGTTGGAGAGAACTTCTATTTACAGCACTTCCATTTTTAATTGTATTTATGTTGATTGTTAGATTTATTTTAAATAAGAGAAAGGAGAGAAAGTTAAAATCATGAAGATTCTGAAAAAAATTGGTTTAGCATTAAGCCTGATGCTAGTTTTAGTACCATGCTTAAATGTGCAGGCAAAAGATATTACAGATAATCCAGATGTAGGGGACATTACAATTCTTCCTGAAGAGGATTTGACAAAGGTTCCTGATAATGGGTTAGGTTCAATCTCGGTAGAATTGACAGATGCTTATGATAAATATCTTTCCAAAGAAAATGTTAAATTCGGTGTAGTTCAGATTGCTGACATCGTAAAAGGTGAATATATCATTAAATATAAACCTTTTGCAGACGAGGATTTGGATTTGAATGAGATTAAAGCAGCAGATGAGATCGACAAAGTAGCTAAGGATCTGGCTAAAAAAGTTGAGACTCCTGACTATGAAATGACAACGGACGAAGAAGGAAAAGCAACTTGCAAAGACCTTCCAGTTGGTGTGTATCTAGTCTATGTTGAAGATTTATCTGATTATGAAACAATTACTCCATTTATTGTTGGGATTCCAACATGGGATGATGAAGATGAATTGTTCCAGTATGATGTAACAGTATATCCAAAACATACTGCTTTACCACGTATCTTGGTGAACAAAGTAGATAGTGTTACAGGTCAGAACATCAAATCGAATAAATTTGAATTTACTTCATATTCGCAGGAAAACTGTGCTGAAAGTTCAAAGCTTGAAACTATCGCAGGCGATCAGGAAACTGGTACTGCTGAATTCTTGATTCGTTACGGAACAACTTATATCAAAGAGTCAAGTGCTCCTCAAGGATATAAGCTATCTGATGAAGTTGTAAAAGTTAAATTTACGGACGAAGGATTGTTTGTAAATGACAAGGAAGTTCACGTAGATGATAATCATCGTTATTCAATCGTATACCAGAATGTCATGCTGCCTAGTGTAAACACAGGTGCTGCTAAAAACAAAGACATGATGTATATGATGTTAGGTGTAGTAGTCATTGCATTAGGTGCTTCCATCGCAACTGTTCGCAAGATTCACAGAAGTGAAGATTAATTTTTAAAAGGAAGGTACACCCCTTCCTTTTATTGCATATGAGACTAAATTTATATGTTAGTTTCATATGCAATACATTTATGTATTGTATAGATATGTCATATTATTCATGATTTAAGGCAGATTGCCTTAACAAAAAAAGGTGGTGTAAATGTTATGAGCGATGACACAATAAAAAACATAAATAAAACAATTGTTCATGAGGATGGGAAGATTGATAGTTTTGATAAACAACTTATTAATTTAAGTGGTGGAATATTTGATGTTCGTTTTCCTTTGGTTATTTGATGTTCGTTTTCCTTTGGTTGTTAGTGATAATACCAATTGTTTGAGTTATATATCGACAATCAACGAATCGAAACCTCTTACTATGATGGTTTCTACTGCTATAAAAATCAGAGAGAAGCATGATATTGGCTTTGCTTATGTTAGTCAGGTCAATGATTTATTGAAAAACAGCATAATGGCATTTGAGTCATTAAAACACGATACAAGTGTTATTGTGCTGTTGGATGATTATGATGATATTGATGATCCAATGATTGCAGTGTGTAGAACAGATAAAAAGGTTGGATATGTTGATGTGAATGAGATTACATCTATTTATGACAGGGAACGATTCTCATCGTTGCTGCAACGTACCTATAATAACAACTGTACTTTTTTTATCAATAATAAAGAAAAAACAGAGCAAATCGTCAATTCATTCCAATTCCAAGTGTTGGATGATTTGAAATTTGCTCTATCTACTTCATATGATAAATATTCATTTAATAAATGTCAAGTTGAACAAGATTTATTGTTGAATGTTGAATTTTCTGATTATTTAGGCTATTGGAAGAGGATAGATCAAACCGAGTCGAATGGAAGCATATATTATTGTTTTGAGTCTAAAGATGATAGTTCTTATCCATTCTTAGTGGTTGATGAAGATTTAAATGTACTATGTGAGTCTTTTGAAGAACTTGAAGATGCTGTAGAAAATTACTTGAGTGAAAATGAATTAGATATGTCTATTTAAGGCAGATTGCCTTAAATAGGATTTGTTGCTAAAATTATGATAATGTAAAAGTGAAAGATGAGGTGATGAAGGATGTATAAAGATTTTGTATTAAAAACTTACTAAATTTCTGATTATCTTTTCATAAGTTGGTAAATGCCGATATATCCCGTATTTTAGGGCTTTATCGGTATTTTCTTTTTGGAAGATACCTTGCATAAGCTGGCATTTACCAGCATGAAAATGCAACCAAAAGTAGTAAATGAGTAGTAAATATAAGCTCCGATATTAACAAGCCAGCCTTTCCAGCTCCGCTTTTGCAGATTGAAATGTACCGTGTGCGTAATAACCAAGTGTCATGGTTATGTTAGCGTGTCCCATGAGATATTGCAGGGTGTTTGGGTTCATTCCTCTATTTGCCATATTCGTACAATAAGTATGTCTGAATGAATGTGGTGTGATGTTCGGTAACTTATCCGTGTGATATTTGTTATACTTCTTAATCAATCCTCGCACCATGCCCTCATAGTTTCCTGCAACTTTAGGCAAGCCCTCACGGTTTAAGAATAGGAAATTGCTGTAACCACCTACAATCAGCGGTTGTGCTTTTCCTCTGTTCTTTAGTATTCTTTGGATTGCTTGATAAGCCCGTTCTGTCAATGGAAGTTCCCGTTTTCCGTTTTTGGT